>Ga0209093_1002281_pt1 | contig 10797 bp, 8 predicted proteins | sample SidtaG_4_FD_187450 | JGI IMG/M metagenome (GOLD analysis project Ga0209093, IMG submission 187450) | Marine algal microbial communities from Sidmouth, United Kingdom - Sidmouth_Male1 metaG (SPAdes) (version 2) | ecosystem: Host-associated > Algae > Red algae > Unclassified | place: Sidmouth...
AGATTGAGGGACTGGGTGTGGTGTGGGCTGTCGGTTTACTACGACCGTACATCGAAGGCACCAAGTTCCTCATCCGATGTGACCACAAGGCACTGAAGTGGATACTAACCACGACGGCCTGCACCAGCAATCGACTCAATCGTTGGCGCATCCTCCTTTCGGAGTTCGACTATGATGTGGAATACAAGCCCGGCCCCCGACACGCGGTGGCCGACGCGCTGTCCCGCCTTCTGACTGAGGGGCTGGACACGCGACCAATCTCCCAGGAGATACCCACAGTAGTGGTGACCACACGGTCGGGAGCGGTGCTCGACACCCGGCTCCCCGAGAACAGGGAGACCGCCCGCATACCCCTGGGCGAAATAGCCCATAAGCAGGCGGATGATGAGTTCTGCCAGGAGGTCAAGCAGTTACTTCATATCTCCGAGGCCACCCGCTTCTACCAGAATGCGGATGGGCTGCTCTGTCGCGAAGGGCACCGGGCCGGCTCCCAACAGTTGTGGATTCCCCGGTCCCTAGTTGAGGACATGCTGCGGGCGGAACAATCGTCCCCCTTGGCGGCACATCCCGGTGGTTCCCGGATGTACCAGACCATGAGGAACCATTACTATTGGCCCTCATTAGCCGTCGACGTCTTCGGTTGGGTCGCGGCGTGTCCGACCTGTGCGAAGAACCGCCTCATGGGTACGCTGAGTACGGCACCCATGCGATTGTTCCTCGCTACGGAACCTTTCGCGGCTCTGGCCATTGACCTACTTGGTCCATTGCCACGGACCCCCGAAGGATATGAGTATATCCTAGTCATTTGTGACCGCTTCACTAATGTCACGCGGGCAGTCCCGCTGAAGGACATCTCGGCTCTGGATGTCCCCAGAGCTTTCTTGGCCACCTGGGTCGCTAGTTCTGGGATCCCCGATTCAGTTTTATCGGACAACGGACCCCAATTCGCCGCCGTACTCTGGCAAGGGGTACTCAAGGCGCTGGGTACTGACACCAAATATGCCACGCCGTACCACCCCCAAACTAATGGGCAAGTCGAACGGATTAATAAGAAGTTAGGTAAGCAATTACGACACGACGTAAGTGATCACCTGGTTACGTGGTCCCGGTACTTAAGCCTGGTAGTAACGGCTTATAATTCGCAAGTGCATAGTAGCACTGGGCAAGTCCCATTCGCGTTCGTGAGTCCCCGACGGCTTACTCCCGTGGCGATCGAACGACTTACAGCGGGCGCCGACCCCGGGGAAATAGTAACCTCCGGGCGAGCCGAGGAGAACTTCCTCCAGCGCCTCGACGCCCTGATACCCCTAGTGCGGGATACCATGGAGAAGGTTCAGGCCCGGTACAAACGGGCCTTCGACAAGCGCGAACAGGCTCGACGCGAAGTCCTCCGAGTTGGAGACTGGGTATTCGTGAAGTCGCACGAGAGCCAGGGGGGGGGAAACTCGTCTTCAAGACGCTGGGACCCTACCAGATCTTGAAGACAGACGGGCGTCGGCTTACCATCGAAAGTGACGATGGTATACGCACTATCAACGGGAACCACGCCACCCGGGCCCCGGAACCACCCGAGGGTGACCCGGCCTGGGCACGGGCACTGGCCGCGTGGCAGGTCCCCTCCCTTCCCTCGTCGGGTAGTAAACCGATTTAGTCTGTCTTCGACCACTTTGTCGGACAGGGGTACGACGAACACGAGCGACTCATGCTCAAGGTCCGATGGTTCGGGTATGGACTTCGGGAGGACTCCTGGAACTATTTGGAGGACCTCCCGGCTGAGAAGGTTCGCAAACACTGTATGCAAAACCGACTCACGGTGCGAAGAAGGGTATCAAACAACTAACCCCTAGTACGGGGTACTCCTCGCACACCCTTAACAAAGGAACCAACCCACCCCCCTGCATAGGGGACCTCCAAGCAAGAACAAACTACGGGCCGCCCCCTCGCTACTCGGGCGGAGCGACCGACCCAACTAGGGACAGACCAGACGGGGGGCGGGACCCACCAACTAGGCGTTCCCCCGACTCCGCACGCTAGGGCACGGGCCGCTAACCCCGGTCCGGCGACCGCTGGAGGTCGTCGCGGGCGTACCCCCCGTAGTGATCACGTACGGACGGGTCGAAGGGGTACTCGTGGGCCGGCCCCCGACCCGTGGGAACCGGCTCCCACGTCGAGCGCGGCGCGGGACTCGGCGCCGCCGCCGCGGCGGTGTACCCCCCGGCATAGGCAGTGTGCCCCGCCGCCAAGGCTCCCTCGGCGGAGTAGGAGTATCCGCCCCCATAGTAGGGTACCGCGGCTGCGGCGGACTCCCCGGAATACGGGGCTCGAGTGGAGCTCCCGCCCGCCGCGGTTACCGCGGACCCCGGCGCTACCCGCTGACCGTGTCCCTCCAGCCGAGAGGCCATCTGGTACCCGATGGCGTCCGGGGTGGTGTCCACCAGAAACTGCTCGGCCGCCGCCGAGAGGGGTGACGGGGATCCCCGCAGTACGGCTCCCGCACCCCGGGTGACCCAAGCCAGGGTGTCCACCAGGGAAGCGACTATCGGCTCCCCGTGGGCCACCCGAAGCGTCCCTGCCGCAGTCGGGTAGGTGGTCGCCAGGGCGCGCGCACACTGGGGGGTAACGTACCCCCAGCTGAGGTTCTGCCCCGCCCCCAGGGCCGGGTAGTACGGCCCCCCGGGCGGGGCGAACGTCGGGCGGGTCGCCGGTCCCACGGGGGACGGCCTTGCGCGGGCAGTCCGTCGAACAGCGCCCCCACGAGCAGGGGGGCGCTCGGTCGCTCCCCGGGTGCGCTTGCGCTGGTGCGGGGAAACTGCCCCCAGGGCGCCCCAGCCCGACTCGGGCGGGGCCGACGTCGCCGTCACCCCCGCAGCATAGGGGTATGATGGATCCCCCAGGCCCTCATGGAGGCCAATCCGACCCTCCACGAGGCGTTTGTCACAGTGTACAAACGCCCGCGCCGTCCCGTCGTCCTCCCCGCCAACTCGGCGGGCCACGTACGGACCAGCGGCCGCCCAGTCCAACGACTGATGGAGGTCCAGCAACTCGCTGAGATACGCCTGCGCCTCCGGGTCCGCCCCCTCCGCCAAGTTGGCGAGGTGCAGCTCCACAAGGCTGTCCACCACCCCGGTGGGCAGGTGCCATAGGTACCTATTGGTCCGGGCGGAGGCAGACCACACCCCCACCACCTCGAGAACCCATTGCGTCGCCAGGATGGCCGCCGCCGGGGTAGACTCCCCCCGACGGAGCACCATGCCAAAGTAGGCCACTATGCGGAGCATCCGCGCGGGGAACCCATGGGGCACCTCCAATTCCGACCACCACGTCGGCGTCGGGACATAGTAGTCCCGCCGCGCAGAGACATGGATCTGGGTGCTCTCGACTTGAGTAGCACTCACCAGAATGCCAGACGCGTCCCGCACACGGCGCTCCGTGCGGGCGTCCTGCTGGTGGAAGTGGGGGTCCCTCTCCCCCAAGTACGGGGGAGAGCAACACGCCCACTTCCACGCGACGATGGGGGTAACGTCACCCGCCGTCGCCTCGTCCATCACGTTGGACAGGCGCACCGTCACGCGCTCCACCCACGGCGCGTCCGCCGCCTCCAGTAGGGCGGGGAGGTCCGCGGTCACCCCGGCAGGTTGCTCAAACTGCGCGGGGTGACGCGTCAGCCACCGCTGCCAAGCCGGACCCTGCTTGGGCACCGGGATGGCCTCGTATAGGGCCCGCAGGCGGCACTCCCCCAACTGGCTAGGTGCGTCGGGGGGCGCCCACAGGACTAGCGCCCCCGTCTCCGCCCCCGCGGGCCCCGCCTCCTCCACTGGCGGGGGGCGCACCCGGCCCGGCACCGGCGGGGGGGAGTCTTGCTCCATGGGGTCCTCCCCCCCAACGGCCGGCGGCGCCGCGGTCGCCGCCGTTGCCGCGGGTGGAGTCCCCGGCCGGCTGGGCGGCAGCGGCACGCGGGCGGCCGCCGTAGTAGGGGCCGCCGCGTTGTCGTCGGCCGACCGCCCCGCCGCACTTGACGTACGGGAGGCCGTCGCCGACCCCGCCGTGGACTTGGACCGGCGGGTGGCCGGCGGCGGTTTCGTCGCGGGCTGCCCCGCCGCCGACGACTCCGGGCTTGGGGTCGCGCCGCTGGCCGGGCGCGACCGACGGGCAGCCTTCCCGCGAGGCGTCGCCGAGGCCGCGCCACTTGACTTGGTGGCGCCCTTCGGCGTGCCATGCGCCGGTACGGCCGCCCCGCCAGCCCGGGGGGTGGCCGCCGTCGAGCCCTTGACCTTGGCGGCGCCCTCACTGGTGGGCGCCCCGCCGGTCCGAGCGGACGCCGTTGCCGCGCCGCCCGACTTGGCCGCGCCCGTCGCCGGAGCATAGCCGCCGCCTCGGACCCCCGCCGCTGCGGGGCGGCGATCCGTCCGGACCGGCGTCCCGCCCGACGGCGGCAGGGCGCGTCCCGCACTCAAGGCCGCCGTCGCCTCCACGCGCCCAACGTGCTCCGCACTTGGGGACGTCATCTCCTCCGTCGGAGTGGTGTCCGTCGACAGCGAGGATGCCATGGCCGCCGCGTCCGAGTAGGAACGCGGGGCCGACTAGGGGATAGAAGTGAGAGGGCGACACTCCCAACTTGGGGGGGGTAGAGGGGGTACGGTAACGGCCCGTAGTCTACGGCGGCCCCGTCCGACCCCCGTTGGCCCCGCCTGCCCCTTTTTTATGGGCCCCTGTACACTAGCAGGGGCGCCCCGTCGCCTCCAGCGGCGTTGCTCCGCGCCCCCCCCTGGATGACTCCCCCAGCAGGGCGCGCGTGACGGCCGCCCCAGCAGGAGGGGGGGAGGGGGGAGCCACACCCGGCGCCCCCGCGGCACGGCCTGGCTGGCCCGCCCCGGCCACACCGCCCCCCTGTACACTGGCAGGGGCGCCCCGCCGCCTCCAGCGGGGCGCGTGTAACAGCCGCCCCGGAGGGGGGCCGGGGGGGACGCCATACTCGGCGACCCCCCCCCACTCCTGGCCCGCCTGGTGTGGCCCACCTCGGCCACACAGGCCCCCCTGACACGCCCCCGTGTCCCCCTCACGGTGACGGCGCATGCCCCGTTGGCCCCGGCGGGCCACCCCCCCACGATCCGGGGCGGCCATCGCCAACGCCAACCGGGGCAGCACCCGGGCCCCACACTGGGGGGATGCCTGTTAGCCGTCTTGGCCCGCCCGAAACCCTCGGGCAGGCCCGCCCTCTGGCCCTGGGCCGCCGGGACGGCGACCCGTTGAGAAGGGGGAACTGTGCCGGCCGGACACCTGGCCCCCACACTCGGGGAACCAGATCCCTCCCAGTCAAGAGGGGACACGTGGATTCGCGTCATGGGCGGTCGGATCCAGTCAGTCCGAAGCGGCCACTGGCTCTCGCGAGGGAGTTATGTCCTACTGACGCATATTTCGAATCATTCCGGTGGCGATCCACTTGTGATCACCCCGTGACTCACCAACCACCACCGCGATCTCGAGACTTCCCTGGGACTAGTAAATCCCCGGGCAGGCCCCCAGTTAAGGGCCTAAGTTTGTGGAAACCCGACTTGGACCATTGACCAGTATTACACCGCGCCCTGACACCGGGGCGCCGCAAGGGTGTCACGTAGCACACTTCCCCCGCCTATGCTCAAGGCGGTGTCCGAAGCTTCGGCCGCCCTCCGCTGAGACTGGCCCCATGCGCCCTGAGGGGAGTGTTTTCTGAGGTTCCTTTGAGGGTGTCTGAGAGGGGGTTTTCGGAGTGTTTTCTCAGGGTCCCTAGAGGGTGTCTGAGGGGGGGTTTTCGGAGGGTCTGAGGGGAACGGACGGGATAAGAGGGCGAGGCGTGATTGTTGCCTCGAGGCCTTCGACGCGGGCAAGTAAACTTCCGGTCACACAACTCGTGTTTGTCGCTCGGGGCGTCTTCCCCCGGTCGACGCAGTGCGTGTGTGCTCTTCGGGGCTTCCTTCCGGGGCGGGTATTCCCCGACAGGACTACCCGGCGACGCGGCCTGGCTCGCTTTCCCCCCGACTGGGTGGGGTTGGCTGGGCGTGTTGTCACAGCGCCCCCTCCCCCCCCCCTCTTCGCGACAATGAGCCCACGCTCTCCCCTCACGACCTAAGGTCAACAGGCTGGACACAAGCCGCGCACTCGAATCCTCAGTGGCTGTGAGCCCGACCCCGTCCCCCCGCCCACCTCGTGCGCTAAAGCGCAACTACCCCCACCCGCCGAGAGCAAGGCCGTGACAGCCTCGCCTCGCGACGGACGGGGCACGGCGGACAAAGGACCCAGAGGCCAACGAGTGCGCCAGCGCAGGCCACCGCAACCTGCCAAACTGGGCTACTCAACCCGGACGCCTAGTGGCATGGGGAACAGGACGGGCCGTTGCCGTGCCCACCCTTCCGGTATATATACCGCGGGGCGAGCCCAGAGGCCCGCCCAGCTGCCCCCGGCTGTGCCCCCTGCGACACGCGGGCACGAGGTCCCCCACCCCTGTAGGGGCCGATCTGATGCCTGCGCGGCCACTGCCGCCCCGTGGGTGCCCAGAGGCTGCCCGTTCACGCCCTCTTGCCCCCCGGCACGCATCGGCCATTCTGGGCCGCTCGCGACCGTTCCGGCCGCGGGCTCCATCACCCCGCCTCGCGCGAGGGTGTCAGGGGTCTCCCCAATCCCCTTTTCAGGCGCCGGCCATGGCGTAACGCCCACACACCCCTTCACGCGTCGTTACGTGACAACCTGATTGGCTGCCACTTGTGACGTTCGTGGTGGCGGATCAGTCGATCTGCGCCCAATCGCCGGGACGGCTCGAATCTCATTACAGGGGTATGTAGCATATCTCCTTAATATTTTGATATTGGGCCCGGTAGTCCCCCTGACTGGTCAGTACTCATGTGAAGGATTGAACTGACTTGTGGCTCGCCCTTAGGGAGGTTACTTCCGTCTTGTATATCTGTCCTTTCTTTTTACCGCCTCTATTTTGGTGGTTCTTCGATCTTTATGATCGCTTGGTCGATCGACCCCGCCCCTTTACTGTCTGATAATAAAAACACCATGGGACCGGGGTTCGCCGTCGTCGGCACCCCCGGCTCCCCATCGGATGTTGCGCGAACAAAGGTTCTTCTTCCTCGCCACTAAGGCGATAGCGTTCGCTTTATCGCGCGTCTACGGTCGGTCGCTATTTACCGGTTATTTAACCAACGTCATTAATCCCACACGGCCTGTGGTTGCAGCTCATGGCAGCGGGCGTGCCCGACTGGGCGGCCAAGACCCACCTCGGCCGCCGCGCCGCGGCGCAGGCGGGCAAAGAGCGGGGTGCGTCCGAGATGGATAACAAAGACCGCCTCATGTGGTCTGTCGGGCCTGGGGGCGGGTCTTACGAGGCCGCCATTCCCAACCCCAAGATAACGAGCGCGCTATCGGGCCGCCACGTCGACTGCAAGTCACCGATTACGCCCCGCCTGTCGGTACCCGTCCCGCCAGAGCTGCAAAACTCTGTGTGCCCGTGGTTGGAGAAGGTGGAGGAGGCGCTTGGGGAGCGCGTCGCGGCGGACCGCCGGGCGCAGGATGAGGCCCTGCGCGATCCCTTCTCGCTCATCCGCTGGTTTCGGTGCGTCTTTTTCCAGACGCACGCCGCCCGCCTCGCCACAGCCAGCGTCGCTCCTGGTTCTCACATTCGGCGCCACCCCCTGCTCAGCACCGCCGCCTTCCGCAGCTACTGCGCGGTGATGAAGATTACCCTCGAGGCGGCTGGCGACACGGCGGCAGGCGACGTGGCGCAGGTCATCCCCCCCCTGGAGGAAGCGGTCCGCGTGGCCATCGAGGCGGTCGCCACTGAAGGTGCGGTGGAGGTGCGGGGAGTAGAGCGCCGCCTTTCGCACCAGATGGATGCTGGCGTGACAGCCGTGCAGAGCCAAGTGGAAAGTGGTGTCGAGCGCGTCGTGGCAACCACCACGGCGGCCGTCGCGCACGTGAACAAGCACGTCGACGAGTGCTTCACCGCGGTAGAGGGGGAGCTCGGGAGGCTCCGCGAGGTGATGGCCCACCTCGTCTGCGAGGGACTGCTCCCGAGCATGCGCGCACGGCAGCAGGTCCACGAGGAGATCTCCCGGCCGCCGGCCGCACCCCCTCCCACCACCGCCGCTGCCAACGTGAGGCTAAGCGCCAGTGAGTGCGGCACCATCCGCGCCGCGCCGCCGCCCTCCCGTGTTTCGCAGCGCCTCCTCGTCGACCGGGACCGCGTGCGCTCCCTGCAGGCCGCAGGGCGGCTGGCGGGCGTGCCCATTTACGCGTCGTCGGACGAATGCGTGCCGCTGCTGCCGATGGCTCCGCAGCTGAATTGGAAAATGGCGTTGGACGAGTACGCCACCGGCCTAGAAGGCCTCCTAAGCATCCGCGAAGCGGAGCAGCTGTTTGGAAACCGTTGGAGGCTGCGGCAGCCGGGGTCAGCCAAGGCACGGGTCGTCAAGCTGTACTTTGAGCGCCACGCTCTCTATCGTGCGTTTGATGTGGAGTACTCGCGCTTCGGCCACAGCAGGGGCGTCGACGGCGCGGTCGCCGTCGTGAAGAAGAAGTAAGCCACCATCAACAATGCCAAAGCCGCTTTAGCCCGCATGCCCCAGGACTACCCGGCGATAAACGCCCCGTACAATTCTCGTTTTCTGTGCTTGTACCTCGTATGATACCTGCCGCGTGCCGAGGGATTGCTTCTCTCTCCTTTTCGGACGCTTTTGGGCTGTGGCATCGGATGGGACTCGCAGAAGAGAAACAGGTGCATGTGCGAAACTCTCAGACGCACCACGCACCGGCCGTTGAGTGACCGCTCGACTTTATGGATGTGCACAGAAAACGCGATGCCAAGGACGGGGTCCTCACGCAACTGTACAGAAAACGAATGGAGGTTGCTCCCATGACCGCTCTGTATCGAGAAGCTCCATGAAAAGACCGATCAGCGGTGCTATTTTTCGCAACATTGGCCACCCTCCCAGAAACATAAAGTCTATAGTTCCCCTCCGGTGCCGCCGCACCCCGGCGACCGCCGGTGGTCGCGGCGCGGGGTGACCTCTGGCCGGTGGTCGCGGCGCGGGGTGACCTTTGTTCGCGCCAGCCGGCGTGCTGCCGCCGCCGCCGCCAGGCGGAGCTGTGGCCGCTGCCGTCGCCATCGCGGCCACAGCCGCCTCGAGCGCCAACCCGAGTGCCGCCGAGCGGTTACCGGCAGGCGCCCGCGGCGCGGAGCGATCGCCGTGGGGGGAACTCTGTGGCGTCCTCCCGCCGACCACCGCCGAACTGCCCACGCTGCGCGACGGCGGCGGCTGCGGCGGCGGCTGTGACGGCTGCGGGGGCTGCTACGGCTACGGCGGCTGCGGTGGCGGAGGCGGCGGCTGCGGCGGCGGCTGCGGCGGCGGCGAGCGCAGCGGCGGCGGCGGCCGACGCGGCCGTCGGGGTCGCGACGGCCGGCGCAGAGCGCCATACCGCCCCACGTAGACCCCGACCCCGCGTAGTCGCCCAATCGGCGGCGGTCGCGGCGGCGGCGACGGGCAAGCCGGCACAACTCGTCACCGTGCCCGCCGCTACAGTCGTCGCCGCTGCCGGCCGCCACGCCGCGGAGAATTGCCGCGCTGGCGGCCGCCGCCGACATGTGGTCGGCGGTGGGAGGGGGCGAGGACGCGCCGGCACCCTCCGCTCCTACCGCCACAAAGCCGCCCGCCCCTGTGGCGCACCGCCGTCCTCGGAGCAGCCCGCAACCGAAGCGGGGGGGGTAGGCGGGATACATAAAAAGAAAAGAAAAAAGACAGCGGAGGACGTTGTCCTCTGTAAGTGCGGCCCAACTTCACCTGAATTTCATTCAGGAATAAACCGCGAACTACTGCGGCGCTGCGAGTTCAGAACTAAGGAGCTAATGCCTAGCCAGTCAAAGCCTGGAGAACCCGATCCGGAAATTCCGGCAGTGCCCGTAGGCAAGGGAGCATTCATTACGAATAACGAGCCATTTCCTTAGTATGTCTTAACCTTAGCGTCCGTGGTCCATGGAGTTGGGAGGTGTTGCTCAGTCCCTGTCTGCACGGCGCGTGCACGGCGTGCATAGCCACGTGCTAGCCAATGGGAGCGCGTCGTTCTGATCACACCCCAATCACGCGAATATTTTTAGACCCGAACTGCCCGACAGTGAGATCCCGCGCACGAAGGGGCTACGAGCTAAAACAGGCTCGTTTGGCGCATTCGAGCCGAACACGTGCACGTGTGCGAGATTTTCTTTTTTATCTCGCGCACGTGAACGTGTTTGGGAAGGAATATCGCACTTGCGTTTGATGGCTTCCGCAATAATGATTGGACGAGAGGGCCCGTCACGGTTCACCTCTTGGATCTCGGGATGCCAGAAGCGTGCGTTTACACTTTGGTACTCGAGCGGCGTGGGGCCTGCGCGGTGCAGACGTGGCGCCCACGAAATGCCTGTTCTGATCCCAAACTGGGGGCTCTGTGTTTTCATGTGTGCGTCAAGACAGATGGTGCCGAATCACTCGTTTTGCCGCGGACTTACAACAATATTGGCACCGAATCACGTTCACGTCCCTCGCCGTGCTGACATGGCCTCACCCCGGGAGGTGCACCAATTTACAAGCCAATGGCTTGTGCACTGCTGATTTGAACACGTGATCTCATGATCGCGAGCGTGGTTTTTCTCCAGTAAGCCGCAGCGGCTTTTGTAGATGCAGCATGCCCCGTTCCTGCTTTTATTGCCGCTTTTTGAAACGAAATTTGAGGCGATAGTGCCGGGGTCGATCCAGGTCGTCCTCCCCGCCCCCCCCCCTCCTCGCA
>Ga0209093_1002282_pt1 | contig 10792 bp, 4 predicted proteins | sample SidtaG_4_FD_187450 | JGI IMG/M metagenome (GOLD analysis project Ga0209093, IMG submission 187450) | Marine algal microbial communities from Sidmouth, United Kingdom - Sidmouth_Male1 metaG (SPAdes) (version 2) | ecosystem: Host-associated > Algae > Red algae > Unclassified | place: Sidmouth...
CAGCCGGCTGGGGCGTGGGGGGGGGCGCCCGCGGCGGCCGCCCCGCGCCCCCGCCGGGCGGCGCGGCCGACGCGGTCACGGCCGTTGCCGCCGCCGTCGCCGCCGCCGCTGCCGCCGCCGCGCCGGCCGCCGGCGGCGGCGCGACGCGCAGCGGCCGCCTGCCGCCCGTGGTGGCCACCCGCCCGCCGCGGCGGCGGCCGGCCGCCGCGCCCGGCGCCGCCGCCGGGGCGACAAACGCCGGCACGCGGGCGCCGCAGGGGGCGGGCGGGCACCCGCCCATGGCGGGCCGCCCAACGCCCGCCGTCGCGTCGAGAGGGGTGGGGGAGGGGCGCGAGCGCCCCTGGCAGCGGCAGCGGCAGCGGCAGCGGCAGCGGCAGCGGGCGGCGACAGCGGCAGCGGCAGCGGCGGCGGCAGCGACGACCTCCCCGCAGCCGCCGTCGGCAGTCCCGGGCGGCGGCGCCGAGCGGCTGGGGCGGGACGAGTGCCCGTACGGGGGCGGGGCGTCGTCACCCCGACGGACCGACGGGCCGGCCGTGGGCAGCGTCGCCGCACGTGGGCGGCGCGGCGCGCACGGCAGCGGCGCCCTCTGGGCGCGGCCGTCCCCCACCGCCGCGGCCGCGTGTCGGCGCGCGCGGCGGGCGCGCCGGCGCAGCTCCCGGTCGGGCGCCACCAGGTCAGCGCACCCCGTGGACGCGGCGGGGCCCCCCCGGCAATGGAGGCGCCCCGCGGCAACCGCAGGCGGCCGCCCGTGTGGCCGCTTTGCAAACACGGGCGGCAAGTGAGTGGCGGGGCGGCGCTCCCAGTCTGCTGCCCCGCGAGATCCGAGATGGCACCGCCCAACCCGCAAGGGTTTTGCCGACAGCCGGATTGTGCTTTGGATGTCTGTCTGCTTCAACTTGCCATTGGTCAAAAGCTGAATACGTGTGCGGCCGAATGGATGGCAGAGCTACAATTGGTCAAGTGCTGATGTCGACTTTTTTTCCTTGTCCAGAGCCAAGAAATTGGAAAGAATGAACGGTCTGACGTGTCTTTCTCCATTGCGTTGACATCCTTTCAGTGGCACGGCTCTCATTGCTGTGATGTCCTTTCAGGGGCACGGTTCTCAGAGTCTTTCTCCACAGCTCGGCACACCTTTTGTGTCGATCGCATTCCACACACGTGGTACGCTATCTGCGTACGTGGCTGACGATCGCAAGACGGAGTCAGCCTTGATCGAGCCGTAGAGGCCGGTCAATTTGTATTTTGGTACTGGGCACGGTGCCCAAGAAAGGATGTCACAGCAACAATGATGAAAGGCTGTGACGAATGTACTAGATCGACCGACCTCTATACATTACAGTTCCGTCAAAACATTTTTCCGTCTGCGATTTCCAGGCACGTACGCAAATCGTGCGCCATGTAGATGAATTATGATCGCCAAAAAGGGTGCCCCGCAATGGAGAACGACTGTACAGTGCGATACCGCTTCAAGAGACACGCCTATGGAAAAATCGCATCGGTCAGTATTCTTTTCAGCCAGCAGTGGCTACTTTTATTCTTGTCGATGTGAATCAGCCGTCTCCTTTGCAGGGCACGCGCTGTAACCGGTCTGGGCCACATGTCCACGAGCTTCAGAAATGACGACCAGACTCGGGCCCCCTCCTCCTTGGGCTGAGGGGCGCGCTTCCAGCCCCCGCGGCGCAGGGCGCTGAGCCTACTCCTACATACCAAGTCGAGCCATGACGACGTCGATGCAGCTGCGAGCACTGTTCTGGACCTGCACCAAGGGATGGCGTGTCTTGCCGATTTGGTGAGAAAAAATGGCATCCAGCGAGGGAGCAGTCTGCTTGTAGCGGATCTTCTTCTCTGTTTTTTTTCTTCTGCTCGACGGAGGGTGCCTAAGGAACCCCTGCAGGTCAGCCGCACCCTGAACAGACGACATCGGCGCTACAATGACTGCGCTTGATTGGTGCGGATCACTGAATGTCATGAATGCAACGCCCTCGTTGGCCCAGAACGCTGGTCGACTCTACCAGGTTTCTTGTTACAGTCTTCTATGCTCCTTCTGCTCAAAATTCATGCCGGTGACAAGCGCTGAAGAAATGAAAGAGCTGAAGAAAGAAAAGAACTCCTTGCTCTCAGTTGTGCGCACATATGTTGTGCTCCACACAGAATATACGTATGCCTGTGCTCTAAGACATGGTGGACAACTCTTGGTTCATACGGGCTACGTCGCGGCACACCGCGCCTGGGTCTTTGGCGGCGGCGACTACCGCCAACAGGCGCGCAAGACCAGACCGAGCGCTGCCTGCGTCGCCGCCGCCCCCGCGACCCAGCGGCACCGCCGACCCTCGCCACCCGCCGACTCGGCAGCGGCAACGGCAGTTGCCGCGTGAGGGAGAGGAGCACAACTCCCAGCTGCCGGGGGCAGCGTGGACCGCAGGCTGCATGAAATAAAACAAAATGACTTTACACACATAGTTTGCACGCATGGAGGCTCCCCCCGCCCGCCCGCCCACCGTGTGGCGCGCGGCGGCCGCGCCGATGTGCGCGGCCGCCCACCACCCCCCTACTTGTGCGTGCGCCGGCGCTTGCTGGGCACCTCGTCGGCGGGTGGTTCCGCCGACCGCTTGCCCAACGCAAACGCCACGACCGTGTTGAAGGAGGGCAACCGCGGCGGCGGCGACGTCGACCACTGCGTGTCGGCCGAATGACGCTCCGCCCGGGTGCCCCGCACCGGCCACAGTGACGGGAGACGGTCTGGGGCCGGGCGCGGGGCGGCCGACGACGCGCCGCCTGCAGAAGCCAGCGGCCGCAGCGTCGGCGGCGACGGCGGCTCTGGCTTGACCGTCACCACCGGTGGCGGCTCGGCGCACAGCGTCCGCCGCGGCCGCTTGCCGCTCGACGGCCGCGGCGCCGCGGCAGCCGCCGCTGCAGCCGCGGGTGCCTGTGAAGTCTTCCGCTCGTGGGCGGGGCCGCCCCGCGCGTCGACCGGCGCGTAGCGGAGAGGAGGAAGCTGCTTGGTGTCGGATTGCTCCGACTCTTGGGGGGATGGCACGTACTCACTTCCCTCCTCCGCCGGCGCCGGCTGGTCGAGTAGAAAGTAGGGCACCATCAGCGGGGCCGCCATGCGGCGGCGCTCGATCGCCGTCTTCCGCTGTGACGCTTTGGCCGGCAGCGGCTGCGCAAAGGCGCGCGCCTGCGCCTTGCACCAGCGGGCGATGTACGAATAGGTTTCGGTGCGCGGCAGCGGCTTGAAGCACGATCGCGTGGCCCACTGGTCGACCCACGCGAGGAGCACCTCCCACATCTCTTGCTGCAAGTTGACCACCATCCCCACGGCGAGGAGCTTGTTGAGGCGGTACGGGTCCATGCACCACCGCGTCGTCAGATGGCGCTTAAGCAGCTGCCGCTGTTTGGCCGCCCACGAGCCGATCGGGTCGGTTGTGGGTGGCCACTTGTCGGTACGGCGCTTGTATTGGACCGCGGCGTTGAACTGAGTCTCCCACCGCATGTCCAGCGGGCGCATGCACACCCCCAAGTCGACGAGTAGGTCCTCGCGGTCTGGGGAGAGTTCGTTCTTGTTGTACTTTTCCCGCTGATAGGCGAGCCACCGGCCGAGCACCCCGCCATCTTTCGGTGCGTTGGCATCGTTAGTCGGGCTTTGGCGCTTGTACTCGACCAGCTTGTCGTACATCGTCTCCCAGCTGGGCAGGGTTCGTGCTCGCAAGTCCGCTGCGCTGCCCGCGGCGGCTTGGGCCTCGTCGCCCTTCGGCTTGTGATCATCGGGCCTCGTGGCGGTCATGGCTGGGACGCACGTAGGGCGGCACCCAGCAGGTATCCGAGGCGAGGAAACAGATGTTGTAGACACCAGGGTGCCCACAGCCACGTGCGGTGCTTTGCTACGCGAGGGGAAACGCTCGACAGCCGCAGGAGGCCGACGAGAGCAGTGCGACGGTAGTGGAGCAGTAGATCGGTGCCGCCTCTGTGCACGGCAACGGTGGTGAGGGCAGGGCCGTGCATTTATACGGCACGGCCGCTGAGACCGCAGCCATGGGACTGCTCGGCGCGACCGACGCCGGCGATGGGCGCACCGCCGCGGTGGTCATGGTGCCGCGACGGGTGCGCTGGACCGTTCAGTTGTCACTGACGTGGCTCGTCCGGGCGCAGACGCACCGCACACGTTCTTTTTTTATGCTTCAGGCGTGGCCTCCTGATGGCTCCGAGCTGTGGAGATCCGACGTGCGACTGGTCTCTCATTCATTCGAGTGATAAACCAGAGGTGCTGATCTTCTGCAGGTAGGGTCACCGCAGGCGGAGAGTATTCCATCAACTGAAGCTTGACAGCGACGCGTATATGGTGCTTGCTCAGGAAGAATTCGTGCTATGGAGCAGAGCCGATTCCCGGACCGGCACGTGCTGCTCTCTCCAGGAGCACCAGCAAACTACACGTCCCAGAACAGGTCCTCTGTCTGGAGCGCGACGGCCACGTCTCGCATGGATCAGAGACAAAATATGATGAGTGGCACCGGCCCATTGTTCTCTGCACTGGTCTTGCCGAGTGCCCAACCCGTAGCGTCGAGCTTTGGCCCGCTCGTGGTCAACTGGTTACCGGTCGTGTGCGACTGCTGACCTGTGCGGGCGCGTCGGCAGGCGCGCGGTGCCGACCGGCGCGAGGGTGTTATGCATCTTCCAGGACGAGCCAGAGGCGACACCTCACGCGTACCTCTTGCCGCGGGCCAACCACGCGCGTCTTTCATTGGGCCACACTTTTTCACGATTCCTGCTGACCGCCGCAACAAAAGCTCACAGGCCGCTCAAATTGGCGGCTACTCACGCCAATCGTTGACGCGTGGATTGCGCCAATAATTCTTTGAGTCCTCCTGTCATCCAATCTCTAGCAAGCTCCACTCATATTTCTTCTCGACTGCCCGAGCCTCCTGCTGTCGTGCGGTCCCCGCCTCCGTCAGCGGGTTCCCTACCCGTCGCCGTGAGATGGCAACCGCATGAAGAATGTCAGAGTCGATTTGCAACGTATTGATTCGATAAGAGCACACGGGGCGGCCAATAGGCATTTCTGTTCCCATTGTGCCAGCGCGTCATGCCCGAGTTCCGACCAGACACCAGCGACACGGGAGGTCCGACGTCCCATATATGCCACGAGACACCGGGGGTGGCCGGCCAAGAAAGGAGGGCATCCCACGGCGCTGTGCAAGCGGTGCCACCGGTGCGTGTCCCAAACAGGACATTATGGACCTAACGCCAGTACAGCTGCTTGACAACACGGCAGGAAGGCGGCGTAGCCCCGGTGTACACGACTTTCCTTCCACCGTCGGGCGGCGATCTCTCCCATCCAACCTCTGGCTGCATCGCCAACAACGGCTCGGCGCATGGCCCATCACCCGACGACGTAAGCAGTTTGCTGTGGCTCTCTCTGCGCTACTGTGATTGGCCGTGGAAGGAAAACGCGGTGTTTCTCTTGCACGCCGCCTCGGCGCAACGGCGACAGGGGCGAGCGCAGTGGGAGCCGTGATGAGTCGGCGTCCTGGCAGGGCAGTCCAAATTGACAGGCGCGCGGAGAGCCTGGGTGACGGGGGGAAGGTGACACTCCGTGACTCTCACTGCCGCTGTCACGACGGGGCAGGAGTCCACGCATGTTGCTGTCACGACGCGGTAGGAGCCTACGTATGCCCCGACCAGCCACGAGAAGGAAAGGCGCAAGCAATCTCATCAGGAACGGGTGCGTCACACAAGAGCAGGACGACGAGTGATACTGTCCCGGCATGTGGACACCATCAGAGACAATTACAAGTGCCGACGTAGTCGGTGGTGGCCACCGATACGTCACCGACGCGGGTGTGCCACGACGGGGACACGTCATGTCCCAGTGCCGCTGCGGCTGCTGCCTTTACGTTCGGAACCGCCCGCGGTATGGTTGCCGACGTGGGCGACTGAGGGGACCAAGACGCGGCCGTGCCCGACGGGGCTGAGCGGCTGCAATCTCGGCCGCAAGAGCCGCCCCACTGCCGACGCGGTCGGCGACGCGAGAGCCCGCAGCGGGGCCGCGGAGCAACCCGCCCTCCCCTGTGGGCGTTGGGGGAGCCCCCCCGCCCGGCGCGGCGGCCGCCACCGCCCGTGGCCCGGCGACGGCAAGCGTCACGGGCGGCGGACGCGCCACCGGCGCCGCGTACGTAGCCGCGGTGTGCGCACCACGCGTCGGCAGCGGTCGACGGCGCGGCAATGGCCCCTGCCCGCGCCGCCACCGCCGACCGCACAGCCGCCGCCGGTTGCCGCGACGGGCCGTGGCGGTGCCTGCCGGCGCTGCCGCCGGCACCGCCGCGGTGCCCGCCGCCTCTGTCGCTGTCGTGCGGGAAGCGGGGGGTGGGGGGCCCCACACAGAGGTACGGACGGCGAGGGCGCCCCAGCTGCGGGTGGCCGCCGCCTCTCTCGGGCGCAGGGGTCTTGGGTGTGCCTGAAACGGCTGGGGTGGCCGCGACGCGCGCTTTGCAGGCCGGCGGATGGACCGCCGCCGACCCTTGTGGGGGAAGCAATCGAGAGGGGGGATGCACGGGGTGCAGTGGGCAACGGCACCGCCCAATGGGGTGATGCGGCAGAGCCGCCTCGGCGGCGGCGCGTGGGGCGGCCGGGGCGGGGGTCGGTCGACCACCCCAGGCAGACGGCGCGTCTGCGGCGACGGGCGGCGACCACCACGACGCCAGACGCCGACGCCGCCGGCGCCAAGCCCTTGCACCACGCTCCACGCCAGGGGCGGCGACCAAACCCCCACCGGCGAAGGCGGCGGCCGCAGCGGCGGCGGTGTCGGCGCGGCACCGCCGCCGCGCTGCCACCGGCGCGTGGGGCGTTGCGGTGAAGGACGGGTGGCCCGCACGCGGGGTGGGCACCCCGCCGTCCGCGTCGGCCGCGACGAGCGGGCGACGCTGCCGGACGGCGGCGTCACCCCCAACGCAGCGCGCCCGGCGGGGAAACAGCGTGCCACGGGCAGAGCGGGGACGTGGGCACCGAGAAGAAAAAAGAGGCGAGGAGCAAGCCGAGGTAGAGACGCAGAGACCCTGGGGGGAGGAGAAAAATAGACGGGTGGGGGACGCGGACGAGAGAGCAGGGGGGACGCGCCGCGCGGCGACACCCAGGGGCCTCGGGCCGTGCCCCCGGTTCCGCCCGGCTCGATGCGCGGCCGGGACGGACGAGGCGTTTGGCAATCGCTGCTCACGGGCACGACTCGCGAAACACAAAACCAGATTGAAACACCCGCGCGGTGGAATGTCAATGTGCCCAGTGACCGTCTTTGCTTTTGATGCGGGCCCCCACCGCGAGGTGGTTGCGCATCGCACACCGTGTCCCCCGCCCGCGCACCCCCCCTCCTCTCCCCTAATCCCCCCGCCGTCTTCTTCCCCACCCCGATCTGGGCTGGGCGGGCCCGACCCCTTCCTTGTTGGTCCTTGCCGCCTTGACGTGCGGCACGATGGTCCCCTCCGCGGCCGTGGGCCGGACGGCCGCAACGGCGCTGCGGCTGCTGCGCGGCGGCGGCGCGGCCGCCGCCGCCGCCACCGCCGGCGGCGGCGCGGCGGCCCCGTCGGCGGCGGGCCTCCGGTCCCTCTCGTCCCTCGGGTCGACCGGCGTTGCCGGCGGCGGCGCCCCCGGCGTTGCGCCCGCGTCGGCGGGCGTGGCGTCGGCGGCCGGCCGGACCGCGCCCGACGGCGGTCGCCCCCGGTGCGCCGCGACGGGCGCGGGGGCGGGCGCCGCACCGGCGTCGGCGCCCCCCCCCCCCCCCCCCCCCGGGGGATGTGCGGTCTGGCCCCGGCTTGGCCGCCCAGTCGGCGTTTGTGCAATCCCTCCTCGACATGCTGCCCGGCGTGATCACCCGCGCGGCCATCCACCACCCCCACGACACGCAGTATGGGGGCGGGGAGGTCGTCCTCGACGTGCCCCCCGACCAGACGGTGGCGACGCTGCGGTTCCTCCAAAACCACTCGTCCACCTCCTTCCGCTGCTTCATCGACGCGTTTGGCACGGACTTTCCCGACCGGTCGGGGGTCGGCCAAGGCCGCTTCCGCGTCACCTACCACCTGCTGTCGACCACCTTCAACGCGCGCATCCGCGTGCAGACGTATGTGGATGAGACGACGCCGCTCGAGTCGGCGACGGCCATCTTTGCGGGCGCCGACTGGTTCGAGCGGGAGGTGTGGGATATGTATGGGGTGTTTTTTTACAACCACCCAGACATGCGGCGCATCCTCTCGGATTATGGGTTTGAGGGGCACCCGCTGCGGCGGGATTTTCCGCTCAGCGGCTTTGTGGAAGTGCGCTACGACGACACGGAGAAGCGCGTCGTGACCGAGCCGGTGGAGATCTCCCAAGAGTACCGCACGTTTGACTATAGCAGCCCGTGGGAGCAGGTCGGCAAGGCGGGGGGGGTCGGCGTCGACGCGCCAAAGCCGCTGGAGGGGGGGGCGGACAAGAAGGCGTAGCGGCCGCCGCTTTGATGGGGCTTGATGGTCGGGCGGGGGCCGGGGGTCGGTGCGTGTGTGCCCCTGGTTGGATGGCGTCAAGTGTCGCTCCTAGCGCGTGTTTTGTTTTCTCTGTTGTGCCTGTGTCCACCCTTTTGCATGCTTGGCCTTTGGCGGCGTGCGACGCTTGCCCGTGGCAACGCCCTTGTCCACCCTTGTTCTGTTGTGCAGCACTCTCCCCACCCCCCCCTCGCATGGGATCCCTGCCCCTCACTTCCACCCCCAGTCGTCCCCATCCTCCTCGGGCGCGTCCAAGTCGGCCAAGAACTGCGCCCGCAGCGGGCTATCCTCAAAAATCGCCATCACGTACGCTTCCACGTCCGCCCGCGTCAGCGCGTCGCCATACTGCCCCGCCCGGTAGGCGCCGACAATGTCCTCCATGCGCGCATTGAGCACCCGCACGACGGCGCCGGCGCGGGCCACGGCGGCGGTGTAGGCGGCGCCCGCGCCGGCCAGCGGCGGCGGCACCGCCGCCGACGCGACCGCCCCGCCGGGCGCGTCCGGGACGCCCTCCATCACGCCCGACGCGGCGCCGAGGGCGTCTTGCAGCACGCCCGTGAGCACGTCACAGGCAGCCTCGCTAATGTCCCGACACGCGCGCGTCGCGTCGGCAAGGGCGTGGAGGTACGCCGCGCCGAGCGCGGCGGCGAGCGCCCGCACCGTCGGTGGCGGGGCGACGCCCGCCCACGCGGCGACGGGCGACCGCAGGGCGGTGGTGGCGGCGCGCAAGCCCGCCGCGCGGGCCAAGCCCGCCAGCGTGCCATAGGCGCCAAGGTCCGCCGCGCCGCCGCCCGCGGCGGCCACCCCCGCCGTGATGCCGCCGACGGCGTCGGCGAGGGCGCCCGCCACCGCCGCGTCGGCGGCGGCCGCCAACGACGCGGCCGCCCCGCCGAGCGCGGCGGCCGCGGTGGGCACGGTCGGCGACGCGGCCGCCGCGAGCGCCGTTGCGGTCGCCGCGAGCGCGCGGCAATCCACGTGGTGCACCGCCGCGAGGCGCAGCGCGGCGGCGGTGCCGCCGCCGAGGTCGTCGGCAAACTGCAGCGGCACGTCCCGGCCGGGCGCGGCGAGCGCGTCGGCGGCGGCCGACGCGAGCGCCGCCCCAACGACCGCCGAGCCGGAGCGCGTCGCCGCCACCGCCGCCCGCGCGGTGCGGGCGGCCACGTCCCGCACGCCCGCCGCCGCCGCCGAGTAGCGGAGGCGGGCAAGGTCCGGGGCCCCCCGCACGAGCGCGTCGGGGATGGGCACGAGGGCGCCCGTGGGCGGCGCGTCGCCGCCCGACAGCGCCGCCGCCACGTCGGCAAAGCGGGTGACCGACCGGCGGGCATCGAGGAGCGCTTGCGCGCGGAGCTCGCCCGCGATTTGCGCTTCGAGGACGCCGGGCTGGACGGCGAGCGTCAGGTCCTCCTCCTCCTCCTCGCCGCCGCCGCCGCCGCCGCCGCCGCCGATGGCACCCCCCCCCCCCCCACCCCCGTCCGCCGCGGCGGCAGCGTCGCGCGCCGCCACCCGGCGGGCGCCGAGCGCCGCCTCGAGCACCCGCGACGCCGCCGCGGCGGCGGTCACACGCCGCGCGAGCCCGTCTGGACTCCGCCCGAGCACCGCCCGCGGCGCAAAAAACTCATTGAGCGCCCACCCCGTCCACGCGTCCACCGCCGGCCGGCCGTGGCCGCCGCCGAGCACGACCGCCACGGTGGCGTCGAGCAGCCGCAGCGAGCGCGCGCACGCGTTGGCCACCGCCGGCTCGGCGGCCATGGCCGCCCACTCGTCCACCGACACGTGCCCGTCGGACCGGCCCCGGTCGGCGGGCTCCCACTCGAGCGGCGGCGGGGGGGGGCCGCCCTGCGCCGCCGCGGCGGGGGGCGGCGCCCCCCGGGGCGGCAGCACCCACTCGTAGCGCACGTCCCCCCCGCCGCCGTCCGCGTCGTAAAAGGCCGTGGCCGACCGCAGGGCGCCCGCCACCCGCCCCGCCCGCAGCCGGTCGGCGGCGGCGGCGAGCGCGGCGGGGAGGCCGCCGACCGACGCGAGCGCGTCGGCAACGGCGCCGCCCGGGTGGAGGTCGACGCCCCCCGACCGCACGACGAGGAGCGTCTCAAAGGCGGCGGCGAGGTCCGCGCCCGCCTCCCGCGCGCGGGCGTCGAGGAGGTCCGCGGCGGCGGCGAGCACGCCGCCGCCACCGCCGTCGCCGCCGCCGCCGCCGCCGCCGCCGCCGCCGCCGCCACGGGGGCCTCCCCCCCCCCCCCCCCCCCCCCCCCCCCCCCCCCCCCCCCCCCCCCCCCCCCCCCCCCCCCCCC
>Ga0209093_1002283_pt1 | contig 10790 bp, 12 predicted proteins | sample SidtaG_4_FD_187450 | JGI IMG/M metagenome (GOLD analysis project Ga0209093, IMG submission 187450) | Marine algal microbial communities from Sidmouth, United Kingdom - Sidmouth_Male1 metaG (SPAdes) (version 2) | ecosystem: Host-associated > Algae > Red algae > Unclassified | place: Sidmouth...
GGGGACCGTGCCGCCGGCGCGCCCCCCGGCGGAGCGCCGTCGGCTGTGCGCGTGGGCTGTGCGCGTGGGTGGGGCGGCTGCCCCCGGCGGCCGGGCGTTGCACAACCGTCGGCGCACGAAGGCGGGCAAGGCCGTGGGCGCACAAAAAAAAAATTGGGGAAAAAACGAGCGCGCAGCGCACGCGACGGGGTCAGGGCGGGGGGGGGATGGGAGGAGGGGTGGCCGGGACGGGCTACGGGCGCGCAGCGCGGCGGCCAACAGCAGGGGGGCGCGGGCGACGGCGCGCGCGCCGGGCGACGTGGTCCGTCGGTTGGCCGGTCCGCGAGGGCACCCGCAGGGCCACCAAACGACCGAGGCGCCGACGCGTGCGGCGCAGCCCCCCGAGCGGCGCGCCGCTCGCCACCCGGACCCGCTGGCGCCTCGCGCGGCCCTGTCCATGGCTGGAAAGTCTGGTGGTGTGCGCGCCCGCGGCCGCGCGGGGCAGACGCGCCTGGGTCTTGGCGGCTGTTCGCGGGTGCCGGACGCCGAGGCGCACCCCCGCCCGCAGGGTGGTGGCGGGCGTCACCGCCGCCGTCCAGCGCGGCGCCTGGTGCTCGGCGACGGCGGCGGTAGTCGTAGAGCACGAGTGGCACAAAGAACAGGACACTGCCCGACCCATCGGCATGAACAACGGTCCAGTTTGGGTCGTCGGCGTTTGGTCAAGCAGCACGGGAGCGGGGGTCACTGAGCTTGCGTACAGAAAAGTCGATCGCAAGTGCATGGCCAGCTCATGAAAAGAGCGGACACACCCTCGGCGTCGAACAAAATGGAAAACGGAAAGCGAGCCGACGACGACCACCGGGCGCACCCTCCCCTGTCAGCTCGTAGGGGCACCGCCCCCCCCCCCCTCACGCCGACGCCACGCGCGCGACCATCTTGTGCATCACGGCCCGCACCGCCTGTTTCACCGCGCCCAGGAAGAGGTCCGCGTCAAACTTGCCGGCGCGGAAGACGGCCCACACCAGCGGCAACGAGGGGTCGTCGCGAAGCAAGGTGGGCAAGTCCACCAGCTCCGCGGCGAATTCCTCGGCCGCGGCAACCGCCGTCGCCTTGTCGACGTGTTGGAGCACCGCGAGCAGCGGGTCATACGCGCCACACACAAACAGGGTGGCCAACGGCCCCGTTGCAAATGCGACGATACGGTAGTAGCGTACCTGCCCGGGCGAGAGCCCTTCCAACGGCTCAGAGCCGTTGAGGAGCAACTCTGCGTTTTCGACCAAGATCTTGGCATCGGCCTTGAGGTCTGCAATCAGAGCGTTGGCCTTGCCCGCTCGGAAGGCCGCCCACTTCTTGGCGAAAGGTTCCCCCTGGAGTTCTTTGACAGGCTCCGGATTGTCCTTGATGAACTCGTCGAGGACGGTGAGGACTTCGAGAAAGGATGCCTTCTTGAGCTCCTTAATCAGCGGCGCAAAGGCGCCCGACTGAAACGCCGTCTGGACTGGCTCCTGCACCATCAACATCAAGCACTCATTGGTCGTTGGAAGGTCGTTATGGCAACTGGCGGGGGCGGCCGACGTGGGGATGACCGCGGACATTCCAATGGCTGAGGCGGCTGCCGTGCACAGGAAGAATCGCGTCATGGAAGGGGCCATGATGGGGCCCAGGGTTGGGATCGGGGTTGCGGGGAAGGGGAAAGTGTCAACCGCGAGGACCACATGTAGGGCTTTGGGGCACGGTGGAGTCGATTGGCTTGAAGGCGAGAGATGGAGAGGAGCTTGTGTCGGCCAGGATGCACTGCGCACGCCTAATGGTGTATCTCACCCTTTAAGACGGATAGAAAAATCGTTGCTGAGGACTGAGTATTGCACCTACGGCCACTAAACTCTCGCATGATATAGGAGAGTGGGTGGAAGCTGCCTCCACGAAGAATGACGCTATGAATATCGAGTACAGTCTTTCTCCATTGCTGTGACATCCTTTCTTGGGCACTTGTGTCTAGTAACCAGTGTAGGTCGACCGGCCTCTACGGTGCGATCAACGCAGGTCGTGAGCCGCGATCGTCCTCTTCGACACGAAAAACAGGGGCCACTTGGGCTGAGTTGTGGATTGAATGGCTGCCACAAAGGGTGGCCAAGAATGGAGAAAGACTGTACGCATCGCGCATCTGAGATAAGAACGTCCACCCGCGCAGCGAGACGCCGTTGGCAGGTCTGACGTCACACTGTCATGCGGACTTGAATCCACCTCATTCAACCTGATCCTGTGCATTCTATTCCGTGTATTGTGCAACGACTTCAAAAAATTAAGTAGTATACCATTGCTACATTAGTACTGTAACCCCCGCATCCACATCAATGTAAGACAGATGTTTCCAACTAGATTCCTAACGCATCAGCCGATGAAAGACTGTACGAAAAACGAATACGACAACGGTGACCAACTCTGTAAGAGAGGTTCACAAACAAGAACGCTACGTATCCATGTTCTCCACAACCCAGCTTAGTACCAGTTGCCAAATTTTGGAACATAATCGGCCGGTAGGAAGAGCATGAAAGGGAAAGTTGCTGGCACACTCACTTGCAGAGGTTCACTGTGAAAGTGTGCGAAAAATGTTATCCATTTCCAGGCCCCAGTGAGGTGCCCAGAGCCCCTATTTCGAATTGTGAAATAATTCGCCGGATAGTGCAGTGGCCCCCCTCCCTCTCTCTCGGTCGCATTCAAATGCTGAATAACGCTACGTGCATGAAACATGGGCCTTGCACCACGGTCGGGCTGTGCACTGCAAGACCCGGGGCAGGGACCAGCATCGCGTCACTCGCGGGAAGGAGCATCTTGAAGTGAGCGTCCGTCGCCACGGACGGCTCGGTACCACTGGACTTTGTCGAGCCCAGTCCTCATTACGGTCTACGGGCTCAGCACACTTCTCCACGCTCCCCATCCTCTGTCTCCTGACGTTCCTCACCGGCGCTGTGCACGTCGGCCCCCCGTGCTTTTCTCTCTCTCCGTGTTCGCCACATGCTCGCCACGCCCGTCCCCCGTGCTTTTCTTTCTCTCCGTGTTCGCCCACCTCCGGCGATTGCCTTCTGCCTACACCTCCCGCTATGGGTCTCCCTGCCAAGGCGGTGGACACCACCGCGGCCGTCGCCGACAAGTGCAGCCCCGGCAAGAAGCTGATTGAACTGGCGACAAAGGGCAAGGCGGCTGCCTCCACGGCAGCCTCCAAGGCCTCGGCCAAGAAGCAGGCCGGAGGACAACAAGCGGGTTGTGAGGTTAAAGGCTTTGCACCCGGCGAACACGTCAATAACAGCTGCAACTGAAGGGAGGGCACCGATTGATAAGACATAATTGCAGGGGGGGGCGGAGGAGACCAAGTGTTTACGCTTGGGCGGTTGGCTTGGGAGGTGGCGGGTGGTGCTTGTGTAGGTTTTTAACTCAACAGTGAGGCCCTCTTGCAGACTCGTCTACGAGAGGATGTGGCAGGCGGGTACTACTGCACTATCCGGCGAATTATTTCACAATTCGAAATAGGGGCTCTGGGCACCTCACTGGGGCCTGGAAATGGATAACATTTTTCGCACACTTTCACAGTGAACCTCTGCAAGTGAGTGTGCCAGCAACTTTCCCTTTCATGCTCTTCCTACCGGCCGATTATGTTCCAAAATTTGGCAACTGGTACTAAGCTGGGTTGTGGAGAACATGGATACGTAGCGTTCTTGTTTGTGAACCTCTCTTACAGAGTTGGTCACTGTTGTCGTATTCTTTTTTCGTACCGTCTTTCATCGGCTGATGCGTTAGGAATCTAGTTAGAAACATCTGTCTTATATTGATGTGGATGCGGGGGTTACAGTACTAATGTAGCAATGGTATACTACTTAATTTGTTGAAGTCGTTGCACAATACACGGAATAGAATGCACAGGATCAGGTTGGATGATGTGGATTCAAGTCCGCATGACAGTGTGACGTCAGACCTGCCAACGGCGTCTCGCTGCGCGGGTGGACGTTATCATCTCAGATGCGCGATGCGTACAGTCTTTCTCCATTCTTGGGCACCCTTTGTGGCAGCCATTCAATCCACAACTCAGCCCAAGTGGCCCCTGTTTTTCGTGTCGAAGAGGACGATCGCGGCTCACGACCTGCGTTGATCGCACCGTAGAGGCCGGTCGACCTACATTGGTTACTAGACACAAGTGCCCAAGAAAGGATGTCATAGCAATGGAGAAAGACTGTATCCTGTTGACATTGACGGGCTTTGGGGATGCTCTCAGAGAGAGGTTTGGCCACACCAACGTCAGCAGTTCCGTCAGCGCCCTTCAATGAGAGTAGTCAAAATCGGTCTTGACATTACACGGGGTCGGGATCAACCTTTTCTGCTGTCACAATTGAGTTCTCCAGAATTCCCAACGTATCCGCTTGAAAGAATCTTAGATCCATTCGTACTTGAAAAGCACAGCTGTAAGATGCATTGATGTGTGACCGAACCACCGACCGACTGTTCGCACCCACCGTGCGACAAACCGTGAACCATCCTACTGATCGCTGATTGCGGCCCCGACTGTGGCCCGCGACTCTAGTCAGGTGGACCGACTCTGATTAAGGGCCTGCCGGGACTCGTCCCAGGAGAAACTTTCTCCACCTCGTGCAACAGAGACCGGCATGGTGGGGATTGGACACTAATGCAGATCATTAGTCCCATCCCGGGGCGCCCATGCAGGCCGGTCGTCAGATTTCGTGAAATTTCGGAGGCCCTATGTGGCACACGGCGGCTCGTACGAGGGGAAACGTGATCCGCTTCGTGCACGCTCCGACCGGGTGCAAACCGTAGGTCGAGCATGGAAATCTTAACGAAGGGGGGCTACATGGGACTCGACAGACCCGGCTGTGCGGCGAAGCTGTCCCGCGATCCGGCATGCAGGATTCTGTTTAGTTTTCATTGGACGAAAGCCCGTCACTTCGGGTGCCTGGACTCACCGGGGCACTATCGCTGCCCGTCCGATCTCGGTCTCGAGTCGAGAGCAGCTCTTGAGGCCCGTACACATCCGACGTGGTCGCGATCCCTGTCGGACCCGGGGTGCAAACGCCCATCTCGCCCCGTGGACCCCTCCCGACGGTTGCCGCCCTTTTTCTCTGCCACCGCAATCGCTTGCGCCGCGCGCGCCCTTGCCGATGGCTGTTCACCTGCTACGCTCGTGCTCCCCGTTCGTACTTCGCGCGATGCAGGCAGTGGCCTAGGCGTGAGGCCGAGCCGCCGCTGCCCCCACACGTTCCAAACCGGTCGCTATGGCGCTTCGCCGACCTGCGGAGTGCTCCGGCCGATGCCCCACCACCACCCCCCCCTCGAGAGTGTGCCGCGCGTTCTCGTTCGAGGGAGTTTTCTGTCGCTCCCTCCTGCCTCTCCCCCTCTCCCGCGCCAGTTTTTACTGTTGCGGCAGGTGCCCTCAGATGGACGCGTGCTGTGACCAGTGGGGGTCCCCATTGCCGGACGACACACATAAGAGCGTCTCGAGCGTTTGGCCGGTGCGCGGGCATCGAAGCGGCGGGGAGGTCCTGCGGTCGGGTGGTCTTGCAGGTGGGCCGTCCGGCGTGCGCGACGCGCGTGAGAATGGGGGCGGGAGGTCGTGCTGTAGCGACGCCGTCGGGCGGGGGGTCGGTACGGCGACATGACGGGAAAGTACCTGCTCTGCGGGTTTGACCTCGGCCCCGACGAAAATGGGAACACGAGGACGGGGTCCCACTCGCAACGGACGTGCGTCTTCAGGTCGTGGCCCTGCCTCCACGCCCTTCCGGCGGACCACCCCTTCCACAAGGAGGGGACGTGCTTCACAGCCGATTGTGCCCACCTCGAAAAGAATTGCTTGAAGTGCAACAAGGACGGCTTCCGCGTGAACACCCTGCGGCTGGACCCGTCGCGGTTCAACACTGAAGACCATGGCAAAATCACGCGTCGTCGGGGCGCCCCGGCCCTCACCAAGTCCGATTTTGAGTGCCCTTATCTCTGGGAGAGAGACGTGGCCGAGTGGGTGCCTGTCCAACACCACGCGTGTTGGAAGGAGTGGAGGGAGGGGCAAGAGCTCGCCGCGACGGGGGGGAAGCTGACCGCCAACGTATACCACATTGGATGGGACGTCGTCGCCTCCTTCGACGTCATGGAGGCGAGCGGTATTGCGGCCGCGACAAACGGCGCCGAGAACCGCTCGCAATCTGAGGCGATTCTCGGCGCCATGGCCAACCCCGATGAGACTGCGGTAGGGGCGGCCGTGGACGCAGCAACGACGGGAGCCGCTGAGATATCGCGGGCACGGGGTGGCGACAGGCGCATTGGACGGGGTCGCGGTGGCCCGGCTGCCGTTTCCGGTGCGTTTAGGGGCGTCGCGGCTGGCTCGGCGGCCACAACAGGGGGGGGCGGCCGGCCGATGGACGTGGACGAGATTCAACCGCATTCTTCTTCACCGTCGCCTGCGGGTTTCCGAGTCCGCGGTCGTGTTGACGCTCGAGGTGCGTACGCTGGCCGGGGCAGCCGGGGCGCGTCATCGTCGACGTCAATGCAGTCTGCGCGCGGGGCAGGTGCTTCAGGCGGCGCTGCGGGATCAAACCTTGCAACGCGCTCCTCCGTGCAGATGCAGCAACAGCACACGGGCCTTGTGAAGCGGGAGGTAAGTGGGTGGATACGTTGCTTTACTCGAGACCGGTCTGAGGCGCGAGGCCAGCAGACTTTTACCCCCCTCGTGTGCCCCTCTCTCAACGTCCTGGAGGCACACCCCCGCCAACGCAGTGACAGGGCCCACAAGTCGCGACGCCCCTCAAGGAGCGCACGAGAATCTCCCCGAGCTCAGCTACAAAATGAGCTCCCCTCGAGATCCAAATACAAGTAACTAGATCACCCTCATACTGCAATGCATGTCAAAGGCACAGACAACAAAGACGATCACCGCATAAGTATTCCTGGAAGTATCCAGGCAGTCCGCGGTAAGTCCGACTTACCAGTGCGGGCTTGGGGGGCTGCCTCAACACTCCCCCCAGCGCCTCAGTCCGCACAATCGACGCTTCAGCGCGGCCACAGCCGGTCGCGACCAGTGAAAATCTCCCGCCAAGATCCGCAGTCGAGAAAACAACCAAGTCGCCAGTAGTACTACTGTAAAAATCGACCTCCGACGAAAGTGCCAAAATCACCATGGACGTGAAGCAGACGTCGAGGTGAGTACAGCGCACCCGGTCGCGTCTCTAACGGAGACGATCCGGCGCATCGGCGGCCCGTCAAAGTGTGGTCGGAACGCGGCTCATCGACTTAGCCGAAATCGGCTCTACCCGTAGAACCAGTAGGCCTACTGGTACGGCCAAAATCGACTTGCGCCAAAATCGGCAAAACCGACCACCGCGAACCCGCGGTTGCACCACTGGACGTCCCCAGTGGCGCCGCAGCGCCCCAGGACGGTCCCAACCGGCCGTACCCCGAGTCGGCGCCCCGCGCAAACGCGCCCCAATGCCGTCCTTACGCCAGTGGATAGTACCGCAACCGTCCACGGCCGACTCCGGCCCGCAGCAACGTCGACGGAGGTCGCTTCCGCGAAACCTTGGCGGCGCCACTGGCCGCCTCGAGTGGCGCCATGGCGTCTCAGCACTCCCCCAAGTGGGGGTCGCCAAGCTCGGCGCCCCGCGCAACCGCGCCCAGGTCTTCACCAACCCCGACAGCAGCCCGGAAAGCCGTGAGCGCCGGCGACGGCAGCGGCTTGGTGAGCCCGTCCGCCGGCCTTTCGGCGCTCGGGAGGAAGTAGAAGGCCACATCCCCGCGCGCCTGGTGGTCGCGAACCATGTGGTAGGCGACGTCGACATGCTTGGTCCGCCCCGTTGCCTCGGGGTTGTTGACCAGCGCGAGGCACGATTGGTTTCCCTCTCCCATCGGCACGGCCCCGCCATCAACGCCCAGCGCCAACAGCAGTTTACGCAGCCACAGTGCCTCCTTGGTCTCCATCGCGGCGGCCACGTCCTCAGCCTCGGCCGTCGACGTCGCCGCCGTCGACTGGCGCTTGCTCGCCCACGAAATGGGCCCGCCGTTGAGCGTGAAGAAGATGCCTGTTGTCGAGCGGCGGCTGTCAAAATCGCCCGCCCAATCTGCGTCAACATACCCTTGTAGAGCTTCATTGCCGCCATACATTACACCAAGGCGAGTAGTCCCGCGAAGGTTGCGCAGCACACCCTTGGCAGCGCGCATATGGTTTTGCTCAGGGCATGACATGAAGCGGGAGAGCACTCCCACGGAAAAGGCAATGTCCGGCCTCGTCGTCGTCGACAAGTAGAATAGCGAGCCGACCAGCTCCGCGTACCGGTTTCCGTCGGGAAGAAGGTTCTCCCCAGTCTTGCTCAGCTTGACGCCCGACGCCATCGCCGTCTTGTTGGGCGGGCACGTGTCCATCCCGAAAGCCTGGAGCAGCGCCATGATGTGGCCGGGGTTACTCAGCGTGAGCTTCTTGGTCTTTTTATCGCGCATGACCTTCATGCCAACAAAGTCTTTGACCTCCCCCATGTCGCGCACTTCGAACTTGGCCGCGACGCCACTCTTGATGGCCTGCACGCCAGCAAAGCGCTCGCCCGCCACAATCAAGTCGTCGACGTACACGAGGATGAAGACGCGCCAGTGCACAGGGTGGTGCCACTCGTAAAGGCACGGGTCCACCGTAGACCGCGTAGCTCCCATCTGCTCGAGCTCTTCGTTGAGCTTGATGCTCCACAGCCGCCCCGCTTGCTTCGTCCCATACAGGGCCAGGTTGAGCCGGCGCACATCCGCAAGCTCCTCCGACTTACACCTTCAGGGAGCTTGATGTACATCTCTTTGTCCATCTTAGGGTTGAGGAAGGCTGTCTTTACATCAACGTGGTGGACCTCCCACCCGTCGGCTGCTGCCACGGCGAACAGGGTTCGTGACGTCGCCGTGTTGGGTACAGGCGCCCACGTCTCGTCAAAAGCGCGCCCAGGAACTTGGTTGAAGCCTTGGGCCACCAGCCGCGCCTTGTAGCGCGTCTTCTGTTCTTCCGCGTCGTGCTTAATGTCGAACACGAAACGTGTCTTGACAGCTTTGTTCTGCTTGTTGCTGCCGTTATTCGTGGACCACGTGCCGAGCTTCTGGTGCGCCGTCACTTTTTCATTGATGGCCTGCTTCCACAGCGGCCAGTCCGGACGAGCGCGGGCCTCTTTCTCGTTTGCAGGGGGCTTGGTGAAGTCGCAGCCATCTTTGGCCGCCGACTCAGACCCGGTGGCCAGGTACGCCTTCGCGTCCTTCTCCCACCAGGTTACCTTGGGGGCTGGCCTACGTGTAGAGCGACGCGGCCTCGGAGCAGAATTGTAAACATCCGAGGTAGAGGTACCGACTGGAAGCATCGAGTAATTCTGACCCTGACGTTCCTCGTCGTCGATGTCGTCCGCGAGGCTGTCAGGATCGCCGTCGTCTTCACTCTCGGAGTCTTCGACGGGAAGAATCTTCTCCCCGCCATCTCCTCCGGCATCCAGCATGTCCATGGACTCGTCCATGCGGCCGTTGTTGTCGCTGTCCTCGGTCATCATCAGCTGGGGACCAGCGCTTGAACCGTCGCCCGAAGAGTCAGCCTTGGCCGGCTTCTCTTCCATCAGGACGTCGCGACGCTCGAAGACTTTGTTTGTCCCGTCCTAGAGGATGCGGTAGGCCTTTCCACCAACCGTGTAGCCGACAAAGCGGCCCACGTCGGTCCTCGGCCCCAGCGGTCGCTGCTGCTTCTTGGGATTGAGCGCCCAAACGCGGCTCCCCAATACGCGGAAGCCCGACACGCTAGGGCGTCGCCCCGTCAGCGCTTCCAGCGGCGTCACGTCCAGCCTCGCCTTGGGCGACCGGTTGAGGACATGAACGACGGAAGCCAGGGCCTCAGCCCACAGCTCATCTTCCGCCCCGGCATCAAGCAGTGCAGCACGTACGCGCTCCACCAGCGTGCGGTTGACTCTCTCTGATTTTCCGTTCTGCTGCGCCTTGCACGGCGCCGTCATCTCAGACGTGATGCCTTTGTCCTCGTACCATGCCTTCAGGTCATTGGTGAGGTACTCCTTGGCACCGTCGTGACGGACGCGCTTGACGTGGACACCAGTCAACGTCTCGAGCTGCTTGATGCGCGTCTTAAGCACTTGCGACGCCATCGCTTTTGTTTTGATGGGCGTCGCCGTGATGAAGCCAGTGCTGTCCTCGAGCGCCGTGATGAAGTAGATGTACCCACCCAGTGACTCTGTGAGAGGTCCACCCACGTCGGTGTGGACCAACTCGCACTTGGTGGTCTTGGTTGAAGACCGCGGATGCGGCGCCTGCACCATCTTCCAACCCACGCACGGCACACACACAGTGCCGACCACATGTTCAGCGTCGGCCACCGACGACGGCATCCCATCGAACATCTTGGCCGCCCGCTTGAGATTCTCAATCCCCAAGTGGTTGAATCGGCGATGCCAAAGCTCTGCTTCCTCTGCGATGCGAGTGGACGACGCGTTCGCCGACGCCTCAACCGGCGTCACTTTGAGCACATACTGCTCCTGGTCGTGGACCTTTCTCACGACCGACGCCTTGTCGAGCACTCCGCTCGAACGAGCGGCATCGTCGGCGGTCGTGCCCAAGGTGACTCTTTGGTTCCTTATGGGCGACACAATGGCGACACAATACGACAGAGTGTCGCCACAGAGTCGCGCAGGCAGGCTAAATGTGTCGCAGACGGTAGCACCACGGGAGCACTTCAGCGGCGGATAAGCATCCGGCCGTGCCGGTTTCTGGCATAATCTGCGCAAATTATTTACCACTGATTTTGG
>Ga0209093_1002284_pt1 | contig 10789 bp, 5 predicted proteins | sample SidtaG_4_FD_187450 | JGI IMG/M metagenome (GOLD analysis project Ga0209093, IMG submission 187450) | Marine algal microbial communities from Sidmouth, United Kingdom - Sidmouth_Male1 metaG (SPAdes) (version 2) | ecosystem: Host-associated > Algae > Red algae > Unclassified | place: Sidmouth...
AAGACGCCATCCCGCCTCTAGAGGCAGGGACCGGGAAGATAAGGATGCCCCCCCTAGGGTGGGGTCCACGGACGACGCGGGGCGCGGGGAGAACCCGGTAGCGCCCGGCAGGGTCGTCCGCCCGGTGGCGACACGGGTGCCGACCCAGAGGGTCGAAGCCCCAGTCACCGCTGGCGGTGACTGCCTTATGGGACTGACCTGAGGGTTCCCCGGCTCGGTGAACCCGTCGGTCCCCCGCCGTATGGCGCCCAGAAGCGAGCCCCCAGGGGCACGCTGTCAGAGAGCCACAGGACCGGGTTTCCCCCTGACCTCGGGAGGGGGTGGCGAGACACCGCCCCCGGTCCCGCGAGACGCGGGCCCTGAGGTGGGCGATATGTGGGGGAAACCCCCTGACAGGGGAGACACGACCCCCCGGCATGAGCCGGGGACGGGTCGTGAACAGTCACGCAACACCCCCCTAGGGGGGTAGCGTGGGACAACCCTCTTGGGGGGGTGTCCAGGGAGCCCCAGGGCCACACATGAAACGACCCCTCTAGAGGGGCGTGAGGCGGGGAACACCCGATCGGGCCCCCCTGGGGGGGGTCTGGCACACGCAAGGGAGACACGCGTCATCCCGAATCCGGGCCCTCTGGGGGGACCGGGAAGCTTGTGGAAGCTTCCGCAATCCGAGCGTAAGCCGGACCGAGATATGATCTCGACCAGGGATAAAATCCCACCGGAATTCTATCCGGGAAAATTGAAAAATCCTGGGATAAGTCCCGAGGTATTGGTTTTGGGTAAATCCTGAAATCTAGGAAGTCTTAGTGACTTTCCTGCTTCCGCCCGAGACGGACGGGGGTCCCCTTCCAGTGGAAGGGCTGTCAGGGATGCTGGGCAGGGGCCACTAGAGGCCCGGGCCTGAGACCGTGGCCCGTTGGGTACCGGTCCCCCCATGGTAGCGCCAGGGGGTCGGCATTGTGCACGTCCTGCGTCTTGTTTCTGAGGGTATATGAGAGTATGCTTTGGGGTCATCGTGCGTGTTCGAATAAATCATCGTTGCGTTGGCGTTGCTTCCGTCGTTTTTGTGCGCTTCGCGCCCAGTGATCCCGGCGTTCGCGTTGTGACTCTGGCGTAGCGTTCCGCATCCTGTGCTGGGGTTTCCGACGGGGTTATACCCCATTGGCTGTGAGGGCCGGATCCACTACAGTCACACGTCGCGGCCGCCGCCGCGGTGCGCGCCCGCCCCCTGCCGCGCCGTCGCCCGCCGCCGACCCGCCGGCGGACCCCGCGTTGCCGCCCGCCGCTTCGCCCGCTGCGGCGCGCGCGCCGTCGCCGCTGGCCCCGCCGCCGCCGGCTCCCCCGGCCGTTGTTCCGGCGGCGGCCATCCCGCCAGTCGCCCGCGCCGCCGCCCAGCCCGCGCCGCCGCCGCCGCCGCCCGCCGGCGAGTCGGCGGCCGTCGTGGCTGCCCGCTCGGTCGCCGCCGTGGCGGCGCTGTCACAGCCGACGCGGGCGTCGCGCCGCCGCCGGGCACCCCCGACGCTGGTGACGCTGCGCGTGTCGGGGGTTTCCCGCGCGGAGCGCACGCACCGCCTGCGGGGCCTCGTCGCCGCCGCCGCCGCCGTCCGCCCCTCCGCCGTCGTCGACGTCGACCGATTTGGGTCGACGGCGGAGGTGACGCTCGTGGCGGCGGCGGCCGAGGCCTTTCGCGCTGGCATGGCCGACCCCCGTGCCGCCCACAGGCTGCGCGTGGCCGCCGCCGCCGCCCCGTGGTCGCCGTCCTTCTTGGGGGGGCGACGGCGCGCCCAGCTGGCCGCCCCACACGCCGCGGCGATCGAGGCGGCCGAGCGGTGCCTCGGCCACCTCGACGCCAATGCGGTGCAGGTGGACGGGCGGGTAGGCATGCGGCCCCCCCTGCGCGCCGCCCTCAGCGACCACGTTGCGGCGCTGCGGGCGGCGTGTGCCCGTGCGCTGGCGGCGCTGCGGGCCGCCACGGCGGCGCCGCTGGCTCCTGCGTCCCCGGTGGCCCAGCGACACAACCACCCGCCCTCGGCCGCCTCCTCTTCCCCCCCCCCCCGATCAGATGAGGGGAGTGCGAGTGGGGCTCCGCCCGGGGCGTGGGGGCCGGCGCTCCCGGCACCGGCCGCCGCCCGCGCCGCCATTGCCGACGCGGCCTGGCCCCTCTTGGCGGCCCGCCCGCGCCGCGCAGCCGCGTCGCCACCGACCGCGCCGGCCGCGACCGCGTCCACGGCGGGCGCAGCGGCGGCGGGGCCCGCCGCCGCCGCCCCGCCGGCCGCCTCGGGCCACCCTGCCGCCCCGCCCGACTCGGAGGCCCTCGGCCCTCCGCCCGCCGCCCGTCGCCGCCGTCGCCACCGCGGCCGCCGCGGCCGCCCGCGCGACCGCGCGGCCGCCCGCGCCGACTCGCGTGGCCGGGCGGCGTCGCCCCCCCGTCCCCGCCGTCCAGATACGCCGCCCCGACCGCGATCGCCCCCCCTCGCCCCCGACGCCCCTGCCGGCGGACGGGCGCTGCGAGGGCGCAGGCCGGGCCCCGGATCGCCGGGGCTGCCGTGCGGGCGCCGTTCGCGCTCGCGCGGCCGCCGCCCCGGGACCCGCACCCGGTCTGCGGCCGGCGGCGGCTCGCCGGCGCCGGCACCCCGCCCGCCGTCCACTTCGCGGTCCCCCCGCCGCCGGGGCGCCGCCGATCTCGTCGCCGTCGCGGCGGCGGTGCATGCCACGGCGGGCCGGCGACCGGGGCGCATGCCGTCGCGGCCGCCGCCGCCCGCCCTTCACCCATCCGCCCCTGCGGCGGCGGCCCGCCGCTTGCCCTCGCCGAGTGCGCCGCCACGCCCGGCCCGCTGCAACCTGGTTCGGCGTGGCGCCTGCCCGGCCGGCTCGGGGTTTGCCGAGGCCACCCTTTCGCCCCCCCCCCGACGACCACGGCACCCGGGGCCCCGCCCAGCCTGACCGGGCGCTGCGGCGGCGGCCGGCGCGCCTGCCGGCGGGCCGCGCGCAGCCGCGCGCCCACCCGCCGGGTGCTCGCCGCCCTCCCCCTCTGCGGGCGGGCGTGAGCCGTCGCCGTCCGTCACCTTGCCGCCGCCGCCCTCGTCGCCCGCCACCGCCGCCGCGGTGTCGGCACGGGGGGGGGGCCGGCGAACGCTCGAGGCGCCGCCGCGGCCGCAGACGGCAGCCGATCGGGTGCCCGCGGCACCCCCCGCCTTCCACTCGGACTCGGCGGCCGCGTCGCCCACTCGGAGTTTTGACGAGTGGGCGACCCGGTCGGCCTTGTCCTCGTCGTGGGTGGGGGCGGCGTCCGCCGTGGCCCCACCCGACTCACAGCCGCGCCCGGCCCCGCCAGCCCTCTGCCTTGGGCCGGCGGCGGCGGGCGCCCCGCCCGATGCCGCCGCCGCGCCCGGTTGCGCCGCCCCCCCCCCGCCGCCGATCCCGACGGGGGGGGGTCCGCCCGCCGCTGTCCGCCCCCCCGCGGCGCCGACCGCGGGCACCTGCTCCGCGCGCCGCCCGCCCGTCCCCGCCCGCCCGCTGGCCCACGCGCCCACCGCCGGCCCGGCCGGGCTGCCTGGGGGTGGTGTGGATGTGGCCTCCTCGCGGGTGATGGTGGGGGCGGGTGCCGCGCCTGCTCCCCCGCCTGCCGCCGGGGGCGCCGCTGCCTACCCCCCCCCCCCCCCCCCCCAGGGCGGCCGCGCGCCGCCGTTGGCGCCCTCGCTGCGGCCGGTCGCCGCGTGGCCGCCACAGGCGCTGGCCCGACCGACGGGCGCGCCGCCCGCGGCCCCGTCGGCCGTTGCCGCCGTGCCGCCGCCGTCGTGCGCCGTCCTCGCGCCGCCGGCCTCGGCCGACGGCGCGCTTCCGCCCGCCCCCGCCGGCGCCGCGGGCCGGACCGCCGCCGGCGCGCGTCGGATGGCGCGACGGGCCGCCGCCGTCGTCGCCGCCGCCTCCTCCACCCTGCCGACCGAAGCGTCGGCGCCCGCCGGCGAACCCGCGGGGGTGGGGGCGCCCGTGCCCGTGGCCGTGTGGGCCGGGTGCCATCCCCCCGCTCCCCCGCCGGCAGGCGCCGCCGTTCCGTCACCGCGCGCCGCCGCGGCGCCCGGGTCGATGTCGACCCGGCCGCCGCCCACGGCCGCCGAGGCGCCGTCGGCCGCTCCGGCCGGGCGGCCCCCGCCCGCGGTCGTCGGCCCGCCGCCGCACCCGGACGCCGCCGCGCCGCCCTCGCCGCTCCCCGCCGCCCCGCCGTCGGCAGCGCCCGCGGCCGCGAAGCCGCCACCCCCGCGTCCCGCTGCCGCCGCGGCCGCGGCCCGCCGATCTGCCACCGCCGTGCCGATGGCGGAAAGATGACGCGCCCGCGCTGGCGCCGTCTCCGACGCCGGGCCCGCGGCGGCCCCGGCGCGAGCCGGCGGCGGGCCGCTGATCTTGGCCGCCGCCCACGCCACGGCGTCGGCCGCCACCGCCGCGGTCCCCCCGCCGTCGGGTTCGGCCGCGTCGCCGCCGCCGCCGGCGGCCCGCTTCCCTGCCTCCGCCGCGGGCGACGTCGGCGACGCTTCGTCCCCGCCGGCGGCGGCGCCGCCGCCTGCCGCCGGAGTGGCGCCCGCCGACTGCCGCGCTAGCTCGCCCCAGCCGCACGGCGGGCGGCGGGCGGCGCGACCGGCGGTTGTCGCCGCGCTCGGCTGGCCCGCTGCCGCCTCCGCGGCGCTGCCGTCGCCCGCCCCCGCCGCGCCCCCGCCGCCGACCCCCGCCGCCGCGCCGCCGTCGCGGGCTGCCGCCGCGCCGCCGCCGCCGCGCGCGTTGGGCACCGCGTCGCCCACCACCGCCGCCGCATCGGCCTGCGCCGGCCCCCGCTGGGCGCGGTCCGGCGGGGGGCCCCGCGCGGCGCGGTCTGGGGCGTCTTCGTGGCCGCCGCATACGGCGAACCGTCGGGCCGCGCCCGCCACGTGGCCCGCGTGGCCGCCGGAGGGGGGGCGTGCGACGGCGCCTTCCCCGATACGGGGCCGGGGGAGGGCGGCTGCCGCGCGCCCGGCGGTGCCGGCCGCCCCGCCGTGGTCGGGAGCCACCGCGCCGCCGCCAGAGCCCGACGCCGCTACACTCCCCTCGCCCACCGCGGCCGCCGCGCCGCCGGCGGCCGGCGCCCCCTCGGCGCACCCGTCGCCCGCGGCGGCGCGGGCGTCCTCGGCCGCGCTTGTCGGGCCGCCGCATCCGCCCGTCAGCGCCGGGCCGTCGCCCTCGGCCACCGCCGCGCCACCGCCGCCGCCGCCGCCCGCCGCCCGTTCGCCTCCGTCGCCCGCCGCGGCCGCGTCGCCGCCATCGCCCACGTCGCCCGCCGCCGCCCGCGCCGCCGGCCGCTCTGCCGGCGGGAGTGGGGGAGCAGCGCGCCCCGGCGGCGGCGCCCACGGCGCCTCCCCGACCGGGTCTGCGCCGCCGTCGGCGTCCGCCGGCGGTCCGCCCGCTGCTGGGGCCTCCGCGCCCGTCAAGGGGGGGGGGCGGACGCGCCCGTGCCCGTGCTCGCCTACGGCGCCTCCGACCGGCGACGGGGTGGCTGACACGGCGGCGTCGCACACCGCCAGAGCGCGCGCCGCCGCGCCGCCCGCCGCGTCGCCGCCGCCCACGGCCGAGCCCGTCGCCGCCGCCGTCCGCCGGTGCGCCGAAGGCCGCGCGGCCGCCATCCCGCCACCCGCCGCCGCCCCGGCGGAACACGCCGGGGCCCCCGCGCCCGGACCGGGGGGCGCCGCGCTGCCGCCCGCCGGGGTGCCACCGCCGGGCGCGAGGCCCGGCGTCGCCGAGGCCCGCGGCCGCGCCGCCGGCCCGCAGTTGGCCCCCTCGGCGTCCGCCACGCTGCCGGAGGCGGCAGACGTGGCCGCGGCGGCGGCGCCGGCCGGTGCACAGGCCGCCGCGCGGCCCCCCGGCGGGGCGCCGGCGACCGCGCGGGCGGCGCGCACCGGCTCAACTCGGGCCCGGGGCGCGCCCGCCCCTGCACCCATACCCTCCGCCCTCGAGGGCTGCCCGCCCGTCCCCCCAGCAGCCGCCGCCTTGCCGGCGGCCGCTCATACGGGGGGGGCGTGGGCCCCGCTCGACTGCAGCGCGGGCGCGGGCGGCGGGGCAGCCGCCGCGCCTCCGCCACCACGGGGGGGGGGGGTGCGCGCTCCGGATCCACGCCCCCCTGCCCCACCCCTGAGGACACGCGGCGCGCCCCCACGGCGGCCAAGCGGCGCGCGCCCGCCGTGGCGCCGACCCTGATGCGGGAAGGCTCCCTCGCGCCGGCCGCGCCTCCGGCGCCGCCCGATCCGATTTGCCGTCACCTCCGGGTGCCGGCTGACCCGGGCCGGGCGGCGCCGGAGGAAGCGCCCGGTGCGTCCGTTTCGGCGGCGGGGTCGCCGCTATTGGCCGCCTGCGCCCGAGGCGCAGCGCCGCCGGCGGGGTCCGGCGCGACCGTTTCGTCGGCGGCGCCGCCGCCCGCGGCGTTCGGCGGCGGCGCCGACGCGCCGCTGCCGCCGGCGGTCGAGGCCCTCCTCGCCGCCCGCCCCATTCTCGGGCGCGGCGGCCGCACCTCTCCCTTCCCCGCCGCCGGGGGCGGCGCCGGGACGCCCCAGCCCCGCCTGACGCAGTTCGTGCTCGCCGCTCTGGCGGGTTCGACCGCCAGGGCGGGGCAATGTCCACTGCCGGGCGGGGCCCTGTCCCCCGCCCCCCGGGCGCCCCTGGGGCCGTCGGGTGTGCCTTCGGCGCGCGCGGCTCCTCCTTGCACCCCCTCCACGGTGGCTCCCCGCCCTCGCCGGCGGGGACATCTGGCGCAGGGCCCCTTCTCGGGCCCGCTGTTCGGGGAGAGGGGGGGGGGCGCGGCGCTGCAGGCCGCGGCCGCCGCGCACTCGCCCCCCGCCGCGCCGCCGGCGGCGCTCCCGGTGCTGGCCGTCGCCGCCCGCGCCGCTGGGGGTGGGCACCTGCTCCGCCTCCGGCGCTCGGCCCACCCGCCCCCCCCTCCCACGCCGGCGGTCGACCCAGTCGCCGTCGCCCTTCCCGGCCCGCGCACCCGGTCCGCCACGGCGGCGGCGGCGGCGGCGGCGGAGTCGACCGCCCCTCCGCCGACGACGCCTCCGTCGTCGGCGCCCCCCCCCAGCGACACCCCGCCGCTCCGCTGCCCCCGCCGCCGCCGCCGGCGACGACCTCGGCCGCTGCCGCCGCGCCCCCGCCTCCGGCGGGCACGGGCGTGCGGGCGCTGCCCACCCCTCGGCCCAGCCGCCCTGGTAGCGACGGGCGTCACAATGAGTGACGCTCGTCACCAACCCCCGCCGGCGGGGGGCGGCTCTGCGCCGCCCTGGGCGCCGGTGGGGCGGGTGGGCGCCCCGTGTCCGCCGGCAGCGGGCGGGTCGGGAGCCCCGGGCGCGGCCACCCCGCCAGGGTTGGCGGGCGCGGGGGGGGCCACCGACCTCCAGCGCGCGGGGGGGCTCATCGGCGCCGCCCGTCCCCCTCCCGCCGCGAGCGGCCCGCGCTCGCTGCCGCGCCCGCAGCCCCCGCCCACCGCGCTGCTGTCGCCGCCGGCGGGGCCACCGCCCCAGACTGCCCCGTCCGCCGCCGGACCCCCGCCGTCGCCGACGCAGCGGCCGCCCCCGAGGGGCTCGCCCGCCGCCCCCGCCGCTCCGCCCGCCGCGCCGCTAAGGGGGGTTACAGCGTGCTAGATTGGTCCGATCGGCGATAGATCTGATCCGGTCCAATCGGGTTTCGCTTAAAGCGCGGGGGCGTTCTCTGGGGGGTGATACGTACTTGCTGGAGTGGCGCTCCCCGCTAAGCGAGGAGTTAGGACCTGCTCCGTGCGCTTCGTCTTCCTCCCCCCCCCCCCCAGGTGTCTTGGCGCCGCTCGTGCTGCCCCCCTGGGGCCCTGACGTGGCTTTTGGAGGTGCCGTGTCGTTGGCTCCGGGGCCCTTTGCTGTTTGTGCGGTCGGGGGATCGGGAGGGGACTCGGTCGGAGCCGCTGCGAAGCCTGGGGCGCGTGTGTCCGGTGCTGCGGGCGGTGCCTCTTTGCCTTCCGCGGGCGGATCGCCCCCCTCCCCGCCTACTGCCCCCTCCCCCCTCCCCTCCCTGGCCTCCTGGGCGGTCCTGCTGCGTCGCTATGCCGGCGGCGGCGCCTCTGGCGGTGGCTGCCTCGCCCCGCCCGGCCGTCGCGCGGCCGCCGACGTCGCCGCCGCCCCCTCGGCCGCCCGGGCGCCGGCGGTCGGCGGGGTCCTGCCTCCTGCTGTCGCCGCGGCGGCCATCTCCCTGTGGCCGACGGCGACAGACGCCGGGGCTGCCGTGACGCTGCCGCGGCGGCGCGGCGGTGAGGAAGACCGCCGATGGAAGGTTGTCACCCGCCGCGGCCGCCGCGGCGGTGCGCGCCCGCCCCCCGCCGCGCCGTCGCCCGCCGCCGACCCGCCGGCGGACCCCGCGTTGCCGCCCGCCGCTTCGCCCGCTGCGGCGCGCGCGCCGTCGCCGCTGGCCCCGCCGCCGCCGGCTCCCCCGGCCGTTGTTCCGGCGGCGGCCATCCCGCCAGTCGCCCGCGCCGCCGCCCAGCCCGCGCCGCCGCCGCCGCCGCCCGCCGGCGAGTCGGCGGCCGTCGTGGCTGCCCGCTCGGTCGCCGCCGTGGCGGCGCTGTCACAGCCGACGCGGGCGTCGCGCCGCCGCCGGGCACCCCCGACGCTGGTGACGCTGCGCGTGTCGGGGGTTTCCCGCGCGGAGCGCACGCACCGCCTGCGGGGCCTCGTCGCCGCCGCCGCCGCCGTCCGCCCCTCCGCCGTCGTCGACGTCGACCGATTTGGGTCGACGGCGGAGGTGACGCTCGTGGCGGCGGCGGCCGAGGCCTTTCGCGCTGGCATGGCCGACCCCCGTGCCGCCCACAGGCTGCGCGTGGCCGCCGCCGCCGCCCCGTGGTCGCCGTCCTTCTTGGGGGGGCGACGGCGCGCCCAGCTGGCCGCCCCACACGCCGCGGCGATCGAGGCGGCCGAGCGGTGCCTCGGCCACCTCGACGCCAATGCGGTGCAGGTGGACGGGCGGGTAGGCATGCGGCCCCCCCTGCGCGCCGCCCTCAGCGACCACGTTGCGGCGCTGCGGGCGGCGTGTGCCCGTGCGCTGGCGGCGCTGCGGGCCGCCACGGCGGCGCCGCTGGCTCCTGCGTCCCCGGTGGCCCAGCGACACAACCACCCGCCCTCGGCCGCCTCCTCTTCCCCCCCCCCCCGATCAGATGAGGGGAGTGCGAGTGGGGCTCCGCCCGGGGCGTGGGGGCCGGCGCTCCCGGCACCGGCCGCCGCCCGCGCCGCCATTGCCGACGCGGCCTGGCCCCTCTTGGCGGCCCGCCCGCGCCGCGCAGCCGCGTCGCCACCGACCGCGCCGGCCGCGACCGCGTCCACGGCGGGCGCAGCGGCGGCGGGGCCCGCCGCCGCCGCCCCGCCGGCCGCCTCGGGCCACCCTGCCGCCCCGCCCGACTCGGAGGCCCTCGGCCCTCCGCCCGCCGCCCGTCGCCGCCGTCGCCACCGCGGCCGCCGCGGCCGCCCGCGCGACCGCGCGGCCGCCCGCGCCGACTCGCGTGGCCGGGCGGCGTCGCCCCCCCGTCCCCGCCGTCCAGATACGCCGCCCCGACCGCGATCGCCCCCCCTCGCCCCCGACGCCCCTGCCGGCGGACGGGCGCTGCGAGGGCGCAGGCCGGGCCCCGGATCGCCGGGGCTGCCGTGCGGGCGCCGTTCGCGCTCGCGCGGCCGCCGCCCCGGGACCCGCACCCGGTCTGCGGCCGGCGGCGGCTCGCCGGCGCCGGCACCCCGCCCGCCGTCCACTTCGCGGTCCCCCCGCCGCCGGGGCGCCGCCGATCTCGTCGCCGTCGCGGCGGCGGTGCATGCCACGGCGGGCCGGCGACCGGGGCGCATGCCGTCGCGGCCGCCGCCGCCCGCCCTTCACCCATCCGCCCCTGCGGCGGCGGCCCGCCGCTTGCCCTCGCCGAGTGCGCCGCCACGCCCGGCCCGCTGCAACCTGGTTCGGCGTGGCGCCTGCCCGGCCGGCTCGGGGTTTGCCGAGGCCACCCTTTCGCCCCCCCCCCGACGACCACGGCACCCGGGGCCCCGCCCAGCCTGACCGGGCGCTGCGGCGGCGGCCGGCGCGCCTGCCGGCGGGCCGCGCGCAGCCGCGCGCCCACCCGCCGGGTGCTCGCCGCCCTCCCCCTCTGCGGGCGGGCGTGAGCCGTCGCCGTCCGTCACCTTGCCGCCGCCGCCCTCGTCGCCCGCCACCGCCGCCGCGGTGTCGGCACGGGGGGGGGGCCGGCGAACGCTCGAGGCGCCGCCGCGGCCGCAGACGGCAGCCGATCGGGTGCCCGCGGCACCCCCCGCCTTCCACTCGGACTCGGCGGCCGCGTCGCCCACTCGGAGTTTTGACGAGTGGGCGACCCGGTCGGCCTTGTCCTCGTCGTGGGTGGGGGCGGCGTCCGCCGTGGCCCCACCCGACTCACAGCCGCGCCCGGCCCCGCCAGCCCTCTGCCTTGGGCCGGCGGCGGCGGGCGCCCCGCCCGATGCCGCCGCCGCGCCCGGTTGCGCCGCCCCCCCCCCGCCGCCGATCCCGACGGGGGGGGGTCCGCCCGCCGCTGTCCGCCCCCCCGCGGCGCCGACCGCGGGCACCTGCTCCGCGCGCCGCCCGCCCGTCCCCGCCCGCCCGCTGGCCCACGCGCCCACCGCCGGCCCGGCCGGGCTGCCTGGGGGTGGTGTGGATGTGGCCTCCTCGCGGGTGATGGTGGGGGCGGGTGCCGCGCCTGCTCCCCCGCCTGCCGCCGGGGGCGCCGCTGCCTACCCCCCCCCCCCCCCCCCCC
>Ga0209093_1002286_pt1 | contig 10783 bp, 14 predicted proteins | sample SidtaG_4_FD_187450 | JGI IMG/M metagenome (GOLD analysis project Ga0209093, IMG submission 187450) | Marine algal microbial communities from Sidmouth, United Kingdom - Sidmouth_Male1 metaG (SPAdes) (version 2) | ecosystem: Host-associated > Algae > Red algae > Unclassified | place: Sidmouth...
TTATATTCTGCCGCCCATGCTTGCACTGTTGTCTCGCGTCCGCGGTCTCGCGTTTGCTACCGCACGCCCGCTCCTCCATGCCCCACCCATCTTTTTCTTTTGTCGCCCTCTGTTGCCGTAATGTTTTTCATCTGTTTGTCCCTAGTTCATCGTGATATGCATTCCGATTCTTTTCCATGGGTGGGCTATTCTCGTTGAGCAGCCATCTCCCCATTGTGCTCCCCCCACATTTCCTCCCTCCACCGCTTTTGCTACTATGGTGTGTTCCTGCTGCATTTCAATGAAGCCGACCTTTTTTTTTTGTCTTGGCTTCTATCTGTCCATCTTCAGGGAAACGCAAACAGGCAATACACAGTCGCCATTCCCATGCCACGCAAGCCCAAGCACGCACTGCTTCCCACAAGTAGCGAGGTGGCGCCACGGTGGACTCATCGCATGATTCGGGACGAACGGATGTGTTCCGGGCCGGGAGAGGCGGTTTCAAGCATGACCATGTTTTGGGACGAGCGGTGAGTGTGGGACGAGCGGCAGGAGCCCGCCGTCGGACGTCAACCGCGGGACAGTGTGTATGACAGGATAGCGCGGGCTAGCGTGCGCATGTTTCCCTCAGCCGTGCACCCTTGGCCTACTCCATACTACTGCCCGATGTCAATTCTCTACCGCCTGGTACGCTGCACGTGCTATCTTCCAGGTCATTGTAGAAGCTTGGAAGGGCGAGGTGCCGCGGTGCGCCAGTCTGGGAGTGCGTGGCGTCGCAAAAAAGAACTAAAACAGACAGGCTACGCAGTATCCATTCCAGTTTACGCGCTCCACCGACCACATTACGCCGCCCCTGCCACACTTCCCCGACCCTCCAAGCCCTCGAGCACATTTTGCACGATGCTCTCAAACTCCTCGGTACCCACGTGCTCCATGGCACCATCACCCTCAACAACTGGTGGATCCTCCTCAGCAGCAGCACCGACCGCACTTAGATCCTCGTCCGAATCACCCCCGCCTTTCCGACCTCCCCCCTCGGGTGCCACTCCACTCCCGCCCCCGCCAAGCCCCCCACCACCATCGCCGCTGTCGCGGCCGGCCACACCGTCCACCGCGGTCACCGCATCGACGACCGCCCCGGCAGCAGCCGCCGCCTCACCAGGCATGGCGTCAGTGGGGGCCAGCCCCTACTCGATGAGCATGTTGAGCTCGAGGCGGGTGCACCGGTCCGCCTGCACGACGTTGGAACGCTCCAGCTGCGCCAAGTTGAATGCGATGTGCGTCTTCTTGTCGGCCTTGTCTGAGGACAAGCGGTTGCGCATCTGTGTCAAGGTTCTGTTAAAGACCTTGAACGATCGTTCGCCGCCCGCCTCTGACGGAGGCAACTGCAGCATGCGGGTGGCGAGGGGCCGCAGGGAAGGAAAGGCTTCTCCGTGGAGGCACCACCACAGGAAAGGATGATCCCCCACCCTGTCTGACCCAAACGGCAGAGCCTCAACGCGGGACAAAAACGAGGCGAGGTCCGCAGACATCCGGCCCCGGTATTCGCCATCGTTTCCATCCCAACAATCCAAAGCAGCATCTCGCAGAGAAAGAGAGCTCTTGCCACCCCACTCCAATGCGTCCCCCCGCATGCGCACCCCCACCCAGAACGGATCCAATTATAAAGCCAAGGCCAGCAAGGGGTGATGTATCTGTGAATACCGAGCCGAAATCGAGCTCTGTATGGCAGTCCGCGTAGCAACCGGCAGGTCAGGAAAAGGCATGGAGAGACACAACCGCAAAGCACAAAACACACCCGGGACCGTCGAGAGTGATGCGTGGTCGGCCTCAATTGTGGCTACGCACTTAGACAGTAACTTCAGAAACGGCATCTCACGCTCCATCCCAGCCAAAGGGCCCGCGCCTTGGACCGCCGCCGTCACGGCGGGCGGGATTTCGACAGCTGGCCGGACGTGCACGTTGTCCGACAGCGTCCGACGCAGGGCAGTGATGCTTCAAACCACGGATGCAATGGATGCCGTCTCACCCACCCACCGAGTGCGGCTGTAGTTATGAAGGAACGGCACCTTCTCCCCAGACATCCGCTGCTGCTGCACATTGGCCAGAATCATGGCCATCGCCCGTGTGCTTCTCGTGCAGAAAACGACGATGTTCACCGCGTTGACGCAGGCGGAGCGAAAGGGCTCCAGCTTGGCCAGGTCCTTGCCCGCTAAATTGGCCGCGTGCGCCGCGCACCCAGAAGCGAAAAGCGCCGTGCCGCTGTCGACGATCAGCCGCCGCAGCGATTGCATCACCGTCGGATTGTCGGATCAAAAATCCAACAGCTGTCGGCTCGACAGGTAGGCCTCGCGGCACCGGCGTGCGGCGCCGGGGAATGAGTCAAAGCGAGACACCCGATAGGCCAGCGGGGTGGCCAGAGCCGCGCGGAGGTGGGAGCACAGGTTCTCGGCGGACGCCGCCGCTGCCCCCAGCCGAAAAGAAGCCACGAAGAACTGCTCGGGTCATTACGTTGTACACAACTTTGCCGGTCGTGTCCACTAATCCGTCGATGGAGCAGGACACCGTCAACGCGTGGCCCACAACCTCGCCCATAGCTGCATCTGCGCGCGCTGTCGACTGGGCCAGAAGCAAGCCCCCGACACGCCGACGATCACCCGGCCCCTTCAATCGGCCGCCCGAAATGTCCGCCAGCGACTTGTGCCGGTGGGTCACGTCGAACTGGTCGAATGGCATGCCCGAGCAGAACATGGAAGTCACAAAGTTGAGGCAGTATTGGGGGGTGATCTGCGGCAATCCGGACTGCCTCGAGCGGTCCGCGCCAGCCCCGGCCGCGCCGGCCCCGGCCGCGATGACAATGTCCTCCAGCAGAACAAGGCCTGGGCCTTCTCGCATGTGTTCAGGTGCAGCGCAAGCCGGGTGATGCTCTTGTACACGTTGTAGTTGCAGTCTGGAGCCCCGCAACTCATCCTGTTACGGTTCATCACCATGTACTTCCACATCTGGTCGGAGTTAAACTTGACGTTGGGGCGAGGCACCATCACTGCGAAGCATATCCACAGGGAAGGAGGCGGGGAAGGATGGAGTGAGTGTGACGAGAGGGACGAGGAGCAGGGAGTCACCGTGGTTCTCCGTCGAGGCGCCTGGAGTTGCGGTGTCAGCGAAACACCTGTGCGACACTGTGCCTGCGGGGGAGACCCGTCTGAGCATACACTGTGATGTTGACCATGTGCGAGCTACTTCTGAGGACTCTGCGAGGGGCGATGACCCCCTTCACAAGGCGCGCGCTTGGTCGCGTTTTCTTCATGCATACTTAGGCACAGGATCGAGCGGGGGGGTCTGACACGTGGTGACATGTCATGACATTTCCTGTGTCATGATATCCATGAAATCGACCCCGTGAGGCGTCATACAGGAAATTTCATGGAAATGTCACAGCGTGGCGTGACATGTGCCATCCCTAGTGTCTATTCTACCGAGGGGATTATTTGATCCTCTTAGGATTTAATGATCCCCGTTTTGAGAGCTTGTTTTCTCGTACTTCTCATCATCTCCTGCTCTTTTTGACAGCAGAAATGGACTCAGCGCCGGCTATTTACGAATGGGGGAAAGTGGGTGCATCCCGTTTTGAGAAGAACACGGGCTATGGCGGACTCTGCTCGCTCGTTTGCGCCTCCCACTCAGCCGAACAGGCCCGCCTGCGAGCGGGTCGCCGCCGTGGTGGGGACCCTCGAGGTGGGGGGGGGAAGCGCCGGCAGCACAGGGACGGGCATGAACAGCAGGGGGGGCGAGCGCCGGCAGCAGAGGGAGCGGGCGCCGGCAACAGGGAAGACGGGCGCCGGCGGCAGGGGGGGCGCGCGCCGCCGGGGAAGGAACGGCAGGCGCCGGCAGGAGGGGGGGCAGGCGCCGGCAGCAGAGGAGGCGAGCGCCGGCAGCAGGGGGGGCGCGCGCCGACAGCATGGGGGGCGGGCGCCGGCGGGAGGAGGGGTGTGCGCCGGCAGCAGGGGGGGCGGCCGCCGTCAGCAGGGAAGGCGGGCGCCGGCAGCAGGGGGGGCGCGCACCGGCGGTGAAGAGAGGGCGGGAGCCAGCAGCAGGGAGGGCGGGCGCCGGCCGCGCGGGGGGCGGGCGCCGACAGTAGGGGGGGCGGGCGCCGGCAGGAGGACGGGCGCACGCCGGCAGGAGGAGGGGCGCGCGCCGGCAGCGGGGGCGGCGCGCGCCGGCAGTAGGAGGGGCGGGCGCCGGCGGTGGAGGGGGTTGACGTCTGTGGTAGGGCGGATGGCCCCTGTGGTGGCGGGGGGGGGCGCTGGTGATGGCGGGAGCGGCGCCGGCGGTGACAAGTACGGGCGCGGGTGGCGGGGGAGGGACGCTTGTTGTCGTGGGCCGCAAACACTGGGCCTATGGGGTCAGAATCGACGCTTTTCTTGAGGATCATTTGATCCTCAGCCGAGGATCATTTGATCCTTTTTTCCGGTAGAATAGACACTAGTGTGGGTGCTCCTCATGGTACCCCAGCATTTCGGCGATTTTTTAACTAATTGGCCGACGGCGTCGCTAACGGCGCCAGCAGGCCGACACGAATTGACGGGTTCCACCGCATTCAGACTGGTCATTTCAGCGGCCTCGCTTGTTCACGCCGGCACAACAGCTCACGCAGCACTTTCGTGCGCATGCCGAACCAGTCCATTGATTGAGCCCATCCGCGAGCTGGCCCGCCTGCGCAGACGCAGCGATGGGCCGCAATGAGTCGCGATGAAATTAGTGCGAATTGAATGACAAAAGTGCGTCGCGACTTCGCAACTCACCACCAAGGCGGTTCGTACCGTCCTCATTTCCGCTTGTTTTCTCCACCATGGAGGCACCAGCAACTTCTACGGGCGTTGCCAAGCACATTCCGGAGCGAGTTCAGGCCGGGGAGCATCTGCGAGACGTCGTGCAAGACGTCCACGGCGTCACTGGGCGCTCAGAGTCCAGCTTGCGGTTGGCGTTCCGGCGTTTCCGTCTGGGCTCCCCCCATGCCAACGGCAACTCCATCCTGACGATCACTGATGAGCGAGCGCTGGTTTACACGGCCCAGGCGTTTAGCCACGCGAATGCTGCCCTTACTCGGCTAGAGCTAGGGGCGTAGGTGAAGGACTTGTGGGGCAAGGAGGTCGGTGTGATGTGGGCGGCCGTCTGGGTGGCGCGTCACAAGGAGGAGCTGTCTATTCGAGCTTGTAAGGCTCTGTCGGACAAACGTATCGCCGCGTCGGTCTACGATCAAGTCGTCGACTGTTCTTTGCAGGTGGAGAAGTTTTTCAAAAACCATCGTCTCCCCCCCTCAGCCGTCTTGAACTACGACGAGTACCGCCTCGTGATGTGCGGCGAGCAGCTGACCATCAAGCGGGTGCAGAGAAAGAGCCGTGAGCGCGCCAACGTCGTCTCCACGCGCAACAACACCGTGGCCTCCCTGCTTTCGTTTGTGGCTGCCAGTGGCAAGCCCTTTCTCAGTGTGTATGTCTTTCGTGGGAAGATTGGTGAAGAGGACACGACAACCACCAACTGCATCATCTCCCGGACTGAGAACCGTACACGCACCACGTAGGCTCGCTTCTATGGATGAACTGATACTGGCTTTGTTGATGCCCCCTGCTTTGCGGCAATTATGGACCTCTTCTTCAAGGAGTGGCGGCTGCAGAACCCTCCTGAAAACGCCTTCCTAATTGTCGACCACCTCGCCGCCCACAAGAAAGCGGCTGTGGTCCGCGCGGCACTTCGTCGTGGTGTATACTGCTGGTGGCTGGTAGCCAACACCTCCCACTGGCTACAAGTGCTTGACGAGAAGCCGTTTGCCCTCCTCAAGCGCTTCTAGCCGGTGCTGTCGCAGCAGCGGGTCATCGACGCCATATTGAAGAGCCAGCCTGTCCGGGACTGCTTCATCGGGGCTACTTATGAAGCTGAAAGGCGCGCGATGACGCCCCAAGCCATCAAGGCGGCGTTCAGGAACGTGGGGCTCCTCCCATTCGACAGGGTGCGGATAATGGAGCTCGCCCATATGAACCTTGGGATGGGGGCAGCGGGAGCCGACGTGGCATCTCTCTGTGTGGAGGCCGCTAGAAGTGTTCTGCGTCGGGCGCAACTGAAGGCCGTGCACGACCGGGAGTACACGACTCGCGGTCGTGCGGATGTCAAGAAGGTCAAGATATATAGCCCGCAAGCCCTGCTCGCCTCGGATGCAACAATGCGGAAGTCCAAGGCGCAGGAGGTAAAGAAAAAGGCGGCGGCTGCCGCGGAGAAGGCCAAGGCCGCCGCCACTAAGGAGCTGGAGCGGCTAGTGCGGGCGGACCTGTGCAAGAAGGCCACTTGTCGTGCGTGTCACTCACGGGTACACCGCGGTGCCTCTACGTGGTCGGTGTGCGGCTGCGTGGCGTCTGTGATTTGTCCAGTCTGCCTCAAAACCGACATAGGGAAAGAGGTGCGGGCTGCGCATGATTCGGCGTGCTCACACAAGTACCGGTGGTATTAATATCCTTCCTCGTTTTCTCTCCGCTTGTTCTTGCGTGTTCGAAGCTCATAGGACCTTCCGGGATCAAATTGAACTGCACTTCTGCCGTTCAAATTGCACTTGTACCGTCGTGACTCAATGTGCTCAGCGGCGTGCGTGCCGTGCGCGCAGTGCGTATCGACGCGGCAAGCCACCCCACCGACCCACCTCCACGCACAGCCTGGGGGGGTCGCTGGGAAGGGCGGTTGCCCCGCTGGACCGTGCCAGAACCAGCACCCTTTCCATTCTGGGCGGATCAACCTGCAGTGCCCAGGATTGGCCCTTTCGAAGCCCCCCCCACATGGGGTCATCGAGAGCCCGAGAGTGACTCCCGGGAGAGTCATTTTGACTCCCGGGGCAGTTTTTTTCCCGTAGGACGGGCGGGCACCCCCCCCCCTCACCCGCCCGTCCCTCCCGCACGCGCCATCGCCGACACCGCGGCCACCCGCGGTCCGCCGGCCTTGACGCATGTCTGTCGCCCTTCACCGCCGCGTGGTCGGCGGCTTGGTTGCTTTTCTCTTGGTCCAACAGTGATGAACCTCCTGACCACGGCCGAGATAGTCCATCTCCAGGAGAACTAAGTGACTTTGCAGTGTGTGAGGCCCTCGGCAAGAACCCGCATGTTCCATTGGCTAAAGTGGAGTCTGGCAGAGAACGTAAACCAATTGTGAGCCCTTTTTCACTGTCAGTCCCAGTCTCAGGCCCTGTCGGCACGGCGCGTGCACGGCGCGCATAGACACGTGCTAGCCAATGGGAGCGCGTCGTTCTGATCACACCCCAATCACGCGAATATTTTTAGACCCGAACTGCTCGACAGTGGGATCCCGCGCACGAAGGAATTACGAGCTAAAACGGGCTCGTTTGGCGCATTCGAGCCGAACACGTTCCCGTGCGCGAGATCTTTTTTATATCTCGCGCACGTGAGCGTTTTTGGAAAGGAATATCGCACTTGCGTTTGACGGCTTCCGCAAGAATGATTGGACGAGAGGGCCTGTCACGGTTCACCTCTTGGATCTCGGGATGCCAGAAGCGTGCGATTACACTCTGGTACTCGAGCGGCGTGGGGCCTGCGCGGTGCAGATGTGTCGCCCACGAAATGCCTGTTCTGATCCCAAACTGCGGGCTCTGTGTTTTCATGTGTGCGTCAAGACAGACGGTGCCGAATCACGTGTTTTGCCGCGGACTTAAAACGATATTGGTGCCGAATCACGTTCACGTCCCTCGCCGTGCAGACATGGCCTCAGTCCTCTTCGACAAAAGTGGGCAACTGGCAATATTTTCGAAAATACTCTTTCAGTGTTGAATATTGCTGATCCCCCAATTCTGTCCTCAACACTTGGAACGTCTTCTGGGAACGGTACAGTTCTTAGAACCGGTTTACCATTGGTCCAGAAGTGCAGCAAAGCACATTTCTGAGGTGTCCCATTGGCTGCAATGCATCCAGTTCCGTGCAGAATTAGGATCTCGTTTTTTCTTGAGATTTTATTCGTTCTCTTGTGGAGAGGAAGCCGGGAATCGGGAGATATTGGTATTATCCCGGAGAACGCTTGAAAATTGCAGAAAACTCCAGTGTGAATCTTCGGTCTGCGAGCCGGGGCGCCACGTAGCGGTGGCCACGGCGGTTGACACATCCTCGCGCGCCATCATCATATCCGGGACCGGTGGACCAATCATCTACCGGAATCCGATTGCGTGCGCCGCGCATCGGCCCGTGGTCGTGTCGTGTCGTGCCGGGCCCCAGGCCGACACTTTGTGTGGCTGTGATTGGTTGATGTCTGATGGTGACCGGCGGGCCGTTACCCGCTGGAGATTGTGTGCGTTGCCGGGCCTTTGCGAGGGGGTGTGGCCCGGCGGCGGCTGTGCGTGGAAGGCTGGTTCCTGCCGGGGATTGTGTGCGTTTCCGGGCCTTTGAGTGGGGGTGTGGCCCGGCTGCGGCTGTGCCCGACGGGCTGTTTCCCGTCGGTGATTGTGTGGGCCTACTGTGCGCCAGAGGGGGGTGGGGGCCACGAGCACACAGCGCGTGCGCCCATATGAGGCCGACCCGCACCGGCTAGCGGGGGGCTCGGTCGCCCGCCAGCCTTGTCATTCCAGCCGCCGTCCTCCCAGCGAGAGGGACGTCGGTTGCGGGTGTCGGGGCGCGAGGCGCTTACACTGCATTTTCTTGCAATCTCGCCGTGTATCCACAATCGCGATTTATCTCGCGGCGAGCGAGACGCTTACGACGGGCGCGCAGTGTCGGGACGCTTGCGTCCTTGTGTGCGCCCATCTTAGACCGTGGTGACCGATCCGTTTCTGACAACGCGGGCATCGCACGTGCACGCTGCCGGTGGAGGACGACGCGAGGGGGGCGAGGGATTCACTTGGGGGAACCAAGCCGTAAGAGCGGAGGCGCGAGTCGCCCCACCTAGGCACGGGTGGGGTTGAGTATTCTTCAGACTCTGACCGTCCTGGGTTGGCTTTCTCTGGTCCGCGTCTTACCAACGCAGCACAGGACCGCGGCTTGGCGGCTCAAGAGAAAGTGCTCCACACGTCGCTTGACACGGTGCCCCTGAGTGAAGTCGCTTTCCCTCCTTTGTCTACTCGGCCGGCGGCGGTCACGCGTGGTGCTCGTGTGAGAAGTTGCGGGTGGTCTGTGTTGAGCGGCGGTGCGCATCACGGGGACGCCATCCACGTTGGGCGACGCTTGCTCCTCCTCTGTTGGCTGCTGGTCGTGCGTGATCACACGGGTGTACACACGGTTGGGGGTCGCGCTTGCGAGTGTGCGCGGGCGGGTGCTGTTGCCTACGGTGTGGTGTCCACCTGACGGAGAGGACTGGCGCTCGCGTGTCCGCACCACGCAGCTAGGCGTAAGCCGGCGCGAGGTGTGGCACAAGGCGTGTCTTCATTCTTCTTGTGGACTCCCCCCGTCACCGCGCGCGCCATTGGCGCGCGCGAGGCGGGTCGTGGGGCTTTGGGGCCGACAACCGGGGGGTGTCTCGTCTTGCGTCTCCCCCACTTCGGTGGGGCTTGGCGTGGGGCGTTAGGTGCCACGGTTGTCGGACCTGGGGTTTCGAGTGAACGACGCAAACGCACGCGAGGGTTCTTGGGTAGCGGGCTTCGCGGACGGTGGCTGAATTTCCCGAGCACGCGGGCGGCTTGCTGCCGGACGGGGTGCATCACCGGTGGGCGGTCAATTGGTTCGGCGCGCACTACGACGTCGGCTACCTGCGCACGACGGAAGAGTGCTTGTCTTCGCTTCCATGGCGGGCTCCACGGGCAGTGGGGCGGGCAGCGGCAAGGACAATCCCGTGCCCATCTTCATGGACGGCCTCGACACCGGCGACCTACCGCTCGTTCCCGCCGGCTTTGTTCGCACGATCCGCACCATCAACGGATCCAAGGACGCGGTGCCCATCCTCGGCGATGACCTCAAGCGCAGGGTCGCCAACCTCTTCCCGCCCGAGCGGCTATTCTACGCCGACATGCTCGTGCTGCCGCTGCTATATGAGGACCTGATCACGTGGCTTCAGTACTGGAAGGTGGACGTTACGGAGGACACTTCCGTCCGCGCGACGACTGTGCTCGCGCACATCTTGTACGAGGGCGACCAACGGGACGCGGCCATCAAGATGGTCGAGGCGGACAACCGCAAGTACGAGCGCAGTCAGGACGCCACGGACGGCACTGTGCCGCCCGTGGTGACCATGCGTGGTCAAGACGCTCGTCTGTTCTCCCCGACACGCCCTGAGGCGGGGATACGTCATCACGACGGGGCGACACGCCATGTTCCTGCGGGAGTCTATAGCCAAGACGCTCGTCTTCACAAGCGCTCCTCTGCGCACGGCAGCCAAGACAGCGACGTTTTTCGCGATGGAGCCGGTGTAGGCCTCGGCGGCAGTGGCATGCGTCGCCAAGGGGTGCACGACGCGAGCGGTCGCGGCCTGGGCTCCAGCGGCGCCATTCACGAAGGAGCCGGCTTTGGTGCCAGTGCCGGCAGCCACGGCTACCGGGCGACGGGACAGACCGCGGCGGGTGCTGGTGGCTTCCGCGGCGCCGTCGACCACGGGGAGGGTAGCGGTAACGGCGCGCCCTACGGGTTAGGTGGCGTGACCCCACGCTTTGGTCACGGTGACGCCGGTGACGGTGGCGTCACACACCTGTATGACAACCCCGCTGTAACGGTGAACGTCGAGCGCCAAGCCCACCAAGTGGGAAACCGCTTCAAGGACCAGTCGGCCAAGTTCTCTGGCAGGACCGAGCAGCTATGGGACGACTACACGACGCACTACGACCTGGTGACCCGCG
>Ga0209093_1002287_pt1 | contig 10782 bp, 15 predicted proteins | sample SidtaG_4_FD_187450 | JGI IMG/M metagenome (GOLD analysis project Ga0209093, IMG submission 187450) | Marine algal microbial communities from Sidmouth, United Kingdom - Sidmouth_Male1 metaG (SPAdes) (version 2) | ecosystem: Host-associated > Algae > Red algae > Unclassified | place: Sidmouth...
AAAAATGAAAAATCTTGGGATAAGTCCCGAGGTATTGGTTTGGGTAGATCCTGAAATCTAGGAAGTCGTAGTGACTTTCCTGCTTCCTCCCGAGACGGGCGGGGGTCCCCTTCCAGTGGAAGAGCTGTCAGGGATGCTGGGCAGGGGCCACTAGAGGCCCGGGCCTGAGACCGTGGCCCGTTGGGTACCGGTCCCCCCATGGTAGCGCCAGGGGGTCGGGATTGTGCACGTCCTACGTCTTGTTTCTGAGGGTACATGAGAGTATGCTTTGGGGGCATCGTGCGTGTTCGAATAAATCATCGTTGCGTTTGCGTTACTTCCGTCGTTTTCGTGCGCTTCGCGCCCAGTGATCCCGGCGTTCGCGTTGTGGCTCTGGCGTAGCGTTCGGCATCCTGGGCTGGGTTTTCCGACGGGGTTATACCCCGTTGGCTGTCAGGGCAGGATCCACTACAACATCCTTGCTCACAATAGTGTTGTTGCAGAATGGGCTGCACCAGGGGCTGTCAGGATATGTTTTTTGGGCCGTAGTAGGATACAGATACGCGCTAATGTTTTGTATCTGATTACGGATAACTCTCTCAGCGGAGATCCGGATACGGATATCTGCGTCCGAAACCGGATATATGAGTAGATTATATCCGTATCCGGATGCGATTATTGGATTCGAATATATTCCGGCAAGTCTGACAGACAGCTCAATTACAGCCCAAGAAGCACGCCATCCAGCCGTTATTCGAGTGCTAAACGGACGTCAAGTACGACTTGAAATTCGCAGTTGATTTCAACCGCCCAACGGGCGCCGTCGCGGCGGTTTCCCGCCGTTTGCGTAAACGGACGTCAGGATGACCGTTACAAATCTCGTATCACACTCTGACAACAACGCGATCGGGTCGAGTCGCGTGGTTGAACGGTTTTACCCGGGTCGGGCTGGATCGCCGCTTGTCGCTGCCAAATGTTCGGACATTTCTCCCCCGATTGTCGGCACGCAAAAAGAGAAGACGACTGCGTTCAAGCAGAATTCGTCATGTGCAAGAACCCTCATAACCATATATATCCCTGTATCCTGACGCTCATATCTGGGATACGGATCCGATATAATCTCGCACTTTCTGTCGGTCAGGATAGATATATCCTCTCCTCCTGTTCTCACAATGCATTTTGGATATGTGTCCCCGGCGCGTATCGGGAGTGGATACGGATATAATGCAGGGATATAATCCTGCTTTTGTTGTCAACCCCCCTCCCAAGCGCTGGCGCATGGTTACCCCGCCGCCCGAGGTGGCTACCCCGGTAACCCCCGCGCCCGGGGTTGACGCCCCGATTGTGGATGGTGGTGGCCGGCGGGCGGGTGCTTCTAAAGGGTTCTGCGACTCTGGTACAAACGGGGAGCCGCTGGCCGTGTTGGGGGCTGCAGGGCGGCACTGAAGCATCCGCAAGCCGCGTATGTAGGCTCTGAGGGTCGGCCTGAAAAAGCGCATGCAAAAGGGCATCGTGTCTCCGACCAGGAACGACGAAGTGTTCCACTCCAACGTCACCTTCGGGACGTTACTCACCAAGGTCGTCATGGAGGTCGCACATGGTAACGAGGACGACGCAGATTAGTTGCTGACCAACGTCAACTGTAGCGTTCCCAGTGTGAATGTCAGGAGAGGCCCGATGCAGAAGTTCTCAAGCTCTGGTTGGGAAAGACGCTCAAGAACGCCTACTTCAGCCTAAAGACGGTCATTCTTCGTTCGCGGCCAGTCGGTAGCGGGTACAAGCTCGGCGCGCCAGAGCCTACCCGCATGCAGTACTTTCTCAAGGGGCGTGGCTACCTGCGTGCGTCAGCTGGGAGACGTGGGGCAGTCAATGCCTTTTTGTCCATGATGGCCTACTGCGGTGTGGACCTGGATAGGAAGACTTACCCCGACGGGAGGGACGGGGACACACTCATCTCCACCTGGCTCTCAACCTTTGCATTTTTTCTGAGCAAGGTAATTGAGTTGCGTGTACTGTGGCTTTCTGGTGAACTGTCGGGCTGGTGTCTGTACTATGTGTGCGTGACGACACCGTTGGGCGAGGGGGGGGGAGTGGATAGTGTGTACTCCAATGAGCTCGTACTGACCAATCTGCTGTTGTCTTCGTGGGTTATTGTCTTGGCATCTTGGTGGTTGTGTCTGGCGTGGAAGAATGATTGCTGCCCATAGATTCGTGTGTCCTTGGAAATGGAGTACCTGGAGGCCGCTGGTAGGAAGAAGGTCGTGGAGAGTACGATGCACGGCGGAAAGTTGCGCTCAGGGCGTACCGTCTGGGAGAAGGAGCTCCGGTACCTGCACGTGTGCGTTGAAGAGTCGGAGGAATAACGGGCCAAGGTGTTCAAATATAACCAAGACGAGCGTGACAGAGCTTCCATCCCTCATGGCCCCTGCGACTCTGTGGTGAACTATGCCACCCAGTTGGGCGTCTCACTAGACGATGCTACCCTCCCCCCGGACGTCGAGGTAGCGGAATTAGACTTGGAGAGTCTGCGGGACATAGTGGATGCATGGATCAACGCGCGCAAGGAAGAGGCAGCCGCGGTGGTGGACTTGGACGCGGAGGAGGGTGGGGACGGGGACGGCGGGGGTGGGGATGGGGACGGGGAGGGTGGGGACGGGGACTGCGGGCGTGGGGATGGGGACGGGAGGGGTGGAAAGCCAAACACACGCGCCGCCGCAGCTGGCGACGTCGCCTCCAAGCGCCGTAAGGGTGCTGCAAGCAAAAGCGGCTCTCCTGCTGCAGGGGCTCGGGGCGGAGCGGCGCGAAAGCTGGTCGAGCTGGCCGCCTCGACGATGCTGCTGGTAGAGATGACGGCGATACGGCCCACGGGTGTCGGGTTGTGGGGGAGTTGGTTGCGAGCGGGGTGGAGATGCCGTCGCCGGTGCCGCTGGGCAGTTTGGAGCTGCCGCCGTTATAGTCACTTCCGCGGAGAGTCGGAGCGGGGACGGCGCGCGGGCCATCATGGCAGCAGCACCCGTTCGCCCCAGTGAAGCGCCCCCGTCAGCGCGCCACACGCGACCGCGTGCACGTCGTCCAGCACTCGAGTGGCACACACGTTGCATTCAAGGGTGCATGCGCGCTTGCAGATACCTGGGCGTTCTTGCGAACCATGGCAGAGTCGTACCAGCAAGAGAGCGCGTTTGTAGAAGCCCTTGTCTCAGCCAGCCAAGAAAACGAGGCCCCTCCGATGACAGCGCGCCGGTGGTGCCCCCTTGTCGACTTCTGCAGTGCCAATCAAACATGCCAGACCGTAGGATTAGCAACCACGCTCACTCCATCAGAGAGGTGGCCCGTGACCGCGGCACGCGCACGCGCGTGTGGGGCATCCAAAGTTATTGCGATTGGGGATGGAAGCTGACGCTGCGTTGAACGCGCACGAGGGGAGGGCACCCGCGTGCCAACGCGTCCCTAACGACGGAGATTCCACGCCGCCTCGAACCGCAATCACCGGGCCGGTGCCACCAGTGGATCCGCGTGGGTCCGGCCGTCAAGCCTCAAGGCACGGGAACCCCATGGGCCATGGGAGCCATAGGGGCCACGGGAGCCACAAGGGCCACAAGGGCCACAAGAGCCACAGGGGCCACGGGAGCCACAAGGGCCACAATGTCCACAAGGGCCTCAGGGGCCGCAGTTGTGGACGCCACGGCGCTTTGCGGAAACCAAGAAGACGCGTTGTGGCGAGGGAGTGGCGCAGCTTGCTTGGACGGTGTCCGCCCGCCCGGGCAGCGTTCGCGTTCGCGCGCGCCCAATGTCCGCAGATTGCACAGTTGGGGCGCGTGTGGACGGCTGGGTGACTACGAATCGAGCCCAGCGGAGCTCACAACCAACGCTCCGGTGGGCAGAACGTAAGTCCTCAAGCACGTGCCGTGGTGTGTGCCCAGGGCTCCCAGTACACTGCTCCTAGACGTCCTTGATCAGTGTCACGGTCGTACTGCGCTCATACCGACTGATAAAACGCGAACATCGCGATTGTACTGAATTGGATGCGCACTGTGGAGGGGAGGGGTCTCACATGGCCCAGTAAACCCGTTTCAGAGGGTACTGGAGGCAATTCGAAAATTGCCGGGACACGGCTCCAGTACAGTGCGACCCCTCACTTGGCTGTCCCGCAGTTGTTCCGATCGGAACAACTGAGGGGAGGGTCCAGTTATGTAACCCCCGTCAATACAGAAGAATTGCTACGTTTATCCACTTCAAAACCTCTAGGTTTACAGAAAAAATCACCTCAAGGGGAAGCTCTCCGTACTTGAAGTATCGGCATCTTCTTGCCATTATCCATTCTGGGATTTCGCTGACATTTCTTTTGACCGCCGATAATGCCCTGTCCTCACGCTCAGCCGTCTGCCCAGGGCAGCAGCTCCACCTGAAGGCCACCTGCGGTCGCAGTCGATCGTCAATTTTTGCTCTCGTCGTCCCAGTGCCGCGCCTCGCCCGGCCAACTCGATTTCTCATTCCACCACTATGGAAGGTGCGTCTCGTCCCCCCCCTCCTTCCCCGCCGAAATCTCTCTCCTTGATTGCATCCATTCTCACGGCGGCAGCTTTAGCCCCTAACGCCTCTGCCGTCGTGGGAGCGAGCCCGGCCGCGATTGAGGCTCTCAACGTCGCGGCAGCGGCTGCGCTGGGCGCTGTTCGGGGCGCCATACAAGACGTCACCCCGTTGGTGCCGGCCGCGGCGTCGGGGCCGCCGGAAGAGTCGGCGCCTGCTGCAGCGGCCGTCGCGGCGCCGGCTGTACCGGCCGTTGCGGCGCCGGCTGCCCCTTTCGCGCAGTGCAGGAACCGCGGCAAGATCATGCTGTGTGAAAAACTTCTCCTTATCACCCAGGTCGCCGACAGGGTGCCGCGCGAGACTCTAGCGCTGCGGTACGGCGTGACCAAGCGGGAAATCTACGGCGTGTGGGCAGAACGGATCAAGACATGGGACGCGGTCGCCCGCGGTGTGCCCCTCCGTGCCCTCTGCTAGCACGTTTGCAGGTTCCCGCTAATCGATGAACTACTTTACGAGTGGTTTATGCGGATCCGGTCGATGAAGCGCAAGACGATGCCCATTTCACGCATCGCCCTTCAAGTCAAGGCGAGCCAGCTGGCTCGTCTGCACTACCCAGCGGCGTAGTTCTCCGCATTAAATGGGTTCGTTGACAGGTGGGTTAAACAAAACTCCGTACGGAGCGTACACTTGCATGGGTCGGGGGGTGGGATTGACTTGGTGGAGGGCGAGCGGAGGATGGCCGAGCTCCGGGAGAATATGGTTGGTTTGGACCCCGAGTGTATCTTGAATATGGATGAGGCTGCTTTGTGTTACCAACTAGCGCCTACGTACTCCTGAGTGCTAGAGTGCGACGCCAAAAAGACGCGCGGGACTGAACTACAACGAGACAAGGCGCGAGTTACGCTCGTCATATGCGTGAATTCTACCGGCACGTTTACGTCCATTGCGGTTATTGGCAAGGCGGCTCAACCTGTGTGCTTCCGCGGCCAAACCGACCTACCTGTGCGCTACTACTCCCAGAAAAAGGCGTGGATGGATTCCACCGTTTACGCGAAATGGCTGGCGGACCCGAGCGAAGATTGGGGGGCGTTTACTTCCTGGCAGGGCTTCCTCATCATGGACAACGCGTCGGGGCACGATGCGTCGGCGACAGATGACCGCTTAGACATTTATTGAGTGCCGCCGAATACGACAGCACGATTCCAGCCCTGCGACTAAGATGTAATCAACGCGACTAAGACCACCTACCGGCAGGGAATGATGCTTGACATGCTTACTGCGTTTGACGACCATTTTGACACAAGTACTGCTGAACTGGACGCACGCACGGCGCGCGAGGCGCAGGCAAGGGCGGGCTCCCTGTGCGTGGCAGAGGGTCGCATGTGACAGAGGGTCGCAGCCCCCACGTTCTCGACGCAATTCGATTGGTCAAGGCTGCCTTTCATACAGGGACGCCGGCGGCTATTACTCGCTGCTGTCTCCGGGAAAGCTGTAAACCCCCTGACGTGCACGCCAAAAACAAGGCCCGCCTGGACGCGGCGGTGCCGGCGGCTACAGAACCGGCGACGGTGCCTGTTGACGATGCTGCCCGGGAGATTGTGGGGATGCTCGCCCGGGCGCGAAGCATCGGGCTCAACGGCGGTGGGATCGACTGCCCAGCGGGAAGCGGTGCCGGTAGGGAGCGCTTGGTGTCGGGCAGGCACCCCAATGCACTGAGCGCGATTGCGCATTGGTTGGGTGAGGAGAGTAGCCCAGCCTCAGTTTTCGCTGTGGTTTATGCAGAGACGCAGACCAAGCAGAGCACTATGTTCTGGGAAAAGCGTTCTTTGCCTCTTTTTTGAAGCCAGCCGAGACATGTGCAATGGGATTGAGAATACTCATTGACGGCGGCGCTTTATAAAACAACCGCATCCCGCGCAGGTGAGGCGCTCCAGAAATCCGCTCGATGGGAGAAATGCGGCGGGTGGTGCCACTTTGTCTTCGGCGACAGGCATCTGTGCAAGGCAACGATGAGACATGACGAGCCGAACTGGATCATCCATGTTTGGCGACGGCGCAGCGTGCGCAAGATTAAAGAGGTTGCAGCCGGCCCGACAGGCGACCACGGCCGAGTCCTTTGTGGCCACGGTGCGTGGACAGCTCCAGCTGGAGTGCTTCGGTGAACCTCACACGCAATGTGATTGGTCCACCGTGGTGGGTTGGGTTGGACAGCACCTCCAAGAGCAGCGATGCCAAGCGAAATTGGCTCATCAGGGATCATTTACACAAGGGCTTGGTAGGGGTTCTGAGGCGCATTTGAGCCTTCTGGAATACAGCCTGTCCATGCAGAATAGTACGAATCGGGATCATCCGCGGATGATAAATCGCACGCGGAGGGCTACCGCTTGGTCTACCCCAAAAAAAGTGAGGGGTCGCACTGTATCTCCGCAGTTGCGTGTTTTGGTTTCCCGAAGATTGACTAGAACTCGCCTTCTTACCCTGTACAGTCTGGGCCCGCACATTTTCCGGGGGATAGGCCATAAACGTAGCCCCTTTCGTTTTCTAAAATAGTACTCTGAACCTAGGTTGTCGAAAGCGCTGTTTAGGCCGACTGTCACAACGCCCATTTTCTGAATACGCGCATTTTGTGACGCTGGCGACGAGCGCTGCATGACAGATTGAGGGCTCACGCGAGGAGCGGTGTCTCCACCGCGACGGACACAGATCTGTCATGGACCGCTTGTAACCCACCCGCGTCGCTTCGAGCGCCTCCCCGTCGCCCTTCCCGCATTTTTTTCTTTTCAATCAGCTGCTGCGTGCGCCTCATGTTGCTGCACGCCCCCTGCCGTATGCGCCATAGTGATGGATTGCGGTGCTGAGTGGATTTTGAGCGGGGGGTCGCCGGGGTGCGGTGTGGACGCAGTGGGGGACCGTCGCTGCACGAGGCAGCCTAAACAGATCTCTATTCTGTTCGGGCACGCGCTACCGAACATGCGCTCAACGATCGTGCTTTTGTTCAAATACTGTTCGGGTGCTCAGCTCTGGATCGCGAGATTGTGACAGAAACGGGCAAAATAGGCGAGGTACACGAGCTCGACGGCCTTACAAAGAGGTTACCATGAACTTCTTAGGCGATGCAATGATGTGAAGTATCCCAGAGTCGGTAGCCTACATCTCAATTACATTTGATCTGTTGATTTGGTCTCTGCTTACCGTTGCAGCTGGGGGTGTTCCGTCCCGATGTGTCGTTAGGCCCACCTCCACTTTATCCAGAGCTTCCAAAACCACGCTCAACGTGACTACCTAAGGCCCGGTAAACACAGAGATGTCGACAGCACCACGTAGAGGAAACACCGTGACCAGAAGATCAAGAAAAGCACGCACTGAGCAAAGCGGCATGTCAGTACATCAATGGAAAGCAGCGGGTGCCTGGTCAGCAAAACCGTGGAGCCACGGAAGTGCGACGACAAGTGTTCAGTGCACTGCGAGGTGAACAGGAGAGGGACCAGGAGAAATACACGGCGGGGTTGGGGTGGGAAGTGATACGCGGGCAGAGAAGGTGGCATGCAGCGTACGCTGGGCGACGAGAAGCGCTTCGAAAGGGGATGGGTCCACAGAGCGGGTGTGAAGACGTGGAAAACGCAACGAGCCGCGAGCGGAAGTGAGAGAAAGGGGTCGAGGGGGGTAGGGCCGCAAAGCGGCAGCAAGTTGGGAGAGAGATAGCAGTAGCATCCGTCGGACCAAGACGAAGTGGACGACGACGGTGCACGGGGCATTGGTGGCTGCAAGCGCGAGGTGGAAGGCGGCCTCCCACGGTGAGGTTCGGCATGGAGATTGCATATTGCCGCTCATCTCCGGCGAGCCCGTCCTTCATGTGATTGCTCGCTTTTCCGCGTCGACCGGATTTTCGACTTCAAAGGTGCGGTCCATTTGCTACAAAGGAAGCGGCGAGAGCAACAAGCACAACGCCAACTCTCTCCTATCTGCAACTGAAAACCCGGCGCTGCTGTACGCGGCGCAAGCGTTTAGCTATGCCAACTTCGCTCTTAGTCGGTCCCAGTTGGGCAACTTGGTGCGGTCTTTGTGGGGAAAGACGGTCGGCACGACGGGGGCGCGGGCTTGGGTGGCTCGCCATCGCAACGACGTGTCGGCGCGCACCTCTAAGGCGCTCTCCGACAAGCGGAACGCCGCTTCGACGTTTGGTGAGGTCAAGGAGTGGGTGTCCGGGTTGGGGAGTTTCGACAAGAAAAGCGGCTGCCCCCTTGGGCGATTTTTAACTACGATGAGTGCCGGCTCGTGACCCAGGGCAACCGCCTCGCGGTCAAGCGCGTCTATGCCGCTGATCGGGAGCGGGCCAATGTGCCCTCTTCCAGAGGTGCCACGGTCGCCAGCCTGCTGTCATTTGTCGCTGGCGACGGTGCTCCATTCCTGAGTGTGTACGTCTTTTGCGCTCGCTTCACCGGGGACGACTCAGGGGCGGCGGATTTTGTGCTGTCTCGCTGTCAAAGCCGCACGAGGTCTAGTTGGCCACGCTTCTACGGGTGGACAGATACTGGCTTTCTGGACGCCGCCACATTCGGCGCAGTTATGGACCTCTTTTGTCACGAGTGGGAGGTCCGTATTCCCGGGCGGGAGTGTCTCCTTCTGGGCGACCAGCTCAGATCCCATCGGCTAGTGGAGGTTGTGCGGTCGGTGCTTAAGCACGGGGTGACCTGCTTGTGGCTCGTTGCAAACACCTCCCACTTCTTTGCAGGTGCTAGATGACAAGTGTTTCGCGTGCGTCAAGAAGCATCTGCCCGTGCTGTCCGACCAGAACATCGTTGACGCCCTCCTCACCAACAAATGGGCGCGTGACTGCGTGTTGCAGGCGGCCTACGAGGCCGAGAGATTGCGCTTCACACACACCACCATCCAGGCTTCATTTCGGTCGGTTGGTCTTGTCCCATGGGACCCGACGCGCGTGCTGCATCTCGCCCGTGTCATCCTCGGTATAGACCCACCCTCGTACGGCGTGGCGAATGCGGCGCGAACGGCGGCCGCGGCGGTGATTTGCCTCTCCCACGACCGACACATGGCCGGCAAGAAAAAGGTCGTTGCAGGTCGTGCAGCGGTAGAGAGGAGGCGCATTTACAGTGCGGTGGACCTGGTGGCGGCCGACCGCGCTCGAATGGCCGCTACAGTGGCTGCGGAAAAAGCCAAGGCAGCCAAAGATGCGCAGAAGGAGGCCACGAAACTACAGGTGGCGCGCGACAAGGCCGAGCAGGAGCGGCAACGCATGTTGGCCACGTGCCGTTTGTGCATGTCACGTGTCCATCGTGGCGGCAAGCTATGGTCCGTGTGTGGGTGTGGTAGATTCCGTTCTTGTCCAATGTGTACGAAGCAGAGTGTGGCGAAAGCCCTCGTAGGTGCCCACGTAATGGGGTGCTTGCAGCGCGGGTGATACCGCTTGCATCCTCGTAAGTCACTCCTTTTCTGTTCTTCTTGCTCTTACTTCTGATCTCATATGTGTCGAGCAATTGCGACTTACTACGGGGAAATGCGAATTACTACCCGTGACTCACTGTACTTGCGGAATTTTTGACAACACGAGCATGAAGTAGCTGGCAGTTGATTATTTAACGGTGCATACAATCTCGACCTCTCCCGGTTCCTCGTTAGGCTCCGGATTGGAGACGCTACGCTCATGAGGGCAGCTCTACCAACGTCCGTTCCGACTCAAGTTCGCGCCACGTTGCGGAAACGTGGCATATATGGTGAGACGTGTCCGTATAGAGACACTCTACAAACGGGTCGGACACCCTGTTGTCCGACCTCAGAGTGAATATTTTGCACTTATCTAAATCAAGTAAGTACCACCGGATAAGAGTTCATTAGATAGAGACAGAACGCCCCCATCCCCATTCGGGGGGTCGCTTGGGGACGTTGAGGACTGTCCGACCGCGAAAACATAACTTGGACGCCCAATTCTTCGGTTTCGCGTTTCCCTAACGCGAAATCGACGACTGTTTGGAGTGCCTCGTACGTTCCACGTGTTGGGCCCAACGATCGACGGCAATGAGCACGTGATGCGCCTGCGCTTGAGGCACGCGATTGTCTGACTCGTGAGGACGCTATGCGCTGGCTTTTCCGACAACGGATCGGTGGTCCGCGAGCGTACGTGGAAACAATGCGTGCTGTGTGCGGTGATTTTAATCTGGAAGCGCTTGCCGCTGATATGTCCTCGCAGCGATGCGTGGTTGCCGAATGGTCTTCTTTCTCTCGTGTGCTCTGCTGTGCATCAGTGTCCAGTCAGGCGAA
>Ga0209093_1002288_pt1 | contig 10781 bp, 11 predicted proteins | sample SidtaG_4_FD_187450 | JGI IMG/M metagenome (GOLD analysis project Ga0209093, IMG submission 187450) | Marine algal microbial communities from Sidmouth, United Kingdom - Sidmouth_Male1 metaG (SPAdes) (version 2) | ecosystem: Host-associated > Algae > Red algae > Unclassified | place: Sidmouth...
TACAGTCGCCGCCCGCCCCGTACAGTCGCCGCCCGCCCCGCACAGTCGCCGCCCCCCCCGCGCCGTCGCCGCCCCCCCCGCGTCGTCGCCGCCCGCCCCGCGTCGTCGCCGCCCCCCCCGCACCGTCGCCGCCCGCCCCGCACCGTCGCCACACCCCTCGCGTCGTTGCCGCACCCGTCGCGTCGTCGCCGCCCCCCCCGCGTCGCCGCCGCCCCCCCCGCGTCGCCGCTGTCCCGGCCGCCGCACCCCTCCCCGCCCCGCCGTCCGGCAAACACGGACGCAGGGCGAAACCCCAGGTTGATGACGCCCCTCGGCGTGGTGCGCAGGACAGGGCTGCAGCCTCTTCGTGCACCGCGCAGGCACACTGTGCAACGCCCACCAGCACCTTCCGTCAGCAACTTCCCTCATTAAAATCGTCCACACAAGCGACACTTTGTGGACAGGATGGGCTGTCGAGTTCGGTCGCGCTGCCCCAGAGGCAAGAACGTGAGGGCGCCGCCGTCCCGAGGGGCTGACAAGGTGCGTCTACGTCACCGGGACGAGGCAGCATGACTCCTCTACGTAGAGCTCGCCGTGTTCCGTCGGCAGCCAGCACAAGTTTTGCCGACATTCGCAAGAGTTTTGAAACGAAGTATGGTGCCATGCGTCACCGAATTGGCCGATTTGGGCTGACACGGGCGTTCGCATCGTACGAACCCGGGAGAATAGAGGCAGTTTTTGGGGGAGGGTTCGCACCATGCGAACGAGTGTGCGAACCGCGCCTGAGTTATCCGGTTGTAATTACATTCTTTTTTTTAACACGTTCCGTGGGTCCCGCACCGTTGGTGAAGCCGGAACGAACGCCGACATTGCTAGGTTGTACGTATATCTGCCACGTGGACAACGTGGCACGAATATCGGCTACGTGTGTGAACTGGCGACATTGCTGGTTGTGCTCCGACCTACCTTCTCTCAGTGCCACGGTTCTGTTAGGGCGATTCGAACAATAGCCGTTTGGAACCTTAAATTATTCCCAAATGGCTTGCGCGTGGCGGCCTCTGATTGGATCCGCGACGCGTCCCCATAGCCCTGCTGAAACGAGCCAGGACTTACGGCAGGAGGGGGGCTCAAGTGGGCTACTGTTGGTAACATATGCCGACAGGACACGGAAACCTCGTTCCGCCCGTCATGCGCATTCGAACCACCATTGACGATGGAATCGTGGTAGCCCACCGTGCTACAGGCTACTTCAACGTGAATCTGGTCGAGAATGGTTTTGCGGCGCGATTGTCAACGCGATCGTCCCCGATCGTTGCCAAAGGGGAGACACGTAGCGGTTTCCAACAGCCGTTCAAGCACCAATACAGCTGTCGGCCCCTAAAAGCCGGCCGATTGGGCCCAAATCGGTCTGCCACGGCAGCGCCAGAGGGCACGAATATGGCCTGCGGCGTGTGATTTGGGGCAGCAACTTGGCACGGACGCTTTCGCGCCTTGAGCTCGGTTGAGGCCTCGGTCCCTCGCGGCCACAAGGCCCATACGTAGCGGCCCGGGTTGCTCACTCGCCGACGGATGGCTGTGCTCGTTCTGGACGTGGGACAGCTCAGGCCACACAATGCCCTGCACGCTGTTCTTTGGGGGGGGGGGGGGGGGGGGGGCGACAGCGGGGCGTAACAGGGGCCTCGGGCACCGGCCGGCGTTCCTTCGGCCTTCGGTTCGACCACCTGCTGTGTGCCCCCGGCCTCCGCAGCGGCAACCGCAGGCTCCCTCCGCGCGCGCGCGGCCCCATGTGAGAATGTAAAATGCGTGCCCAACCACTGAGCTAGGTCGGCAGTGCTCATGCCAAGTCATGCCGCCTCAGGAGCTATGGCATAGAGAAATATTCACACCATGGCTGACCCTTTGCGGCCCGATGCCAGCGCAGGTCACACCCAGATATCCCTCACGTCGAGTGTCTCGCGACGCCGCCTGCGTGGAAAGCGGCAGAGGACGGTACCAGCATATCGGTGGCAAGACCGGCGGGCGTGGAGGCCTTGCTGAAGTGGATTGGCTCGGACGCGTCCAGTTGCACACCATGGAATCATCCACCCGAATCGTGCGTGTACAGAACGCGCGCAGTGCAGCTGACCGAGTGGGAAAGCGATGACGCATGGCCACCGCGACGCAAGCGTGAAGCGGCCGTAGATGGCTGAGCGATGGCTACTGGGGTGCGCGAGGGCGACTGGGGTGCGCGAGGGTGACTGGGGTGCGCGAGGGTGACTGGGGTGCGCGAGGGGGAGCGGCAAGCCGAAACCGTGGAGGAAATGAGAGAGGGCGCATGCGCAGCAATGAGCTTCAGAGTGTATCGAAACAGACACTTGGACAAGGAGAACGCGCCATGCAGGACTAAACAACAAAGCGAAACGAGAAAAGAGAGAACTACCCCATCCGAGAGCAACTCCACCATGTCCGCACCAATCGTATGCCGCGTCATACATGTCATGACCGTTGAGACTCGGGCTAGCGACGCCTTGAAGGAGGCGTCACCGGAGGAGGCCCCCATGGGGGCCCTGACAGCCCAAGAGATCATCATGGGCCAAGCCGAGGATGACTTTTGTCAGGCCAGGCTGAAAGAGCTCGATGCTCTGCCGCCTCCCGACCCGACCTGGGGTCGACAAGCGTTCTTCTTCCGGGAGAAGAACGGGCTGCTATGCCGCCGCCCGGTATACGGGCGAGAGACCCAAGTGGTTATTCCGAAGGCGCTACGGAAACGCCTCCTGACGTGCCAACATCAGTCGGTGTTAGCCGGGCATCCCGGCTCGAGGAGGATGTACAACACCCTCCGCAGATATGTATACTGGCTGACGATGGTCGTCGACGTATACAAACACGCGGAGCAATGCCCCGCGTGTGCCAAGAATCGCATCTCAGAGAGGAAGCGCACGACGGTGATGAAGCTATTCACCGCCGACGAGCCCTTTTCGGGGCACGCTATGGACCTTTTGGGCCCACTGCCCACCTCTGAAGGGGGACACAAGCACGTCCTGGTCATCTGTGACCGCTTCATTAAGTGGACAAGAGCCATCCCTTTGAGGGAGGCCACGGCCCTGACCGTGGCATTGGCCTTCATTGACACATGGGTTGCCGCATATGGCATCCCCGACTCGGTCCTTACGGACAACGGGCCGCAGTTTGCCTCGGTATATTACCAGGGCATTCTGGGCTTACTCGGTATAGCTTCGAAATATACCTCGCCTTATTACCCGCAGACGAACGGGCAGGTGGAGCGGTATAACCGCATCCTCGTTCCCCAACTCCGCTGCTATGTGGCGGAGCACCAAGCCGAATGGGACAGCCACCTGTCCCTCTGAACCGCTGCGTACAATACGCAGGTCCACTCCAGCACAGGAGAGATCCCCTTTGCTTTTGTGAGCCCGAGGCGGCTTCAACTTATCGGTATCGAGAGAATGCCCCGGCTGAGACAAGCCGAGGAAATGCCCGTCGACGCCAGCTCGGCGGCGGAACAATATGTCGAGGACCTAAAGGTCCTCATACCGAAGGTCCGAGAGCACCTGGGGAAAGCCCAGGCTGCATACAAGCGTGCGTTCGACGCACGCACTCGGGAAAAGAATAACCAGCTAAAGGCTGGGGACTGGGTATATCTGGATGCCCATTCCCGCTCGCCGAAGAAGCTTGGGTTCAAGACCCAAGGACCCTACATGGTGCTACAGACCGATGGATACGGGCTCCTGATGGAGAGCCCTAGGGGCATCAGGACCAGGGCTTGTCAGAATACATTATTTTGGCCGTATCCGGGCCAGAATACGGACATTATCCAGAATGTGTCGCAGAATATTCGTCCATGATTGTCCATTGAAGAGACAAATACCTCCTATGGGATGCTGTGGACGTCAGAATGTCAATATCCCGAGCTGCTCGGGCAAATTGATGTCGGATGTAGTCGTCTTGCTTGCAATTACAGTAGCCCCGGATATCGGATATTTATCCTGACAACCCCTGATCAGGACGGTAATCAGTGACCATGTCACTGGAGCTCCCACGCCTCCGGCGCGGGACGCCAAGTGGACGCGTGCCCTTAGGGCACAAGCCCTCTTTAAGGAGGGGACCCAACGTAAGAAGGGTCCAGAATTCGTGTTTGAAAAGTTTTCGAACATGGCTGGAATGATGACGGGCAATTGAAGCTCCTTGTCAAATGGTTCGGGTTTCCCGGAAAGGAAGGCACGTAGCAATTTGCCTCTTCCCTCCCGAGGGAAGCCCTCCGGAAGTACTGTCTCCGAAAGAAGATTAAACTGCCCGCCTTGACGCGGGAAGGGGTATTCTTCTCTGACGAAATCAATAGAAGGGTACAGGACCAGCAAGCTGGCTGGCGCGGCAGAAAGGCGAAGAGGAACAAGAAGAGGGGCTAAGCCCTTTTAATCCCTACGGGGCCCTCTCGCACTCTCCCTCGTAGTGCGGCACCAGCCCCGCGAGGGGCGGTGAAGAGCAACAAAGACAAACCCCCCAGAAGGAGGGCGAGGGGGCACAACCAGTGCCCCCAGACTACAAGTCAATAACCCCGTGAACACGGGGCGTAGCCATGGCCATCGCCCTGGCTGGGACCCCCTTCAGGGGCATAGCCATGGCCATCGCCCTGGCCTGGACCCCCTGCAGGGGCATAGTAGTCCGGCCCCGAGGGGCACGGCGGGTTGGCCGACGGCCCCGTTTTCGCCCTATATAAGGGCATAGCCGGGGCACCAGAGCCCGCCCCATAAGAGGGTGCGGGCGACGAACCCGACCCCACCCCGAAGGGGAAGGCGGCCGAAGCACCCGAACCCGCCCCATAGGAGGGCGCGAGAGACGAACCCGACCCCACCCCGTAGGGGGGTGTGGCCGCAACACCAGAGCCCGCCCCATAATGGGGCGGAGCAGGAGACGGCGGACGCTGGTTCGTCGCCGGCGAGATTGGGCCCGCGGTCGGAACCGCCGCCCCCATGTGGCGAATGGACCACCCCGCCAAAACAGTGTTTGTCTCCGTCACCGCCACCCCGTACTCCTCCGCCAGAATACGGCGGAGTGACTCCGCTGTGCCCAAGGTGCACAGCCAGATCGCCTCACGGTTCCTCACAGGGCGTGACGCAACCGATATCATCTCGTTGCGGAGCCGCACGTAAGCGCGGCTCAAGGCCATAATGAGGGTATGGTCCACCCCGTTGTTCAGGATGGGTGGGAGGTCCCCGAGGGAAAGCCCCAACCCCGACCATACGGCCGGACCCACGGGTCGAGAGATCCCCAGTTGGGCGGACCCCTCCCAAGTAAAAAGGGGCATAGGCCCGACCAGGGGCCCCGATTGCCCCCCAATACGGGGGACCAAGTTACTCTCTACGAGGGGGTAGGCCCGACGCGCCCGCGTGTTCCGGGCACCCCCACGGGCGGTGTACGGGGGGCGACCAACGCCCCCACACATGGGAGGCATGAAGCGCGAGGCCGCCGCCGCTTGAGCAGGCGGAGGACGCGTCGACAACGCGGCCGAAGCCGTCGTCGCGTGGGCAGACGACGGCGGAGCCGACGCCGCGGCCAAGGCCGCGGCTGGGCCATACCGAGACGGACCCGACTCGGCCAGCTCGCGATCCAGGGTGCGGAGGCGCAAATAGGGAAGAATGTCCCTCCCGTAAGGGAGGCGCGGGTCCCAAAGTCCCTCAGAGAGTGTCAAAAACCCCTCGTCGTCCACCGCCTTGGCGCAACGGAAGACCCCCCGGGGGGTCCCTTCCCACTCCATCCAAGCGGCGTCAGCCTGCTCCTCCACACGACGGAGCAGCACTGGCCCCGCCTGTAAGAGAGGCTGGACTGTAGAGTCCGCCGAGCATAAACGCTCGGCCGTTAAGACCGCGAAGGCCTCACGCAAGGCCACAGGCAAGCGCCACAGATGCCCGTGATGGCGGATGCTGCCGACAAAGACGTCGGCAACCTCTACGGCCCACAGGGTCGCCAACATACAATGGTAGGGACCCTCGAGTGTCTCCCCCATGAGTTGGCTGCCTTGCAGCCCAACCATATGGGGAAGCCGCGCGGCCATGCCGCGCAGTACTTCCACAGAGGCCCACCACGCCGGCGTGGCGGGGTAGAGTACCTGGCGGCGTGCCACCGAGATGTCACGCAGCTCACGCTGCTCATAGAGCGCGAGGGGACCCTTGTCATTGCGGCAGGCCCACTTCCGCAAGACTACCGGCACATAGAAGCCGGGGTCTGTCACCCCAAACTTAGGGGGCGAACCGGGGTGGTAGTCCCACGAGTAGTAGGGCGCATTAACCACCTCAGGAGGAAGCTCCCTGTTAGCCAAGTGGCTTAAGACCTGGCAAACCTGCCAATCCTCCTTACGACGGAGGAAGGGGAAGTCCGTGACCGTCCTCTCGGGGACGGCATAAAGGGACCCATAGAAGGCCCGGATGTTCGTCCAGACGATAGTCATCCGGCGGCTCTCAATCGTCGCATACCGCTGCTCGACGAGCGAATGCCCCGGCGGTTCCCAAGGGAACCGCCGAAACTGGTCGTCCACGACAGCCGGTACCGGCCACGAGGCCAACAGGAGGTTGGCCAGAGTGGCGTCAATCTCCTCCTCCGGGCCGAGCACATCACCCGAGCCGCCCTGTCGGCTATCGACCGCCATGGCGGCCGCTGCGTCGGCCTCACCGGCCGACATCATCGGATCCCGTAAAGCGGGGACCCGGAAAGAAGAGGTGGGCCCCACCCAAGGGGGGGCACAGAGTCGTCAGGGACGCGGGGCACAGCCCGGACTCGCGCTGTGAGCGCCGTCCCCAACACGTGACGACCCGGACACCTACGGGAGCCCCGGCACGCCGGAACACCGCCCAGCGGTGACCGGCTTATGTGCCCCGACTCAGGCCCTCTCTCTCTCGCGCCCGGGCGTTCCCGTGCGATAGACCCCGCCGGTGGGGGTGTCCCAAAGCACACCCCAAAGGAGGTGATGGGGAGGGGGGGACAGAGGGTACGAGTCCCGGGTCTTTCCCCGGGGCCTGTCAGAGGCGGTGACACACCGCCCTCGGGCCTGCGAGACGCGGGCCCTGAGGTGGGGGATATGTGGGAGAAACCTTCTGTACTCGGATGACACGACCCCCCCGGCCGAGGCCGGAGGGAGTGGGTCGCGAGTTGCCACGTAGCGCTCCCCAGAGGGGGATGGCGGGTGGCGCTTTCTCGGGAGGGTTCCAAGTGTGGTCCCCGACCACACCCGTAACACCCTTCCCTAGGGGGGTGAGTGAAGGAGCATCGCCTGATCAGGCCTTCTTGAGGGGCCTGACACGGACGAAAGGGGCGCACGCCCCTTCGATCTGGGCCCCCTGGAGGGGCCGGGAGGTTTTTAGAAGCTTCCCCATCCGGGGCGGAACCCGGAGCCGAGATAAGATCTCGGTCAATGAAGTTATTCCCCAGGGACTTCCATCTGAGAATTGGAAAATCTTAGGTCTCAGTCCCTTGGGATTTAGACGGACTTGCAAGTCCAGACTGAACCAAATATCTATGGGCCAGATATCTCTTCCAGTGGAAGAGTGTTCTTAGATCCGCAACAGGGGCCACCAGAGGCCCCTGTTTCAGGACCGTGGCCCGCTGGGCACCGGTCCCCCCATGACCGTTCTCGTGGGCTGGGTTCGTGTGCGCTCTGCTTCTCCTGAGGGTATATGAGTGTGAGTTCCTGGGTCGGCCTGCTTCAATGAATTAATCAGCGTTGCGTTTGCGCTAGTACCGGCGTTCTGGTGCGCTTCGCGCCCTGTGATCCAGGCGTTTGTGTTCTTTCTCCTTTGTGTCGCTGCACATCCTGTGCTGTGTTTTCCGACGGGGTCTTGCCCCGTTCGCTTTGCGGGTAGAGACCACAACACTTATGCTGCAATGAGCCACCTCCCCCGCCGGCGGCTGCCTTTTCCTTTGGCTACCGCTGACAGGCACTCAGCCGCCACCCGTTGGCGCGACGCCGCGGCCTCTGTTGCCTGTTGCTCTCTCCCCTCTGTGGCTCCCCGCCGCGCCGGCGGCGCGGCGGGTGCGATGAGGGGCGTCCGCCGGTTGCCGATGCCCGGCGTCGGCGGATTGCCAATGCCCGCCGTCTTGCCGGACGAGAACGACTTCCCGTTTCCGTCACGGGCGACGCAGCTGGGCATTATGGGTGCACTCCGCATGCGTGTCGGACTGCGTCCCGACGAGCTGGACAGCTCTTCTTCTCGACAGCTGCTTGTGAAACGTGCACGCACGCGGCCTGGGCGTGCGGGATGGAGCCAGGGAGGGAGCGCGGGTTAATGCAGCCAAGTGGTCGGTGGGCCCCCGGGGGGTGGGATGTGACGTTGGCGGCGGCAGCGCCGCCACCGCCCACCACCCCCACCCGTGCTCGCTGCAGGCGGTTGCGGCCGCTGCTGCGGCGGCGGCGGCCGCCGACGCCGCTTTGGCGTCAGCCGTCGACGCTACCCAAGAAACCGGCGGGCACTTCCGGGAGGGGGCTGAGTGGCCGAGACCACTGCGACAGCGGGCGGGAGGCGGAGTGTGACACGTCGGCCTCGGCAGGTGCCGAGTGCCGGCAGCGGTGGCAACGGAGGTGGTGGCCGTGCGGTGGGGAGAGTGTCGTGTCTGAGGGGGCGGCGGTGTCATTGTTGCCATCGAATCCAGGGTGTGCTGGAATGGGGTTTGCGAGAGTCGGTAGTGTTGACAGGCAGTCTGTTCTCTTTCTCTTGGATGGTGGGGGGGGCGATGCGGGGAACCACCGCTCGCCTCCATTGTGATGCTGGTGAGGGTGGCGGCGCTGGGAGAGTCCCGTGATCTTAGTCGAACGAAGAGGGAGTCTTATTGCGGATAGAAGACTGTGCCAGTTTACTCCATTCGATCACGTCTCTTCATTTACCCCCAGGGCTTTCTTCCTTTCAGCAGCAAATGCTAACAGCTCGGCTTCTTGCTCATGTGGTGAAGGAGGGGGACGCGGAAGGCCAGCTCCGTCGGCGTCTAGCGATGGTACCCGTGACTCAGCCTCCGCCAGCCACTTCTCCCATGGAATGGCAACAGACCCGGAAATGCGCTTGACATGCTTGTAGAGCCAAAAGCGGTCGCCCATCATGACCGCGTCCAGCTCGAGCGCGTTCTGCAGGAAGTCTGCATCCGTCATCACGCCCGGCTTTGTCATTGCCAAGGCGTGTAGCCGGTCATACACCCGCATCTCGCGACCCTTGTTGCCCCTGCGCGCCCACCGCCAGGACGACACCATCAGCCCGATGGAGGCCTCGGACATGCCCCTGAGGACGTCGGACGGCATACGCATGAAAACGTCATGTACGGAAGGCCACTTCTTCGTCTCCGGGTTGAAGTACGTCAGCATGATGCCGACCGCCGTCATCATGCGGACCATCGTTCGGTCGTGCCGCCCCTTGCTGTCCAAGCCGCCAGCGTCGGCAGCGCCAGCTGCAACGCCTGTCTTGGCCTTCGACGTGACCACCAACTTGCCGCTTTTCTTGTGCGTCTGGGCCGGCGTGACGTCTGCGAGGGCGACTTGAGCCCGCGGAGCATCGGCAGCCGGTCGCTGGCCAGGCGAAGCGGCAAGTGGCAACGGTGGCGAGCTCGCGTGGCCGTCCGAGGCGCGCAACAGGCTGGCCTCGTCTTTGCTTCTTCCGACAGGAAGCGCGTCCGGTAGGTCTGTGACCGACTCTGGCACGTTGAATCCGTACGTAGCATAAGCCGCCGTGATGATCGGCAGCACATGAGCTCGGCGCACGCAGCACAGCGGCTGATCCGCCGCCGCAGAAACTCCCTGCATTGTGGCGTTAAGCAGGCATGAAAACCAGTCTTGGACTCCGCTGCGAGTAGCCGGTGCGTCGGACATCACCTTGGCGGACGCGTAGTGGATGATGTAGGACGGGGAGATGTCTTTTGCCCTTATAAAGAGCTCCACCACCTCAGCGTGCAGGTCGTCCCCCCAAGACACTCCCCAATCGGCGAAGCAAGCGCGCCATGCACGGCGCTCAGCCGCTTACTTCCGCTGCAGCCCAGCTTCTACCACCTGAGGGAAGCGGGACAGAACACTCTCATGCGCGCTGTCAGCGGCTCCCATGACCTCCAAAGCTGCACCACCACCACCAGGGCGCAAGCCTGCAGCTGTCGTGTCGCCGCCACCCCCCGCCGAGCCGTTGTATAAGAATTCCTCACCAGGAAACTGGGGTCCGTCTTCTTTTTTGTCTTCATTGATTGGACCGCCATCGAAAGGGTGCAGAAACTCAGGGTTCGCACCGCGCATAGTGCGCGCGTCTTTTAGGTCAGACGCACCAAGACCGGCGATTGCGGCGGCGAAACCCGCCAGGGATGGCGACGGGGCGTCGTCGGGTGGCAACGCGTCATCCATGGCCGCACAAGCAGCCGCCAGAGCGGAAGCAAAAGCCTCCTGCTCTCGTCAAGAACGTGACGGCGGGTTGTCGCAAACGTGGGCTCCCCCCGTGCACCCGGCAGCGCAATTTCTCCACGCGTATGGCAGTACAGCGGGCGGCGGCGTGGCGACCGCTTAGGCGTTTCCACTAGATCCTCTTAACGCCATGTCCGGCGGCGACGCGTGCGGTGAAGAGGCAAGGTCCGCTGTCTCGTTTCCGACCGTCGTATTGACGCCCTTCACGACACGGCCGGACCCGGCAGGCGCCGCGAGCGGCTGCAACGCGCAGGTTGGGGAGACTGTTGCAATTGGCACGGGCTAAGTCCCGTACTTATGCCCCTGACGGGACTTGCACCCGCCTCTCCGTACTTCGGATTGCGGGCTATGGGACAGCTGTCCTTCCCTCAGTAGCCCCCCCTATTCGGGC
>Ga0209093_1002291_pt1 | contig 10778 bp, 8 predicted proteins | sample SidtaG_4_FD_187450 | JGI IMG/M metagenome (GOLD analysis project Ga0209093, IMG submission 187450) | Marine algal microbial communities from Sidmouth, United Kingdom - Sidmouth_Male1 metaG (SPAdes) (version 2) | ecosystem: Host-associated > Algae > Red algae > Unclassified | place: Sidmouth...
AAGTTTATAAAGTTCATTAGGTTTCACATCATTCGTACCTTGATAAACTCATAAACTTAGTAAACTCTATGAACTCAATAAACTATTTCCGCCGCCAATTAAAATTAATCGTATCAAAAATCATCTGCCCGATATTGGACACACTTTTCTTAGAATTACTCAATACGACGACAGCCGTATGCGAGTGTGGCGCAAGGGCAACGAAAGCATAACAACCATGCGTCGCGCCTACATGTATGTACACATCAGGCACGCGACGGCGCGGCGATTGCACATGCCAACCTAAACCGGAATACGTATCGCTACGAAAATTGGACTCATGGTGTCGTTCAAAGTTTTTGCGAAGCGTTTCATCAAGGATTTTGTGGTGGTCGCCGAGGTGCATAGAGAGGAATTTTAGGAGGTCATTTACGGTAGATTTTAAGCCCAATGCGCCTTCAAATGAACGATACTCCCACGCAGGAACTTCGCCGCCCTGAGAATTGCCTTGTGCGAGTCGGCTTTGTTGTTCGTCATTTAGGATGATGCGTGTATCATTCATTTTTAAGTGATTAAATAAATAATTTTGTAGTAATTCGTCGAAAGTTGCGCCGCCTGCTTCTTCGATGATTTCTGTGAGAAGGGCGTAGGCAGTATGGGAATAGGTATATTTTTCGCCGGATGGTTTGGTGAGTACGTATTTTTCCAAAAACGATAATAAATCCTCTTGTGTGTAATTGATATAAGGTTGGTTGGCGTCCTGTTCTTTTGAGCCAAAATTGTGCGGTAATTTTGGAAAACCTGAACTGTGATTCGCTAATTGAAGCAAGGTGACAGGCTGTTTTAATTCCGAAAAATATTGCCCAATCGTATCGCCATAACTCAACACATTTTTATGCTCTATAATAGTGAGCAAAGCAGTCGTGAAGACTTTTGTAACCGAACCTATTTCGTAAATGGTATTGGCATCGGGTGTTTGGTCGTTACCTTTTCGGGTTTCGCCAAAGCTGTAAGTGTACGTACTATCGGGGTCAATGATACCGATGGAGATACCGGGCGTTTCTTTGAAATTGACCTCTCGTTTGATGATGTTTTTGATGAGTTTGTCGAGCGATTCATTTTGGGCGAAGATGAACGCAGGATAAACAAAAAGGGAAAAAAATATAATATAAATTAATTTCATGTTAAGTGATTTTTGGGCGTGGCAAATAATTTTATATAAAGATAACCCGCGTTTCCTGAATGGCTGTTATCTTTGGCGGTGCAAGTCGTCAGACGAAGGCTGTTATTAATGTTATCGGTTGTTTGACTACTATTTTTCATTCAAATTGAGTGTGACACACATAAGTGGATTTGTAATGCGAAATTGAAAAACGCCAAAATTGGAAAGAGATTCCGTAATGACTGCTTTAGCTGTCAGGTGAGGAGAAATCCCTCATAAAAGATTGTTTTTAAGTTAGTAAAACATTAAATTAAAAATCACACTTGACAGCTAAAGCAGTCATTACAGTATTCACCTTCTGTATTTATAAATCAGAGATGCGTTTTAATATTAAAAGTCCACTTATGTGTGTCACACTCATTCAAATTGATTCGTTGGGCGACACTGAATAATCTATGCGAAATCCGTTATTTAAGAAAAAATCACTGCTTCAACGATACCTAAGTGACCATAAGATTACGTTTCGGGTGTTGGTTGTATTGCTTTTAGTGGCAATAATTTTGCCTAAATCGCCGATAGCGGTCTTGGCAGTGATGTTTTTATTGGTGCATGTACATTATAGATTTCAAGCGGTTCAGAATCAACAAATTAACCTGTATAAGCAAGAACAAGCCTTAGCCTCGATTTATGGTCTGATTAGCTTGCGAAGTCCTTTGCCTGTAATGGGTGAGTGGGCGGCTTCGCCGGATTTTTTGCAGATTATTTCAGAAATTATATTAGACCGAAAACCTGAAACAATAGTAGAGTGCGGCAGTGGTGTATCAACAGTGGTCGCAGGTTATTTATTAGAGAAGAACGAACGCGGACGTATTTTTTCGTTAGAAAATAAAAATAATTTTTATAAAAAAAATAATTACTTGATTGCGCGACATAATTTACAAAAATACGTCTCAATAGTACACGCCCCACTTGTGGAGTGTAAAGTCAGCGACAATTCGTATGAATGGTATGATGCGACTCAAATTGCTGATTTAGAGTCGATTGATGTATTGATAGTGGATGGTCCGGCGGGAAATCGTTATCCGGTATTACCGCTATTATTCAACCAATTATCTGATAATGTGTTTGTTATTATAGATGATTGCAAACGGGAAAAAGACGGCGAAAATGTGCTTCGATGGTTGGCTGAATTTCCTTTTGAGGCAGAATGGATAAATACTGAGAAAGGAACTTGTATTTTACGAAAAAAATGAACCACTAAGAACACAAAGAACACTAAAAAAATGAGCGTGAAAAGAACACAAAGATTCCTAAAAAACCTTTTATAAAACTTCGTGTTCTTATATGTTAATTTTGTTTTCCCCCGAAAGCTTTCGGGGTTTGTGTCCTTAGTGGTGAATTATTACAAAAAACACCAATAAATTCCTTATCTTCGCACAAATTTGAATACTAATTTTAAATAAATAAAATTTAAATATATAAAATGTCAGATACAGTAAAGTTGCATTACGACGGAAAAGAAATTGAGCTTCCGGTTGTAGTGGGTTCGCAAAATGAAAGAGGCATCGATATTAAAAAATTGCGTGGCGCTACGGGCTTAGTTACGCTTGACCCGGGTTTCAAAAACACAGGTTCGACCACAAGTGGAATCACTTTTTTGAACGGTGAGCAAGGTGTTTTACGCTATCGCGGCTATCCGATTGAGCAATTGGCGGAAAATGCGTCTTTTGCAGAAGTAGCCTATTTGCTTTTGTATGGCAATTTGCCCACTGAAGCCCAATATAAGCAATTTGACAATGACCTCACGATGCACACGCTTGTACATGAGGATATTAAGAATTTCTTTTTAGCTTATCCGTCTAAGTCGCACCCAATGGGGCAGTTGATAAGTATTGTATCTTCACTTTCGACATTTTATCCCGAATCGCTTGACCCGAACCGCCCGGAAGAAGCACGTCAGTTGACGATGATTCGTCTGTTGGCTAAGTTTCCGACGATTGTATCTTGGATTTTTAAGAAAAATATCGGACATCCGATTGTGTATCCGAAAAATAAAATGGACTATGTATCCAACTTCCTACACATGACCTTCGGGAATGTAACGGATGATGTGGAGGTAGATCCGGTGATTTCGGATGCCATGAATAAGTTGTTGATTCTTCATGCCGACCACGAACAAAACTGCTCTACTTCGACAGTAAAAATCGTAGGTTCTTCTCATGCGAATCTGTACGCATCTGTATCAGCGGGTATCGCGGCATTGTGGGGACCATTGCACGGCGGTGCAAATCAGGCGGTCTTGGAGATGTTGGAAAATATCAAAAATGACGGTGGTGATACGAAAAAATGGCTGGATAAAGCCAAAGATAAAAACGACCCATTCCGTTTGATGGGCTTCGGGCACCGCGTATATAAAAATTTCGACCCAAGAGCAACGATTATCAAGAAATCTGCTGACCAAGTACTCGAAAAATTGGGCGTCAATGACCCTGTACTTGACATTGCAAAACAACTCGAACACGCTGCCTTGAACGACGATTATTTCAAGGATAGAAAACTCTTTCCGAATGTCGATTTCTATTCCGGTATTATTTATCGTGCGATGGGTTTTCCGGTAGAGATGTTTACAGTCTTATTTGCTTTGGGCAGATTGCCCGGATGGGTAGCGCAATGGAAGGAAATGCGTGATTTGAAAACACCGATTGGTCGCCCACGTCAAATCTATACCGGCGAAAGCGAACGTCAGTTTGTACCGCTCGACCAAAGATAAATGAGTGAATTTTGAATGAGCGAATGAGTGAATAATAATGCGACAATGCGATAATGATGCAATGCGTCAATAAAAACATTGTCGCATTAATGCATTGTATCATTGTCGCATTAAAAAATATTCACTCATTCACAATTCACTCATTCACTCATTATTTTTCTACTACCTTTATCAAAGTGCCACTTTTTAATTGTGTATTTAGTTGCATACCATTCAAAATAGCGAACTCGTTATAACGTTTCGACTCTACTTTGAAGGTCTGTAATGCTTTTTGCAATGTCATGTTGCTCGGTACGGTTTCGATAGCGATACGCTCCGGCTTTACATTGATTTTGCTTGGGTCAGTCAATTTATTAAAACCCTCTCCCGTGTTTTTAAACAACTGGAAATAGCGGTCAAAATCCTGCTGAAGCGACATGCCGTGAATCACGTAAATCAAACCATTATACTGAATAAAGTAAGATAAAATACGGATAGACTGTTGCTGCCCCGTCTGCGGATTTTGGCTTACTTGGTCAGAAACAACGGCTGTGGCAGGCAATCCATTTACCTGAATACTTTCCTTGACTTCTACGACTTGTAGTTCATTTTCCTGAACAAACGTTTGCGCTGCCTGCAGTGTCGAGCTTCCTTTGCCCAATTGTAGCATCATCATTGCTTTACCCTGTGGTTCAGCCATTTGCACTTGCGAAGGCGTATTGATAATTCTCCAACCGGTAGGCGTAGGAAACTGAAATTTCAACTCAGGATGGTAGAACGCATTATTTTCTACATAGCCTTGACGCGGGTCTTCGCCATACACCAAACCGTCGATGCGGCGGAGGTATTCGTTGCGCTTCACTTGATAGTTTGGGCGCGGGTCTTTTTGCTGCCAACCTTTAGCCAGTGCCGCTACTTTTCGGTTGCGGTCTGCGGGGTCGGGGTGCGTTGACATGAAAGTAGGAATCGCATCTGCACCCGCCTGTGTGCTAAGGCGTTTGAGGGTACTAAAGAAGCCCGCCATTTCATTGGCATCATATCCGATTTTGGTGGAATATTCTACACCAAGCTCATCAGATTGCGTCTCGTCGTCGCGTCCAAATTTTAGGAATAATAAGCCCAAACCCTGCTGCGCCTGCCCTGCAAATTGAGCAAATTTTTCGCCACCGGCTACCAAACCGGCTATCAAACCCACTTGTGCGAGTTGTGCTTTAGTCTGCTGCTGTGCGCTGTGACGTGCGGTGACGTGACCGATTTCGTGTCCGAGTACACCTACAAATTCGGCTTCATTATTAAAATGCGCCATGATTCCGCGTGTAAAATAGATGTAGCCACCCGGCACGGCAAAGGCATTGACCACCGGAGAATCCATAATTTTGAACTTATAGTCCAACTCCGGGCGGTGGGAGATTTTGCCCATTTGTTTACCTTTTTGATTGATAAATGCTTGTAATTTGGTGTCTTGATACACACCATACATAGCTGAAATTTGAGGGTCGTACTGTGCGCCCATCGCCAACTCTTGTTGTTTGGAAATGAACATAATTTCTTTCTTACCCGTTACCGGATTGCGCGAACAACCATAAATTACAAGTCCTACGAGTAGCAGCATTGCAAATCCGCCGAGATATTTTACCCAATTTTTCATTCTAAGTTTAAGTTTAAATAGTCCGCAGCTATCAGTCCGCAGTCCGCAGTTTAACGTGAAGCGAACTTTGAACGACCTGTTGCCAACTTAAATTAAGTACAAGTTTAAGTTGAAATTCAAGCGAATTTTAACTTATTATATTATTATGACTATCGAAAAATGATACCAATTATTAGACGAGATGCGGGTTACGGGTTACGGGTTGGCGGGTACGAGTTACGGGTTTCGCGTTATTTTTTTCGCTTTGCGAAAAAAAATCAACTCGCAACTCGCAACTCGCAACTCGTTTACCGTTTAAATACCACAGGAGCTACCGCCGATGCCAGTGGAACTTGTTTACCCGTAGCGTCAATAAAAAACAGGCGTGCGGTGTAGTTTGTTCCCATGTTCTTTTTGTCTTGATAATTGACAAATTTGACTTTTACGGGATTGCCTGTGAAGGCAAATTCTACTCCTTTTGCATCAAAAGCTCCCTTGTTGGACTCACGCGGAGAGAGTGCCTCGCCCGTGTCTTCGTCAATGAGTTGAAGGGAGAAATTTTGATTCACCAAATTATCTACATTCGGATATATGAGGTCAAACTTCACCTCTGTATCTTGCCATTTTCGAGTACTTCGGGCGGGTTTGCCTTTTTTGGTAAGTGCTTGTACACGCCCAAATTCGGCTTCGATGGCATTGATATTGACCAAGATACCTTCACTGCCTTCTACTTGAAATTCGCCTTCTCCGGTAGCTCCCGCGAGTTCGTTTTCAGTCTTGCCAAGTTCGCCTTCTATGGCTTCTTTTTCCTTTTCTTTTTGGACCAACTGTACGACAAGTTGACTGTTTTCGTTCTCCAGTTCTTGGTTTTTCATGAATAAATCGCCGATTTGCTTGTCGAGTGCAAAGCGTTGGTTTTCAAGGTCTTTTAGCTTATTGGCGTCTGCCGCAGTAGTGGTTGGGCGGTTTCGTAGCGCGGCGATTTCGTTTTCAAGTCCCTTCATCGTGCCACGCATACTGTTGAGACGTGCCTCATTTTGAGCAATGGTTTCGACCTTTTCGCGGAGTTCTTTTTTGAGTGCAAATACTTGCCCTTTAAGTATTTTTACACTATCGCGCAAAACAAGATTTTGGTCAGCGTACTGATTCAAACTCGTGGTCAGTCGCTTTTTATCCAATTGCTCATCTTCGAGCTCCTGCTTATATTGAGTAGCGAGCTTTTCGTTTTTATCGGACTTATTTTTCTGCTCAAAATACTTATAGACCGCTCCTCCCAAGAGTAGTAGCAATAAAATGGGGATGAAAATTCTGAAAAATTGCTTCATAAAAGTTAATAATTAATGGCTAATGGTTAATGATTATTTTTGAATTATACAATTTATTTATTTTTAATGTATTGTAAATTAATATTTTATAGAAAAAAATAATTAAAATTACCTGTAACAAAATATGTACTAATGATTATATTATTAAAAATTAATCACTAATCATTAATCATTAACCATTAAAAATAGCTTAATTTTGCCGTAAAAATAAATAAAAATGAGTAATAACGTTTTTTTTAGATGCCTAATCTTTTGTTTTTCAATTGTACTCGTACAATGTACACCTACACGCGAGGTGCAAAGCGATACAGGAGGTGATACTGAAGCAGCAAAGGTAACTTATCGAATTGGTTTTTATAATGTTGAAAATCTGTTTGATACCATTGATAGTCCGTTGAGGAATGATGATGAATTTCTCCCGAACACCAAGAAAAATTGGAACACGGAACGCTACCAAAAAAAGCTAAACGACCTCGCCAAAATCATCTCGGCGATGGGTACGCCTACGATTTTGGGCTTGTCGGAAGTAGAGAATCGGGCGGTGTGCCAAGACCTTGCAGATACAGACGCGCTACGCGAGGCGGGTTATATTACCGTTCATCAGCAATCGCCGGATTTTCGTGGTATTGATGTAGCTTTATTGGTGCAAAAAGATAAATTCAGATTAGTGACTTCGGATTTGATTCGGATTGATTTTCCGGCGAATATTGTGGAGGATTATACGACGCGGGACATCTTGTATGTGCGCGGCATTTTAGATGGAAAAACGGAGCTGCACATCTTCGTAAATCATTGGCCCTCAAGATACGGCGGCGTAGAGGCGAGCGAGCCTAAGCGCGTGTATGTTGCACAACAATTGAAAAAATACGCAGATAAAATTCTCGCTAATAACCCAAATGCAAATATCATTTTAATGGGCGATTTTAATGACGAAACGGACAATAAAAGTGTCGCAGTAGAGCTTGGCAATACTTTTCATAATTGTATGGCAGCACTCGACCAAGCTGGGAAAGGAACGTATAATTATCGCGGTAATTGGAATATGCTCGACCACATTTTAGTCTCAAAAGCATTGCAAACAGGCAAAAACGGACTGACGGCAAGCGAAGGCACAATTTTCCGTGAAGAATGGATGATGTACCAATCGAAAAAAAATGGTGCAACGCCAAACCGTACCTACGGCGGTCCGAATTATTATGGCGGGTTTAGTGACCATCTGCCAGTGTATGTGGATTTGTTTTGACGAGTTGACGAGTTGATGAGTTGATGAGTTGACGAGTTGATGAGTTGACGAGTTGATGAGTTGACGTATTATAGAGAACGTCATCAATTCATCAACCCGTCATTCCATCAATTTCAACGCCTTACCCACCTCATTCACAGGCAATTTACACACCTTCTTTTTACACACATAAATGCGGGTTTCATCTTCGATAAGTTTGTTTTCGAGCAATTCGAGTGAACCTTCCGTTTTGCCGCCGAGCAGGAGGGCATTGGGCAGATAATGCTTATCTATCTCTTTTCTTTTTTCGGCAAAATCATCGCCAATGATAGCCACTTCGTAGGGTTCGTAAGTCAGGCGAAATAGGAGGGAACACCAATTGGAATAGAAACTCGGCTGTTCGCTATCCTCAAATTGAATAATCATCGTATTCATCATATCGCGGGCTTGTTTGAGATAATCATCTTTATAAAGGTAGGTACCGAGATGGAAAAGATTTTTTGCCATGACAGAATTGGAGGCGGGAATTACATTATCACTCAACTCTTTTTTACGCGCCACAAGTGGTGCATCTTGCGAAGAAGTGTAGAAAAACATCCGCGATTTTTCGTCATAAAAATTATCCATAACGTACTGTGTGAGTTCGTTGGCTTTATTGAGCCATTTTTCGTCAAAAGTCGCTTGATATAATGCTACAAACGCATCAATTAATAAGGCATAATCATCCAAGAATGCATTGATAACGGAGTTGCCGTCTTTGTAATTTCGATTGAGGCGATTGCCGTCTTTGAGTTGATTATTGAGGAGAAAATCAGCGTTTTTCAAAGCCGCGTCTAAGAATTTTTGTTCACCAAATACGCGATAGGCATCCGCGTAGCCTTTGAGCATCAGCGCGTTCCACGAAGTGAGAATTTTATCATCCAATCCGGGACGAATGCGTTTGTCGCGAATTTTGAGTAAATCATTCCGACATTCCAACATCAATTTTTCGAGTTTATCAAGACTCATATCGTGTTTTCGGGCAACATCTTTCGGACGCTCGGTAATATGAAGAATATTTTTATCGTGTTCCCAATTTCCATTCGTTTTTACGGTGTAATAATCGTTGAAAATCTTAGCATTTTTCTCGCCGAGTACTTCGTCTATTTCTGATTTTTCCCACACATAAAACTTACCTTCTTCGCCTTCGCTATCTGCATCCAATGAGGAATAAAAACCGCCTTCGGGTGAGGTCATTTCGCGCTCTACCCAATTGAGTGTTTCATAGACACGCTGTTTGTAGAGGTCTTTTTTTGTTTTTTGATAGGCAAATGAATATAAACTAATAAGTTGCCCGTTGTCGTACATCATTTTCTCGAAGTGTGGTACTTTCCAATTCGGGTCGGTAGAGTAGCGTGCAAATCCGCCGCCGAGGTGGTCGTAGATACCGCCATTTGCCATGTTGTTGAGCGTAGATTTGACGGCTTGCAGTGTGCTTTTGCTGCCGCTAAGGTGTTGATATTCAAGTAAAAATTGATAATTATTGGGCATCGGAAATTTATTGGGATTGCGCGGATTAGCTTTGCGTCCACCTTTTTCCATGTCAATGGTTTTCACAAAATTTCGCGCGATTTTTCGGAGGCGACTTTCGCTATATTTTTCATCAGCATCCACAAAAACAAGGTCGTCGCCTCGACTGATATTTTTAGTAATATCTTCGGCGGCGGTAGTGATTTTTTCGGGTTCAGTGGTGTAGGTCGTTTGTATATTATCCAAAATTTGTAACCAATTATTTTTCGGAAAATACGTACCCGCCCAAAACGGACGACCATCGGGCAAAGCAAAAGCATTGAGGGGCCAACCACAGGAACCGCGCCCTGTCAGGTGGCAAGCAGTCATATATACATCGTCGATGTCGGGGCGTTCTTCTCTATCAACTTTTATGCAGACAAAATTTTCGTTCATCACACTCGCCACCAAGCTATCCTCAAATGACTCATGCTCCATCACATGACACCAATGACATGCCGAGTAGCCGACGCTGATAATCATCAATTTATTTTCCTCTTCGGCTTTTTTCAATGCTTCCTCGCCCCAAGGATACCAATCAACCGGATTATAAACATGTTGTAAAAGATAAGGGCTGCTTTGTCCGGCGAGATGATTTTTGGGTCTGTCATCGGTAGCGTGTGTGCCATCTTTGGCATTTTTTGGTAAGGGATTATTGCAGGTAAATGCCAATAAGACAATCAATAAGAGTGGAAAATATTTCATAGTTTTTATTTGTGGTGTAAAAATAACAGGCATTTTTGATAATGTTTGCTATTTAATTGCTTAATTTTTTTTTGATTTTGCGAACTTTTATATCTTTGCGTTCGTTTTAATGGGGAGGAGTCAATATTTATATGATTTCGACTCAAAATGGTGGTTGTAGCTCAGTTGGTTAGAGCGCTGGTTTGTGGTACCAGAAGTCGCCGGTTCAAATCCGGTCTTCCACCCTATAAAAAAAAGCCTGTCCGAATCGGATAGGCTTTTTTTATATCAGTGCAAAACAATTCGCTGAAAGCGAATTAATCATTGAACTTGCACTTGAACTTACTTTATCTCCCCTTCCCAGCCAAAAGCCTCCATCATCTTATCAAAAATCGCCGTATTTTCATAAAACCCTGCGAAAGCTTCCGCACCCGGTCCATAGGCAAAAACAGGAATTAAATCTGCCGTATGATAATCCGAAG
>Ga0209093_1002292_pt1 | contig 10777 bp, 12 predicted proteins | sample SidtaG_4_FD_187450 | JGI IMG/M metagenome (GOLD analysis project Ga0209093, IMG submission 187450) | Marine algal microbial communities from Sidmouth, United Kingdom - Sidmouth_Male1 metaG (SPAdes) (version 2) | ecosystem: Host-associated > Algae > Red algae > Unclassified | place: Sidmouth...
CTCTCCTCCCGTTGGGGGAAGGCAGGGCTGTGGGTCGATTTCCGGGGCAGTTCCTTTGACGGACCGAGCTGATCAAGAGGTCACTTCGGCTGGACGAGGAACCAAAGTTGTGGTGCCAAGAACCGCTGCAGCGGGAGACGGCCACGAGGCCGACAGGAGGTTGGCGAGGACGTCGTCGTCGATGTCCTCCTCGGGGCCCAAAAGGGCGCCCGCGCCCTCGGCCTCACGGTCGACCGCCATGGCGGCCTACGCGTCGGGAGCCGTAGAAGACGCCATCCCGCCTCGAGAGGCAGGGACCGGGAAGATAAGGTTTCCCCCCCTAGTGTGGGGTCCACGGACGACGCGGGACGCGGGGAAAACCCGGTAGCGTCCGACAGGGTCGTCCTCCCGGTGACAACACGGGTACCGACCCAGAGGGTCGAGGCCCCAGTCACCGCTGGCGGTGACAGCCGTATGGGACTGTCCCGAGGGTTCCCCGGCTCGGTAAATCCGTCGGTCCCCCGCCGTATGGCGCCCAGGAGCGAGCCCGCAGGGGCACGCTGTCAGAGAGCCACGGGACAGGGTTTCCCCTTGACATAGGGAGGGGGTGGCGAGACACCGCCCCCGGTCCCGCGAGACGCGGGCCCTGAGGTGGGGGATATGTGGGGGAAACCCCCTGTCAGGGGTGACACGACCCCCCGGCATGAGCCGGGGACGGGTCGTGAACAGTCTCGCAACACCCCCCTAGGGGGGTAGCGTGGGACCACCCCCTTGGGGGGGTGTCCAGGGAGCCCCAGGGCCACACATGAAACGACCCCTCTAGAGGGGCGTGAGACGGGGAACACCCGATCGGGCCCCCCTGGGGGGGGTCTGGCACACACAAGGGAGACACACCTCTTCCCGAATCCGGGCTCTCTGGGGGGACCGGGAAGCTTGTGGAAGCTTTCGCAATCCGAGCGTAAGCCGGACCGAGATATGCTCTCGACCAGGGATAAAATCCCACCGGAATTGTATCCGGGAAAATTGAAAAATCTTGGGATAAGTCCCGAGGTATTGGTATTGGGTAAATCCTGAAATCTAGGAAGACTTAGTGACTTTCCTGCTTCCGCCCGAGACGGGCGGGGGTCCCCTTCCAGTGGAAGGGCTGTCAGGGATGCTGGGCAGGGGTCACTAGAGGCCCGGGCCTGAGACCGTGGCCCGTTGGGTACCGGTCCCCTCATGGTAGCGCCAGGGGGCCGGGATTGTGCACGTCGTGCGTCTTGTTTCTGCGGGTGTATGAGCGTATGGTTTGGGGTCATCGTGCGTTTTCGAATAAATCATCGTTGCATTTGCGTTGCTTCCGTCATTTTTGTGCGCTTCGCGCCTAATGATCCCGGCGTTCGCGTTGTGGCTCTGGCGTAGCGTTCCGCATCCTGTGCTGGGTTTTCCGACGGGATTATACCCCGTTGGCTGTGAGGGCAGGATTGACGACATTGAGCGGCTCCTTCATGAGGAAGTTCACGTACGACTTGGCTGTCGCGGCCTCACCCGTTGCAATGCTCTGGAAGTGCTTGGTGAGGATCTGGATGAGTCGAGTCTTGTTGTCCGCGGCATGTAAGGACAGCACTCGATCACGACACATCCGCATGAGGTCATCACGGGTCGTGGTTGGCCGTTTAAGCAAGGGCAGAGGCACGAAGGGGTAGTCCCCCCCAGGCACCCGAATTACAGCCGTCGACGCCGCAGGTGGAGCCGCAGGAGAAGCCCCAGGGACCTCAGAGACCACGCCATGTGAAGTGGCCGCCCCTGGAGATGGTAGTGAGTCGCTTGTCGCTCGTCGCGGTGATGATGGGGAAGACTCTCTCTGGCCACGCTCTGACGAATGCACGGGCGAACTGCGTCCGAGGACAGCCCGAGCCGATAATGTTGCTTGGCGGCTCCAGTACTGCTGCTGGTCAAGGACTTCCTGCTGCCGGCGACCTCGCCGTGCCGCGGACGACGTCGGACGAGGCGATAGCGCTGGAGGGCCGGCCATGACGATCTCAGATATTGCCCGACCGTAGGGGTCGCATTGATTGATCGTCAGAAGAAAAAAACGATAGCGGTCCCGTACGAGGACGAACGGTACTAAAATAGGAATCAGAAGAAGACCGACAGGCCAAGCTGTGCAGCGGCCATCCCCCTCGTCGAGAATCAGCTGCGGCCAGTTGACCTGCAAGCCCCGCGTTTGCCGAAAGCGCCCTAAAATGCTGTCAATTGTCTGACAGTATGAGTGAAACAAAAACAGATTGTTCTGCACATATTTGTTTGACAGAACGCTTGCGTTGCTACAGTTCATTTACTCGCGTGCTGCACTTTCTCTGCTGGCACAGGTATTGCGTGTGTGCCTCAGGCGGCTTGAAGCAACGGACACCAGACCATTCATGCAGCCGTGCGCTGCTGCGATGAGCGAAGCTCACGCGACCGTCAACCTGACTGCTGGAAAATGGTACTGGTTTACTCCTGCAGATGGCTGCGCTCAAAAATCTATGAAGACCGGCCCTTGCGCATTCGCCTCACGATGTCAAGGAGCGACTCAAGCAGGAACTCCACGCCCTTGGACTCCAAGCGCGAGCGAACGGCCTCAATGTCATCGTTCGATTCGAGCATACTGACTGTCTCGTGCACCAAGCACGTCACCCAGTTACGTTGGGCATCGATTGCAGCGTGCGCTGCTTGCGTGATCTCGTCTTGTCCATATGACCGCACAGTTGTGGAGAGCGTGCCGCGAACACTCGCATTGGTGACGTAGAACAGGAAGTTATCGGAACGGCGTGTCCACCCCCCAAGACGCATGATGAGGTCGGATTTGCCTGTCTGAACCATCAAAACTTGCGTACCACCGCGGCGAAAACCGTAGAGTCCATTGAGGATGGCTCCTTACGTCAGGTCGAGGCCAATGTCAAGGCAATCGATCGCCAGCCGTGTTGCCAGGGCTTGGTTCGCCATTGGGCGGGAAGAGGCCGTCTCTCCCCCGCTGGTACCCTTGGACAGCTTGACAAACACGGGTAAGTCTCGGAAGTTTCCCGTGAACCCGTCAAAAACAAGATCCTGCTCGCAAATGTCCAGGAGACCACCTTAAGGCTCCGGAAGGTTGCACCACTCAAAAAAACACCGAATGCACGTCCCGCATCAGACCTCAGCCTCATCTTCGTCTGTCGGTGCGTCGTAGAAGCGGAAGAACCGTACAGACATCATGTCGTCAGGTGCGTCGTCGCTCTTGACAAATCTGCAGGTCACGTCAATGAAGCGCGGGTGTTTGTACCTACGCAGAAATGAAAGAAGAAAGCCCAGGACGGGATGCAGGAATGGAAGGTTAGTGCCCGACGGCCACAACTATCAGAACCTGGACAGCGCCGCAGCCGATGCCAATTGATGTGAAGTCGGTGCCATGCTCAACATATGATATGCGCAAGGAGTGACACAGGAGAGGAAACGTACTCCTCCACGAACGACTCAACGTTGCGGGCTCGACGATCAATCAGTAGTTTGATGTCCTTGTGCATCAAGCTCAAGGTCGACTTGGGCCGTGCGAGCGTCATAAATCTAAACGCAAAAACCGAGTAAGCCTGGAAGTTGTGCTTGGCGTCGGTGATGGAGGTGTCGGAGATATCGTCGAACTCTCCGATGTCCATGTGCTTTGTGATGAGGTTGTCACAGAGACCGCGCATAATGGCCACCGTCATGGGGGCTTTGGTTCCACGCGACTCCCCGGCTGCCCGAGCGTTTCTTTGCTCATCCCGCTTGAAGTTCTTGACGACCTGGTGCTTCATCAGGTCTCCCCCGTGAGTGCCCGTGTCAGCCCCGAAAGACTGCTTGAACTGAGTCTCCACACCCATCTTGGTACAGAACGGCTTTCCGCGCGAGCGGTAGTCAGGGGAGACCAGCGCAGAGCCGTCTGCCGCGGGCAGCGTGACGTGCGCGAAGAGGAATCCCAGCGGCTTCATGTCGTCTCGGACCGTCGACATCTTGATAGGGCGGCTCCCCCCGGCCACAGCGTGCCCCAGCCGCCGGCTGTCGAGAAACGCCCGAATGTAGTGGGGAGTTGTTGTCGTCATGCATCGCAGCAGCTTTAAGACACCTGAGTCAACGTCCACATCATTGTTTTGCGCCACTTTTGCGGCCGGGAGGATGACGGCATCGCCCAAGAAGTTGGCGAAGTTGGTGTAAACACGGTGCGAGTGCGTCCACTTCGCCTTCTTTCTGCCTTGACGGCTGGTCTCGGAGCCAGCATGAGGGTCCTTGCAGCCAAATGGGAGCTCCGAGACGACCTCCTTCATCTTGGAGCTTCTCCACTCCAGCTTCATCTTGCTACGCTCATCTGCGTCCACGATGTACTCGATGCCGTGCGCAGCGGCTTCCACCTCCGCACTGTTCGAAGCGGCTTGATCCTCATCCGAGCGATGCTCTTCCACTTCGTCTTCTTCTTCACTCCCTCTGTCAAGATCGACCGGTGAAACGGTGCGTCGCACGACTGTGGGGTCCTCGACCGAGAAGCTCCTCCCCGTACGGTCAACGGTTGATGCACCGGCAAAGGGAGCCCCTTCGGACGGGCACCGGGTAGACACGGCAGGCGGCGCATTCACGGACGCAACAGGCACGGCTGCCGGCGTGATCGACTCCATACGTGAGGAGGACGGAGGGGGTGGGGACTTGGATCACCGCTGTAGTACAGGTGGGCAAAGAGTAAGGCAACGAAGAGAAAGGTCGAGCAGAACATCGCCGCATCCAGGACCATGCACGCGCGACAGAGCGTTGCCAACACAGGCTCCATGGTGCATAAAAAGGATGAAAATCCAGATACCGGCTAGCTGCAGCCTTGCTTACCGAGAATATGTCAAATGTCACGAGCGGAGCCCTCCCGCGAGGCCTTCTCCTAAGCACAAACCCTCTGTCGGTTCCGCTCACTTCAAACAGGTTACCACCGTTGGTACTGTCAGAAATGAAGCCGCCTTGTGTTCAAGGACAGTGGAAGTCACCCTGTACGATAGCCTCGTAACAGGGGATGGCTGGCCGCTGCGTTTCCACAGGGGAAGGAGCAGAGGAGCAACATGCAGTGCTCAGGCGTCATCGGGTAAGGCGACGGCTGTTTCTCTGCAACCATCAGTCCTGTAGTGAGGCCTCCGAGTGTTGCGCAGCTGCCGGTCTGCGCATGCAGTACTATATCTCGGTCTGCAAGTACATTCGTGCAGTTGTGAAAGACATGCAGAATAATATGTGTATACAGTGCACTACTGGCCTCCGCGCAACTGTGCGCGTACCGTTCGAATTCTCACGTTAGCCGTTAACAACGCGGCCAACATGTTCACTCACGTGACGGAACCGTTCCGACATGCTTGGGCTAAATAGGTGCTTCGCGCTGCTGAAGGTTGGCAGCTGATCCAATTCGATCAATTTCGGAATTGATTCGTACCCGTGCTTTCCAGGTATATCTCGTATTGATACACATGAAGAGACAGGTGGCCGGCACACGTACTCGAATTTAACGATTTATGTATACCGTACCCGAAACTGAAAACGATACTTATGACAGGGCCTGGCGCGTACTGATGTGTGATGCACAAGGGAATGTCTAGAAAACTCAACGGATGATTTTTAATGAACACATATTTGCTAGAAGATCAGCGGACGCAACGAGTCATGAAACGCCAGAGCTTCTGGACATGCACTCACCAGTGAAGCGTCAGACGACAACAAAAAGATATCCTCAAGGTGCCGAACGCGTGAGAACGCAACTTACACCATAGCGAAAGTGAAGACCGAGCACAAAGACAACGCGACGCGGTCCAAAGTGAGCCCTTGCGCCTTGTGAATTGAGAGTCCCCAGCCGAGCTGCAGAGGGACTTGACGACGTACGGCAGCTGCCACCACTCCTTTTCCATGGACAGAAGCAGCTTCGAAGTCTTGACGGAGGATGCTGACGCGCGTTGAGCCCCTTGCGCCCCTCCGTGCAAACTCGACTACAGGCAGACGCTCCTCGCGACGCAAAGTCGCGTCGTATGCAACATGAAAGCCGACGACGACACCACGGGAGCCTACGCACAGCTGGTGCACATGGAAGTACTGGTTGGAGAGCAGGACGACAACTGCTCCGACACGTAGAGTCACCACAAGTTGTGCCGCCGTCACAGCAGACAAAAACGCGACGCCCTGCTCCTTGTCGAGCTGCTTGTAGTCGTCAACAGCGTAATACTTGACCGTGGGAGGTCTGAGTTGGTCAAGGCGCTCTGCGTTGTGCTCGCGCGCTTGCTCGTTCTTAGGAAAGAGCGTCACGACGTCAGCAGGAGCTGAAAGACGGACCCTTGAGTTCAGCAGTTGAACGTCATCTGGTGATAGCTCCGCCCGTCGCATCCGGTGCAAAAGGCCTAAGAAGCGGGAGTCGGCTCCTTGTCGGAAGTTGACCCGTAGGATCACACCCTGGTCCGCAAACAGGACAGGCCAGACTGCTGCGCGGAAGGCGTTGGTGCACGAGAACATGCCTTGGCCGGACACAGGAGGATGCTGTACAAAGTCACCGCAGAAGAGCACGAGCAACCCTCCCAAAGGTGCGTTGGGCTGGCGTCTCGGCAGTCGGCAGATGCGGTCGATGCCGTCTGGTAACGCGGCGTTTAACATAGAGATGTCATCCACGAAGAAGAAGCGAGCAGACGACAGGCGCGCCCGAGCACGTGGGGGGAAGAGGCTCACCAACTCGGATGCACTCGTACCGCCCACTAGTGCGGCTGTAGTAGCGGGGCGAAAGCCGGCCCAAGAGTGCAGCGGCACACCTCCCATCAACGAAGCCACCATTCCCGTAGTGGCACACACGCCCATGCTGCGGTCCAATACCCGAAGTTGTGGAACAACCTCCTTGAGTAAGGTGGTCTTTCCAGTTCCTACCGCCCCCGTGAGGAAGATGCTCCTGCTTCTGTAAAGCTGCGAAACGATGGAGGCCGCGAGCTGGCTCAGCGCTTGGGAGACAGCTGCAGCCGTCATCGCGCGGCTCAATTGCCTCCCGACAGATTGGGTAGCCGGCGCGCGCTGACGAGATGATGTCTTAAAAGACGTACCCCTTGAGCGCGCAGCGTCCGCGACGCCTAGTTGCCGGGGATGATGCCGAGGGTGTCCTACCTGCTCCGCTCGACCGTCGGAGGGAAACGCAATGGGAGGGAGCGGTGATGAGGGCGTTGGCAGTACAGAGGGGTGAGCACCTCGACGAGTTTCGCCACTGCCGGGAGCAGGAGGTACAGCGAGTGGCAGCGAATGCGCCGCAGAAAAGGATGCGCGTGCAGTAGAGCATGAAGTGAAGCACTTGAGTCCGATGGTAGTCGCCGTAGTGTAGAGCAGACGGAGGAAAGTCGCAACGCTGTTAACGTTCGAAAGATCGAACACGACGCTCCGCCGTGACGTCGTCACTCGCACAGCACGCCCTGATACAGCAACTCGCACTGGCACCTGGACGCCAGCGGCACGAGAATGTGACCCGACGAAGATTCATCGAGTGGCATCGACCTTGCTATTGATCACCTTTGCTTCCAGGTCTCTTTGCGACCAAACGTGAGTCAGCAGCCGCCGAGCGTGCTCACGGTTTTTGCCATGAGCAGCAAAGAGCAGGGAGGCGGCGTTGGTGCCAGGCCAGCGGCAGGCCACAAACAATGGCCGCTCCATCGTCGTCGGGTCTTGCTGCGCTGCAAACTTTGGAAGTCACTGTGAGCCGACAGCACTCTTGGCTCTGCACTGTCTCGTAATGTCTGGTGTCTAAGCATGCAACGAATCTGTCGACGAATTCAAGAACCAGGTTTTCTCTGTTTCTCCATTTGCTGTCACGATCTTTTCTGCAAATACATTTTCGCCACGTGGCCTCCACCTCAGTGTTGAATCAAGCGGCCCACGCTGCAGTGTACATCACAAAGAAGCTTCCGTATTGAGTGCGCAGTGCTACGCCGGGGCCTTTTCTGGTTCGATGCTTCCATGACCGCTTTCCCATCGTGCCACAGGATGCATCGAGCGTGCCGGTTGTACTTACAGACAGAATCACTCCTACGACCCTAACATACCGGCCATGGCGTCACATGTCAATTCCAGGATGGCCCCGACAGAAGGAGAAACAGACCACGCACCACCCTCTGCACATCGCGTAGCAAGTGTTTCGTACATTGTCTTGACGAGCACACCTCTTGCGGTGTCAAGTGCACTGTTCACCGACGGTTGCTGCTGCGACATTCTCTCGCCGGGGTTGCTGAGACCTCCAACACCGGGACTCGCACGTGACACCGGTAAAATGTCCACGCCACTTCCCTCGCTTTGGGCTTGCGACAGCGCGGCCGACTCGATAAGAGACGCCGACGACGTGACAAGCGTCAGACCAAGAAGGTCAATGTCGTGCGTTGATGGATACTCAACGACGGGTAGCCGAGGGAGCAGCGCGAGAATCCGCTTCGCGGCAGAAAACTTCTCGAAGCGCCACAAGGAAGACCGCTCGTCATCGGCACCTTGATGTTGAACTACGGGGATGGCAAACATGCCGAAGAGGCACAGCTCTGCGAGGCGCAATCGCTTTGACGGAGAGCGCAATGTGTCCAGCACTAGGCGCATGTGCTCAACTGTTGAGCAAGTCATAAGCTCCCGGTACAGCGCGTCGTGAATCGAGGAGAGGCAAATGGATGACGCCAAGCCGGTGGAGGACGCCGCCGCGGAACAGCTGCCGTCTTGGCAATCACCATTCACACCAACAGAAGAGAGAAGTGTGTGCATCAGACGCTGCAGAACGTCCAGCCGCTCGCGCAACGCGCTCGGGTCCTGGAAGTCCGCGGCCATCAGATCATCATGGGTTTCAGAACGGGAGGCCACGACTGCTCCTGCGCTGGCCACAACCCCTCGCACAATTTGCGCCGCCATTGAGCAGAGAATATTTTCTGCACAAAAACCAGGGAAGAGCAAACCCCATAGACCGGGTGCAGCATCCAACGCTGTTGCTACGTGCAGCCCGAGCCTCCGCGCCGCCGCTCGATGGACGACTTGCATTCTTGGCGCCGCTCTATCCTCTGCCGTAGTCGGCACAACATCCGCAGATGCGTCGGCCGAGGCATTGCCGTACTGCTCGTCACCCGCAGCCGCGCTCGTCGAGCACCCTCCGTCAACTGGAAGGGAAAAGAAGATCAGGCCGTCGTCCGCGGGTGCACCTTCTCCTGCGCTACATGACGACCCGCGCGAGCTCCCGCCAAGTTGGGCCCCGTCCCCAGCAAACATCCCTAGCTCCCCTGCTGCTGCTCCTTCATGCGGCACCTCCTCGCCTCGCGCCACCGCGCGCACAATTCCGACAACAACATCCACCGCCGCTGCTTGCTCGCGCACGCCAAAGCCGAGAAGATGTAGACCGGCTGTGGCAGACTCCGGAGGAGCGGGATGCACGCAGCACGAGCACTGCAGGGTCAAAGGAGGTGTGAAACTCTCGGAAAAGTTTGAGGATAGGGGGCTGGTCGACACTGATGCAAGGGAAGAGGCGTTTAGCAGAGTTCTCAACCAGTGGCGGGTGAGAACAAGCGAGGGGAAGACGTATCGAGGAAGAGGACGATGGTGCCGTCCGCGGCAAGCGTCGGAAGCCGGGGAAGCCGGCAGGAGAAGAACAGGGAGGGCGCGATACAATTTGCCAGCAAGGTCGGCGTCAATGGCAGCAACATCGAGCAGAGCGCCCTCGAATGTGAGCGCGGCGTGAGACATATCGTTGGAGGTACACGAGGGGAATGGTAGGCACTCGTTGCAAGCCACCATGTCAGGTCCACGACGCCAGCCGTCACATGAGCGGGTTTCGGCCACCGCAGTCTGCATTGGTGCAAGGGCTGCAAGACACAAGGCACACAGATTTTCTCTAAGCCGCGAAAGTGCCCATTTTTGCTGAAAGCACCCGTCGTAAAGCCATCGTTGTGCTTGCAATGAGGTCGCGTCAAGGTTGACGCCTGGAGCTCAAGCATCAGGGCACATATGTCTCTCCAAGAGAACCGCGAGGACCATGGCAGTCAGCCTTTTGTCATGCCGAGGGCTCAATGGTCGGAGCTCAGGCGTGCCGCCCTGTAAGTTCCTTTAAAGTCAACAAAGAACTCTCTTCGCGCAATCCGAGTGGCTGAGAACCCCCGCTCAGGATGCTCGCTGGTGACTAACAGTCGCTGTTCTGGCGAGACAGCGCTCGAGTATGACATTGGCGCTGTCACGTAGGAATCAGCCGGCCATCGAGCAGTATCGTGTGTCATCAAGGCGGTTTTTTGTGCCAGACAGCATCAGTGGTGCTTGACTGCTCACTCTGTTCAACATGACGACGAATGACCGGGAGCGATGTCAGGCGGTTTCATCACATGTGAAACACAACTTGTTTGTTTTCCACGAACATGGAAAGACTCAGTGCTGCAAATTTCACAAAGTTCAGAAGCTCTTGGGACATTGCTTCGACGCCTCATGAACGAGAGGGAGGGTGCAGGGGCTGCTGCCTACATCCCGCTTTCCCCTTGTAGCCAATCTGTCACTGCTATGAGGGCTCTGACAACGGCTGCCACCGCAAGCCGTTTGCGGTCTGTCGTTGCTGGCGCTGTTGAGCATTGCTCAGCAATTCCATGTCACTCAATGCTTTGGCGGGATGTCACATTGCAATTTGTTCTGTACTTTGACATTGTATTTGATGTTTTCGCATGTACTTGATTTTGGGGGCGCCCTTTAGGGGATGAGCTCCGGGAGATTAGCGAGGTGCATGGTCGGGATTTTGAGGGGCTGTGAGCGTGTGTGCTCGTGGCCCGTGCGCCCTCCGCCCGCG
>Ga0209093_1002293_pt1 | contig 10768 bp, 9 predicted proteins | sample SidtaG_4_FD_187450 | JGI IMG/M metagenome (GOLD analysis project Ga0209093, IMG submission 187450) | Marine algal microbial communities from Sidmouth, United Kingdom - Sidmouth_Male1 metaG (SPAdes) (version 2) | ecosystem: Host-associated > Algae > Red algae > Unclassified | place: Sidmouth...
TCTCACTTGACCGTCTTATTTGCTGACGATTGGGGTCCAGATCAGCGTGATCGCGAGGTCGATCGATGGCCTGTTTGCTTGAAATGTAGCACTGGACTGTCGGAATGTGGATATCTCACGGGGAAGCTGTTCGCGGGCTCCAGTTCGCAGATCGACAACCCAGCAACGTCACCGTCTCCGTTTCCCATACACAGCGATCTGCGGACAACAAAAAACAAGTACTCTCGATCCGAGCGGAGCAGGTTCGCAGAGCCTGCGCATATGCTGCCGAAACGATTCTGGCCACTAACAAGCGCACACGTTATGTCCTTAAACTGTTCGCAGATGGTTCGCAACCGACGTTGTTGGGTGTGCTCTAACGCAGGCAAACCAAGCGTACAGGCAATACAGTCAATATTCTGTTAAATCCGTCCCGGTTATATCCACAGTGGATATGACTGGGCCGAAGAACAATATTCGGTTAAATCCGTCCCGGTTATTTGCGAAGCTTTTAGTAGGGATCCAATCGCGTTCTCAACGCTCAGGCTGCCACGTCGCAGAAAATCGATGGCCCTGGTCAGTTTGATCGTCACCCTCTATGTCTTGTGATTGGGTGATAAAATCGGTATGTCCAATCGATCATATCCACGTTGCGCGAGTCGATGGCACACAGTCCGTCCGGACCACACAACTTTACGACTACATCCGATTACGCAGAAAGGCGAAAGCGTTGTAAACACCAAGCTGTATCCACTGTAGCCCAAGAAAACATCAAACTGTATCCACTGTAACCCAACAACCAAACACTAAACTGTATCCACTGCAACCCAACAAATAATCACCAAACTGTATCCACTTCAACCCAACAGATAATCCCCAAACTGTATCCACTGTAACCCAAACTTTGCCGAGAGCGTCAGTTTGTGTTTTGTTGGTTGGGGTTTGCGAGCACCACATCGAGGCCACTGAAACCCTGGAATTGCCGAGACAGTCAGCAGCGCGGCCCCGGGCCAGCCGCGCATTGGACGGCGCCGGTGCACAGAGGTTGCCCGGAGGCACGATCCCAGGGCACAGCCGTCGACATCCCTCACACTCGGCCCGTCCGATCTGTGCCATCTTGCACATCTCCATCCTCCCTCCCCCGCTCCCTGTCTGCCCGCCATCGTTCCATAGCAACACAGATTTGCTGCCCCACCTCGCCCTCCGTCCGCGACCACGGTAGGCATCCTTTGTACAAGTGCGTGCATTGATTCCTTTTCTCCTTTGGACAAGTGCGTGCATTGAATCGTTTTTTCCGGGCCTCTTGTACACTGTTCGGACAATGTGTGTGACACCTTGTGTTGCGTCCTGTGTGACGACCTGGAATTTGGTCGACTGTGGAGCCATTCAACTCTTACGACTGTCTATATCCTGCAGTTACTCAGTTGTACGTTGGCTGCTCCATTCTTTTTCGACTTGCTTTTGGCCCTGTTGGATTCCTCGTAGGATGGTAGATGCACCGTTTCCTGGTGGCACGCTGGAAGAACTCGTGGTGAATGGCGGCGGAGACGGTGAGCCACGCGCTGAGGGTGAAGAGGGTCTTTGTTGTTGTGGGCATGCTGTCGGACAGGGACCAGGCAGGGGGAGCAAGTACACCCTGCTCCCCCTGGTCTGCTGTCAGCCGGAGCCAAGAGCAACCGGGACGATACGGGGACCTGGATGCGAGGGGAGCGATGTGATGCAAGTGCTGACAGAGTGGGGAGGCGCCCGTGGCGGACCGAGAGACCGTAGGAGATGCTCCCCTACCGGGACGGTTTCCCTGTCGGTCGGTACGGCTGGGGCACCGGGACGAGGCAAGTGCACTACACGGCATGAGCAGGGGAGAAGACGGCGCGGAGGGCCGCGGGGGAGACGTAGGTGCGGGCAGTGGGGCGAGAGGGCGGAGAGGTCCGACCGAGGGGGCTGCGGGCACCGCCTTGAGCGGTCATAGCTGGCTGCGGCGGGGACTAGCCCCGGCGCAGAGGGAAGAAGGGGGATTCTCTATCAACTATCGAGCACAGCTGGGGGCGCTACGCGCGGGCGGCGCGCATGAGCGTTGACACACGATACGCGGGCGGCGTGGTCGTGTGGGAGGTCTCACAACAGGTTATGGGCCCAGGCCTTTTGCGGCGCATTCCGTACGGACTGTCGGAGAGCCCGCTGGCCTGGTTGGACCGGGTGCGAGGGGAGCCAGGGGACCCAGGGAGCACGGGCAGCATCGCGGAGGAGACACCCGACGACGTGCCCAACCTGGTGCTAGCGGCGGACCTACACCTGGCAACAATCCAAAGTGCGGCGGACGGGGCGACCTTGCCAGGCGACCCAGGCAACACGGTGGAGGGCGGCAACTGAGGAGATCTCAGCGGTCGGGGCGACGGGGCATCGGACACTGGGCCAGACAGCCCGCTGGGGCACCCAATTGGGTCCGTGCAAGGCAGCCACACGATTTAGCCAGAACCGACCATGGCGGGAGGAGGTGACGCGGCACCGCGAGTGACAGCCAAGCTGGACGCGACCAACTGCCTCCAATGGAGCTACGAGATGGAGCACACGCTGCGCTACCGCGGCCTTTGGGGCATGGTGGTCCCCCTGGGGACAAGCGAGGCGGAGCCCACCATCGCGGGGCAACCACTCGGAGGAGAGCGGGGTATGAGCGGTGCCATCGACCCCCTGGGCCAGGACAAGTCGGAGGAGCTAACGGGGGTCGCAGGGTCGGCGGACGACCAAGCGAAGATCAAGACGCGGGCAGTGGCGGCCGCAGAGTGGCAGGTCCAAGCGCTCGCGGAGCAAGAAGCGCAGAGCGCGGCAGTGACGGCGAGACGGGAACAGGACCTCCGCGAGGGGCAAGCCCGGGCCTTCATCATGATGCATGTCAAGGCGCACCACGCGGGGCGACTGCGGGGAGCACGCACGGCACGAGCGGTCTGGGAGGCCCTGGAGGACCAGTTCCGGTCCAGGGGACCAGCGCGGGAGATCAACCTCCGCCACCGGCTGAGCACCATCGGCATGAACGACAAGGAGCCCGTAGTGGCTTACTTCAACCGCGGGTGGACCCTGGCGTGGGAACTAGAGGAGGTCGGTGCGGGCGTCACTGACCGAACGCTCCGGGCGGCGCTCCTTGCGGGGCTCCCTGAGAAGTTCTCTATGACTGTCGAGGTGCTGCAAGCCAACCGGGCGATGACGCTCGAAGAGACGCTTGAGGACCTGCAAGCGGCGGAGGAGCGGCTCGCGCTCGTCCGTCAGCGCAAGAAGTCCGAGAGGCGTCACGGGGGGAGCGCCGCCCTCGCGGCGACCGGGGAGCGAGACGCGGGCCGAGACGCTGAAGAAGAGCAGCGGTGGAAGAAGGCGCGGTGCTACCGGTGCAACAAGCGCGGGCACATCAAACGGGTCTGCCCGTCCAAGACGACTCACGCGTCGTCCTCCGACGACAAGACCGAGAGCGACTCGTCTGGCGTCGCAACGATTGCGATCGCAATGGACGGGATGCAGTCGGGGCCGCCGGTGGAAGAGGCAGACGGCAGGACACCCCCACTTGATGGGACCGACGGCACAGGTAGCGCCACGACTGCGCTTGCCGCGGACGGTACGGGCACACGCCCGCCTGTCGGCGTCACGGACTGGAAGGTGGACAGTGGGGCGTCGCATCACATGTGAGGGGACGCCTCACTCCTCACCAAGCTCGAGGCCTGCGACCCGATCACCATATCGGTGGCGGTGGGACAGACCGTGGTGGCCACGTCACACGGCGTGGCCCGACTGCGGGTGGCGGGGCCAGGAAAGCCAACGACGCTCAAGCTCAAGAAGGTGTTGCTAGTCCCCGGCATGACCATGGAACTGGCTGCCAAACAAGGGTACCGGACCGAGTTCTCCGACTGCGGGGTACACATTCGCCGCCGGGGCAAGATCATCCTCTCTGGGCACACACGAGGGGGCATCTATTCCCTGACGCTGCTGGGAACAGCGGCGGCCACAACGGCGACGCCGTCGACCGGGACCGCGGCCGCTGCTGCGGACGTGAGCGCAGACACCTGGCACCGGCGGTATTGTCATCTGGGTGTGGACATGCTAAAACACACCATCGACAAGGTCGACGGGATCGACCTCTCCCGATCATCCCTGGACGCGCTCAAGGAGCGCACCTGCGAGCCCTGCAACGTCGGCAAAATGGTGCGGCAGCAATTCGTATCCGCGGTGGGGGAGCGCACGACGCGCGCGTTGCAGCTCGTGCACAGCGATGCGGCGGGTAAGATGGGCGTGCCCACGCCAAAGGGTAATGAGTACCAGGTTTGCGTCATCGACGACTACACCCGCTACAAGGCGCTGGTACCGGTGCGGGCGAAGGGGCAGGCCAAGGACGTGGTCATGCAGGTGGTGAACCTCTGGGAGAACCAGACCGGCTACAAGGTGCAGGCGATACGCAACGACGACGGAAAGGAATACACGGGCGGTGACTTCACGGCCTGGCGGCACGGTAAGGGCATCGAGCACCAGAGGTCGGCGCCCTACACGTCCCAACACAACGGGATGGCGGAACGATACAACCGCACTGTGCAAGAGCGCACGAGCGCCCTACTCTGCGACGCAGGGTTGGACCCCAAGTACTGGGCGGAAGCGGCGACAACCATCAACACCGTAGCCAACATGACGCCGCAACGACACCAGACGGCTACCCCGTACGAGATGTTTCACGGGGAGCGGCCCGATGTTTCGCACCTGCGTGTGTTCGGCTGCCGCGCGTGGGCCTACAACCCGGCTAAGCTGCGGCGAAAAGGCGACTCCCGTGGCGTGCCGGCGGTGTTCGATGGCTACCCGGAGGGGACGAAAGAATACCGGGTTCTGATTGACGGGGCGGTGGTTGTTCGCCGCGATGTCCTCTTTGATGAGGAGGCACGAGGGGCGGGGGCCGGCGTCCCGTCGCATCAACCGGATCAGGACGGCGCCAAGGATCTGTTCGCAGAGGAGAGCGCGGGGACAGAGGACGAGTTGGGGGACGACCTGGGGCCGGCTACCTCCATTGAGGATGCGTTCACGGCAGCCCGCCTCCTTACTGGGCAGGGAGGGATGGACAAGGACTCGGGGGAGGACGAGGCACCAACGGCGGAGAGCGGCGACCCACCACATCCTGGCGGGGGAGCCGCCACCGCAAAGGGGCTCCTGTCATAGGCCCTGGCGGCCCGGGCACGTGGTAATCCCGACAAGATGCGTCTGTATCAAGCCAAGAAAGAGCCTGACTGGTCGGAGTTCGACAAGGCAATCCAGGCGGAGGTACAGTCGTTGTGGGATATACGGACGTGGGAGCTGACGGACCTTCCTAACGGGCAGACGGTGACCCCGACGGAGATGCTGGTGGAGCGCAAGCGCGGCGCGGACGGGGGCATCGACAAGTACAAGGGGCGATTCGTCGTGCGGGGTGACAAGCAAACGTACCTGGTGGACTACACGGAGGTGTGGGCGCCCGTCGTCCGCTACACGACGTTGCGGGTCTTCCTCGCGTACTGCACGTCCAGGGGCATGGCCATCGAGCAGGCGGACGTGGCGACCGCCTTCCTTAACGGGGACGTCGAGGAGGAGATTTACATCCACCAACCTGTCGGGTACGAGCGTGGGGATGTGACCAAGGTCTGTCGATTGCGTAAGGCGCTTTACGGATTGAAGCAGGCAGCCCGTGCCTGGTACCACAAGCTGAAGGAAACCCTTGAGGCGGCGGGCTTCCAGGCGTGCCCTGAGGACCCGTGTCTTTTCCGGCGTGGCACCGGACCCACGGAGTGCCTCATCATCGTCTACGGCGACGACATGCTGGTGGCCGGAGCCACCAAGGACGCGGCACGCGACGGACTCGAGGCAGTGACGAGCCGCTTCAAGGCGCGAGAGCTGGGACGGCCTACCTACTTCCTGGGGCTGCAGTTGGAGCACAAAGATGAGGAGGGGACGCTCCACGTGCACCAGGAGCAGTACGTGAAGACTCTACTCGGCCGGTTTGGGATGACCGACGCTAAGCCAGTGCGCCTCCCCATCGGGGCGGGGACGCGGCTGGAACGGGCTGGGGAGCCACTGACGGGGGAGGACCCGAACATCTACCAAGAGCTGGTCGGATGCCTGAACTACCTGGCGACGGCGACTCGGCCGGACATCGCCTTTGCTGTCGGCCGGCTGTCTCGCTTTGTATCGGCGCCTACGGTGGAGCACCTTGCCGCGGGTAAGGTGGTGCTCCGGTACCTAAGCGGGACCAAAACCACGGGTTTGGGCTACCAGCGGGAGGGTGCCCTGGTGGGGTACAGTGATGCCGATTTTGCGGCGGACAAGGACACACGCCGATCAACCTCGGGGAACGTCTTCATGTTTAAGGGGGCGGCGGTGTCCTGGGTGAGCAAGCTGCAGGGCTCGGTGGCCACCTCGACCACCGAGGCCGAGTATGTGTCGGCGGGGATGGCGGCTAAGGAGCTGATCTGGCTACAGCGCTTATGTGGGTACTTGACGGGGGAGGCACCGGAGGGGCTCCTGCTGTGTGACAGCCAGAGCGCGCTGGCCATGATGGGCAATGCGGTGTCGAGCGTGCGAACCAAGCACATCGACGTCGTTCACCACTTCGTGAGGGAGAAGGTGGCAAGCGGGGAGCTCAAGGTCCGCTACGTCAACACGAAGGACATGACGGCGGACGCGTTCACAAAACCGTTGGGGACCATCGCCTTTGAAAAGTGTGCGACGGCGATGGGGCTGACGCTCGGCGCTTAGGCGGGCCCGTAGGGGAGTGTTGTCGGACAGGGACCAGGCAGGGGGAGCAAGTACACCCTGCTCCCCCTGGTCTGCTGTCAGCCGGAGCCAAGAGCAACCGGGACGATACGGGGACCTGGATGCGAGGGGAGCGATGTGATGCAAGTGCTGACAGAGTGGGGAGGCGCCCGTGGCGGACCGAGAGACCGTAGGAGATGCTCCCCTACCGGGACGGTTTCCCTGTCGGTCGGTACGGCTGGGGCACCGGGACGAGGCAAGTGCACTACACGGCATGAGCAGGGGAGAAGACGGCGCGGAGGGCCGCGGGGGAGACGTAGGTGCGGGCAGTGGGGCGAGAGGGCGGAGAGGTCCGACCGAGGGGGCTGCGGGCACCGCCTTGAGCGGTCATAGCTGGCTGCGGCGGGGACTAGCCCCGGCGCAGAGGGAAGAAGGGGGATTCTCTATCAACTATCGAGCACAGCTGGGGGCGCTACGCGCGGGCGGCGCGCATGAGCGTTGACACACGATACGCGGGCGGCGTGGTCGTGTGGGAGGTCTCACAACAGGGCACGCTCATCATGTGAGAGATATACCAGGCCAGGGGGGGTTCACTCACATCCAGCACGCCGCGCGGGGGAGTACCCTGGGTCGCACCGCTGCGCAGAATTCCACTTGTGCTCGTCGCAGGCCCGAGCTGTCGCTTCTTCGACTCACTGTTCGACAACTCTTGCTATTCGTGTGAACGATGACGGGAACGGAACTAAAGAAACAAATCAAGGACCTGCAAAAATTGGGGAAGCAGAAAAAAACAAAGGAAGCAATGGCGTTGAAAGACGCGCGCATCGGAGACCGAGAAAAAAGAGCTGCTGGAAACACTGATAAAATTGCAGTCAATGAGAAAGGAGCTACGACGGGATACTAACAAAAGAAAACAAAGGCGTTACCCTACGGAATCAGACCAGCAACACGACGTCGGCATGGGTTGCAGAGAGAGAGATGTGCAGCGCTTTCGAAGAAGAATAGAGGTTGCCACGCACTCGCTCCCGTGTGGTTCCTGCGGCGCCGTACCCGACCCCATGCAACTTGTGTCGTTGCCGTACAAACTGGGCGGAAACACGCACGAAATGGAATCCACAGAGCGGAAAACCGCTAATCTGCTGGAGCCATTGACAATGGATCGTCTGGAGGACGGTAGCTACGGCCCAAGCACATACAGCGAGTATTGGATATACAAGGATGCAGTATGTCCTGTGACACACACAATATCCTTATGCTCCCCTTGCCGAGTATCACTGGGTCGGCGCGACTTCCACAAGTATAGCAAGCGCAATGGATTTGATATGTTTGACAACTACCCGGAAGAGCTCGCCATACTAAATCCGTCAGAGGCAGCTCTCGTAAGCATCATTACACCAACATATCGGATGTTTCGGCGGCACCACTACCAGCAAACACACGCCACCGGCCAAACCTTGACGTTCTGGAACTCAACCCAGACAATGGCAACAAGCCTTCCTCGTGAGACAAACGATACCAGCATTCTTCTTCTTACTGACGAACATGGTAAAAGCGATTTGGATGATACTCCTCTCCGCGCACAGGCTATTTTTGAACTGTTGCAACTCGGCCTCCTCTAGTGTGTAGAGGCCGATTTTGTAGGAGTGCATCAGTAGAAGTGTCAGTTCCTGTAGTGATCGTCTGTCGAAGCTTCGCTACCTGGTCCCGGCCCTGGGGGACCAACTTGTATCCACAGTGGATATAACCGGGCCGAAGAACGCACCACAGGCGCCGAGAGAACAGGGAATGTGGACCGCAAACACATTGATGGTCGGCCTTTTGAACTTATTCTCAGGCAGGATCAACTTACACAAATCCGAGCTCATCCTGCAGAAATGCAACGCAATGTTGCCCGCGCAGATTGCCCGCCGGTCTGCCTGAAGGCGAACTGCCTGCCCAACAGGGCCAACACTGAGCTCAGACGCCAGCCTGATGACGTTCAGCCTGTTGCTGACAACGAAAACTTGGACGTGTCTTCTCCAGTAGCCATGATGGCCAACACGACGCTGCAGCGAGAGTTCGAGAGCGTAAGCGGTCAAGACCATGCGCAGGTGATGCGTCGCGGGGTGGTGGCTGAGACCGATGTTGAGGCCGTCGATGTGACGGTTGACGTGGTTTTGGCTGGGGCGGACGGTGAAGAGTGATGGGGCATGGTGGGTTGGTATGTACGAGGCACACTCTTGCGTGATCAGGTTCTGCGAAGGCAAGTAAAATTGGAATTCACCTCGTCCGAGTTCCCCGTGAATGCTGTCTTTCGTACTTTTCTTTCTTCCCAGTAGTATTGAAATCACCTCACGGCAGCCGATCGCAAGTCGACCCAGAGGAGCCTAAGTACTGTCAGCAACTGTAAATAAATGGCGATGGATATAACCGAATAATGACTGTACACTGTACCCTGTGCCTCTTCGTAGACGGGCAACACCTGCCACCATCGTCCTGATTCGGTACATCCGCATCTAAAAGAGGTTTTCGATCCGGGCCTCGATTGTGGCATACAGCCAGTTTTCCGGAAAGGACGCGGAGTGACATACCTGCGCAAGCCCCGCAGCTCCCCCCCTGCCCGATGCGCGCCAAAAATATTCGCATGGACGGAAGCAGCCGAAGAACCGGCACCACCCGTCCATCGTGGGATCGTTTTCGTACAGAAAAACGGGACATACAGTCGGAGAGAGATCCGCACCTCCAGTGAATGCGATAGAAACTGTTTGTCAGGTGAGCGAGCCCCTAAAAATTACAACGTGCAGTCCCTCAGCTGCATCACATCAACCCAGTGTGCAGACTCCCCGCAAAGCTGTCCATTCCGTACATGAACAGCATGCCCTTGCTCACCCCGCTCTCATTCACGCCCACCTGTCGACACACCAGCCCACTCCAGCACGTTGACCACAGTATCCAGCATCCATGGCCAAGAAAGGCGATCACCATGGCACATGGTAGCGTCAAAAACCGTTCCTCCGGAGCGATACTGCTCCACGTCTCGGACGCAAAACCGACCCCCCGCCCTTTACGACACCTCCTTCCCCCAAACCGCTCCCAAACGACAGATGTACCCGAAAAAAGCCCACACCTGGCATGGGGTCCCCACACGCCTACGTCAGCCTTCTCCATCGCTGGCCGCGAACAGCGCCCCCAACGTCAGCATCACAACGGGGGAACCCTCCCGCGACGCCTTGGCTGCCGCCGTGCTGTGCAACAGGCCGCCGCATCGAAGCGGAACGGACTGGACACGACCCCGTTCGAAAAAGGGAGCAAATAGCCTCCAGAGACTCTCTCTGTAGGGCAATTAAAGCGGACAGGAGAACAAAGACGGAGGCGGACAGACGAAGTCTCGGACGGTCCGCTTCGTCCGATTCCGACCTTCTGACAGCTAGATATATAATGTGTGCATGGCTTCCAATCAGAAAAGCCGTGTTCGTGATTGAACGATCCAATCGTTTTCCTCGCAGCCAGTTGGTCCGTGCAACGACCTGAGTGCGCCAACATTGCGCTCCTCTCAAGCGGGCGTCACCAAGCTCCACAAAAAAACCGACCCCGCGCCGTAGCAGCCACCATACAGTCGCTTCCGAGCTTCCCTCCTCCCCGCCCCGTCGAGCTTGCATCAATACACAATATTTGGACGGTGTGCGAGATATTTCCTTGGTTCCCCGGCCCCCCTCACCACCCCTTCCCACCCCCCCCGCACCCACCCCGCCTGCGATACCGCCCCTGTGAATGCCTAAGCGGCTGCTGGACACCCTCGACCGACATGTAACCGCTGATCCAGCTGCTGCAGATGACCATTCCACCCGCCGAAACCACCACCAAGTATGGCTTATCAAGCTCTACCTGCGTGTCGCTCTGCTATAGTTGGGCGGTGCCATTGGCACGCCGACCACGAACGGTGGTGGGTAAATTGGGCTCAAGATGTTGCTGAGCCTAGTTATTGAGGGCAAGGACAGAATAGGGGGACGTCGGGGGGGGGGGGAGGGGAGGGGGGGGCTCTCTGACTTTCCCATGGCCTGAG
>Ga0209093_1002294_pt1 | contig 10764 bp, 14 predicted proteins | sample SidtaG_4_FD_187450 | JGI IMG/M metagenome (GOLD analysis project Ga0209093, IMG submission 187450) | Marine algal microbial communities from Sidmouth, United Kingdom - Sidmouth_Male1 metaG (SPAdes) (version 2) | ecosystem: Host-associated > Algae > Red algae > Unclassified | place: Sidmouth...
CGACCACGCCGAGACGCACACTCCGACCAGCACAATCGGCCCCTTTTGCGAACGCAGAGGTTGTCTTGGCAGAAGGGTCGGCTGGTCGAGCGCATTTGATTCAAGTCACGATCTCATTCCTTGACATCAAGCCCGATCGTCGCTTAGCCTTCACGCTGTTAGGGCAGTCGTCCGAGATCAGCAAGCATCTCGACACGTACGAGTGAGTGTACGATCATCTGCGATCGATGTGCGATCATCAGCATTCGCCTCGATTTGCCGTCAGGACGTTGGCAAGCATCTCAGCGATCGGCCAGATTGCTCGGTTCCAAGCACCCCCTCTGGGAAGCACGTTCCAGAGGCTGTATTGCGATTTGGGTTTCCCAGACAGCCCTATCCCCGAGTTAAGGGCGGACATTGGGATCAGGACACGTGTCACCATTACAGTCGTCATGTGAACATTTTCTGCCTTTCACAGACGTCTTGACAACAAGGAAGACAGGCGCCTACGAGCCGCCACCCCCCCTCTCCCCGCATCTATGTGCAAAAAAAGAGAAAGTCACAGGCTTCCTCGGGGATTTTTGTGTACCCCCCGTGACCTGGGTCGGTTTCTTCGAGCCTGGTGACCCCACAGGCATGGCATCGTCAGCCAGCCTACCTCCTCCACCGCCTTGCTCCCAGGGGTACGTACACGTTTGTCGAAGAAGCAATAAAAAAGCAACATCCAATTTCCCTGTTCTTTACTGCAGCTGAGAGAGGAACTCATGGGGCACCAGTGGCCCCGAGTGGGTCCCCTGTGCTGACCTCGAGTTGTTCGATGTGGTTGCTGGGGCCATAGGTCCTTATTCATGGTCATCTGTGTCTGTCTTTTGTGTCTGGCTTGCCACAGCGACGCCACGTCGGCCTTACTGTCCGCTCTATTCCCTCAGCAGGACCACGCATTTGTGGCTGTGCCGTGCCCCGGATCCTGCGCGCGCTGGCGACGTCGCAGTCGTTTGAAAGATGGTCGATGGTTTCGGATGTGGTGTGGTACCTCCTTTGCCATTCGTGTCGGCGGAGGCCGGCACAGACGCAATGGAGAGTCCTTGCGTGACAGCTCACAGAAGTAATGACACGACTGCAGAAAGTCGACTATTACTATGCCACGATTTCGCATAAGTGACATTTTGCTGACACCCTCGCTTCCAGCCAATGAATAGCCGAGAATCCCATTGTCCGCTCTATCAGTGTATTTACTGGGGGTGGGCACCAGTGTGATGGCGCGCCCCGCGAGGTGTTGCGCGGCGACAGCTGGGTGCGGCGCTGACGGGCGTGGGGCAGGTGGGCGGCTGTCTTGGTGGTGAACGGGCGCACGCACGGCGGCTCAGGGCAAGCTGGTGGGCGCGCATGTGGGCGCGTGGGGCGGGGCGCGCGGTCGGGCGCGTCGGCGTGAGTGAGATGGGAGGGACGACCTGGACTGGCGGGCGGTTGCATGGTTGATAACGGGAAGAGGCGAGGCGAGGGAAGGGTGCGGGTCGTCGGTAGGAACAACACCACCTTTTCTCACAGCTGGGGCAGCAGGCGACCTGTTTGTCAGCGTGGCAGTGGGCCTCGTGAGGGGCGGTGCCCCCGTTGAGCCCTTCATCGATCCTGTGCATTTTTACGCCATACGGCGTGGTGCGACGGCTCAGCTGCAAGTTGGGACGCGCCCGTTGCGGGCGGCTGACATGCGGCGACGCGCATCGTGCGTGAGGTGCGGCCGTGTCCAGTCCGGACGGACGACCGACACGCACCGTCACGTGCCATGCGTCGGGAGCGGTCTCGCCCACTCCTCCGCTACGGTGGAAGTGGCGGGGGGGGGGCGAGGGGGGGGGGGGGGGGGGGGGGGGGGGGGGTGCGTTTGTCGCTCGAGGGTCCGTGGAGGAGCGAGGACGTGCGATGCTGCATTGATGGCGCGCCGTGAGAGAACGGGCCTACAGTTTCGCGTGGACGACGCTGCACTAACTGTGCTGGATGGGGGGACGGAGGGACCTGCCGAACGGCTGTGTCACATGAGTGGGCAAGACGCGCGGGGGAGAAGGGACGATCCAGGCAGACAGAAGGGAGGGGCGTCTGAGGGTACAAGTACAGTGGGGGACGAGGACACATTTCCCTGAGCACCAAACGTCGAGCATGTCACTGTCGCCACTTTCATGCAGCCACTGCCAACTGCACTATGGCGGCCTTCGATGAGAAAAGAATAGAGTTCTTCCACAACACACAGTTGGCGCTGGCGCACGTGCCGCCCGAGCAAACAGAACGCCGCCCCAATCAAGAGCTAGCTCACCCAACCAGTGCGCGCCTCTCCATCAATACAGGCGCCCATACTGAAAACTAAGACCGACCCACAACGCGTGCGCTGGTCACATGCAATAAGCTAACTGTCCAGGAAGCCGGTCGCACCACAACTGACGCGGTCAGCAAGAGGAAGCACCAGCTCGCTCATCTGGCTGCTTCACCGAGTACCCGCCCTTGCCTGGGAGTCTTCGCATTGCTCAATCCACATCCGAGCTGCGTTTCGAGACGCCCAATCACCAGTCAACAGAGTCCACGTGCAGGAGTCAACGCACTTCTTGCAGTTCAGGCGCTGGAACCCGGCGCACGACATCCAGTGCGTATGGCAGGCTTGGTAGCCGGAGGCAGTGGTGTTGAGCGGGGCAGCTAAGAACATCACGCTCAACGAGAGGGCGACGAGCAGGGTGAAACGGACGGCGGCCATCTTCAAGGGACGGCAGGAAAAAAGAGCACGCCAGCTGCGCGTCGATGTGCCGCTCTCGGGGGGGGGATGGGGAGGATTCCACGTTGTTACTGCGGGAGGGCGCGTGCCAGGGAACGTGGGCGACTCAACGATGATAATCACAAGAGCACAAGTGGACGTTGAGGGCGGTGGTGATGACGCGCGAGTTGATCCAAGCTGGGCGCGATACGGCACGAGTGGCTGCATCTTTGGCCTAAATACCCTCGCTGCTGCCCACCAAAAGAGTCAAACCATCTGGGTGCTGGCGCCCACAGTCTGGACCACCCCGCAGAGCCAGCAACGGCGACGTTGTGCGCCCGACCGCGCCGCGCTGACTTGCGTCGGAAGCCCAGCTCCCGCGCGAGCATCTGACGACGTGAGTCGCGTGGCTCTGCCGCTTGGGGTGCAATCGCAATTGCAGGCACCGGTACAGTCAATATCCGGTTATATGCGCTCCAGTTATATGACATGTCATATAACTGGGGGGTTTTCCTTGCCCGAGGGCGCACGAGAACGCAGTATTCAACTGTTTGCAGACGACCAAGTCGCCCGAGGGCATCTCATTGGTCAGATCCTGCAGATGTGGCAACTCAGTCAGCAACAATCCAGCAACCTGGACAGTTGACCAAGTGCGCAATGGTGTCATATAAGCGGATACTGACTGTAGGCCCGTCAACCACCGCCCAGGACGACTCGCCGAAGTCGCGTCGCGGGGCCCTCCCGGGAGCCTGAGTGGAGGTCCACCGTGCCTCGAACCGCTGAGCGAACCGCTGAGAATCCGTCCGTGTCGTTCGCTCAGCGTGGCGCCGTCAGCGAAGGCATCCAGCTGCCAGGGTTGCCACAAGGCCGTACGTACGGCCCTGTGCTGGCCGCGGAAGATACACGGAGGGTCATGGGGACCACTCGGGCGCGCCTCCTGTGGCATCGTCAGCTTGAACCTCGCTCGAACCAAGTTTCCCAACGCTGCCCAACCGGTCCCCAACGGACGGGCCGTTGGGCCTAACCTCGAACTACATGTGAAACCGTTGGGCTCCGTTGCGGCCCAACGAGGGTCAACGGTGGGGCGACGCCCAACGGTTCCCCAACGCTCCCCAACGACAGACAAGGCCGCAACGAAACCCAACAGGGTGCATCAAAGCCCAACTCAGAGAAGATTCGTTGGGCCCCCACCTCCTACCGTCAGCTTTGACTAAGATTCCCAACGATTCCCCCACGAAGCACCAAGAGACATTCTGGGGCCAGTTGTACGATTTCTCGAGAGATCGTAGGATTTCCCGAGTTTTTCCCACTTGCCGATGTGCGTTTCCAGGCCCTAGCTAGACGCATGTCGACCAGAGCTGTAAGGAGTCCTGCCGGATTCCAGCGCTTCCATTGGTCCACGTATACTGTATGATGATTGCAACGGCTCTGCAACCGCCAATTTTTGGAGGTTAGCAATATACGTTGGCAACGCACGTCAACTCGCGCCAGCACCATCCGTGGCTGACAGCGGAGCCAGCACCTGGATCATCGACGATGAGCGCGCATGTGCGACAGCTCTCTCGCGTATCGTTTGCGACGGATGTATGCGTAGTCCATCCCGCCCTGCGCGCGTCGGGCCAGGACGCAACAAGGCGACGCGCGAGCCCGCGCGTACGGTATAGTCTGTGTCCAGATGAATACGCTGCAGTTCTGTACTGGAAAACTCCAAACACTGGCGGGGGAAGAAGTCGGGTTGGCAGAGTACCTGACGAGATGTGTACCGTCGTTATTCGGTTATATCCATCGCATTTTGTTTTCAGTTGCTGATAAAAGGTTTACGCGCGTCGAGAGACTTCGCGACGGGCTGCAGTGAGGTGTTGTCAACACTATAATCCTAGGCAGCAAAAGAAGTATGGAAGACAGCATTAATGGGGATCTCAGACGGGACAAACTGCAGGATTTACTTGCCTGCGCAAAATCTTGGAACGCGTCAACGCCACTCGTATCACTTCCCCATGCCCTATCACTCGTCATCATCCACCCCAGCCAAAACCATGTCAACCGTCTGATCGAGGGTCTCAACATCGGTCTCAGCGACCACCCAGCAACGCATGACCTGCGCCTGGTCTTGACCGCTTACGCCCTCGAACTCGTGCTGCGGCGAGATGGTGCCCATCATGGCCACCAGAGAAGACGCATCCAAATTGTCGTTGTCAGCGACAGGCTGAGCGTCAGCAAGCTCTCGCCTGAGCGCAGCGTTGGCCCTCTTGGCCGCCTTCAGCTAGAGCAGCGGACAAGTGCTGGGGCAACATCTCGTTCCATTCCTCAAGCATGAGCTGGGACTTAAGCAAGTAAATCTGGTCTTGGCCTAAGTCTAGCAATTAAGCACAGTTGCGTTTGCAGTCCTTATGCCTTATTCTCTCGGCGCCTGTGGTGCGTTCTTCGGCCCGGTCATATCCGCTGTGGAGATGATCTCGGCGAACTCAACCGAAGAATGGCGGCCGTCGCCGAGATCCGTTCTGCAAAGTGCACGACGACATGAAGAAACGACAGTGGATTGGCAAAGGCACACGTAGCTTCACATGGAACAAGGGGAAAAGGAAAACACTACCCGCTTGTGACCGGGCAAGTGAGTCCTGACCCATGTGGGATGGACCTCCTGGCATCGCCATTCGCTGTAATCTCCTTCCCGCCCATCCCACGGCGACTCTACGGCCCCCGACGCTCGACGTGGCCGCCAGCCTCCCCTCTCCACGCCACATCTCCAGATGTGATGCCGCACCACCAACAACAACAGAACGAGACGGGTCCTCCAAGCGTGCGCGTGAAATGAGGACAAGCCCTGCTCAACGAGTGGTCCGTCTTGTAGAAAGCCGGGACTCCGGGGGCACCGCAAAGGGCCGCGGTGCACGGCGCTCGCCATCACGCAATCACCTCAAATGAGGCAGGCAAAAAAAGCCACCACAGTCGATCCGATGGCAGCCCACATACCTCGCCGCGTGTTGCGCGTGGGATCGTGGACGCCCGCAGTGTCCCACTTGTTAGCCGACTCCCTGGCCGGCGCCCGCCCCGCCGCGTCACTGGGGCGGCCGCCGAGCCAGCGCGGCCGACGGGATGACGTTGGTGTCGGCTGAGCAGCCTCCACCTCGGGAGTGTCGGTTAGCATCTCGGCACCGTCCGTTGAGGCCGAGGAATTGACTAAGGGTGGCAGCGGGAGGGTGCAGGGGCAGGGAAGATGCCAGCGCGGAGGTCGGGGTTGCGAACCACCACTGGGAGGGAGCGGAAACGGAGCTTGCCCAACACGACGAGGGGAAGGATTTCCAGGTACTGGGGGAGAGATGGTGTGGTCCAAGGGAGGAAGGAATGTCGAGGTGGGGCGGCTGGGGGGCATAGCTCCACTGCAGCCTCCTTTATCGCGTGCAGGCAGCGCACGGCACTCGCAGGCAGGGCGCAAGGAGATGATTTCATGCTCGTCCCGGGCAGAAGTGACATCGTGGGCAGTTTGTGGTCAGGCAAGCTCCATACTCGACTATGGCACCCGCGGCAGGTCGACGGCAGGTCACCAGCAGGGCAAACGTCATCAGACGACGCGGGCACCTGGCTTCATTGCTGGGACCGGCACGCGGAAGAAATTCTGGTAACTTCCAACTTGACCGTTGACTACTGGAGAGCAAGTCGGTGCTCCTCGTTTTCTAAACAGTCAGGCGTATTCTGCATTCCCTCGAGTGGAAGCTTGTCCGCTCTCTTCTGTTTGGCAGCACGGTCGCGCTTCGCGCTCCCCCCCGCGCGGTGCGACCTCCCCGGGCCCTACTGTCGGTATCGGTCTGGACATGGACCGTCTTCCAGCGAGCTTGACGAACGACGCGCGCGGCTCCGTAGCCTGAGTTCGTCTGCGTGGCTGTACTCTCTTGTGTAGGTGACGTCGCTGTTGTCGGCAGCGGACGGACCGGTTAGTGGTTGGCGCATGGCCGCAGCGGCGCTGTCTGCCGCTTTGTCGGCTGCGCGTGGCAGTCGCCTTCTCAATGTAGGCCGCCATGGGGCAGTCCTGCCTTTTCGTTGGGGTCCCCGGTCGGCTGCAGCTGGGTTACTGGCCTCGTCGGCGGGCTGTGACCGCCGCGCTCTGCTGGTCCAAACCGGTGGCACCGGAGCAGGTGCTAGCTACCAGAGTGCCCCACGCCCTGGTCTCTCCATCAACCCGGTTGGGCTCGTGGATGTCGCAAGTTCCTACTCATCGACGGTTGTTGCTGCTGCCGCCGCCCGCCGGTGCCTATCATCGACGGACGGGCCCTTTTTTTCCCCCACCAAGGAGGTCGTCCCCGGCCCCGCCACCGCCTTTTCTAAGGAAGAGGTGCTACTGCAGGACATGGTGGCCAAGTTTGCAGCCCGTCACGTGGCCCCCCTAGTGGCGTCCATGGACGTCAATGCCGAGCTGGACGCCAGTCTCCTATCGGAACTGTTTGAGGCGGGCTTGATGGGTGTGGAGGTACCTGCCGTTCACGGCGGAGGCGGCATGTCCTTCTCATCATCTATCATTGTCATTGAGGAGCTGGCCAAAGTCGACGCCGCCGTTTCGGCTGTCGTCGACATCCACAACACACTCCTGTGCAACGCGGTGCGGCGGCACGGCAGTGAGGCGCAGCAGGCCGAGTGGCTGCCGCGGCTTGCCACCAGCTGCCTCGGCGCCTTTTGCCTGAGTGAGGCGGGCTCTGGCTCGGACGCGTTTGCGCTCAAGACGACGGCTGTGCGCGGAGGGGACGGGTGGGTGCTCAACGGGACCAAGGCGTGGATTAGCAACGCCAAAGAGGCCGACGTTTTCCTCGTGTTTGCCAATGCAGACCCTGCCGCCGGCCATCGGGGTATCACCGCCTTCCTCGTCGACCGCGCCGCCGCGGGCGACGGCCTGGTCGTTGGCAAGAAAGAGGATAAGCTCGGGATCCGCGCCAGCTCCTGCTGTGAACTGTCCCTCGATGGCCTGCAGGTGCCTGACGCCAACGTGCTCGGTCCGGTCGGCGAGGGGTACAAGATTGCCATTGGGGGCCTCAACGAGGGCCGCGTCGGCATTGGCGCGCAGCTGGTCGGCCTCGCACAGGGCGCGCTGGACGTGACGCTCCCCTACACGGCGCAGCGGCAGCAGTTTGGGCGCCCCGTGGCCGACAACCAGGGCATGCAGTTCCAATTTGCGCAGGCGGCCACGGAGCTGGCCGCCGCCCGCGCGCTGGTGTACAACGCTGCGCGGTTGGTCGACGCTGGCCTGCCCGTCATCGCCGACGCGGCGTACGCCAAGCTGTACGCGTCGCAGGTGGCGGATCGGGTGACGGCGTCGTGCATCAACTGGGCGGGGGGCGTTGGGTACATGCGGGACTTTCCGGCGGAAAAGTTTTTCCGCGACGCCAAGATTGGGCAGATCTACGAGGGCACCACCAACATGCATCTGGCGACCATCGCCAAGCTGCTAGCTGCCAAGTACAAGTAGCAAGCGGGTTGCGGGGGATAGACTCAACAACTGCCACTCTGTTTTCTGTTCTTTTTTTTCGGTTGGCCGGGCCGCGAGCATTGCATATTGTGGACGTTGCTTGTTGATGGTTGTGTCCTCATTCTGGCGCCCGATTGTCGTCGGCGCAGCAGCTGTCAGCTACAGCCATTTCGCAAGCTCCGCATTCCCAGCCCACGGCTTGCGCGCAGGCCACGAAAGCGACCGGCAATGCAACCGGAATGTAGAGCATACCCCATCGCGTGACATTGCGTCAAAAAGTGCATGTGGTTGCGCCGTACCGCGCCGATATGGCCGTCACCATGACGAGCAAGAATACAATGACGAGCGCAATGACAACGACAGCGAGGAAATGCATACATTTTAAATTGTGACCGCTACAGGCACGCACGCAGCGGAGGCCTGACTACAAAAAAGTCGTGGCGGCGTGCGCTGCACGCGCCCACGAAAGCGGCTCGGGCCGTCGGCGGCCGCCCGCCATCGGCGCCTACTTCATCGCCTGGCGGATCCAATCGGCGTAGAAGGACAGCTTGGTGCCAACGTTGGGGTAACCCTGAGGACACACCGCAGAGCGCGTCCCAATCCAGTACGAAGACACCGCGTACAGGGTGTACTCCCTGACTTGGATGCCGTTGACCCACTTGTCGTCCACCCGGAACATGCCACCACCCACATCACGTTCGCAGAGCGCCCCCGACCGGAGGCTCTTGTAGTTGGTGCAAACCTGCGCCGACTCGTTGATGGGCAGCGCCATACCGTCCAACATGCGGACAGAGTCCATGATCTCGCGGCACATCCGCCACGAGCGGAGCGGCTGGTAGCCGCGCTTGAGCTGCAGGCTCCCCGCGTTCTGCGCCGCATTGTCGGTCGCACTGTTACGGGATACAAGCGGCGCGTCGCAAAAAAGCACAACATGAGGGGCCGACAATGAGGAACAAACCACGGTGCACAGAGCGGACGGCAAGAGGAATGAGACAAACCGTCAGCAACCGGAGGGTACACCGCAGAGCCCGCGTGCCAGCCGACCAAAGAAGCAAGCCTCGGCACACACACACGCCGCATCACACCATTGCTCACGCTGCTCCCCGTACGCTCAACCAACACACGCGCAACGCACCCAAAGCCAGACACGTAAAAGCCGTGGGGGCTCCCAAAGTCCGTGTTGATCTTGACGGGCACGACGCCCGCGGCGAGCATCTCCGACTCGGACTTGGGGTTGGCGAGCACGAGCACCGCCAAGTCGTTCACGTCGCCTGCCGGGTCGTACGCGGGGTGGTTCTTCACCTCCTTGACGCGGTACCAGAGGCCGTCCCACAGCTTGGCGCCGCCGACGCGCACCACGTCGCCGACAACCACGTGGCAGCCGGCGCGCGTCAGCACGTGGGAGGCCGACACAAAGGAGCCGCCGCAGTAAAAGCCGGCGCCGTCGGCCGTAAAGATCTTGGCCATAAACTGGGAACCGGTCTCGGGGTCTACGTCGGTGACCGTCCGCCCGCCGACGATACGGATGCGACGGCCGCCCGACGGGGGCTTTGGGGGCGGCGTCGCCGCCAGCGGCGTGCTGCGGCCGCTGCTGTACACGGTCAGGGGGTCGGTCGCCACCGCGGCCGCCGCGGGGGCGGCGCCAACGGCAATAGCCGCGACGGTCGCAATGGCGGCGACCGCCAGGGTGCGCATCGAGGCCATGGCGGCAGCGACGGCGGCGGGGGAGTGGGGGTGAGTGACGACCGACTCGCGGGCGGCAAGCACGGGGTGGTAGGGGTGAGGGGCGGTGTAGACGTGGAGTGACTGTGTGGGCGGGTTGGTCGTGATGGATGGAAATGGGCACCTCCCCGCCGTCAACCACCGCCCTTATACAGCAGTTGACCACCCAAAGCGGCGGCCGCCCGTCGGGCGCGCAGCCAACGACGCCGCCGCGGCGGTGCCGTCTGGCCGCATCATCCGCGCCCCACGAGCATGGCCGTGAGGGCGGACAGCCACTGCTCGCCGCCGTTACCGCCCGGCCTCGCTGCCGCTCTGCCCCGCCGCCACCCTGTCGCGCCGCTACTGCGCCTGCTCCATCGCCTGCAACGCGGTTCCACGTCTGCAGTGCACCCTGCAGGCTTCAACGCACCCCCCCCCCCGCGAGACCTCCACGCGCCCCCCAAAAGAAAAACGTCAGCACAACGACCGGCAAGAGGCGCGCACGGGCCTGACAACTGGCGGCAGCAAGCACCCGCCGACCGCGCGTCCGAGCCGGCGCGGATGACGCCACCATCCCCCCTAACCGCGGTGCCGACGTCGGCACCGCCGCGTCCCCGCCCGCGCCGTCGGCGAAGCTCCGTCCCGCCGCCCGCCAGCCACTGGGCACCCGCACCGCCCGCCTCGCTGCTGGGGTGCCCAGCACGCGGGTTGGTGGTCAACGGCGCCGCGCCCGCCACGTCGGGGTACGGACCACCGGCGGTTGGGCGGGCGGGCGGGTGGCGCGACGGGGGGGGGCGCCCGCAGCGCGGACGCGAGTGCGGGCCGTGGCGAGGAATCCCCCCGCCGGCAGCAAACAGCGCTGTTGGTGACAGCCCGACGGAAAAAAAGGGGGGGA
>Ga0209093_1002295_pt1 | contig 10752 bp, 16 predicted proteins | sample SidtaG_4_FD_187450 | JGI IMG/M metagenome (GOLD analysis project Ga0209093, IMG submission 187450) | Marine algal microbial communities from Sidmouth, United Kingdom - Sidmouth_Male1 metaG (SPAdes) (version 2) | ecosystem: Host-associated > Algae > Red algae > Unclassified | place: Sidmouth...
GAATTGGGTACCAGGCGGGACTGTCACTTGTGTGTAGGGCGGGGGCTGGCGGGAGACGTTTTGTGAAAACTTATTCACTTGAAGGAACAAATGGTGCTGTCTAGCAAGTAGTGGACACAGTGGGAGGACAGGTCTGTGGCGGCTGAGGCTTTGGCCAAAGATAGAGGCGCCGGTAGAATACGAGTTCGCCGCTGCATACACAGTGGGTCCATAAGAAAGTGTGTCATGGTCGGGCATGGATGGGGGGTGAAGAGGGTCACATTCGGAAGCACTGCCATGCCAAATTGACTGTCTGGAGACGTGGACGCTCTCCTTTTTGGCGGGTGTGCGGGAGCATTCTGTAAAGATCATGTGTATCAGCAGAACTGAGTGCGCTGTAAAAAGAATGTGGAGAGGGCAGGGGAAGGATGTTGCAAGACAGTCCACTTCGTGGCGGGAATCCAAGTCTGCCGACCAGCCGTCGTCCGGTCGCGTGCCCGTGCCGATTGATGAATACCAAAACACAGCGCGTCGTTCAATTGGGTGAACGAGAACTCGACATATCATTGTGCCATCAGAAGTCGTCAGAGAAGTACATTTCCCGGCAGCAATCCTCGTGGGACCCTCCTTCCAAATGTAGCTGCATCTACACCAAGACAGAATCCACACAGAGGATTTCCGATATCCTGACAGTCTTCGTTTTCCATCCCACCGAGAGCAAGCGCGCGCCCCACCCGTGCAGCCACTCCCAGCCGTGCTTGTGTTTTCTCCCTTCGGACGACATCGGCTACCCCTGCGCCCCCGTCGGCGATCCGCCATGGGGGCCTACCGGAGACTGGTCCGCCCCCCCCCATCCGTCTTCGACGGACCGGGTGCTCGGCGGTTGGTCGTATGACGCCGGCTGCGGCGCAGGTGGCGCCGCTTCCGACACATCGTCGATGGTTCGTGTGAGGCGGAGGTGTCCCGCAACCGCTCCTTCGCTAAACTTGCGCCCAGCGGGGGGGGGGGGGAGCGAGAAGAAGCTCCCCCTCATGGACGGCGCCTTTTTAGCGGGGTGGCAGGGGCGGCAGTCGCTGCTGAGTGTGGGCGGCGACGCTTCCACTGCTTCGATTTTTTCGGCCAGGCACGGGCGCATGAGCGTCGGCGGAGGTGGCGATGCCAGCGGCGGTGGTTGCAGCGGCATCGGCAGCGGCGCTGCCCCCGACACGGCCGCCGCCGCCGCCTGCGCGCTGTTGGTGCGTAGCCCCAGTGCGGGCGGGGGAGGGCTGGTGGGGGGGGGGGGGGGGGGGGGGGGGGGGGGGGGGGGGAGCGGCTACCGCCCGCGCTGCCAGCAGCCGCGGAAACAGCGGCCGAAGCAGCTGCAGCAGCGGCGACGACGGCGACGGGCGCGACGCCGCCGGGCTCGGCGTCCCCTCCGTGGCGGCTGCGGCAGCGGGTGTCGCCACGGTCGATGCCGTCAAACCCCCCATCGCCCGTGGCACGTTGTGCATCACGCTGGCCAAGGCCTCCCAGCCCGTCTCCCCGCCCCACTGGCCGTCGGTGGCGGCCGTGGCGCCGCTCCCTCCGTCCCCCCCCCCGCTGCCGCCAGCACCACCGCCGCCGCTTCCTCCGCCGCTTCCGCCGACGGCATAAGTTCCGGCACAGGCGGCGACGGAGACGGGACGGCGGCGTCCCCCCCGTCCCCCCGACCCCGCAGCCGCCAACACCACCGCCGCCGCTGCCGCCCCCGCTTTCGCCGACTACATCGATTCTGGTACGGACTGCGGCGGCGGCCGGTCGGCGTCATTGACCCCCGGGGTAGCGACCGGACTCTCTGACAAGGAAATCAAGTGCGGCAGCCGGCTGCCGGCGGGGGTGGCACGGGCGACCCCGCCCGCTAACCTACCGCCACGGGCGTCGGTGCCACGACCGGGGCAGGGGGCCACCTGTCCGCGGTGGCCGCCGCGACGACGACCCCCCCCTGGGCGGCTACCCAGCCCCCGGCCGATGCGACGGCCACGCCCTCCGCCGTCACCGCCTCCACGGCCGCCGCCGCCGCTATTCCCGGCGGAGTCACCCGCCCCCGCCGCCCGATGGAGGCGAACGGCGTCGTGCCGGGCGGGTAGAAGAGCGTCGGCGGTGGACGGGCGGAGGAAATGGATATCATCCCGGCCAGCAAAAAGACGGAGGGGGGCTGGGCCGGCCATCCGGCGGCAATTACAGCGCCGGGGGGTGCCAACGAAGCGGCAGGAGACGCGGCTGCGGCGGCGGCGGCGGCGGTGGCGGTGGCGGCGGCAGCGGCCCGGGATCGTGTGGCCTGCGGCGGTGCCGCACCGCGTCCGCCGCCGGCCGCCCCGCCCACGCTACCATCACATCACCCTCAACGCCCTCGGCGCGCTCGCCGCTCCGTAGAAGGCATGTCTCCCGCTGACCGCCGCTCCTGGTGCCGCCGACAGGCAGGCTGGCCCGGGTGAGTGCGGATACGGGCGGGCCTGCACATCTACTCTACGGCGCTTTTTTTGCGGGCAACCTGCGGATGGGGGGAAGTGTCGCCGCCGCCTCTCGAACGGCTGGATTGTTCAGCCGGCGCGAAAAAAAAATGAAAATAATACATTTCAATGGGCAAACAAGTTCCGTTGTGGTCAGTCAAGCAGGGAAGCAACATCCTCTCCTGTCCCTGGAGCTAAGCTGACCGGAACACTTATCTTCAGCCTGCCAGTGGCGTCCCGCGGACTTGGCGCTGTCGTGCTCACCTCGCCGTGCTTGCTCTGTTTCCAAGTCCAGTGTGCAGGGAAGGCGTCTGGCAGGCCAGCAAGGTCTTCTGCCCGCACCTTCTTCCGCGCAAGGCTGGACACAAAGCTCAACCCGCGGAGGTCAAGCTCCTCGGAATCACGCACTGCAACGGACACCTCGCCCGTTTCAGGGTGCCGTCCCAAAACAAAGAACACATGCCCCGCCTCGTCCCTAAAGCTCTGGATGCACACGCGCGTGACCACAGACCGGATGCGTCGAGTGAAGCGACGCACCCCGGCGGCTGCTACCTGCCCGGGGGTCATGGCAAGCGCCGCGCTCACCTCCGAAAAGCTCCGCAGATGCAGAGTGCGACCCTCCCGTCCGCGTACACGTGTCTGCGACACACTGACCAGCTTGGCCAGGTTCACCATCTGGTCAACAGCAGCCAGGGCGCAGTCAATCTAGAAGATTACTGGGTCCCCACTCGACGCTCGCCGCGCAGAAGAACACGCGCGTAGCTTCTCCAGCAAACGAGAACAAGCACAGGCGGCCAATGCTCTCCCCAGGCGGAAAGGGTCGTGAGCAATGACAGCTTGCAACGCCCCGAGTACAGCAACAGTCACGGCCGCTTGGTCAAAGCGCTCCTCCACCGCGCCAAGTCGTATCATGATCTCTTGCATGCTGCAGCGAGCCGCTGCGTCTACCGCCCCCTGCTCGTCGCCTGCCTGTTCCACTCCGGTCCAAGCCGCGGCTGCGGTTTGTGGGCGGCCACCTTGAAGACGTGGCAAACATTCAGAAGGCGGTCGCAGCTCCGAGAACCCAGAGCGGTCCGTCGATGGGTTGCTGCGTCCGCCCAGGGTGCTCGCCCCACGCCACACGTTCCACATACCCCCCAAAGCCGAGCGTGCCGACGGAAAGAGTGAGAGGGAGAAAGATAAGATATGACGGGGTATTGGTGAGGGGACTGGGGATAGAAGCACGCGGGTACCGCCGTCGCGCCGTCGGCAACTAGGGCTGCAAGAGGGGGATTGGAAACGAGAAAGCGTGGCACCGGCCGATGTCTTTATGGCAACGGCAGTCCTCACACAATGTGACAAGTCCGGGGTGTGATGCTCCCTGGGAAGGGGGAGAGGGTGGCGACGCACATGACTTGGCCGCACCGTGCCGTACAGGCGGGCTCCAAGTGGATACAGCGTCAACAGCCGAACGTCTGCCTACAGAGTCTCGGGTTGGGCTTCAATTTAAGTCTGTAAATGGCAACTCCAATGTGTCTCAGTGGAATTCAGAGGACAATCACCGACTCGCCTCGTTTCTGCGCGTCCACCCCGCGACAGAAGCGTTGCACTGTTCGATGTACCCTCCTCCCTCGTACTTTGTGAGCCACTCCCAGCCCCAGAGCCCTCCCCTTGTCGCTTACCCTGACTCCCTGCCCCCATTTCCGACACATCTCTCCGGGGTGTACACCACCTTTCTTCTGACACCTGACATTTGCATATACTCGAGCACTGCGCTCCCACCAACGTGGCTGTTGCATCCCGTACCATGGCTACTGATGACTTTGCCAACGGTCTTCAGTCTCTCGGGCTGTACGAGGACACGGACCTGAGTATCTTTTACATGTGGGCTGCGGATTTGCCGGAAGGGCACTTCGATAGTCAACGGTCGATTATGCCTGCCCCCGACCACTTCCTTTTCCACGGCCTGACAAAGAACCTTGTGGGCACCATCTTCTTTTCTATGCGGGGGGAGCAGCGCACGGTCGCCGAGCTCTCCATTCGCGACGGTCTGTGCGACATGGGGCTGCGGCGCACCCGAGTGTACAGCAAGAAGAAATATATAGGTCTCGTCCACGCCCTGACCATCTCTGAGTGGGCGGCCGTCCTGACGCTGGGTCCCGCCGCTTTTTCTAGGGCCCTGCAGCGAACGTCCGACAATGAGCTGCAACCTCCGCTCCGGCTGAGTCTGGACCTGCTGGGGCTGCTGCGAGACGTCGCGGTTGCCGCGTACTTCCTTCATCGCCCAGAGCTCGACGGCGACGTGGCCTGCACAGCTTCGGAGGCGTCGCCCGACCCGGCGGTACATGTTGACGCCCTGCTGTATGCCTGTCGCCGATTGTGCCAGCGGGGGGACTGTGGGCGCATCGCCAAGGCCATCGACGTTCCAAATCTGCATCGTCTTCGTGAGGTGGCTGCTGTCGTGCTGCGCTGTCTTAGCCACGTCCGCCTGTTTATGGAGCTGGCGCTGGAGAGCGCCCGTTAGCCAATGAAGCGCGCCATTTACCGTGGCAGCGGCGACGACGACGCAGGCCGGGCGATGCAGGTCATGCTGATCTCCGAGTTCATCTCGCGGCTATCTGTCCACCCGGAAACGTTTAGCATCCAGGACAGCTGGCTGCGGCACCCCGGCGTGCAGCGGATGCTCGCGTCGGCTGTCCCGCTGAACAGTCGACCCGTCGGCGATTGAGCTCCTGGGAGGAAGGCGGTGCCCGGTGCCGCCGTGTCAGCGGAAGTGCAGACCGCGGCGCGTCGCTTTGTGCCCGCCTGAGCGGGACTCGTCTTGTACGACCTCGTTGTGCGGGGGGAGGTCGTGCTGCGGGTTGGCGACGCCGTGTCTGTCCTAGTCACAGGTGCACCGGCGGAGACTTGCGTCAGTGACGCGGCTCGAAGAGGACGAGAAGACTCATCGGTGGCTTTATTTCGAGTGGAGGCTACATTCACTGGCCACCGTGCTGCTCCCAATGCCATCGTGCGGCGGTTTGTGAGCGATGGGACGGCAGAAAGCTACTCGCTGTCCGATGATGCACCACTATTCCTCAACCACTTCCCGTCCGTGCGGCGGGCCCTCTGCCTGCAGAACTGCAGCGCCCCTTGCAAAGGAGATGACGTGACACGGGGCTTAAGCCACTGCTAAACAAACTATTGGCTGTTGCTTGGGAGACGGAGCCGCTACCCAGCACGTTCGGCGTGAGGGGGGCGGGGGGGGGGGGGGGGGGGGGGGGGGGGGGGGTTGTCGAAGGCAGTGACGGTGACCGTCGCCATAGCGGCAGCACGGTGGAGGTGGGATGCGTAACTGGTGGTAGCAGTGGCATCGTCCGTGATGGTGGCTGTGGCATCGGCAATGGACAGGGCGGAGGGCTGTGGAGGTAGCGGTGGGCAGGAGCGATGGCGGAAGGTGTGGGGGGGATGGCCGTGTCGAGGTCGGTGGTGTCAATGCAGGTAGGTGAGAATAGGATGACATATTCTGTGGGAGGACGCGCTTGTCTGTATGCAGAATCCACCGTGAGGACATGGGTCTGTAGTCGGAGGCTGTGCGGCGCTTTCTTCTTTTTCCCCTTGACGGTGCGGATGGCAAGGAGGCGCTACCGGCTTGGCCGAACACCGGAAGACTTTCTCAGTTAAAACGTCTGCTATTTATACCACCTGTACCGTAATTCTCATGCGCTGCCCCTCTCACGCAAGGCTCGCACGGCGCGCAGAACTGTCTCCGTTCGAGCGGCCGTCCTTAAAAGCTCCGCGTCGACGCTGGAGCCACCCCCCCTGTACACACCTGTGTCACCAGTGCCCTTTGTGTAGCCGCAAACCGTACGCGGCGCCATGGCGTTGTGAACCCGCAGGCGACACGACTTGGACACCTGCACGAAGTCACCTATAAAACAGGCGACGTCTGCTAATGCGCGGACAGGCCTTCCTTCCCAGTCCGCCATCAACCATCCTTCCGCTGTTCCCTGCACCAGGTCACCCGTGATGGCCCTGAGCACCTTGTCAGAGTCGATGCCTTTGTTTACAATGGAGATGACGCGAACAGCATGGCGGCTGACGCGATCCTCAGCTCGAAGACCAGGGTACAGCATGTACACCCCGTCCGCCAGCGTAAAATCGCCAATGTGGAACGCCATGGACACCGTCACGGTTGGGACACAATCCTTGTCAACGCCAAAGATGCTCCGCCGTTGTCGGTCACCGACGCCTGCCGTAGCGGGACCACCACCACGCACGCTGCCATTAACGGTGGAATGGGTGACGTCCACCTTCTTGGCCGGCTGGGCAACGGTCTGCTGTCTCTCAATCCACACGAGGGCGTCCAGAGTCGATGGACATCAGTGGCGTGCAACGACCAGACCAGCTTCGCAGCCCCGCTGCTCGCACCTGACGACTAAGTCCCCGGCCTGCACACCATCCTCCGGCTGCAGTCCTTGATCAGCACCGGCAAAGAACGTCTTAGACACCACCAGGTCGGAAACGACAGAACCGTTGCGCAATTCCACTTCCAGGCGGTCCCCAATGCGCACAAGACGGCCACAGAGAACAAAGGAGGAGAACTTGTTGTCAGAGAGTAGCCACGTCGCGGGGTTCTGGAACAAGGGGGTGTCATAGTACTCTTGTATCGAGCCCCTCTGGGCCCCATCGCGTTACTTCGCCGCGTACTCTGCCGCGTGGAACTTTGCAAAGGTATCTTCAAACGATAAGTCACGCCGCACATGGGAGCTTGGGCGGACGTATGTCCACGCCGGTGACGTAGAGACCTCGACAAAAAGCCCACCCACCTGGAGCGCCCGCGACGTGATCTTTCCTCGAACGGTTGAGGCACTGGGAAGCGCCTGCGCCGCGGGTCGGCCTTTGTCGTGAAACGACCGCAGGATGTTGTATCCATCCTCGGTGAAATGTGCCTGGGAGCCACGCAAAAGAAAGCCAAAGAACTGCTCTTGGGTGCGGAAGCAGGGCTGAGCTGCGTGCACCTCCAGTTCTCCGTCGTAGTCGGAAGAGTCGCCCGCCGACGAGGACGATGGACTTGATTGACTTGAAGTCGATGACGCGTCACTGCTACCGCAACTGCCAGCGCCCATAAAGTCCTGGAACACCTCTCACTGGCTAGGGCTGTCGGGAGGGGGAGAGTCGGCAGCGTCACCTGCCGCACAGAGCGGACTCGGTTCCGAGGACGTGGACCGTACAGGGGCAGACAAGGCAGGGCCACGTCGGTCTCCCGATGGTCTCCCACCATCTGTCACTGTCTCAATGGCGCTGGTAGTCAAAGGACCGAGTGGCGCGCTCATCTCGTCAGTGGAGTCTTGGCTGGACTCGTACACCTCTACTTCCACATGTGGGACGTCGCGTCGCGACGGCCCCCGGCCGTAACTGCGACCCATGGAACCCTGTGGTACGAAAGGCTGCTTGTTTGAGGCAGGACCTTATCAAGAGAGGAAACGAGCAGGTGGGAGGAGAGATCTGGAGCGTTAGACGGAGCCAGTAAGACGGCGAATGCGTGACGGTGCCTCGGCAGTTCAAAACAGACCAAGACCACAAGAAGCTCAGAGACTGGCAAGCTTATTCGACACGGATCTTTACCTCCACAATACGCCGCTGCACGTGGACGCATGTAGGCCGTGTGGACATTAGCAGTCTCTTCTCGCTTTGGGGTTTACGTGCTGTTGCCGCTGGGGCCGGGGTCGCTCACCGGTATCCATCAGCCAGCAGCACACAGTAAGCGACTGATCCCAGGTTCTGACAGATAATTGCAGGCCGTTGACGGCCTGCTGGTGCCCGACGTATCAGAGGAATTTCTGGCACCGGACAGTGGGTTTATTTCTCACCGCAGCCCCGCATGTGGGCAGTCAGCGAGTCCCTGAGCGGTCCGCACGGCCGACCCGCGGGCACTTCATCCAGTGGCGGTGCGTACAGTTTTGGCGGCTGGAGCCACGCCTGATATCGCCGCGATGCGGCGGCCTATCTGAGCGCCTTCCTCGATGCCGCCGTGAGACCTTCCAGTGTGTCCCGTCGAGCTGCGCTTGGCACAGACGGACAGGCCCCAACATGGGTCCGGCTTGGTCCGTTGGAGGTGCTCGCTCAGTCGAGGGCTAGCTGGATACATCGGAGGGAGGTATCGAAAGCGCAATCATACATGAGGGACGCGCTCGGGGGCCGCGTTCATCCGCCGCCAGCACCTTGTGCTCTCCCACTGACGCGGCACCAATCTCTTCTTCCTCTGTTGCAGTAGCACCTCGCTTCCAGAGCTATTTTTTGACGCTTCATGATGCCGCCTCAAAGCGCCTCTGAGGTACCGGGGGAAACCGGCGGTCCGGCTCCACGCCGGGTTCGTGCACGGCCAAGCACGGCCGGCGGTTCAGCGGCCGCTGCTCGCTCGGCTGGTCTTCCCCGCGAGGCTCTTACGCTTCCGGCTCCTCACCGTGCGGGGCCTCCTCCGCTTCCCGCTCTCCCACCTGCCGCTCCCCCGCCTGCCGCTCCTCCTCCTGCCGCTCCGCCGCTAGTCCCTCGGGCACCACCGCCCCCCCGATGGCCCCTCTTCCCGGGGCCCCTCCTGCATGAGTACCTCTCCCTGGAGCTCCCCCACACGGGCCCCCTGTCGCAGCCGCTCGGCCTACCGCGGCTGCAACCCTCCGTGCTCCTTCCCAAGGTGTGGCCGGGACGCGTACGCTCAACGAGGCGGACGTGGTCGCCATCTTGAAAGCGGTGGTGGATCCTCTTGTTTCTTAGATTGACGCTTTGCTCGCGGCGACGGAGCAGCGGATGCCAACCTCCACTAATCTGGGGTCAAAGATCTCCGTGCCGCTGGTGGCTGCCGTCTTCGCTGCTGTCCCCCCCCCCCGCAAGCTCGACTACCGCAAGATGACGTTTGAAGAGACTAATGACGAGCTCAAGAAGGTGGTGACGCCGGCCATGATCCGCGCCGTCGAGGCGTCGGTGCAATGCGCAACGATGATCAAGAATGCTGCCGATCCCCTGTGCAACGGCGACGTTTACACCCTTTTCACGCCCCCACAAGGTCAAGGGTCCAACACGAAGGCTCACGTCCACCTCCGTGCGGACCGTGCGACGTACAGCTCTATGAAGACGCTCAAGGCGCAGATTGACGCGGGCGGCTCCAAGCAAGAGGTCTTCTGCGACTGGAGCAACATCAGGTCCAAGGACACGAGCCACGTTCACGTACTTCTCAAGTCGCAGGTCAAGGCCGTGCGGTACGACTATCGCTCGGGGATTCGGCGGGTCATCTACATGCTCTTCATCCACCCGCTATTCCACGCTCACCGTGCAGACGTCGCCATTCACATGCTCTTCCCCAACGCGGCGGAACCCGGCGCCGCGGAGGCGGAAGGGAGCGAGTACTTTTCCTACGAGCGCTCGGTGGTATGTTGCGCGTCGGGCTCTGTCAACGAGAGCGACGTGATGCAGCGACGGTGCGTCGTCAAGAAGAAAGGGTGCCTGGTGGAGGGCCAGAAGACGGTGCTGGCTGAGGCTGTGCCTGACAACGCGTTTGAGAGAGGCGCGGCCAACCTCAAGGCCGCCATACCCCACCGCGAGTCCCGCCCGCCATCCCCGCCCGGGATATTCCCGCGACCCTCCCGCCCCACAACAAGCGCCGTGCGTTTCTCAGTCAGCCCTCCCATTACACCCTCTGGACACACACGCTTCTCTTTGTTGCCACAGATTGGTCCTTGTCATCAGTGAGTCCTTTTCTGTCGTGGATGAGGATGATGGGACCAAATGCACACAATGCCATAAAGGTTTGTGCCGACTGGCGACACGATCGCGACGCAACAGTCTAGTACAACGCCAAAACGCACACCGCACAGGAGTATATAAAACCATGAAGGGAGCGCCGGGGCGCCGTCGAAACGCGCCATACTGTTGCTCACAGCCAGAAGCACGAAGAAAAAGCGGAGAGGCACGACGTCAGTGGGTGGCGGGGCGAGAGTGCAAGGGCCGCCGTCGGCACGCGCCCTGTTAGAGAGGAAAGGCACAATCAAGGCGCAATTGGGGGGGGGCACGACGCGAATGGGTGGCGCGGTGAGGGGAAGTAAAAGCGTGTGGGAGTTAACGAAGAGATGGAGATGAAAAAGACATGGCGACGAATGGTCGGCGGCGACTTCCAGCAGCGGAGTGGAGTGCGCGAGCTCCATATTGTGAGATGAGGTGGTGAATCGAAGAGCACTGACGATCTGGCCCAGGCGTGCAACGCTGCAACATGCTTCCCCCTAAGCACTGAAATTTCAGTCCATGAAATTGAGGAAATAAAACGGTGCCACCCCTATTTCCAACGTGCCCCTCC
>Ga0209093_1002296_pt1 | contig 10750 bp, 6 predicted proteins | sample SidtaG_4_FD_187450 | JGI IMG/M metagenome (GOLD analysis project Ga0209093, IMG submission 187450) | Marine algal microbial communities from Sidmouth, United Kingdom - Sidmouth_Male1 metaG (SPAdes) (version 2) | ecosystem: Host-associated > Algae > Red algae > Unclassified | place: Sidmouth...
CCCCCCATTCCCCCGCTCACCGACCTCATCCCACCGCCGGCTGGGCGCACTGCTGCTCCTCGCCGCCGCTGCGTTGGCGACGCTCGCTGCCGCCCCCCGCCCAGCATTTGCTGTTGCACCCGCCGAAGACGACTATGAGCACTGGGCGTCGTCACACGGCCACGCTGACAGCAAGGCGCGCCCGCCCGATGACGTGCGGCACGATATGGAGGACCTGATGCGCGACTTGGAGGACGTGCGCAAAGCCGGCGGCGCCGACTCATCCACCAAGGTCGATTTGGAGGCGAGCATCGACATGCTCGACGCCAAATTCGAGCATCTCCGCCGCTCCCTGGCGGGCACGGGCGGCGGCGACCAGCACGAGGGCGTCGTGTCGGGGGTGCGCGCAGAGGAGGCGCATAGCCTCGCGCACGACCTCAAGGGCATGATGACGCACAGCGCGGGTGCCATCAGCTCGCTGGAGGAGGGCGTCAACGCGATGGAGCGGAGCCTCGGGGAGGTCACCTCCCTCCAAAAGCGCTACCAAGAGGACATGACGCAGATCAACCACATGGCCGACTCGGCGCGGACCGCCCTGGAGCGGATGCAGCGCGCGTCGCTGCGGGACAGGGGGTCCGCCGCCCGCGCGGCCGCGTCGATGAAGCAGCTGTCGCTGGGGACCGGGCCGTTGGCCGCCGGCCACTCCAAGCTACTGACCATTGTGCTCGTGGAGGTCGCCGCGCTGGTCGGCCTGGCGCTATTCAAGCGCTACCAGGCGAGCAAGTCAATGACGTCGAAGCGGAATTGGTGAGCTTGGGGATGGTCCTTCGCGGTCGCCTGGGGCACTCGTCGATGGGCGGTGCGTGGAGTGGATTGCATCAGCGGATTGGTGTGTAGTGACTCATGTGAAGGACTGAACGCGAACTGGGCACGCTGGTATGGACGGCACGTGCACGAAGCTGTGTTGGGCTCCGCGTCACGAGCGTGTCTCGTTGGAGCTCGCTGGTTCAGTCAGTGAGTGCATCGAGGGTGCATATGGCTTGTGGGACGTCGGCCGGTTACTTGGCTGGGTTCGCGCCAAGGGCTGCTCTGGAAGGCGCCGCAGCTGGGCACCATTGCATTGCTAGGAGCAACTCATCACAAACAGGAAGCACAAGGACACAAAAAAGCGAACATTGTACAGCGCATCGCACGCGCACGCAAAACTGTCTACGGCCTGGTCCGTCTAAAACTCGAGCAGCAGCGGCGGCATCGACTGGTCGGCAACCAGCGATTTGATGTGGCTGATGACCGCCGCTGTCGGCTTGGTGTCAAGGCCAATCATGACCAGCGCGACGCCGCCAACGGCCCCGCGGGCGACGCCCATGTAGCTAACGTTGATTTGTTGTTCGCCGAGGTAGGTGCCGACCTTGCCAATCTGGCCCGGCTGGTCCTTGTGGGCATACACAAGCATGGTGCCCTCGAGCTTGAGATCTGGTTCAAACTCGCCGAGGCGGGTCAGGATAGGCGCCCCGTTAATGATGCGGCCTTCGAGCGTCGGCGCGCCCTTGACCTCCACACTCACGGCTCCGTCGCCCGTCGAGTCGACGACGCGGACCACCTCCGTCACCTGCAGACCCCGCTCCCGCGCAACACCGTCGGCGTTGACCAGGTTGATGGGCACGTCCAGCCCCGGCTGCATCAGGCCCTTGATGACCGCGGAGCGCAGGAGGCGCGTGTCCTCCTGGTCATTCGACAGCGAGTAAGTGACGGTCACATCACCCGACACGCTGCCACCCGACAGGGTGTGCGCGAGCGCACCGAGGCGCTCAGCGAGCAGCGCGCGAGGGCGCATGACCGACAGCACCTCTGGGGAGATGACCGGCGCGTTGATCATCGTGGCCACCATCTCCCCATTGAGGGCGGCCTTGACAGCCGTCGCAATCTCAATTGCCACATCCTCCTGCGCCTCCTTGGTCGACGCCCCCAGGTGGGGGGTGGCCAGCACCCGCGGGTGGGCGGCGAGCGCCGCCGACACCGACTCTGGGAACTTGAACGGGGGCTCCTGGGAGAAGCAGTCAAGCGCCGCGCCCGCAATGGCGCCGCTCTCGAGCCCCGCGAGCAGCGCCTCCTCCACCACAATCCCACCGCGGGCGGCGTTGATCAACCGCATGCCGGGCTTGGCAAGCCCAAGCAGCCGCGCGTCGAGCAGATTACGCGTCGAGTCAACAAGCGGCATGTGAAGCGTAAGGAAGTCCGCAGCAGCGACCGTATCGTCCAGCGACGAAGCCGTCACGCCCGCTGTCGCCGCCGACTCGGCCGACAAGTACGGGTCGTGCGCGACGACCGTCATGCCCAGGCCCTTGGCGCGGCGAGCCACCTCCCGGCCGATGCGGCCAAAGCCGAGGACGCCGAGAGTCTTGCCGACGAGCGAGGCGCCAACAAAGGCGCCGCGGTTCCACCCGCCAGCCTTGAGCGTCGCGTCCGCGGCGGCAACGTTGCGGGCGAGCGAGCACAGCAGCGCAATCGAGTGCTCCGCCGCCGCAACGCAGTTGCCCGTGGGCGCATTGACGACCAGCACGCCGCGCTCTGTGGCCGCCGGCAGGCACACATTGTCCACGCCGACGCCGGCGCGGCCGACGACCTTGAGGCGGGTGCCCGCCTCGAGCACCTCCCGCGTCACCTTGGTCGCGGACCGCACAATGATGGCGTCATAGTCGCCAACGACTTCGAGCAGACGCTCGGGCGTCAGATCATAGTCCTTGACGACTTCACAGCCATCAGACAGCATGGCGATGCCAGCGTCTGACAACTTCTCGGGCAACAGGATGCGCATGGCGTCCGTGCCGGTCGCGACGACGCCAGAGGCGGCTGACGTGGCGGACGTCGCGGACATGACGAGACCGGACACGCGGCCGGCGCGCGACGGTCTTGTCACGCCGCGGGGGACGGCCGCCCCACGGGTTGTCGACGTGAATGAAGAACACGTCGACTGGAGCAGCCGCCCGACGGCAGGCGCAACAAACGCCATGGTGTTTGAAGGGGGGGAAGGGAGAGGACGAGGCGGACAACACCTGTGGGGGTGGTGAGCCCTGCGACTGAGCAGGACGTGGGAGACAGCTGCGGGCAAGAGGCAACGGGGGCGAGAGGAAGCGCGGGACAGAGGGAGCGCGGGCGAGTTGGAGTGCGGTGAAAACACGAGGGGAACACTGGGGGTGATGGGTGCGAGCACGATGAGGTCGCGAGCTCGATGCAGCCAACCTGTCCCGTCGACGACGCTGGGAGTACGGAACACTGAAAAAGTAAGCGTGTCCCCAGCCAAATGGGGCCCAGACGGGGGTTACAGGTCGCCGGCCGGGCCACGCCACGACACGCCGCAGCCGTGGTCAGTCCGCCGCCGCCTGCCCTGAAAAGGCGGCGGCTAGCGGTGGCCCGCCCCGCTGCCGTTTCCCTTCACCAGACACCGCCGCCGATCGGCGTACCAGACGCCTGCGTGCGACTGGAGAGCCGTAAAAGAGTATCTCTGCCCGACACACCTGATTGGCCCGCCGGCGATGCCGATCTTGCTCACAGTTCTTGCTTGAATGGTCAAGAAAAACCGTGAAAGGCGACAACATCAAAGAAATCTGGTCTAATTTATTGTAGCACCCCATGCTGTGTTTCATATAAAGAGGTGCCTTTCCTAATTTTGAGCAGTATTTTACTGCGTTGTGTGTCAGTGGCTGTCTTACGCACCAGCAATGAGCTGTGGTGCAGGAGCATGCCCAAACCACTTCGCCTCCATTCTCCTTGTGCATGTTCCCCAGTTCGTCACTCCTTTGTGTCCTTGCTTCGTAGCTCGTCTTTCAGCTAGTAACGCTCCTCTGCTGCGAATACCACTCCACTGATTTTGGGGTGCCCTCAGTCGACGGTACTCTCCCTCTCTCGACTATGGTCGACTACGATGACGTGCTGTGGACCGAGCTGGAGTTCCTCCGCCTCCACGCCTCAATCCGCCGCACTATCTCTGCTACGGACGGCGCGGGCGGTAGTCGTGCTGAGGTTAAGAAGAAGGGCGCCCCCCCCCCTCTGGTGCATGCAGCGGACGCCCTCGACCTCCGCACCCGCATCGACGCGCTGCAGCGCAAGGCGCTGCGGATGCTCCACCGGGCACAACTCGAGAGCCGCAGCGCCGGCGGCGGCGACTCGTGGCCCGGGGTGGACCCCAACACGCCCGACCCAGAGGCACTCGCTGACCGCTACGTGGCGGCGGTGGAAGACATCAAGACGCGGATGGCGGAGCGGGAGGAGCGGCGGGAGGCGGGGCTGGGGGGGGAAAGTGACGCTGCCGACACTGGGGATGAGGCTGGTGTGGGGGCGGAGGGCGGTGGCACAAGGGGGCACGGAGGCGGGGCTGCCGACGGCTCGGTCGACAGTGGCGATGCGGTGGCTGGTGGTGGGGGGTCAGCGGCGGTGGATGCCGCTGCGGAACACGCTGACGCCGGCGCGGGTGGGCTCACGCCCACAGCTGACACGGACGCCCGGTCATCGTTGCTCGGTGATGGCCTCCGCCGTCGGGGCGAGCGGGCCGGTATGGGAGGCGAGGGCGAGGCGGCCGCCGCCGCGACGACCGCCACGTCGGCGGGCGACGAAAACGCCGACGCTGCCCTCGTTGACGCGCAGCGCCCCGTGCAGGACGCGCTCACTGGGGAGATGCTCGAGTTGGTTGGTCGGCTCAAGCGCAACGTGCAGGGCATCTCGGAGGATCTAGTGACGGACGCGGCGGTTCTCGACGCGACGGACGCGGCGGTCGACGCCAACCTTGCCGGCGTCGTGCGACAGCGGGGGAGTTTGGCAACGTACGCCAAACGCGCGTCACTGTCCTGGTGGACGGGGTTGGTCGGCCTGGGGGTCGCGCTCGCTGTCTTCCTGTTTGTGTACCTGGTCGTGATCAAGCTGCCGTGGTAGGGCGGGGGAGCGCCCAGAGGCGGAACCGGTGCGGTGGGCGCCCGCCTTGCCGGCACTGTCGACGACGCCCTCGCAAGTATGAGGTAGGGCTGTGGTCGTGGCTAAGTCCTGCTCCAGGTGCTGGGATGCCAACCTCGATAGACGTTCTGTCTTTTGAGGTGGACTGGACTGCGCTGCAAGCTTCTGAGCCCTAGATTGTACACTGCCAGTGGCAGTACAAGTGTGGCCCCATCCTGTACGGCGCACCACCCGGGAGCACAAACGGGCCTGTTCGGTACCGCTCCGACTGCACAACCACATCTCCGGGGAAAGAAAAAATTTCCTCTTACAACCTCTACCAAAAAAGCACCGGCGCGACCAGACGACCGTCAACGCTTCTTCGGCGGTGGCGCTTTTGCGCCGCCAAACTTGCCCTGCTGCCCCGCAATGTTCTTCGAACGCTCTGCTTTCTTGGTCTTGTTGCGCTCCTTCGCCTCCTTGAGCGCCGAGTCCCGTGCGGCCTTGCGCATCTCTGGACGCTGCGTGCGGCGGGCCTTGATGATATCCAGCGGCGCGCCCACAACCGGCTTGGTGACGACCGTGCGCGCACGACGGGTGCGGCGGCGGGTGATCTCCTCCTGCGCGCCCTTCTTGTGGAGCTTGCGGAAGAGCACCGTCCAGGGGCGCTTGGCGGCCTTGCGCTTCATGTGGAAAGACGCCTCGCATTTGCTGTTGGCAAAGACGTACGACTTGCCGTCGACGCGGATGAAGCGCGAGCCATGACCAGGGTAGATGCGGAAGCCAGAGTACTGGCACACATCCGTCCTGTGCACAACCAATGGAGACGAGCACACGCGCAAACAGTGCAGTGCAGAACAACAAATCCACGAAGGACGCATCAATAAGACCAGCGTCAGAAGATGCCCGCACAGATAGCACGCGCACGACACCCCGCCGGCCACGCGACCGCCGCAGCACGCAGGCCAACGATCACGGCCATTCACAAATCCCCCGCATGGACTAGTGCACACAAGCCGCAATGGCGCACAGCACACAAAATAAAGTGCACCGAAGGCACAAGCGACGGGCGTCGCAGTGCCGCAGCGGACACCGCCGACATCCTGAGACCGAAAAACACTCAAGTCTCACGCGCGGTCATGACCACGGGAGCAGAACAGGGGGGGTTCCGTCTGCGGCGCCACCCCGCCCCCCAGCGCCGAGAGAGGAAACTCATCACGCCGACAACACGGCGCCCAGAACAACAACGCAGCACGCGCCGCCACACATTGCGTACGCGGCCCCCACAACGCCCGAGCAGCCGAAAATGACCAGAGATAACATACTTGATAACCATGGTGACCGGTAGGGTGTGAACAAGGCAGCGATCGGGGGTATGGTGAGGACGACGGGGGTTGGGCGCGCTCCGAACGCGCGCGCACACACCAGACGGCGCGGCACCCAACGACGCGACGAGGTCTCGCACCGCCAACCACGCGGCCACGTCGGTGGTTTGTGGAAGTGGCCGGATCGACAGCTGTCATCATCCATTGCATCATAATTAACACAACTTTCAGAAACTTAGTAGAACTCTCACACTATTGGTGGTATTTGGCGTCTGGACCAGTTCCCAATCGCTCAGTCGTCTGTCGTTGTCGTTCTAGTTTTTCCTTTGTCTCTGTCCCTGCCGCTGGGTCTGCACGCTGCGCGTCACGATTAGAAAGCTGCACTCTCACTCCTGCCTGCGGCTGGTGGGAGGCAACGGCGGCACATTTGTCGCCTCTCCTGGCGGCGGCTTGTTCCCAATGGTGATTGGTGTCCTGACGGTGGGGTCATCAGCGCTACCGACGGTGTCTGCGGGTGTATGTGACTCGTGTGCGAGTGCCGCCCGCACCGGGTCTGCGTGTCGTTTCCTCTCTCTTGTTACACGCCGTTCCCGCCGCTTCTTTTCTGCTTGCCACTAACCCTTTTCTCCCTGCAGGTGTCGCCCCTCTTCTCCCTGCGCTCCGCGGTGCATGGGGTGGGCCGCCGCCGCCCCGCGAGCCGCGGGAACCACCACGAGCGCGGCAGCCAGGCTCCCCCCCCGTCCGCGCCGCGGCCGCCACGTCGGCACACCCAATCAGCGGCGCCCGCTGTGGAGCGGCTCCCCGTCCGCCCCCGGGCCTCGACCGTCGGACGCCCGCGCGCCCCCCCCCTCCCCCCCCCACCCGCCACTGGCCAAGCGGCCGGCAGCGTCCACCGCCGCCCCCACGCCCACCACCCGCCCGCGCCCGCGGTGCTGACCCCGCCGGTGCACCCGCCGTGTGCACCGCCGTCAGGCGCGGCCGGCGGCGGATCGGCGCCGTCGTGGCACGCACCCGAGCGGGGCGGCGGCAGCCCCCACGCACGCCGCGCGCGGCGGGCGTGGTGCCCCCCCCCCACCGGGCCAGGCTGTGTGGCCCGGCCACCTCCGCCGCCGCCGCCGCCGCTGCTGCTGCCGCACCGACGGCCTGGTGGCCCTACGGCACCAGAACTTCGACAAATCCTCGACATCGAGGTTTTGTCGAGGTTTTCAAGCACCCAGATCCCCCTAAAATAGTCTATCCCATTCTATTGGACACCTGGTGTTTTCGAGCCTATCCCTGGCGTGCGTGGTCCAAGGAGCTTCAAGATTTGTAGAAACCTTGCATGAAGGGTTCCGTATGAGTACTCCAAAAATTGCGCCAAGAAGCGCAGTTCATCGGCCGCTCTGGAGGCTATACCTTCTGTCATCGCGATCTGGTTGCTCCGACACAGCCGATTGTCGATCATCTCAGATTTTTTGGAGTGCCATTCCGGCTCGAACCGAGGACGGCGGGCTACCTTTCGGGATCAGCACGAGACAGCTACAGTACAGAAATCAAGAGACAGCATTGGAGACTTTTGGCAACTGATTTGTGGGGAGCTTTGTGGGCACCGCGGGCGCCATGTAGGACACGTCGACGATCAGAAGCGCTCCATCCCACCATTGATATCCCATTTCTCGTGTGGAGGGGGTCCCTGCCGAAGACTTCGCCTCCTCTGTGGGAAGAAACGTGTAGACTTAGTCCATGTAACGTGGCGCACTCAGTCGGATTTATTTGGAACTGACAGGCGCCTCCGATGAGGTCTGTCTCGGCTCGCGCATCAGCATCCATCAGCTGCACACTCTCGCCGCATCCCCCCCCCCCCACCTCCTGGCCCCGCGTCCGCCGCGTGTTTGTGCGCCCCCCCTGTACGGTTCCGTGGCCCGCGCTCGCGGACGTGCCGCTGTACGTGGCGGCGGTCGTGCTGTGCGTGACCCTCGTCTCAGCGTCGGCCTACGGCCGGGCGCTGTGTCCCGCGCTCGTGGATGCGCCCCCCTCCACCTCAAGCAGGTGGGCAACTCGGCCGAGGTCGGCGGGCTTGAAAGGAAAGAGAGAGAGGTACTGTTCCGTTGAAAAAAGGTTGAGGTTGAGAGTAGAACAAACTATCGTCCTCGAACGCGACGAACAACGGGAGAGGTCTCGCCGCACACGCAAGAAGCGAAGCACCACCTCACCCATCTCAACAAGGTCCTCACCACCGTGAAAACGCACGAGTAACTCGCAACGGAGGCGACGTCGCGCACGTTGGAGACGACCAACGGAGTAGTCGGCGATAGCGACCATCGTGGGCGTGGCAGGAGGCACCTGTCGGCCGTGCGTGAGCGTCGATGGTGCCGGCCGGCAGCGCGGGGCAAGGAAAAAGAGGCTGCTGTGCGTGTCCCGCATTGCATTTGCAGACAACTGCAGGCGGCTTCCCACGATCTGACGTCAGTTGACGGGCCAGAAGTCACAATGCCTTTTGTGGCAATGAATGTTTTATGGCCATGGTATACCCACAAAGTCCCGACAAAGGTGCCGATAAAAAAACTGCCAAAAGTCTCTATTCACTATTCTAGGATGCCGAAGCGCCGCGGTGTGAGAAACGAATAGCAGGAACCAAGTAAGCACTCTGAAACGCTACATTACAATAAACCACAACGGCCAGGGCAGTGGCTGGCCACTGCCTCCGCGCTCCGATACCATTTCCGCACGGCCCGTGTATCCGACGCGGCAGCGACAGCGGCGGCGTGACAGTTCGCCGGCGGCGCTACCGTCTCCCGCGACCAAGGGGTGCTCCACCCAACCTGCCACCGCCGGGTGGGGGCTGCCACCACCTTATTGCACTGCAGCGGCAGCACGCGTCGCCGGCGGCAGCAGCGATCGGTCAAGCCGTGTCGCCGCTGCTAGGACCGGGGGTGGCGGCCGCACCTCGGGAGGGGTAAGCAGCGCCTCCTCCGTCACTGACTGCCGCCACAGCGGGGCCATCCACCCGCCCAATGCCACCGGCAAAGGCGCACCCGCCGGCCGCCTCCAACCGCTCGCAGCGGTCCGTCTGCTGCGGCCGCGGCGCGATGGAGGCGGCGGGCTCACCATCCCCTCCCCCCCTCCCCTCCCCCAGTCCCTCGCTCAGCTCTCCGGCAGCGCTCTGCCCTCGACGGTCCGGAACGCTGCAGCACCGCCGCGCACCGACCATCCGCCGCCGCCACTGCCTCCGCGGTCCTCTCCAGACGGAGGCGCTGGTCGGCGTTGCGCGGTAGGGGACCGAGTCCCCCACCGCGCAACGACACCATGATGGTGTGCGCGTCCATGCAGTAGCTCGCTCTTGCTGTCTATTTTCTTGCGTCATGTAGTGTGTTCTTCTGCGCAGTGCCTCACCATTTGCCTGATCTTTCCCGTGCCTCTTTCTTCTTGGTTGGCATCTCAGACTTTCATGGTTTGGCCGCCGCGGCACAGGCGGCTGCCTCCATGGGGTGGGGATCTTCCGGTCTTCCTCTCCCGCCCGTTGAAGATTCTGTCGACGCGGCACCCCCCCCCACAGTCGCCGTCAACGACCGGTCTGGCGGCGGCTGGCGGTCCTCCCCTATCCACATGCGTCGCATTTTCTGCCCCCCCCCCCCCCCCCCCCCCCCCCCCCCCCCCTGCATCTAGACGCCGTGCCGCTGGCCATGCGAGTGTCCCCAGCTCTCGATGTTGCACCAACGGGCGGGGCGGCCTCTTCCTCGATGGTGATAGGCCGGTGTCCCCCCCCAAGGCGATCATTGCAAACTTTATCATCTTTCTCAGGGACGGCGATGACGGGCGCGTGCCGGAGCTTAGAAAGAGCGACCAAGCGCGTATCGGGGAAAGCCTTCACCTTTACGACTAAGCACATCCTCTGTAAGGAGGCGCCGTTTTGTGAGCACGAGGAGCCCAAGCCGCGGCGCGCGGTTGAGTTTATTGAAGAGCACGAGCCACGGCTGCTGTGTGTGTGTCGGGTTGGGTGGCGTGCTCCTTGCTGTCGCGCGCGCTGGGTGTGACAACACACCCAGCCTACCCCACCCAGTCTGGGGGAAGGCGAGCCAGGCCGTGTCGCCGGGTAGTCCTGTCGGGGAATACCCGCCCGGGAAGGAAACCCCGAAGAGCACACACGCACGGCGTCGACCGGGGGAAGACACCCCGAGCGACAAACACGAGTTGTGTGACCGGAAGTTTACTTGCCCGCGTCGAGGGCCTCGAGGCAACACTCACGCCTCGCCCTCTTATCCCGTCCGTTCCCCTCAGACCCTTCGAAAACCCCACCTCAGACACCCTCAAGGGACCCTCAGAAAACCCTCCCTCAGACACCCTCAAAGGAACCTCAGAAAGCCCTCCCCTCAGGGCACATGGGGCCAGTCTCAGCGGAGGGCGGTCGAGCTTCGGATACCGCCTTGAGTAGAGGCGGGGGAAGGGTGCTACGTGACACCCTTGCGGCGCCCCGGTGTCAGGGGCGCGGTGTAATACTGGTCAATGGTCCAAGTCGGGTTTACACAAAATTAGGCCCTTAACTG
>Ga0209093_1002297_pt1 | contig 10749 bp, 8 predicted proteins | sample SidtaG_4_FD_187450 | JGI IMG/M metagenome (GOLD analysis project Ga0209093, IMG submission 187450) | Marine algal microbial communities from Sidmouth, United Kingdom - Sidmouth_Male1 metaG (SPAdes) (version 2) | ecosystem: Host-associated > Algae > Red algae > Unclassified | place: Sidmouth...
CGTGCAAGAGGCCAGCTTGGGTGCCTGTAAAATAGTCTCGTTTCACATTCGGGCGCAAGGCATGCGAAATGCACTTGCAGGAGCTTCGCTAATAGCCCCCCCTGCCCCTGGGGGGGGGCTTCTATTGATTTCAAAACCTCTACCGTGAGCTGCTCTGAACTGCTGTGACTTGCCGTGGGCTTTTCTCAGACTGATTTCTAGGTCTGTATCAGCCAACCAATTATAGGAAAAATGTTTCACTCGGAGCCATCCACAGCTGTCTCATGTAACAAGTCTATTGTAATTCTCCAAATTGACAGTACGATCGATCGGGTTCAGTCGGTCTGAAACTTGTCCGTCGAACCCCGGTCGTCATCATCGTGCGAACGTCCTCGTCGAGACAGACTGCGGCCGGTGATGCGATAGTAGGCCCTGCTGCCCAAGCGCACACCCTACGTCTGGATCCCGTCGCCCTCCTCTCCATTTCTACACAATCGTACGTTCCCTGCTGCCGGTTGCTCCGTGCCATTGGTTGCTGGATTCCACCTCTTCGGCTGCTTGTGGGTCGTCGTTCTCGTGCGGTGGTCAGCCGAGGGGTCTCTTCCCAGTGCACTGCTAGTGGACGTGTGGTTTTGGGGCGGCTGGTCTGCACTCGGTGTCAGTGCTGCATCTCTTTGTGCGGCCATGAGGCGTAGTTGCGTTTTGGTTCATTCGGTTGGAAGCGACCCTTTCGTGAACTCTCGTCTCTTGGTTGTTGCGTCGCGCTCAACTGCTGACATCTTGTTTTCTGTGTGTGTACACCTTGGGACATCCTTCTTGATCTGCTTGATCTGTCTGCTGGCCTATTCCTTATTGCCTTGCTGACCTCGTCCTCTTTTGTCCGCCTTCGGCAGTGCGAGTGGAGACTTGCTCCATCTGGGTCTGTCGCGATGGCCAAGAGCAAGAACCACACGGCCCACAACCAGAGCTACAAGGCTCACCGCAACGGCATCAAGCGGCCTACTCGCAATTTCCACCCATCTCGCAAGGGAGTACGTTACATGTGGCTCTTGTGCGTGTATGCCCGTTGTCCAGTTATTCTTTCGTGTCGGGCCGTCTTTTGGGGGTTTCCTGAGGTCGTGATCCACTGCTTGCGTGTTCGTGCTTGTCGTTTTGTGCTGGTTGTCCTTGCTTCTTTGGGGTTGGCTGCTAACCGTCGCTCTCCTCGTCCGAATGCTCATCTCGTGCGCTCGCAACTGTCATGTACACACTTATCTTGTGCAGATGGATGTGAAGTTCCTCAAGAACCAGAAGTATGCTCTGAAGGGCAACAAGAAGCAGACTGCCAAGGCATGATCATGCCTCCTGCGTGCTGTGATTTTTTTTTTTTCCGCCTGCGGTAGATTGTTTGCGATGGCGCCAGGATTCATTTCGGGAGCAAAGAAGCTGCCAGTTTCCTGTTCCTATCCCTTGATTCTGCCTCTGTGGCGTTGTACACGCTTTCTATTCATTCGCACTTATTGCGTTGGCCTGTACTCGGGCTTGGGCTGCTCGTAGATGACATGAGCGGCCGGGACAGTGGCATTCCCCGGTTTTGCCGGTTGAGTCTTGCGTGAATGCGTTGCTCGCATTTTGGGGATGCATTTTCGCACACAGAGACTCGTACCGGCAGCGTGCCGTGGTAGATACCCAGAGTTGTTGACTGTGGGACCTCGTTACGCAGTTCTGTCGGCTGCGATCGCAGCTTCTCTATAGTGCTTCTCACAAGAACTGGATCCGCTTCATACGCTTCATCGGCGTAGACCGGCTCCTGAGCCAATCAAACCGCGATTTTCCGTCGAATGCTGATGCATCGAGGTCCAGTTTTTGTGAGAAGCACGGTAACTGAAGACCCACTCCATGCCACAATTGATCTGGTCTTTCTGTGCGCGCACAGGCAGGCGGCCATGGTTCTGTGTCAGACCAGCTGCACACCTCCTGACTACTCAGACAGCTTGTCTGCAGTGACATGCAGTGCACTTGGCATGCAGCAGACAGGGCTGCAAACAAGTGACAGACCAGCGAACTCGCAGCGACAAGATATGCCATGAATACACACATCCCTATGATTGACATGCATGGTTGGGTCCAATGGGAAGAGCTCGACTCTGCCAGCCGTGGCCACAAAACCAACACGCAACCGCAATGCGTGCTGAACAAAAAAAGAGTCATGACAAAAAGTGTTCCTCTAAGAGGCAGCTCTTCACCGCCGGGCACCACGCTTCGCCTGGATGATCTTGTGCATCCGCACGCTGAGTGGGGTAACTTCCACAATCTCATCCTGGCCGAGGTACTCAATCGAATCGTCCAGGGAGAAGTCAAGGACACCGTTGATGCCCTTGTCAATGCCCTTGTTGGCGCTGCGATGGTTGGTAAGCTGCTTCAACTTGACGACGTTGATGGAGAGGTCGCCCGCGCGCTGGTGGATGCCGACAATCTGGTTCTTGGCCACCTCCTGGCCGGGGTTCACCAACAGCCGTCCGCGGTCCTGGGCGCCCTCCATGCCGTACGCCGTGACTTTGCCGCTCTCGAAGGCGAGCAGGGAGCCATTCTCTTTGGCCTCGAGCTCCCCAGCAAACGGCCGATAGCCGGCAAAGAGGGCGTTCATCACCATCGTACCGCGCGTCGCCGTCAGCAGCGCGTTCTTGACGCCAAGCAGGCCGCGCGTCGGTACGTTGTAGCTGACCTTGGAGAGGCCCTGTGAGTTGGCAGCGGCCATGTCGACCATCTCGCCCTTACGGCGGGCAAGCATGTCGATGACTGAGCCCATGTACTCCTCCGGAACCTCAATCTCCACGAACTCAAACGGCTCCTCCTTGCCGCCGTCGGCCCCCTCCTTGAAGATGACAGTTGGGGGACCGACCATGAACTCGTAGCCCTCCCGACGCATAGTCTCAATGAGAATGGTCAGGTGCAGCGCGCCGCGGCCGCACACAGTGAACGAGTCTGGGGTCTCCACCTGGTCCTCGACACGCAGCGCGACGTTGCGCTCCAGCTCCTTCTGCAGCCGGTCGCGGATATTCCTCGACGTCACAAACTTGCCCTCCTGGCCAGCAAACTGCGTCGTGTTCACGGAGAAAGTCATCCGCACGGTCGGCTCCTCCACCGCGATGGGCGGCAGCGGCAGGGGCGCGTCGGGGGAGCACAAGGTATCGCCAATGTCGAACGCGTCGATGCCCGAGAACATGACAATGTCGCCGGCGGTGGCGCTCTCGACAGAGGCACGACCGAGGTTGTCGAAGCGAAAGAGCTCATTGATTCTGGCGCGGCGTGGCTCCTTACCCGGACGGGTGACAACGACACCTTCGGCCTTGGAGAGAGTGCCCGACGTGATGCGGCCAAGTCCGAGGCGGCCCTTGAAGTCGTCATAGTCGACGTTACTAATCATCAGCTGCAACGGGCCTGATGGCCGCACCTTGGGCCGCGGGAGACCGAGGAGGACGTCAAAGACGGCCTCCAGTCCAGGGCTAAGGTCATCAGCTTGGTGGCCCGAGATGCGCTTGAGTGCCGACGCGTAGACAATCTCGAAGTCGGCCTGCTCATCGGAAGCGCCGAGCTCCACAAACAGGTCAAAGGTGGAGTCGACAACGAACTCGGGGCGGCTCATAGGACGGTCAATCTTGTTGACAACTACCGCCACACGCAGGCCCATCTCAATCGCCTTCTTCAGGACGAAGCGAGTCTGCGGCTTGGGGCCCTCAACGGCGTCGACGACCAGCAGCACGCCATCGACCATGTTCAGGACGCGCTCGACCTCAGCGGAGAAGTCACCGTGACCGGGAGTATCCACCAGCTGCACGTTCGTCCCTTTGTAGTTGACGGCCAGATTTTTGGCAAGGATGGTGATACCACGCTCGCGCTCCAGGTCGTTCGAATCCATCACCCGCTCCTGCACCGTCTCGTTGGCGCGGAAGACGTTGGCTTCGCCAAGCATGGCGTCTACCAGCGTCGTCTTGCCGTGATCGACGTGAGCAACAATGGCGACCGCAATGCAGTCTTGGCGCGTCTCAAGCGTGCCCCGGTCAATCTCATCCGCGCCATCAGCTGCAGCGTCAACCGGGATGTCCACTCCCGCAACAACCGCCTTGACAGTGTCCACGGGTACGGTCGCGGGCAGTTGGGCCGGTCGTACCGGCGCCGCGCGCGCCACCCGGCCGCCAGCAAAGGCAGAGGTGATGGAGCCGGTGCGCAGCGCGGAACGACCCTGCACGGGCGCGGCTGCTACCCCGGCGACAAAACCAAGAGCGTCCATAGCGGAGAGTGGTGGGGGAGGGGGAGGGGGTGTGGGATGGAGACGACAACACCCGACTGCGCTATTTGCAGACGCGGGCGGCCGAGCGGGGGGACGGGAGCGACAACGGCCACGGGGAAAAAACAAGACGATGCGGGACTCAGCTAGCTGCTACTGGGCCCAGGCGGCTCAATGCCGTCAGGCAACGGCGGCGGCAGCTGATAACGGCGGTGTCCGGGGGAGAGTGCGGCCAAAGGCCACGGAGAGGGACCGAACCGGCGGCCCCGCTGAGCTCCGTCGAACCAGCAGGGCGCTCAGCCCTCGTCTGGGACCGCGTCGACGGGCAGACCCGGCCTGGGCACCCAAATGGAGGCTTTTCGGGGCGGCGGCTCACGACGGCCACCGGCGGCGGCGGAGATAGCGCGGAAACAAGGTCAGGAGCCAATGGGAGTTCAGTACAGATACAGAGAGCGCACGTTGTCCCCACGCTGCACTTGCCGTTAAAAAACAGAAGGCGTGGGCGGCTGTGTCGCCGAACCGGCGCGAAGCGTGTGGCTGCAGGGCGTCGCGACCTCCACGTGTGGACACCGGCCGCAGATTCCACCGAACAACTTTCTGGGCCAAACCTGGCGCGGATTAAAGCAACAGAGAGAAACATTTAGAGCTTTCAAGGCCATGGTGTCGAAAATCTACTCGCTCAAATGTCTCTCTCGCAGCCGGGCTTGTTTTTCTCTCTTCCTCTGCGTCTGGAAGTCAAGACAGGGAGGAGATCGTGGCGTAGGGGTCACCTGCGACAGCAACATCGGTACACAACAAAACAGTCACCGGCTCAACAACAACAATGACTCCCGCTGCCACAAAGGCGGTGCAAAAAAACAAAGAGAAGAAGGGAGGCGTGCCGCTCTGCTCCGCGTCCCCGGCCTGCTGCATTCTACTCGTCCGCTGCCCCCCCCTCGGCTACAGCCGTCGCCTCCTCCTCCCCGTCCGTCTCATCCTCCGCGTCCGGCTCGTCTTGCTCAATCCAGCCGAGTGACCGCTGCACGGCCTTCTCCCACTTGCCGATGCGGTGGGCGCGCTGGGCCACCGAGAGCTCTGGTTGGAAGCGGCGGTCCAGGGTCCACTTTTCCCGCAGCGACTCGGGGCTGTCAAAGACGCCGACGGCCAAGCCCGCCGCAAAAGCAGCGCCGAGCGCGGTCGTCTCGACGACCGCCGGGCGCAGAACTGGGGCGCCAACCAGGTTAGCCTGCATTTGCATCAGCAGGTTGTTGACGCTCGCGCCGCCGTCGACACGCACTTCACGGATGAACGAGGTCGTGTCGCTAACGGCATCGTCGGTCGCTTCGGCGCCGGCGCCTCCGTCTTGGCCGCCCGCCGACGCACCCAAAACGCCGCTCTCCAGGAGGTCCCCCCCGACAGCGCGGAGGACTTCCATGACCTGGAATGCAATCGCCTCGAGCGTTGCCCGCACGATATGTGCGGCGGTCGTGTACTGGGTCAACCCAACAATGGTACCCCGAGCATCCTGCCGCCAGCGGGGCGCAAATAGCCCCGAAAAGGCCGGCACAAAGTACACGTCGCCTGCATCTGGGACCGACGCGGCAAGCGCCTCCACCTCCGCGGCGGTGTGGATCAGGTGGAGGTTGTCCTTGAGCCACGAGATGGCCGCTCCAGCAATGGCGATGGACCCTTCCAGCGCGTACACCGGCGGCGCATCCGGGCCGAGCTGGTAGGCCGGCGTCGTCAGCAAACCCTGCGACGAAAAGACGGGCGTGTCGCCAGTGTTGACAATAAGAAAGCAGCCCGTCCCGTACGTCGCCTTGGCCTCCCCAACGCGGAAGCACGACTGGCCGACGAGCGCAGCCTGCTGGTCGCCCACCACCCCCGAGATGGGCACCCCGGAAAGCACCGTGCCCGCCATTTTGCCGTACACCTCGGCGCAGGAGCGGATGGTCGGCAGGCAGGAGCGCGGCACGCCGACCGCCTCAACCAGCTCGTCGTTCCAATCCATCTTGCGGATGTCCATGAGCATCGTCCGCCCGGCGTTTGTCACGTCGGTTGAGTGCGTGGCTCGGCCGCTCAGGTTCCACACCAGCCACGTGTCGATGGTGCCAAAGAGCGCCGTGCCCGCGTCAAGGGCCTCCTTGACCGCGGGCCGGTTGTCCATGAGCCACCGCAGCTTGACGCCAGAAAAGTAGGTGGAGACGGGAAGACCGCACAGCTCCCGCACCCGGTCGACGTCAATGCGCTGCTTGATAAACTCGCATGTGGAGCGGGTGCGCGTGTCGAGCCACACAATGGCGTGGCAGAGGGGTTTACCCGTTTCCCTGGCAAGGCAGTACACCAGAGGAGAGATGGGGAAAGTGGGGAAAGCGGGAGCAAGCACACAAAGACGCCAAGACCACGAGTGATGCAACATGGACGGCAATCAGAAGAACAAGAGGCGGTGAGTCAGCCGGCAGTCTACCCCTCGGCACAAAAGCAAGTCGACTCTTGCCAGCGTACGACCGCCTCCTTGCTACAGACGCAGACACACTTGCCCACTCATAACACGCGGACCTCATCCCACTCGACCAGCGTACTTGTCCCATACCACCGTCGTCTCCCGCTGGTTGGTAATCCCCACCGCCTTGACCGACGCCGGGTCGACACCCCCAGATGTGACCGCTTCGTCAATGCACTGCTCCGCACAGTCCAGGATTTCCATCGGGTCGTGCTCGACCCACCCCGGGTGCGGGTAGTGTTGCTTGTGGGTCATTTGGTGGGAGGCGACGGGCAAGCCCGTCGCTACATCAAAGAGGATGAAGCGGGTGGAGGTGGTACCTTGGTCCAGCGCCCCGACCAGCTGGCGGGGGGCGGCGCCATCGGCGGCGGCAGCCGTCGACGCCATGGGAATACAGAGGATCCTCGTCACAAGGGTGGACCGACGCAGGACGACACAAGGACGACAGAATTGGGGGTAGCTGGCATGAAGGGAGCAAAAAAACAGGGACGGCAGCGTTGGGAGCAGATGGCGAGAAGGGAGACTACAACAGATGGTGTATTGGCCCGCGAGTGGTGCCAGCGGGTATGCGTGGGGAAAAAGACGAGAGCGCGCTTGTCCAGGCCCAAGACCGCCCGACGGATCTCTCTGTCTGGTTGTGCGTCCGCTCGGTGGCACAGTACTGTATGACCGCCCGGTCCGATGTGGGTGGGCGGACCAGACAGAGACGAGATTTCCTCTTTGCAGGCTGTCAGAGCTCATAAACAAAGCCCAGATATCGATCTGTTCGACCTCTGATTGGCTGCGCGAGACGATTGCAGCTGGCGATGCATGGGGATGATCGCGCTGCCGGTCAGCTCTCTGCTCAAGACTCTGCTGGAGCGCGCAACTGGCTTTGCAAGCCGAAACCGCCTGGCACGCGGTGCGCGGCCTGGAGCTCGACTGCTCACGGCGCTGCCGCGAGGCCGCCGCGCGCAAGCCGCCCCACCGAGGCGGCGCGTCTCCTCCCGACCCCCCCCCCCCCACTCCCTTCTGTGTACTATTGCACGCGCTGTCGCTAGCGCTCGTGTCTCGCTCGTTGTGACTCTGTGGTGGCTTGCGACGGGGAACCATGGTCTTTGTCTGGCCGCGGCGGCGGCTTGTCCTGTTTCCACCGCCGACCGCTCCAGCGAGCGGGTCTACTGGTGGCGGCGGCATCACCAGTGGCATCGGCGACCGCAGTTGCGTCACCTTCGTCCTTCTGGCACCCACGCGGCTGCAGTGGCGATTGGCGGCCGCGGCCGTCTCCGGCCGTCATCCAATCGGCAGCAACCACGGCGATGACCGTGGTTGCGGGACAAGACGGGTACGGCTGGCTGACTCGTCGTTTTGGAGCCGGACGCAAGTCGATAGCCCGCGGCCTGGTTGTTTCCCCGTCGGTGCCGGCCAATTGTCAGACACGTCGCCGTCTCATGCTCCGTCCGCCCTGCGTGGGCCGCTGCAGATGGGCGCGCTAGATGCACTCAAGGGCGCTCCAAGGTGGATGCTGTCGCAGCCAGAGCCAATGCCTGTGGTACGTCCTACGCAGCATTATTGTCGTTTTTTGCATGAGTTATTGTGTCGAATCGACGCCTGTTGAAACCGCGGCGGAGCGCGACCGACTCGTGTGTGCCGCCCGAGCACTCACCCTGGACGCAAGCGCACTGCGGGTTGACCGCCTGCAGTTCTTATCGGTGCTTCCCCCGCCCCCCACTTTTCCCAACTCTGAAGTTGAAGACCCACCGGGTGCTTGGCTCGCCGATTCACGCCGACGCCCACTACCTCGCACGCGGCTATGAAATTGCCTACTTTGGTGCGGGCTGTTTTTGGTCCCTGGAGCACACCTTTTGGGGCACCCCCGGGGTCGTCACAACCGCTGTGGGATTTCAGGGGGGTGACCACGATGTAGTCAACCCCTCCTACCGTGCGGTTTGCGCCGGCGAGGCGGGCTTTGCCGAAGTCGTCAAGGTCGTCATTGATCCGGATGTGCTACCCTACGCCGCAGCCGTCGATGTGTGGCTCGCCTCGCACGACCCGACGACGGTCAACCGGCAAGGGGGGGACACAGGCGTGCAGTATCGGTCGGTGGTGTTTTGTGTCGATGCCGGCCAGCGGGCGGTGGCCGAGGAGCGTCTGGCACATTTTGACGCGCTACTGCAGAAGCGGCAGGAGGCGGCGGCGGCAGCGGCAGCGGCGGCGGCGGCACCAGAGGTCAAGCAGCAAGGGGAAGCAGGGGCGTCACCAGAAAGGGACACGTCACAGGCGGCCGTGGCCGTGTCCACGTCGAGCGGAGAGGGCAGCAGCGGCCGCAGTCGCCGTCTCTCGCGCCCCCCCGGTGGTGTGGAAGGCGATGCGGTGGTCAGCATCGTCGCTGACGCAGCGGAGTACCCATTTTACAATGCGGAGCTGTACCACCAGCAGTATCTTGCGGAAAATCCATGGGCGACGTGTCCGACCAACGTCAATAGTGTGTACGTACCACCATTGGCAGTACCTTCACGTTCGGTCAGTCATGGGGAGGGGTGATTAGAAAGGAACTATGGCAGCGGTGCACACATATGCTGGAGACGAGCCTGTCGAGTAGGGGGACGCTGTCATTCCAGTCGAAAATTCTGTCTTGGGACTTGCATGGGACGCTACTCGTGTACGGTCGTCGAGGAGCAGAGAGCGGAGCCGAGCCTACGCTTCTTGCGGAGTCCTGTACAAGGCTGCGTCAAGTGATTTAGATTCTCTATTCCGAGAGTAGAAAATAGGGTGCATGCAACATCTGAGCATTTAGAAAGACAAAAGCCAGAAACCTGCAATGAATCTAGTGTCTATTCTACCATCTGGATCAAATGATCCTAAAAGGATCAATTGATCCTGATTTTGGCTGGGCTGTGGTGAGGAAATCGCTCAGCGCAACCCGATTCTGACGGAAGAAATAGGATCAGCGGTGCCGGTTTAGTCTTGGGCCAGCAGCTGGAGCATTAACTCTTGGTCAAATTTCCTCCTGAAGCAAGGAAGCGTCAAAGTTTTCCGTGCCCAGGAGGTCCATGGCGGGGGGGAAGGGCCGTCTCCTGGAAGGCCTTGGGCTACACGTCGCCCCGGAGAGAGAGGAAGTACCGAGGGCAAGCCCCTGGAGGAGGCAGCATGCCCGCGCCAGCCCAGTTCCTGCCACTACCCCGCTTTTCAGTAGGGTCGTGACCAGCGCCTCCGGAAAAATGCGCATGTGGGCAAGCAGGGGGGGCAAAGTGCAGTGCCGGGAGCACCAAACTGTACGAGGATCGTCGAAGGGTCAGAGAAAAAGAGATGCGAGGGCGTGGGATGGGAAAAGAGAAATGAGGGGGGGGGGGGGTGGGGGGGACACAGCGGGGTCAGAGGGGTCCTACATCAGCTGTTTTTGGACCCCTCATGGCGCACACTGCCCGGAGTGCCCTCTCTTCTATGGGTGCCAACAGCCTCTGAACAGCGTCCGCATAGGCTTTCCTTTTCGTCGCCATCCGCCTCCGAAGCAAAGACTGGCAGAAAGGGTCGCCGTGGTGTGCGACTGAGCGGTGTTGCACGACGAAATCGCTGTTCACAGGTCTTCTGGAGGGGGAGGGAGGCAGGTTGTCGACGTCGGGCGAGCCAGAACGGGCTTTCCTCGTGCGTAAAGAGCGGGGTCTCTTCGTAGGAGCCAGGCTGAGGTGGTTGCCCCCCCACCAAGCTTGGGCTGATGCTTTAAATCCGTATGGCCTCGTGCGGAAGCGCAACCAAGCGAGTTTGTTGGCACCAGATCAGCCATTCTCATATGAAGGAACGCTGGAATCGACGATTTCCTGACAGGATCAAATGATCCTTTTTGCTGGATCAGTTGATCCTCGCCCATGGTAGAATAGACACTAGTGTCTATTCTACCACGCCTTGTGATCAATTGATCACAGCGTTGTGATCATTTGATCCCATCCCGAAATCGTCGATTCCAGCCAGTCTACATATGAAAGCGGGCAATGCAGGGTGTCACCTGCGCTTCTCGCCGTCGCCTTGCATCGTATACCGACTC
>Ga0209093_1002298_pt1 | contig 10746 bp, 15 predicted proteins | sample SidtaG_4_FD_187450 | JGI IMG/M metagenome (GOLD analysis project Ga0209093, IMG submission 187450) | Marine algal microbial communities from Sidmouth, United Kingdom - Sidmouth_Male1 metaG (SPAdes) (version 2) | ecosystem: Host-associated > Algae > Red algae > Unclassified | place: Sidmouth...
GTGCTCCGAGAGCGGGCTTCCCGACGACCTGTCGTGGGGCCGCCTGGGGTACATTAGGTGGCTGGACACGGCCCAGGACCTCTGCCATAGTAAAGTAACGCACCCACTTGACCACACCGACTTCACACTTCCAAAATGATGTTCAAGGTCGGGGCGGTGGTCATCTCTACCCGTATCTGCGAGTCGGTCCCCGCCGGCTCTCAGGGTATGGTGACGGGCGTGGAGGCCGGTATGTACGTTGTGTGAAAGTTTGAGGACCAGGTCGTGCGCGTGCGGCCCTCTTCTTTTGACGTGGTTGATAATTGTGGAGAGAAGCTAGCGACGCGCACGCAGATACCTCTGGTGTTGGGGTGGGCTTTGTCCATGCACCGTTGTCAAGGGCTGACCCTGGACACGCTCGCCATTGACTTCTCCACACAGAATTGGAAGAAGGAGGGCTTGGTTTATTCGGGGCTGACGCGCTGCCGGACCCTTCGGAGTCTCCTTGTGCGTGGGTTGCGCCATGAGCTGATTGTTGTCAGTGCTCGTGCTTTGCGTTTCTATCATTCGTTTCTTTGAGCACGCCGTTCGACTTTGTGTGCATTCTCTTTTACGCGTACCCACAGTACATGCCCTTATGAGGTTATGAAGAAAAGCATCAGAACAAAATCATGACATAGCCCACCTCACTGCACGAGCAAGCAGTTCCACAGCATCATTTGTTTCACTGGGTTGGATCCCGGTCCAATGCGGCACGCTTCTCCCATTGTCGCAGGCACGCAAGCGACGAAGTGTACCTTCTTTAGGTGCTTGTAGGATGGCGACTCGTACAGCAGAGAACGAAAGGGATAGTCGGCGCCTGCCCTACCCGCACTCGGCACCACCCCGAAGACCTCTACCGCGGGCATCCGCTCCAAAACGAGCGCCACGTCGGCATCCACGCACTTGGGTCACGCCAGTTGCCACACCAGCCCTGTACCCAGTTGCACTCTGTCGGTCCTGGTAAAGGGTCGGTCGTACAGGCAGACGCGCTTCCTACTCAGAGAGATAGGTAAGTAATGAAAGAGCAGGAAGCGGAAAAGGGACAGGTTAGCGCCAATGCTGCCGATGACCGAATAGCGCATGGCAAAGACTCAAATCGGTCATAAAAATTCACCATACAGCAATGCCCTCCAAGAAAGGGGTGACTGTACGTACCCAATCGACGCGAGGCTCCATACACTTCTTTCCATGTTGCCGCATTGCGCCAACGTGGTGCGCACAGGACCAACACCGGTAGGCTGCAAACAGTACTCGGGGTGCAATGCGAATGGGTACTCCAAAGACGATGCTCCAGGAGAAAGCTGCTCCAAAAAGACAGAGACTACGTCAGAGCGCAAAGATGCACCATGATACTCGTCCAGGTTGGGACAGATTGAGCCCGTGCCGACCAAGGTGCCGTCCATGCGCACCGAGGTCGCCACGAGACGGGCGACCAAGTCCTCAGCCGTGGCGAGGGCTCCAGCTGCAGCTGCTGCGGCAGCAGCGGAATCCGCAGCAGCAACCATTGCTGCATCGCCTGCCCCGCGCACTGCGCCAGCTCTGCCACGAACGGTACTGGTGCGACCTCGCCCGCGACCCCAAGGGCCGGAAGCCGCGCGCTCACCCCCACGGCCGGCAGCCGCGCAGCCCCTATTGCCAATAGGCGCACGGCCCCCATGCCAGGTAGACGCTTCGCCTCCACGGCCTGATGTCCTGCCACCCCCACGTCTGGCTGCCGCGCCACAGCTCCCACGGCCGGCAGCTGCACCGTCCGTACGGCCAGGAAGCAATCGGTCCCCCCGCCCCGTGTCTGCACCATCCCCATCGCTGTTAACTGCAGCATCCATACGGCTGGCGCGAACACGTTCGCCCCCGTGGTCAGCAGCGATACCACCGCGCCCACGGAAAGCACCCCCATGCCCGGCCCCGGCACCACCACCCAGACTGGCACCCGCACCAGCGCTAGCACCAAAGTCAGGAGCGGCATCTACTCCCCGTCCATTGGCATCTGGATCCGCTATCTGGCCGGCTACAGCGCCCTCGCCTTGAAGACCTTGATGTGGGTCGCCATCTCCATCTTGGCCGCCGCCTTCTTGGTCATATGCTTCAGTATCGCCTCCATCTCCGACATCAGCGCCAGCACCACCACCATCGGCACCATGGGCGCCAGCCCTGCCGCCGTGCGGGATCCTCCCCACCTTGCGCTTCCTGTTTTTCTTGGACGTCGTCTCGGTGTCCTCAATCAAGGCTCCACCCTTGTAGTGGCGCAGGATGGTCATAAAAGCGGGGTCCTCGACGTACAGCATAAGAAGGACTACGGCAAAGACGTTGGGGATGCGGAAGAGGGCAGTATTGGCGAGACGTGGGCCCGTGACGGAGACATCCTTCTTGTTGTTAGACCATTTGATGTTCACGCCTCGGACGAGGTCTGGCGTGACGTTCTCAAACGTGTACTTGACACCTGTGCGCGTGATGACGTTGTGCCGATACAAAGCCACAAACTCCGTTAAGCGCGCACCGAAGCCGCCAGCTCTCTCCGCGTTGTGAGCCATGAGGTCGCTCTTCACCTTCTTGACGAGAGCCGACGGGATGACGTAGGGCGCCTTCGTGTTGCCAATGGGTGGTGGGGGGGCTGCATCTTTCCGTCAATGAGCTCAGAGAGCCGCAGGCGCTCTGGAAGGACCGTCAGCCACGGGATGAGTGCGGGAAGGGGGGCGGCATGTGCCACAGGAAGCCCACTATAAGGAGATCCCCCAGCACCGGTGGTGCCACCGTCGCCGCCTCTCGGTTGTCCTGCTTCTTGGGCCGTGGGCGTCACGTCACGACGTGGTGTTGGTGCCGGAGCTGCAGGATGGTAGGGTGTTGTAGACGCGAGCGGGGAAGCATTTTGAGCGTGCCGGGAATCTTGGCGCCCGCCAGATGGCGGCGGAGGGGATGCTGCACGGGGCGGTGGTGGCGACCCGCGGGGAGCAGGGGGTGGGGTGTCCCCATCCAAAATCCGGTCCGCCTCCTCCGATTCCACGTCTTCACGGGGCAGAGACGGAGGACTGTCGGTAGCCACCAGCTGCAAGGCCTGCACGACGCCATCGACGCTGCGGGCCACGGCCTCCATGGCAGGCTCTGAAGTGCACGTCACCACACCCGACCCGTGCAGCAGGTACCCGCCAATGCCATCGCGCGGGCCGCAAACGACTGCCCGAACCATGCGTTTCCCCAGCACACCCTCCATCTGGGTGGCGAAGAATTGCAAGACATCGGCCAGCACAGATGCAGCGTGGGTGGGAGGGAGGCCGAAGGAGGAGAGCACCGAGCCACAGTCTCCACACGCATCCATGGCGACGGAACGGCAGGGGTGATGAGGCGCCAGCCGCGAGAAAGAAGCGGCAGGTCCGTCAAGACGTCATGCAGGAGCACCAGATGGAGGTGTGGCAAGGCTGGGGACGTAGCCCGCCGGGGGGGGGACGGCCGGTGGGGGGGGGGGGGGGGGGGGGGGGGGGGGGGGGGGGGGGGGGGGGGGGGGGGGGGGGGGGGAAAGCAACGACCGGGTCGTGGGGAAGAGGTCGGGAGCCCGCACCGCCGCAAACAAGCGGATAACGCCGGCATTGCGCGACCGCCCATCCAGCTGCCACGCAAACAGCTCGACACCGCAGCCGTTGCCAGACTCGGAGCGAGGCCGTCAGCACCTTCGAGAGCCGCAACGGAACGGGAATCGATGGGGTAGGACGGCCTGAGTTTCCGCTCCCACCCAGCACATAGACCAGCCCTCCATGGGTGGCGCTAGAGGCTTGTGGACACAAGCAGTGCGAACAGCAATCGTGCCGGCGCGCTAAGCATGGGGTGGCCCCCAGTGCGGGATCCCTGACAAATGGACTAAACCAGATGGTCGGCTCTTAAACGTATCTCAATGGGAGCTTGGCGAGGCCCATGTGTGGTGACGTTCGTGTGAGATTCTTCGTCCCGAAGCGGCTACGCCAAGCCACGTCAAGACCGAACCGCTGAGAGAACGCCCACAGGAGCGGCTCCGACTCAGAGGCCCCTCGCGGGGCCGCGCGCGTAGTCAGAACGTAGGGCGCCCTCCGATCGAGCAAGCCCGCAGACGTAGCTGAGTCAGCATGTCAGGGCAGACATTTGCAAGGCCGTGAGTGAAAATGTCTGGCCAGAAACTTGCAAGGCGGTAAGGCAGCACGTCTGGCCAGGATCTTGCAAGGGTCCCTCGGACGGTTGACAGTGGAGACGTGGCGCTCACAGCAGAGACACGTTACCAGTCCACCGTAGAGTCCAAGGATCGAATTCGAAGAGCAGGACCATCCTCGTGCGGGGCTCAGAGTCAGGCCCTGCAGATGAGCGCCGCGTGTGTGTTGCTACCACCCAGCATAGCCGGGTGGTGGAAAACCGACAGCGGAATCCGACGACCGCCGCAGCGGCGTTTAGGGGATCGGTGGGGATTGCTGTCCCGAGACAGCCGTCTCGACCACTATCCCCCTCCGCGTTCTCATCCCTGCATACTGGCGCACACCTGAGCGCCCTTGTGCACCGGGGACGGTCGCTGGTCTGGCGACCGCATGCGCGGAGACCTGAATAAAGTCTGCGATCCCGAGTCATGTACATGCGTTCGGACCTCTGGTTCATACGGTTATTAGGTTGCAGGGACACGGTGGCCGCAGGGTGGCCCCGCCCAGCCGCCCCATAGCCAAGTCAGGGTATCACAGCGACGGGGACAGGCAGGCAGGCGGCCTCCCACCCAGTGGAGATACATACACTTTGAAAGCGGCAGAGCGGCAGATAAGGCCACCACGGCTTCCTACCCTCTCCATCAGACCGCGCTAGGCGAAGGACAGCTCAGGGACTGGACACTGGTCTCCTGGGTACCGCAGGGGGGCCGGCCACGCTGCTCGGAGGCGGGCCGTGTGGCTGCATGGCTGGGCGTGTTCGCGCCCCCCCCCCCCCCCCCCCCCCCCCCCCCCCCCCCTAACGACTCCCCCCCCCTTCGCGGATAGATATCCGCCGCTCCATATCCGAGGTTCACCGCGCCTTGGCTGAGATGTAAGGGCTGCGAAAGCGGCATCGGTTGTGGGACGGTGGCCGCATTGGCGCCCGGATGAAAACGGCAGAGGACGCCGTGCTCCACGCGAAAGAAATGTTCCACAGCGAGGGGGGCGACGACGACAGGCACTGGGACTACGTTTGGACCATAGTCTTCCTTCGATAATTTGCGTCAGCCGACCTTCTCGGCTACTGCATTCTCAGGTCCTGCGGGGAGTCGCGCGCCCGGTGGGCTCACCAGCGGACATTGGGTGAGCTCATCGAGCTCCACACCAAACCCCCCAAGATCTTCATGATGGCGGTCCAGGAGTGGGAGCTGAACCACCATCTTTGGGACGAAGAGGTGGCGCCGACTAACCCCATCACACATTCTATTTTGTGTCTGAGACCGGTGCCCGTTGTATGTTGGAGATGGAGCGGGAGGAGCGTGAAGAGGCTGTCATGACTTACGACACGCACGACCCCGGCGGTCCGCTCCATCAGTGAGTAGCTTGTCGTACTTTTTTTTCTGCGGTCATTCATCAGAAGAAGCGTCAATTGTTGGGCACAAAATTCAGTCATGGGGGCTGGAATGCCGACCGACCCGCACTTCCTGGGCATGTCTCGTCATCATATCCGCAAGTACGTGTGAGCACTGTGGCGGTTCTGGGCACCACCACTTTGGTTCGTCGTCCAGCCGAAGTGAGCTCTTGATCAGCTCGGTCCGTCGAAGGAGCTGCCCCGGAAATCGACCCACAGCCCAGCATTCCCCCAACGGGAGGAGAGGATCACGGCAAAGCCCAGGGGGGAATCGTAGTCCAAAGCACAGTAGGTTTTATCAAACGGCGACGCGGACGGCCTCCCCACTGTCAATACACCCCTCCCCAACCCGAGCGCCAGCGGTCAAAGTAGCCACCCCACCTGCGCCAAACAGATAAATCCCTCCAAAGCGAAAAGTTCTAAGAAGTAGGCTGGGGGTTGGGAAAACCACAAGGGAAAATCTCGCCCCCGACCAGATCCGATCTCCCTGAGATTCGGAAAGGTCATTCCCTTGCTGCCCCGGATCGGGATATTTTGGGGGTGCCCCCGGGGGTGTGCTGTCCACAGCTGAGGGGCCACGCCCCTTCCAACCGCGGAACCCCCGACCGCCACAAGCACTAGCCCACTGGCTGGAATCGGAGATGAACGCTGACAGTGTTGAACGATCAGTAATCCGGGGTGGTCGCGGACGGACGGACAAGAGTACTTTAAAACCGTCTGTACAAGAGGAGACGAGGACTCAGCGATGTCTTATAACTCTTGTAGGAACTCGCAGCCAGTATGCTATGGATATAAACGGGGGGTGCTCCAGAAGCCTTAGCAGGGGGCGTCGAACCCTTGTTCTCTGGTCCTGTTAGAGGGTACATCATTTTATGACGGACTGGGCATCATCTGATGCCATTTGGTGGTAGAATGGACACTAGGGCGCCCATTTAGGGCGCTTTCTGGGCGCTCACATGGCGCACTTTTGGGACTCGAGCGCCCAACGCCCCTGCTGTTCAAGGAGCTTTTGGGGGGCTCTCGATGAAACGTAGGGTGCCTCCTTTTTGTTGGAGATCGTCGGGGACCCGTACCACCCTACTTTAGCGTACTGGCCAGTACTACCCGTCGTATTTCAGATTGGGCTGAAATGGCCCCATTACGCATATTCCCGCGTATACTAGTGTCCATTCTACCGCAATCGGGCGTCAAATGATGCCCGGTCCGGCTTCAAATGATGCACCCTCTCAGCGGGCGAGAGAACGACGGTTGGACCCCATATTTTTTATCCGTCTTGAGCACCCGCCGTTTGTATTCAAAAAAGAAGGGCGCCGAGTTTCCCCAAAACTCATACGACATCGCTGAGTCCGATTCTGTTGCAGGAAGAATCGTGAGAGTGCGGAAAGCACGAGAAAAAGGGTGCCAAGAAAGTGCATTAGTTGACGTCCAGGGCATCAAATGCTGCACTTTGTAAAATAGACTGTAGCCTTGATCCTCCACAGCGTTCTCCAACTTGCGGGCATGCACGATTATTCGCTTTTAAGCCTTACATGTACTGTAGCACTGGCCAACGATGCTTCCGAGAGGGGGGATGGCTATCAATACCACCCCTCTCGCGGTCTCTGTGGGTGTGAATCGACAGATTCGGCACTGTCAGCCTTGGTGTCAACCTCGCGCACGGCGTGATGGGGGGCGCCTTGGAGTTGGCCACTGACGTGTCGCGGTGGTGGGTTGGGGCCACTCGTGTCGCCTGATTGGCTGGATGGGCGCCACTGGCGGTGGACCGGGTGGCGCCACGTTGAAATTGTGGCGTGTTCTTGCGGGCCAATCATCTCTGGTAGGACCCGTTTTCGTCTTGATGTTTGACCCGGCGCCTTTGTAGTGGCGTCGGAGGGCCCTGGCCGCTGTTACAGCGGCGGGCCTTCGCTTTGTTGTTGGGCCTCGGGCGTGTGGACGCGTGCGCCTTTGTGGCGGCCGCGCGGGCACCCATCTGGCACCCTCTCCCGCACCTTCGGGGACGCCTGGAGGGCGGGTGGGGACCGGGAGGGGTGGCCGCGCAGGGTAGATAAGAGGGGCCGCCGGCACCGGCTAGCGGGCGGCGGCCTCCTGCTCATCCGACTGGACATCGTAAAGGCACCACATCCGGGTTGGGTGTGCGTGCTTGGCGGTGGGCTACGTCGCCCGCTTTTGTGTCTGCGCTTCCTGTCGCTGATTTTCCACAGTGAGCGCCCTGTCGAGACGGACTGCAGAAGCACAGGACTTGAGGGGTGTTGGGCCCTTCGAGTGGAACATACCGCGTGCCGGCAGTAGTACGTGTCACACTTTGATGTGTTCGGTAGCATGTGTCTGTGCGCTACGCTTCAGGCCTGCCGTCCGTCATTCCAGAGGATTTGGGACACTGCGTCTGGGCTTTTATGGTCATACGCTTCAACGGCCCTCCAGCACACGAGACATACACGGCAAGTGCAGCACTGTAATAGGCATGCACACACCTGCGCACAAACCGGGACGCCAACAAGACAAGCGAGACGCAGAAACAACGAAACCAACCAGACGAGACCGCAGAAGGCGGAAAATGACCACGCACACGATAAGAAAAACGCGACGAAAGTAGCAATCAACACGCAAGAAACATGAAGCCAAGCAGTAGATCGCATTCACACAAGAAAAACAGCCAGTAGGGCGAACAAGGCATCCCAGTCGACCCCAGGAAGAGCAGGGACAAAGTGTATCGGTCAGCACTCGGTCTAATAGCTGCAGGCGGTGTAACAGAGAGATGAACGCCACGCGCGTATTAAATAGGTGACAGGCTAATTGCCGGATGAGCACAAGAAAGACGAGAACGTGCGTAAGACAGACTAGTGCCCGTGGGCCGGCTAGCGCCTCGTTAGCGACATTCGGTCGCATCCATGCAACGTCAACATGAAAGGGTCCTCTCAAAAACTATCGAAAAGCCATGTTACAAATGTTTCTTCTTCAAATGCATGCGAACGGCAGTCGAAGCGTGGCGTCGACTCGGCATGTGGGTGGAAAAATGGCCAGCCGATTCAAATGCCCTCTCACACTCACACAATGGGGTGTCCCAGCGTGCTCGGCTGCCTTGCGTTCATGGCCCGAGGTCGCCTTGTGGGCCAACATAGTCTTGGCACTCGTGCAATCGACTTGGAAAGTCTTACATTGCCACACTTGCGGCTTGGGTCGCCTTGCCTTCTTTTCGGCGAGCGTGGCCCGAGCCTCGGTCACGCGGGCCGTGCTAGGACGGATGCCAGCCACCTGTCGGGGCTCTGCGACGGCGGCCCCGCTGCCACTCGCAGCAAACGCCGCCACGCGGCGAGGAGAAAATGGGTCAGACGTATCCTCCTCCAACCCAACGCCTCGCCTGCCGCCACCATGCGTCGGGCGGTCGCCTGCCCGAATCGAATTGAGCGGCGCAGCTAAAAGCCCACCTAGCCGCGGAGGCAACAGAAACGACTGCGGCCCGCTGGCCGCCTCGGATGTGGGGGCCGGCCGCGTCTGGGGCATGAAGGGCCCGTCGCGACCAGGCGGTGGCGCAGCGACGGCCACCCAGGGCACGGGCGCAGGCACAAGTGGCACAGCCCCGACGGCCGACTTGTCGGTCGCCACCGCGGCGCTCCCAGGAGATGGGGGGGGGGTGGCCAGCGTCATGTGTGCAAATGGGGTGGGGTGGCCGCCGGGGGAGGGGGTGTGCGAGCCGGTCGGAAGGCGGGGGATTCGAAACTGAGGGCTCAGGGGCCCGGGGGATTGTTGGGAGAAGGCCATTGCGCTGGCTACTGCAGGATGCTTGGCGGGCCGAAAACTGCTCGAGCGCATTGGTGTCGCTGGGTGCGCTAAAATTCGTGGGTGGCTGCGCCCGGGCCGCCTTGTCCGGTGGTGCCACTGCTGTGTAGTGGATCCTGCCCTCAAAGCCGACGGGGTATAGCCCCGTCGGATGGCCCAGCACAGGATGCGGAGCGAAGAACAGTAGAAACAACACGAACGCCGTGATCACCGGGCGCGAAGCGCACCAGAACGACGAAAGTCACGCCAACGCAACGCTGGTTTAATCGCACACGCACGATGACCCCAAAGAATACACTCATGTGCCCTCAGAAACAGGACGCAGGACGTGCACAATCCCGACCCCCGGGCGCCACCATGGGGGAACCGGTGCCCAACGGGGCACGGTCTCAGGCCCGGGCCTCTAGTGGCCCCTGCCTAGCATCCTAGACAACCCTTCCACTGGAAGAGGACCCCCGCCCGTCTCGGGGGGGAGCAGGAAAGTCACCAAGACTTCCCAGGTCTCCGGATTTACCTAAAATCAGTACCCCGGGACATATCCCAGGTCGTTTCGTGTGTGGGCCTCGGACTCCCTGGACACCCGCCCAAGGGGGGGTGTCCCACGCTTCCCTCCTAGGGGGGTGTTACGTGAGTGGTCACGACCCGTCCCCGGCTCATGCCGGGGGGCCGTGTCACCATTGACTGGGGGTTTTTCCCCAACATGCTGACCATCATCTGTTTCGTAGCCTCACTGGAGCCTCTTACAGGCTCTAATCGTAGCAAAAATGAGGGTGTCATGCCCAACACTCTGGGGGAGGATTTGCCAGCGAATTTATATGGATGGGCGACCGCAGGTTGATTTTTCCATGTCATGAACCACTCCTTCCCCTTCGTCTGTAACGTACAGCGCGCGCTGCAACCAGAATATTGATTCTGTCAGCCCGTAAGCTGACCGTCTCAGTTATGTCTGTGGTCGGATCCAAGTCATCGGCCAGCCCGAATGCGTTGTCAATGACGCTGTCAGACCGTAAGCTGAACGTCTCATTTTGGTCCTCATCAGATCCGAGTCATCGACCAGCCCGACGGCGCTGTCAGGCAGTCAGCCGACGGGCTCAGTTCGGTGCTCGTCAGTCAGATCCAAGTCATCGCAGCGGATAAGGTCCGTCCGTCGAGATGGTTTGGAGACACTGTCAGGCATCTCAAAGGAACGAACTCCATCTAAGCCGCGTCGAACGCAGGTGAGCTGACCCGAAGGTTTGGCGCGAGCAGCGCCGCCGCAGGAGCATAAAAATGGCCGCCCGCTTGCCTACAGCGCGAGTTCCAGGCTCGTTTTGTCTGCTTCTCCCTCTCGCATCACCCACAAACCCCCCATCTTTGGAAATCAGACTTGCCCCCCCCCCCCCCCCCCCCCCCCCCCCCCCCCCCCCC
>Ga0209093_1002300_pt1 | contig 10742 bp, 13 predicted proteins | sample SidtaG_4_FD_187450 | JGI IMG/M metagenome (GOLD analysis project Ga0209093, IMG submission 187450) | Marine algal microbial communities from Sidmouth, United Kingdom - Sidmouth_Male1 metaG (SPAdes) (version 2) | ecosystem: Host-associated > Algae > Red algae > Unclassified | place: Sidmouth...
CCCCCTCTCCTCCTGGCGCACATGCAGTGCTCCGCTATTCCGCACCGGAACGCGGTGACATCGGGAACCCTCACCAAAGCGAAGGGCGGACGCTTCGCGCGTGCCATTCACACAAGGGCTGCCAAGTCTGTGCTGACCATCCGTGCGTGCTTCGAGAAGGAAGAAGCCGCTCGCAAGTCTTTTAACTTCTTTCGACGTGCCCAGCGCACGGCAAAGGCGACCGGCATGAGCCCCGAATCTATCACTCGCTTGGCCGTTGAGGAGTACGCTGCAAGTCTTCCTGAGGACGGGACCCCGAACTCGCGCTGCTCGAGCAGGCGCGTCCCTCAGGAGGAGCTCGTGCGTGTGCGAAAAGCAGTTTACGCACACTACAACATCCCCGCGCTGCCTACCCTTGACAGTACCCTGGCGTACCTCAACGCCCCTCCGGCGGACGCAGCGGGGGCCGACGCAGGATCGGAGGCGAGCGTGGGGTCCGAAGCGAACGCTGGCGCTGGCGCGAGCACGGGCGCGGGCGCTGGGGCCGCGGGCTCCGGGGCGGAAACGGGGGAGCGGGGCGCGGCCGCGGCCGCAAAGAGGGTGGGCGAGGGCATAGGCCCCGCTGCGGCCGCACGAGCGCGCGCGGAAAACGGTGAGGGTGTTGCTGCTGGTGGTGGGGACTTTGTCGGCGCGAGCGCTGCTGCGGGCGCTGATGAGGGCGTTGGAGCCCGTCGGGGCGCGGATGTGGGTGGCGGGTCGCGAGTTGTCTTCAGCACCCCTTGTTTGTCGCCGCGGCGTCGCGGTGTATCTGCCGCGTCACCAACTCGGGGGGGTCGTCGCGCGGCGTCTCCGAGGTGCAGGGGCACCCCGCCGAGCTCGACTGGCCGCGTCAGTTCCGCGCCCGCCTTCGCCAATGATGCACCGGCCTCCAGCTGTGCGACTGATGGCGGATCCGTCCGTTCTGGCGGAGGGACGGGGGAGTCGTCGGCTGCTCATGCCGCAGCTGGACGTGGCTCTTCCAGACAGGGGTGAACCAGGTATATCTGGTCACGTGCAAGATTGCACCGTGCCATTCAAGAAATCGGGTTCTCCTTTAGTCGAGGACCCAACCACAATGATGTGGTTCGCGAAAATCCATCCGTGCGAAAGCAGCGTAACAACGATATCGATACAGTGCGGAAGTTGCCAAAAGCGGGGCGGACGATCTACTATACGGACGAGAAGTGGCCAAACAAGAGTATGATATCGTATCGCACGTGGAATGACGATACTTCCAACGCTTCACTCAAGGTGCCATCGGGCAAGGGTGGCCGAATAATTGCGGCGCACGCTGGGCCGCAGAAAGACGAACCTTCTGACAAAGCTTCCTGGGTTTTCGTCGGCAAGAAGAACTCTGGTGACTACCACGCCGAAATGGACTCTTCCTCGTGGCTGAATTGGCTGGAGGAGTCTGTGCTTCCCAAGATCCTTGGCGGTTTTCTGGAGATTGAACTCGCCCCGTATATTCTCGTGCGCAACGAAGCTGCCCGCCCGGCCGCCTCGAGGTTCCGCAAGAACCAGTACGCTGATTTTCTTCAAGCTCACGCCCTCGTAAGGCCGAGTCGGGGCCACATTGGCGTCCTACGTGTACACGGGCGGCATTGAAGAAGCGGTTGGACGATAAAAGCCCGAGCCCCTGCTATCTCGTGCAGGACCTGCCCGCCCGGTTTGGGGTGTCTTCGTTAATCTCTCCTGTTGCCCACCCCGACCGTAACCCAATTGAGATGGTTTGGGGCACGGTGAAGATGGCACTCAAGAGCGACAACATGACGTTATCTCTCGCGAGACTTCGAGGCATGGCGGAGGCTGAGTCTGTGAATATTACCTAGGATGCGTGGGCGAAGTACGAAGATCACGCTATCAAGCAGGATTCGCACTACAGAGCGGTTGATATGGTGTGTGCGGAGGTGGAGGCCGCTTGGTGGGGCGTGAAGACCACGCTATCGAGAAGGAGTCGTAAGACCGAGCGGTTGATGAGGTGTAGGCGGAGTAGGAGGCCGCTTTTAGCGGCGAAAAGGATGAGGATGAGGTCGAGGAGCTCATGGACCGGGACAGTGCGGAAGAGAGTGGTAACGAGGACGTGGGTCAGTGGGGGGAGGTGGGAGGGAGCATGTCTGAGTATGAGTGTTGGAAGCCTTGTGTGCGCCCAGCTGTTGTGCTTGCATACGCCTCAAGGCGGTCCAGCTGGGGTGCGGGCGGCATGGTGCCTCGGTAGTACTCGACGCATCAACGGGATCACGCAGGTCGTGTCATCACCCAAAAGAAGCACCCTGAATTCTCTCTGTGTGAGTCGACATCTACCGGATCTGCGTTTCCAAATGAGATCAATTAGCAGCAATCGATGCCGCCGCTTCACGAAGGACACTCGATAGCAGTCAGCCCCCAGGAAATTGAATTTGTACCACCGTTTTCGGTGTAGGCAACGTCCACCCACAGTCCTGCAATATGGGAAAGTTTTGCGGTCGTTGATGCAGTCCTCAGTCTTAAGCAACAGGTCATCTATTCGTCTTACTGCGTGAGATATCCCTTTAGGGTTTCCAAAGCGGGCCCCAAATCTGGAGACGCGGTGTCATCCAGCTCCGAAAAGCACCCAAAAGCGCCCTGGAAGCACCGAAAAGCGCTCCAAAGCGCTTCAAGTTCCCGAATAAATTTTGTATGCACCACCCACTAAAATCTCTGAAGTACAGAAGTGGTGCCCGTGGCTGCTCTCTCAAGTATCATGAAACAGAGTCTTGCGCTCAGAGTTACTGCTCTTGTCCCAATATTTTTCCTCAGGCCGTCTGGACAACAGTGGTAATCGTCGGGAGGGTGGGGCACATGCTGTTCTTCTGTACTGGCGCCGGGACCCGCAATTCAAGTTGCCTCCAAAGGCCTCCAGTACAAGGAAAAAAGGCGTGTACTAGACCGTATTCGATCCTCCTTCACACTACAAAATATCCAATGCAGTATAGAAACGATATTTTCACTTTAGGGCTCGGCGCACCTTTGCGCACCACCGCACGCTCGCAGTACAGACAAGAAGTGCCTCCCAGACATGAAGGATAGACCTCATTGGCCAACAGAACGTCACGTAGTGTACCTAGACGCATTCTCCCGGCCGCAAACCTGCCGTCCACGTCACGCTGCCCCCATCGATTGCGTGGAGGAAAAGTGTTCACTCTTATTGCGCTTCCAGGTGCTTCGTGCGGGTGCCCTTACCCTCCTCCATCGGATCCCTGGTGCGCTCTCTGGGGCTCTTTTGTGGTGTTGAAAGACAAAGCATGGCACCACTAGGACGAATTTGCGACTGAAACGCCGCTTCTTCTCACCTTTGGAGCACGCCGTGTCAGAAGAGTCTGTCTCACGTCGACACCTGTCCCTGTGTGTGGCACTTTTCTTTTTTTTTTGTGCGTATTTACTCTGAGCTTAGCATGTGACCAGTTTTCTTATGCAGACGATAGTACGACAGGGGCCTCGGAGAGGCCCGAGATGCATTGCGGAGACCCCCGATCGCTGCTTATCGCAGCGGGACAGATCGGTTTGTGTGGTGCGAGCGCCCTGGGATGGCTGGTGGAAAAAAAAGAAACAGTGATTTGCTCGTGCCTGGCAGGATGCAGGCTGCTGCTTGCGCTCAATGCCGGTGACAAAAGGACGGCACTTGGACTATTCCGGCATGTGGCCGTCCATTTTTCTGTCTGCCTTGGGTCTTCGACGGCCCGAGCATCCGACTTCTCCACGCCATATCCGCTCCAACAGCCCGCCCGCGTTGTTCCGGGCCGTGCTGTGGCCCCGGCACTTCACCGCTTCCCCCTCCTCCACCATAAGACCCAATATGTTTTCGGGTGCTGCTCGTAGGCAACTATCTACATCTCACTGGGACCTTTCACGACGCCTGCTGCCACCCCTTGCACTCTGGCGTCAAGCCATGAAGTCAAAAGAAGTCCGCAAAACGGCTGTTCGGATGCTGTTTGTCGACGGGGTGGGTGTGGCCTCCACAGCCCTCGCAATTCGCATGTCCCGGAGGTCGCTGACGCGCTACTATCGCTACTTCCATGACACCGGCGGTGGTCTGAACTACGACTCTGATACGTGTAATCGTCACCGGGACAACCTCACGGACAACCCAGAGTTGCGGCGCATTGTGATCGCAGCAGTGGCGTCGGAGCCAGAGTTGTTTTTGGACGAGATTACTGTGGCGGTCAACCACGTGGCGGTTCTGGTGGAAGGTGCGGTGGAGGTATCGGCCAATACCGTCTGTCTGGTTTTGGCTCGCAACGGCTTCACAAGGAAGGTCACTGAGCGGTCGCTTATCACTCAGAGAAAGGCACCGAGGGTGCTGTGGGTTGAGCACCAGTGGATGATTACACTCCGTTTCTGTGTATGTTAATGAGGCTCACCACGTGGGGAGGGCGGCAGAGAAGCAGTGGGTGCGGTCTCTCAGCGGAGAGAGGGCTGTGTGATACGTTGCTTCCTCGTCAGGAGTGCGCACCAGCTGTTTTGGTGCTATCGCGCACGACGAGCTTATGGACTGGATGATCACCCGGCCGCCTCTGGGTCAGACGTCTGTCGAATTTTTGTTGTTTTTTACGAGACACCTGCTGCCCAGCATGGGTAGATACGACCCAGAGAGGTCGTGGGACGAGCAGGAGGAGAGGTGCGTGCTGATGTTGGACAGTGCGCATGAAAATGAAGCGGTGGCTCTGGCCGCAGCGCGCTCGCGGGGGGTGTATTTCTTACTGCTTCCTCCCTACTCTCCTGATTTTATGCCTATCGAGGAGGTCTTTCCGACAGGTAGCAGCTGGCTGCGTTGGTGGTCAACACCGGCGCAGTTCAATGACGGGCCAATGTCCACAATCGACAACATGCTCCACAGCATCGTGAGGGAGATGGGCCCGTGGTTTGTTAAGGTGACGATGCCAAGGTACCTCATGTATGTTTCAAAAATATAATACCACATCAGTTCCCAGCCACTTCAGAAGAGTACGGAGACAATGAGAACCGGGACGGCGTCCCAGGTGCTCTCAGAGGTGCCCAAGTGAAGAACACTTGTTCGGATACAGAAGCAGCCCTATGACGCCACATGTTCAGCACCGCGATCCTCAAAGCAGTCATCGTATGCAAAATCGATGGCAAAAGGATGTCAGACAGACGCTCTCTAAGCTTGGAACCAGAAGATTAACCTGTCAGCCGAGCCATCGACGAACCCGACATGTATGATGCCCGCACTGTAAGGGAACAGCTCTCAATGCACTTATGAAGCATGAAGCCTTCTCAGCGACCACCAGTTATCAAGAATGATGTAGGAGAAGCTCACGCACGCACGTTCTTGGCTGTACCGACCCGCCCTACAATCTGGGCGGTGTGTGTCCGGCGCGCGATTACAAGAACAGTCTTATCTCTGGCTACAGATGCCTTCTGAAACTTTCATGGCTGCTCAAGGTGCTACTCCAATCGGGTCATCCGAAACATGTCTTTATTCGCCGTGGCCGTCGTTTGGAGAAAAGATAGATCGTGTAACCCGTATCGGTGTTGTTATGCATTGGAGGTTGGGCCAAACAGCGGGAACAGATCTGACTCACGTTTTGATGGCAGATAATGACTCAACGTGGTCGAGTTACCCGGGCTGATACGAAAACAGGCCGTAGAAACGCACTGCTCTGGCTGCTAGCCCTAACCATATCCCCTAACTCTAACCCTTACCCAAACTAAAGACATTTCCCCATTCCGGCAATGCACTACTGTTACTCCACATCATCTGCGAATCTGCCTTCACGCTCATGTGGTTACTTCGAGGCGGCTCAGGTGCGACACAGTGTCATGCCTGATCCAAATGGCGGCCTACGACGTTGAATGGGAGATAGGGGATTGGGCAACACAATTTGTTTCTTCGGGTGTCTCATCTCAGCACTAACACGATGAGAATCAAATGGCAGACGTCGCAACTCCATCTGAAGTGCGGTCCGCCCACGCCACCACCGCGTTCAGAGAACATTGGGTGCGCGGGCGGGCCGGAGGGGACGGGACGGGGTCAGGAGCAGCGGCGTCAATGACGGTGGACGCCGAATTTTAGGGGTTCGCGGCGCCGGCGGCAACCCCGGCCGTCGTCGACGCCGCCGTCATCTTCGCGGCCGTTCAAACCGGCGCAGAGGTGGGCGGCGGCCGCAGTGTACGACCAAATCCGGCGGGTGGCTTTCTCCTCCCGCCAGCTCGGTAGCCGAAACAGCGGCCACACTGGTAGACCTCCCGGGAACGCCAGACGATTAATATGCGGGAGGACGCACTCGGGGGCCAGAAGAGTGGAAGAAAAACGGCGCACACGCGCCGCGCTATGCCGCGGAGACGGCGCCATCCGCAACCGTAGCAGCCCGCCCGACAGTCGGGCCGCGCAACGACGCGCGGTAACCAACTCAGTGAACACGACCGAACACGGGAACAAAGACAATTCGGGGAGGAGCATGGCCCCGACAGCCTCCCCCATGGCCCTGTGGTAGGGACGTGACCTGCTCCCCCCGTTACCCGTCATGCGCGCAAAATGTGGCCTCAGTGCAAGTGCACTGCGCAAAAGTACGCCGGCAGGGAATCGAGCCGTGTCCATCGCATAGGAAGCGATGATGATTACCACTAGTTCAATCAGCCATAGAGAATAAACTCCCCCTCGAGCACACCTTCGGGGGTGGCCCCCCTCACTCAACAACATGTGCACCCAAAGAACTCGGACCAAGTGGCCCCCCCTCAGCCTCAGCCTCAGCCTCCGCGGCGTCCCCCAAACACCTGCTGTACTCAATGGCTACAGCGCGTGAGTGGAATCGCCACAGAGCCACCGACGCCGCCGCAGCAGCGTCGCCAGCTTACCGGCGCGCACCGGCCGGCCGAGCGCGGCGCGCTGCCACCGCCGCATCGCGGGGCCGGTGTGGCCGTACACCTCCAACTTCAACGCGGTGCAGGTGTTGGTGGTAGCCCGACCGACAAGGGCGGGAGGGTACTTGGCCACCTTGGCGTCTTCGCGACCCGTGGCCATCACCGGCCGCAGGGGCACGACCGTGGCGTCGTGCATCACCCGCTGCTGAAACGTCGTCTTCAATGACGCGTCGGCCGAGACTAAGACGCCATACGCGGCGTGCGGCGCCCGCAGGCCGGGGTGGAGGGCGCCTCGCGACCCGAGCACGGCGATCTCCGCCACGAATTCCGTCTGGACGGCGCCGCGCGAAGCACCTCGTTCGGCACGTGAACCAGGCGGTGGTAGAGGCGCTTGCGGAGCGGCGCCAGCTCCAGGCACGCCGGCATAAAGTGGAGCCCCTCAGCATCGGAACTACACCCGCGGCGGCACCGCCCGCCAATTGGCAACGATCGCGGCGGGGCGCCCAGCCACAGCCGAACCGCCACTCGGATAGGCGTCACCGCGATGGTGGTGCCCTTCACGCCTGGGGTCGGCAGCGCCGACAGCGACAGAGCGGCGCCCGCAGCTCAACACGCCGCCATCCCTGCGCTATTCCACAGACATAAGATGTGGTACATGCGCGCGCGCGCTGCAGCATGTGCGTGGTGGGACAGCTCGCGCTGCGTGGCCCGCGCCTTCCTTCTCAAAGCGCCCGCCACGTGTCGAACGAGTGTGACGCAGGGCTGCGTGGGCCCATTGCCCTTGAATTGGTCGCATCGGCCTCGCACACAGACGAGAAGGGGAAGGACAGCGGCAGCACACTCGAGTCTGCGTCGCGCAGAGGTGTGCCCACTTCGGGTGATGGCGGGGCCAACAAGACAGTCAATTCCGGGTCAACTGAACGCGCCTGACGGGTGTCGAGCAGCTCCAGACGGCCGCGTCTCAGGGCCAGGGCGGCGGAGGCATCCGCCACAGCGGCGGGAGGGTGCCACGCAGGGAAGGCGGGGGTAGAGCGGGGGCAAGCTCTGCCGAGTACAAGGGCGTGGGGCGCTGAATGACACCCATCGGACCCCAGAACCAGACGCCGCTGCCACGCGGGGGCAGAGAGGCCGTTTCTTCCCGCCCCGGCGACCCCTACGACTACGGAGCCACACCTGCGCCGGCCGCCCCGGAGCCCGCGCTTACGGCGCGGGGCGCGCCCCCCCGCGGAGACCTCGGCGCCACCCTCGGGCCGCCGCGGTCGGCCGCATCAGCCGCCCGGGCCCCTGCGTGATGCAAGGGATCAGCGTTCTTCCTGCAGCTTGCGGGATGCAGCACCCGCACACCCGCAAATGGACGCACCTTCAGCCCCCACAGCGGCTACAGCCGCCCCGCCGGCCGCGGCAGACCCCATAGGGGCCACAACGATCTCGCGCGCCACCGCCGGGACGAGCACCGCTGCCTCGCTGTCCGAAACGGCGCGCAACGCAGGCCCGTAGGCCGCCCTAGAGGCGCAAGGCGTCCACCCAGGACGTCAGAACGTCGGCGGGGTCTATCCGCGTCCAACCGCCGACGCCTAGGCCGCCCAGGGCCCTTGGTAGCACCACGCGCTCGAGTGCTGCCTCGCGCGTGGCGGCGCTGTCGCCCGCATTGAAACATAGAGGGACCAAGAGGGTCCGCGCGTCGGCGTCGACGGCGCCGGCGAGCCGCGCGCCAGCGTCGAGGGGCAGAGTGCGCAACCAGTTGCTGGCGCGCGACCCCGCGCACTGGCGCAGCAGGAGCAGCTGCGAAGGCAGCTGCTCCGCCGGCAGGGCGCCGATAGCTCCGAAGAGGGCGCCCTGCACTGCCGCCACCCGCGAAACGGCGGTGTCGACTAAGGCGGTCCCGCCGACGGGGACAGAGAGCGAGTACTCCCAAAGTACTCCCACTCTTCCGCGCACCCCTGGAGCGCTCCTGCGCACTACGGGGACCAGCCGACGCACCTGGCGGGGGATACCTCGGCGTCGATCGCCAAGCCGCCCGGCGCTGTGACCCTCATCACACAGTGCAGGTCTGCTGGCGCGCCCACCTCCACGACGTCATCCTAGAATGCACTCATCAGAACGTCCGGGTGTGCGTCGCGAAGGCGCTGCTGCAATAGCGGCAGCGCCGCTGCGTGCAGTCGCGCTCCGAGCGGGCCGCACTGATGGGAACCCCGCTCGGCCCGCACCTCTAGCCGCGCCGGTGGCGAAGACGTGACCAGGGCCGCCTCGCCGCCGTCGGCAGCGTCAATTGAGACATCGGACTGCGGCGCCTCAGCGCGAGAGCTGGCGTCAGGCGCCCAGCTGTACGTGGTTGGCGCCTTCCCTTCCCCGTTCACTCAGTCGAGGATCAGGGAGATCAGCGGCAGCGCGCGCGACAGCATAGCACTCGCGGGAGCTCGTCGTCTTGGACGACACCGTCGAAATCGACAACAAAAATGAGGTCGTCGACGACGTGGACGACGACGAGTCCGATGACGTGATTGTGGACACCGGCGTCCATGCCGACGACGACGTTGACAAAGTCGATATTGATGCAGACGTCGACGACAACGTCGAAGTCGACATCGACGCCCCAGGAAATGTGGGGGTCGGCCCGGCCCCGTCAGGGGTGCCGGCCGTTTCGGCCCCCACCGCATTCTGAGAGGGTGGGGCACGCGGGCGGGCCGAGGGCACCGGGGCTGGGGCATCGGTGGCGGTGAAAGATGGCAGCGGCGGCGAATGTGCCGGATCGGCGGCGGGGGGGTCCACCCCAGCCGTCACCGTCGTCGCCGTCGTCTTCGCGGCCGCAGATATCGACGCATCCGGAATCGCCAGGCGCGGTCGACTCGCAGTTGGTCGGCCAGCGGCGAAAACGCGAGCCTGGCCGACCAAATCCGGCGGGTGGCTTGCACCCCCCGCCGGCCGGGCCACCGCATCAGCGGCGGCGTCGGGCGAGCGCGCGGCGACGCCGGCAGGGCGGGCGGCGGTGGCGGCCGCCCGCCCGTCGTGCGTCGCGAGCGTGCCCGCGATGTGGGAATGCTGCGACGCACGCACATGGGGGGGCATGTCGCCCCGCCGTGGCAGCTGCTCGAGGGTGGCGGTGAGGGCGCGGCGGCAGTGCGACGCCACCACGTCCGCGGCAAGCGCGCTGCCGCCCAGAGCGCGGCGCCGCGCACTGCCCAGCAGAGCCGGTGACCGCGGGTCGGCGGCCGGCAGCAGGCGCAGCACCGTCGCCGCGCGCCCGTGGCCGACAGCCGCGCAAAACGCCGGCGCCGCGTGGGCCACCAGCGTGACCGCGGTGGTCGTGCCGAAGCGGTCGGCGTCGACGAAGGTGTGGACGCAGACCCCCGTGACGTCTGCCAGCAGCGTCCGAAAACGGTGCGGGCGGTCGTCCCGGGGCACCCCCGAGACGTAAGCAGTCTCGAGGGCAAGGTTCGGGGGCGGCCGCGGCCGCGCGCGGGAAAGCTCCGCGGCGGCCGCGGCGGCGCGCATGTCAGCGTCTACGGAGCCGTTGGCAATCCCCGCCGACGGCGTGACACTCAGCGCCCCGACGACTGTTGAGGCAGCCCCCCAAGCCCGCACTGGTAAGTCGGAGTTACTGCGGACTGCCTGGACAAGTCCAGGTGTACTTATGCGGTGATCGGCTTGTTTGTCTGTATCTTTGACATGCATTGCTGTAGGAGGGTGCTGTAATTACTTGTACTTGTATATCGAGGGGAGCTCCTTTTGGAGCTGAGCTCGGGAAGATTTTCGTGGGCTCGTTGAGGAGCGTCGCGATTTGTGGGCCCTGTCACTGCGTTGGCGGGGGTGTGCCTCCAGGACGTTGAGAGAGGGGCACACGAGGGGGGTAAGAGGCCTCTGGCCTCGCGCCTCAGACCGGTCTCGAG
>Ga0209093_1002302_pt1 | contig 10736 bp, 9 predicted proteins | sample SidtaG_4_FD_187450 | JGI IMG/M metagenome (GOLD analysis project Ga0209093, IMG submission 187450) | Marine algal microbial communities from Sidmouth, United Kingdom - Sidmouth_Male1 metaG (SPAdes) (version 2) | ecosystem: Host-associated > Algae > Red algae > Unclassified | place: Sidmouth...
GGGAGCTCCTCAATTGGCGGGGGGCCAGTGGCGGACGGAGGCTCGTTGCCAGGTACTGGCGCGTCTACTCGAGGCGGGCCGTCGGCGGGCGGGGCGCCGTGCGCCGCTGCGGGCAGCGCTGGTGGCGCCGCGCGCCCCACCCTTTCAAGCACGACTAGCCCGACGGCGGCGCCTCTTTCACGAGGAGCCGCTGCACTGGCCGAAGCCGTGGCGTCGGGCATCCTACCTATGCGTCAGGGGGTGATCAACGTTGCCGCCAATGTCGAGGACATTGAGGAGGGCCTCTCGTCGTTGCGCGTGTCCTAGGAGTCGCTTGCCCGCGGGCATAAGCGCGTCATCACGTCGATGCAGAACATTAAGGACAGTGTGATGAATGGCTTTGCCGCGCTCAATAACTACGTGAAGCACCTGGTGTCGACGCGCGTCGACGGCAGCAACAAGCCGGCGGATGACCCGGACTTGATGTCGACTATTAATGACGTGCGCCGTGGATTCAAGGACACGCTCGTGATGCGCATCGGGCGCGCCACCCGCAGCCCGCACGATCCAGACCACGACGGGACATCGATCCGCCCCCCTCCGACGGCGGGGTCCGGTGGACATCCGAATCCGGCGCGTCACAACTTTCATCAAGCAATGTCGAGCAACCGAGAACGGTCCTGTGATCTCGACCGTTGGGCCACGGTTCAGTGGTCAAAATACCATCAACGCATGCTGCGATTCCTGATGATGGTGCAATGGACTTGTCATGATCCCAAAATGGCACGAAAGCGGAGATCTGCTGGTCACTGTCCACCTCGCACATGGCAGGCAACCAGATTGGTCGACGGGCCGGCCCCCCTCTAGGTCTAACAGTTCGACCGCGACGTGCGACCCCTAGCACGCCCGCCCCCCACTGGTGGAACTGCCAAATTGATCGGTGGACCCGGACACGCGTGCGGTGCGCCAGGAAGGGTGATGAAAGACTCATTGCTGTCACGTGCTGCCTTGTGTGTCTGTGCAGCTCGCGTCTGATGGGCCGATTTCGAAAGATAATGAAGAATTCTGACGAAAAGAACCCATTGAGTCGTGACCTGCCTCTGTGCTGCTTGTGAGCCGGTAACACGTGGGGCATCTTTTGAACGGCGTTTTCTCAATAGAGGTACCTGGGCGCTCTCTCATTGGTTCGACATATCACTGATAATGTAGGCAGTGCCTGGTGGACCCTCGCGCCAATGAGAGCGCAGGGCCGCTGGAACTATTGAGGTATCAATTTGCGGGCCTGAGCAATAGTGCCCACCATGTGTGACATTCTGACGCCACGTCTGCAATGAGCTTGCCACGAGCGCCAAAGTCGGGCGCGACCTCGGCTGTCACAGAAACAATGTTTCAGCACTGTTAAGCCCCGCTCGAGAGGGTCGCCCAGGACCCCGCGTCGTCGCGTGGAATCATGAATCGGTCTCGTTCATGGGATTTTCACTGCGCCTGTCCTGAGAAGGAGAGCATTCGAGCCCAAAACGGACACATGTGAGATGTCGATGGCACTATTGGTCTCGCCGGAGTGCTAGGTTTTTTGTGTAACGACTGTACGCCGATGCTTCGAATGTTCCCAGCGAAACTCTGCACGCTCTTGGCCGTGCACGCCGAGCGCCGCCGGCTCTCCGCGCCCCCTTTGCGGCAGCAGCGGGTGGCCGTCGCGCCCGTGGCAGGGGTGGCCGCCGCGGATGGGGGTGGTGGTCGTGCCCGTGGCAGAAACGGCCACGGCTGCTGGCGACGGCGGTCGCGCCCGTAACTGGGGCGGCCTCGTCGTCTGTGGGGCGGCCGTGGCGACTGCGGCGCGTGTCGGAGGCGGGTGGCCACTCTTGGGCCGGTGGCGGCCGCGGCAGCTGCAGCGCGCGGCGGCGGCAGTGAGCGACAGCGCCGACAGCGGGGTTGGGTGCGGCGGCGGCGCGGGGGGGTTGCGTCTGCGGTAGGTTGGGGTGCGTGCGACGGAAGAGGCGGCCGGGATTTAAGCTCCCGCCCTTTTCGGTGGTGGCGGCGGCCGGCGACGGTGCGGCCGGCGGGGGTGTCGCGGCGGCGGGGGGCAGGGACGGCTGTGGCAGCGGCCGAAGGGGGTTGCGGTACCGCCCGCGCCGGTGGCTGGCGCGGCGGCTGCAGCGAGCGGCTGCGGCAGTTGTGGGCGGGCGTGGCGGTGGCGGGGGGGGGTGGCGGAGGCGGCGGGACGTCAGTGAAAGCGTCTCGACGGTGGCGCCAGCCAGTGCACTGCATGACAACCGCACTAGACCGAGGGCACTCAAGGCCGAACGACAAAACGAGCAAAAAGCGTATGCGAATGGCAGATGCGCTTGCAGAGAGGTGGGAAGGGCGGGGGAGAACCAAGACTCCAAGCAGTACTGGCGGTTGCATTGACACGAGAAGCAAAGCGGAAACGGTCGGAACACACGCAAGAGCATGGGAAAGCAACGACTCGGAAGAAAGAAGCAGGAGAACGGGGTGATCGTGTACGAGCGCGACAAAGAAAAAAGTGAACAGCTTTAGTGAAGAGGGCGAGCACATGTATATTCAACGGACACATGCACGAAGGACTGCGCAAGGCGTCAGTGGAGACGGGAGGAGACCGTCACAAAGCATCGTCACGCAAACATGGGGAGCAAGTGCGGCCAGCGTGTAGTGGTAAGTGCGTGTCCAGCGAAAAAAAAAAGCAGGCGTGCGACACGGGGGGTGCGCAGGCGCAGCATAACAGAAGGGCGAGGGGGACAGGGAGGATGGGAAGGAAGCGTTCACGAAAGCAATGGTGGCGGCGCAGCAACGAATGGCCGCTCGGAACGAGACTCGGGGGCGCTAAGAAAGAGTACAGATCAATACATATCGAACAGGAAATGTGCTCGTGCTCTTCGTGGCTCGAGCAACGGTCGTGGCGGCCGTGCAGGCGGTGCCGGCGGCGCCGGGGTGGTTGGCGATGACGGTGGTGATGACGGTTGCGATGGGGATCTGGCCACGTCGGTGGTGCGATGGTGGTGCGTGGCCCGCATTATCGTCGGGCTTGCCGACCACGACCATATTCAGATGTGGATTCGGCGGCGGCGCCCCTAATTTAAGGGTGGAGGCCGAAGCGACCCCGGCGGGGGCGGGCGCGCCCCCCTGTGGTGAGGGGTGTGGGCGCCAACGTCCATTTTTGGATGCCCAGGGGGGGGGGCCAGCCGCCACGGTGCGACGCAGTGCCAGAGAATGCCCGTTGCTGCGGTCCAGGCGGGGGGGGGGGGGGAATGCCGACGCTGTCCGACGGACAGTCGATGCACAAAAAAGTGGTCCCGCTGGCCGCCGTGCAGGCAAAAGGCAACCCGAGCTACGCGGTTCCTGCCGCGCAGACAGCACGAATTGGGGCGATGACGCGAGAGCGTGACATCGGCGTCCCAAAACGGAATGGCTGGATGCAGCGACGGCCTTCCATCTGACTTTATCCCTCCTGACCACTCGCTGCTAGACACGAGAGGCTCATACCACTGTGACACTCTGAAATGAGCATTCCAGCCACATTTGAAGTATCGCAAGCCACCAATCTGATGCCGACCGCGAAAATGTTTAATTTCGTGCAACTGCGCTCTCGGAAAAAAGCAGTTGCGATCGCTCGCCAGGATTCCAGGAGTTGTCCGACTCGTCCCAATCTGATGCAAGGGGATCGTGGTGCTCCTCACCTGCGCGTGTCGGCACGTGCTGGCAGTTGGCGGTGTGTCCTCGGGATGAAATCTGGCCTCTGAGCTTCGTCTCTTGTGCGAAGGTTGACAGACGGCTCCCCTTGTGCCTTGTGGACCAGTCACGAGACATCTGTATTCAATGAAATCTTCGGGAGACTGTGGTCGGCTCGTCCCCCTCAGCGCAACGGATGTTCTCATGCCCTCTCACAGCCTCTCTGGGAGTGTCACTGTGCTGTCGGTCTCTGGTGCCTCTGTCCAGGAGTGACAGGAAGAATGGCGTCCCATTGGCCACAGCACGGTGAGCCGTCGACACGGCAGACGCCGTGCACCATCCGCCAATCGAAGGGTCCAGGTACTGCCACTGGGCTCGACAGTCTCTTGCGCTCTTCTGCACACTCGCAGCATTGTGAGCGATCGTCGCTGCAGGAAACAGCCTCGACAGACAGCCATTCTGTTTGGGCGTCAGTTCCGAACAAGCCTTCAACGGATGCGAAATGCGTTCGAAACCCGTTCGGGTGCATGGATCTGCGTCGCGAGTTAGGTGAAGAAACGGGCGGAGCAGCCGACGCAAGTGGCATCTACCACCGTGATGAGGGGCGCAGCGGAGAACGGCTTAGTGAGACGGAATGCAGGCCATGACCTGCGCAGAGCTCATTGAAAAAGCAGTCCAACTATGTTTTTCCTGCACCTGAAGAATTGCAGTGTCCTGACTGCTCCATTGTCTACGGCGCCGCGGTTCATCGCTACAAAAAGGCCACCGTTCTTCCTGTACGATTCCCCGACTACACTAGCGACACTGCTCGCGACGCGCCAACGGAGAGCGTGACAGGCAGCACTGCCAGAGGCGAACAGAACAGTCTCACACCAGAAGAACCCGGCAGCGAACACTCAAAGAAAGAAAAAACACACACGACCTCGATGCGCACGATATGGGGACGTGCGTGACGATGGAGCTGAGCCCCTCGCCGAAGCAAACAATCCGCGCACAACAGAGAGCAGGTAACACAAACAAACGAGGACAGACACAGGAGGTGACAGCAACCTGGCCAGCGCGAATCGACGGAGTCCTCGGAGCCGTTGAAACGCCTGATCGGCAGGCACGCACAGAGACAGTCGGCGTACTTCAGCGGCGAGCGGCATAGTAGGCGCGCCACTGGGCGGCGTAGTCGTCGGAGACGGGACGAATCTCCTCGTCCTCTTCATTGTCCACGACAGCGTCTTGGCGCTGGCGCTCCGCCTCGCGCGCGGCCTGCGAGCCGGGAAGTACCGGGACACCGGTAGGCAGAGGCGCGAGACGCACGGCTTGAGGAGGAGTCGGAAGAATGGCATCGACAGGAGGCTCGAGGAGAGCCGGGCCAGGGGCTGCTGGCGCCACAGCAGGAAACGTCGGCGCAGGTGCTGCTGCAGGAGCTGCAGCCACCACAGCCACGTACGCGTCCACTAAATGACGACGGCCATGTGCGCCGTCCAGCAGCTGTAGGCCGTCGTGCACAGCAGCGTCCTTGGGGAGAACGTCATGGAGAAAGAGGAGCTCGCGCTCGTAGAGGGAGCGATGGCCCTGGTTGAGCACCCCATGCCCCACCGTGACCGGCGGCAAACCGGCGCGCACACGGAGGTAGGAGCGCACCTTCAAAATCATACCGAAACCATTGACAGAGAGCCACCACCAGTAGCACACCAATTGGAGCAACGCAAGCGCGGCGAAGATAACAATAGAGTCAGTATCTGACACGCAACGTCACCGTCCATTTGATATGGAACAGCAGCAGATATCTGGCAGGAGCCTGCCAGGACAGGAACACGCCGGCAACAACAGCACAACGACAAGCACGAGTAGACATGCTCCGCAGAAAACGCAAACTTACCCGGAAGGAGACGTTCGCAAAGTGTCCATACAAGCGTCGGATGACTCGCGAGGCCTTGTTGGGACCCGACCAGGTGACCATTGATGACGTCCCCTCAATTTCCTCGATCACCTTCGCCAACGCTTCCAGAATAGCCAGTCGGCCATGCGCGTCCGTGAAGAAGGCGTCGTCCTGCAGCAGCTCTACACACTCGTCGCCGGACAGCTTCAGCACGCGCCGAGTAGAAGAAGTTGGGGACGAGCTCCAACTGCCCATGCCCTTTTGCACATGGATGTGCTTGACAAATGCGGCAACAGCGACGGAGGTCAGTGAGCCGTTGAGGTGGCCAAAGACGCGCTTCAGGTAGTGGTGGGCGACGACGAGTGCCATCCCCTTCGCGGGCTTCCGCACCGGCAGCATCACCTTTTGCTGCAGCTTCTCCATGGTATCGGACTCGGAGGTCTTCATGACCCGAGCGGCCGCGCTCAGCATTTGCGCGTTGATGGTGGCCGCAGAGGGATACACCTCCGCCGAGATAGAGGCCGTGCGGATCTCTGAAACGAGCGCCTCGAGGAGCAGCGCCTGTCCAAACAGCGGCCATAACAGTGTCAACAGACAATGCATCCATCATGTCAGTTACCGTGACCATATCATGCCCATCAACACCCCTGAGAGCGCGCCCTCGCGTCGCGCGTATCATTCAGTCAGGGCAAAAACTCCCGTCTTCACCCACACGCTCCAAGGGTCTAAGAGCCGTCCGTAAACATACCGTGATGTCACGAATGACAGTGGGCGAGTTGGTGTCGGCAGCATCGCCGGCACCATCACCCGAGCGCGCTGCCGAAAGGCGGTCGCCGAGGTCGTTGAGCACGCTCTCCAATCGCGTCAAGCGCTCCAGAACCACACCGTTACCCGACTCGGAACCGTCGGAGGCAGCCGCGATGCCGTCCATTCTTCGCAGCGCCGAAGCAGACTGGGACTTCACGACGACGAGCTCCGCTCGTAGGCGCGTCAACTCGCGCCTCACGGACGAGAAGCCGTTCCGCACGGCTTGATGGAGGACGGTGTTGGTAGTCACCACCGGCTCGAGCCCCTGTTGAGAAGCTGGCGACGCAGCCGCTGCTGCTGCGCGCGGGGCGCGTGCAGCACTCGAGCGTCGCCGCCGTGCCGACGGCAGGGCGTGTCCAGGCGACGCCGCCGGGGACATGGGCGGCGTGATGTAAGCCGCCACGAGCGCATCGTCGTCCATGTCACTGCTGCTTTCCTCTTCATCGTCAGCCGGTGAACGAGCGGGCGCATGTGCTCGCCGCACAGCAGTGGAGCGAGAAGGCGGCGGCGGGGGGGGGGTAGCGGCGCGCGGCCATGAAGCACCAGCGCTGGCACCCACGGGCCCATGGTCGTACGGTAGGGGTGGAGCCGCACCGGCGGGTGGAAGACCACGTGCCGCCGGTGAAAGATGAGAGGCAGAAAGCACGGTCTGCGCGTGGGGAAACCAAAGGGCCGCCAGCAAGATGCTTGGATTGCGGCTGCGCGCGGCCAGCTGCTCAGCCAACTCATCGGACGCATCGCCCACGCGCACTGAGGGGGGCACCGCGGCCGCCGCGCCGGCGTCTGCATGCTGCGGCGGATCTGAGCGCTTGCCCAGAATGCTCGTAGCCCGTTGCTCAGCGCCGCCCGTCGCCGCCGACGCCGCTGCTGTGGTGACCTTCACGGGCCCAGGCGCTGTACTGCTTGCCGCCGCAGTTGTCGATGATCCAGGAACAGAGACATTACCATACAACGGGTAGCGCTGCGGACGACAAGGCATGGTCACAGCCGAAGGAGTAGTCAACGGAAGATCCGCATTGTCCCGGACAGTCGTGTTGCTCTCGTCCGCACGCAGGTCGTCACTGCTCGCAACCGCCGCTGGCGCCAGACCGACAGCAGAGTCGCCGTTGTCATCCGCCACATTAGCGACAGCCGTGTCGACTTCCGCGACGCTGGCGACCACGTCAAAGCCGCCGTCATTGTCCACGTCATCAGCACCCACATTACCGCTGGACCTGTCGTCAGATACAGGAGCGGGCGGAGCTGTCGGCAGGTTTGCGCACGAGGGGGTCACTTGCATTACTGCCGCCTTGCGCACGAAACCCCGGCGTGGCACGCGCGGAAGGCCCCGGTACTTGTCTTTCCGGAACGGAGAGCGTTGCGGCTGTGTCATTGCCATCGTGCGCGGATCACAGGGAGCCAGCGGCGGCCCGGTCATGGATTGCTCTGCCCCAGACATATCAGGGACCGAACTGAGGTTCGACATTGCGGGTGCCGCCGCCTGCCGTCCGACCTCGCTGGGGGTGGATGGTGTAGCAGCATGTGCAGGTACAGGCGGCCAGGGCATCTGCAGACGCTTCTCGCGAGCAGCAATGATGACAGAAAGGACGGCTTCGCGTTCACGGTTGGCCGCACGCGCGCGAGCCATGACCTCTGCGCGAACGGCCTCGGCTGCGTCAGCTAGCGACATCTGGCGGCCGCCCGACGCCTCCCCGACCACAAAAGCCGCCTGGCGCACAGAAGCGCTTCCGTCCGAACCGCCCGACGACGCACGACCGCCGGACACCATGCCACCACCCGAAGCCGCCCCACCGCCCGACGCCACTCGGCCGCCCGACGTCGCACCGCCACCCGACAACGCACCGCCGCCGGACACTATGCCACCGTCCGACGCCACACGGCCGCACGACTCCGCACCAGCGCCCGTCGCCGTACCAGCGCCCGACGCCGCACCACCGCCCGACGCCGCGGCGCCAGCCAAAACCGCCGCACCGACCGACGCCACACGGCCGCACGACTCCACACCAGCGCCCGTCGCCGCACCAGCGCCCGTCGCCGTACCAGCGCCCGACGCCGCAGCACCGCCCGACGCCGCGGCGCCAGCCAAAACCGCCGCACCGACCGACGAGACACGGCCGCACGACTCCACACCAGCGCCCGTCGCCGTACCAGCAGCCGGCGCCATGCCACCGCCCGACGCCGCGGCGCCACCCGAAACGCCACCACCGCCCGACACCGCGGCAGCTCCCGAAGCCGCACCACCACTCGAGTACGAACCGAAAACCAAAGCCGCCTCGTGCAAAGCCGCCGTCAGACCGGCACCGCCCGACGCCACAAGGCCGCCGGGCGCCACACGGCCGCCCGATGCCGCACTACCGCCCGAGAACTCACGACCACCTGAAGCCGCACGACCACCCATGGCCGCACCAGCGCCCGACGACGCACGACCACCCGACTCCGCACAACGACCCATGGCCGCACCAGCGCCCGACGCCATGCCACCGCCTGACGCCACGGTGCCACCCGAAACGGCACCACCGCCAGACGCTGCGGCGCCACCCGAATACGAACCGAAAACCAAAGCCGCCTTGTGCACAGTTGCCTTTCCGCCCGCGCCGCCCGACGCCACACGGCCGCCCGACGCCACACCACCACCAGTCGCCACACGGCCGCCCGACGCGGCACCAACGCCCGACGCGGCACCACCGCCCGACGCCGATCCACCGCCCGACGCCATGCCACCACCAGACGCCGCGGCGCCACCCAAAACGCCACCACTGCGCAACGCCGCGGCACCACCCGAAGCCGCACCACCGCGCGAATACGAACCGAAAACCAACGCCGCCTTGTGCAAAGCCGCCTTTCCACCGGCACCGCCCGACGCCACACGGCCGTTCGACGCCACACCACCGCCCGTCGCCACACCACCGCCCGACGCCGCAGTGTCGACCGACGTCTTTTCATCTTTGCGGCCCGAGACCGCCTGGGCGATATCCTTTTCAAGGAGCTCCGGCTTGACGAGCGAGGCCGCAACGCGAGCGGCATCTGCTTCCTCCTCGAGGACCTCCATCTTCTGCTCAAAGAGCGCAACGCCCAGTGCGCCACCGAGCTTCAGCAACTGCGGCGGCGGACCGGCACGCGCGGGGCCGGAAGAGGACGCCGGAATAACTGCCGCCCATGACCCCGGGTTGTCTACGTCGATAGGTTCCTTGGCGTGACGTAGGGACTGAAACGCGGCTTCCTCCGTTGACGGGTCGCCGCCACCGTCACAATCGAGTGCATCGACGTCGATGACGTCGAGCTTGGTGGGACTCTTGCGGCTCGGGCCCGACACGTAGCCGTCACTGTGGTTGTCAGAGCCAGAGAGTCCCATGGCCGCAAACGACCTCCGACAGCACCACGGGAGAGGGAGTGTGCAAGAGTACTCAAACGCGCAACACGCAGCGAACAACGTTGGACAACAGAACAGGTCGACAGCGCATTAGCACGGAGACCACGCCCCGGGTGATCGCAACACCTGTACATATACAGTCGGCGGGGGCAGGCGGGACACCCCACCCGTCACTACCTGACCGACACCCCTAGACAGGCGCGCAGCCCACGAGCTGCAAACAGTACGTGAGAGATGCCTCTAGACATGCCGAAAGGCGTTGGGTCATGCCCAAAGCGGTGCATGTAGCGCTAACCACACTTACAAAGTCGAGGGAACCAGGACGAGACGATCAGAATGGGCCTAAGGCCGTGCCATCGGCGGCGCAGCCATTTGCAGGACACCCGTTCAGCCCCTGGACGGACTGCGGCACATGTGATACCTGCATGCTAGCGCCGATGTGCCGGTGACCGGCAATCGACTGGGAGGCGAAGTACCGGTGCGCCATGCCACGACCACGTGCCAGGCGGACCCGACATTCGAGACAAAGTCGCCAGCCGTCACCCACACCCACAGAGAAGCAAAACAAGTCCGCGCATCAAAACAGCCGCAAACGTGAAATCTAGCCGCTGGTGACGTCAGTGACAGGCCGGCCGTGTGCCGGTCCTCCACCCGACACGCGGTCGTCGACTGTGCGTAGACCCCAGGTGTGTGGGTATAAGCCACACAGGACGGTGCGACCACCAGCGCTGTCCCGAAAGCGGACATGCACCAACTCCTAGAGGCGTAGAAGTGTGCCACAGAGTGATGGGCATGCGCCCGGAGTACCGAACGGCGGGGTGGGCGTCGCAGGGAGGTGCGCGGAGGTCTATGGCGCCGCTTCGGGCGCTGGCTTCCGGGGGCCGTTTGAGGCGCGTGCTCGGTCCAGTAACGTACGAAAAATGGGACTCGGCCCGGCTCCAGGGTGCTAGAGGACCTCGCGGACAGAGCGTGGTGGTCCCGAGAAGCGGGGGGGGGGGGGGGGGGGCGGGCAATGAGGGG
>Ga0209093_1002303_pt1 | contig 10733 bp, 13 predicted proteins | sample SidtaG_4_FD_187450 | JGI IMG/M metagenome (GOLD analysis project Ga0209093, IMG submission 187450) | Marine algal microbial communities from Sidmouth, United Kingdom - Sidmouth_Male1 metaG (SPAdes) (version 2) | ecosystem: Host-associated > Algae > Red algae > Unclassified | place: Sidmouth...
AATAGGGAAATTTCATAAACTATATGAGGTTTTCTTATTTTATTTCTAGTGTGGGGTGAATACCCACACCCATTATAAATAAGACGACGGGAATACATCACACAAAACTATCTAACAACTTTTAATCCATCTAAAAAGAGATTCATTTTCTCTAGGGGCAATAATCGATGCTGGTTCGCCTATCGATTCTTGTTGAAGTGCTGGATTTTTGAATTTTTTGTTCATTTTTATGGTTGTTTCAAGTTTTATTTAATGAATTGTTTTTTGATAAAGGGTGAAGTCATTGCCGTCAAAAGACTGCCGTAATCTAGGTCAAAATTTACTCCCACCCCCACTTTTAGATCGGAGTTTTTACTATTAATAACCGTGTGATCGCTACTCGAACCTAATATTTCTAGATCTTGATTTGGACTTAAACCAGATATGAGGGTATCCTGCTTTCCCAAAGCGATAATTGCTCTTTGATGCATACCGCGATCTCTGAATACGGGAATATTGCCAAAAGCATCTTGTCCAATTTCGCCAAAGGGTAGAGAAGGCTTTACTTTTGATTCAATAACTTCGGCAATTAATTTAAAGGCATTGGTATGTAATTTGGGAATAGCTTGGCGGTTAACTGTTCCACAGCCTAGAAGAATTGATTCTCCCAAACGTAAATTATTAATTCGCCCAACGTTCTTTGTAGATTTGTACCATTCATAGTTAGCCGAATTTCCTCCAGAAATCAGGGCTAAGTTAATTAAAAATTTCTTTTCTATGGCATCAGTTAATACTGACAGTTGCTGCATTTTTTGATCCTCAGGCTTGATGCCTCCATAACAAGCCAAATTACAGCCGAGTCCGATAATTTTGAGATGAGGTAAGGTAAGAACTTTTTGAATAAAGAAGAAAATATCATCAGGAAGGATTCCTTCTCGCAAGTCACCCATTTCCAACATCAAAATTATTTGATGAATCTTATTTTGCAAAGATGCGTAGTAGTTAAGCTTCTCCAAGGTTTCAATTTCGGTATTAAGACTAATATCTACATCTTCAACAACAGATTCTGCTTGACTTGAGGCAGTGCGGAGTAAGACAAACTGAGCCGATACTCTGGCATTTCTCATCCTTTGAATATTTTCCAAACGAGAGTCGGCAATAAACTTGACTCCGCCTCGAATCATCGCTTGGACAATTAAAGGCTCTCCCAATACTGCCTTAGATACTCCCATCAATGAAATACCTTGTTCTCCATAAAGTTCGCACAACATCCGAGCATTATGCTGTATTTGGGATAAGGTGATTTCAATTCTGGGCATAAACCCTGGCATATTTTGGTGGCAACCTTTAACGTTCACCCCGTTGTTAACGCGGGACGTATCTGAGAATTTTCTTTGTATCGTCGGTTGAGAGCAGGAAAAAGATTACCTAAGGCACGCGTCAGTTTTGAGCAGCCATAGGTTAAGACATCTGTGGTTGGCAATAAAAGACGGTCTTCATAACCTTTTATAGTCTTCTGAATTTCTGTTGCGGTCATGTTTTCATGGCTTAAAGCGATCGCAATTACCTGAGATTGAGATATTGCTTTAATCAGCTGAATTTCACTCACAATATTCGGCATTGGTAAGAGGGGAAAATCGCAACGGAATTTCCTGCTAGGAGGATGTTGTAAAATAATTCCATCGGGCATACATCCTTTAAGAATGCCCACCGAACTCATAAAGGCTGGATGGGAAACGGCACTTTGTCCTTCGACTAAAATAATATCGGGACTCTCTTGTTCAAAGGCTCGAACAACTGCATGTTCTATTTCGCCAATCACAAATTGAGACACCAGTGCATCGATGGATACGCCATATCTTGCTCCTTGCATCAAGCCAGTTTGACCTGTTGCTACCAGCACTGATTTAATTCCCAAATTATTTAAAGCTTTGTTTAATTCCACTGCGGTAGTCATTTTCCCGCAGGCGCAATCAGTGCCTAAAATGGCAACTACAGGAACAGTCACTTTAGCAATTTGACCAGTAAAAACATGGAGGTCTTTTAATTCGGGAGGTTTCCTGATGTCTTGAATTTCAACTCCCCACCGATTAGCCATTTTGATAAATTCAGGATCTTCGGAAAAGAACTGATGAAGACCATTAATGATATCCATGCCTTTGCTCATGGCTTCCAAGATTAAGGATCTTTCTGCAATGGACAAGGTCGCGTCTAAGGGTGCTTTGCCATAGATGTAGCAATGAGGAATGTCTGATAAGTTATCTAAAGCTGATTGCAAGTTAGCAAAAATAGGAATATTGTTTTTTTTATTATCTAATTCTTCTCCTGCATCTTTACCCGCTAAGGAACGATCTATTACCCCCACAATATTATAAGTTTCGGAGTGTCGTACTAAGCCTGCTGCGGTTTTGCCGTCCATTAAACCAAATTGATTTTCACAGTAAACTAAAGCTGTTTTTTTCTTGAGTAACACTAAGGTTATTTTCCCTAATTAATTTTAAAATTTTGACGAGGCATTGCCCCATGTCAATAAATCTCTCTGATTTATTGACTTCTACTGCTCGAAGTTCTAACTCATCTAGATAAGCTCCTTTAAAGTTAGCTCCGTCTAATTTAGTCATCTTTAAATTAACTCCTGTTAAATCTGCCTTTCGTAGGTCTACTCCTTGCAGATTAGTATTCCGTAAGTTTGCCCCTCGTAAGTCCGATCCACCTAAATTAGCCTTAGTAACAGTGGCTGCAACGCTCTTTTAAGACCACTAATATGAAGATGACGAAGTAAGATATACGAGCAGCAAAGGCAAGTATGTCTACTCATCATAGAGAGCACGGTATGTATAGCTATATTCTCTTGACTGTTTCTAGTTTTAGTCAGTCGTTGAGAAGAGAGATTGAAGAAAGCCTGCATTATTAAAAACCCAAACTGTGTTGGTATCTAGCTCAGATTTTGGTGGAAGCGGAAATTTGTAGCTAAATCAATCCACAATCTTTATTAAGATTCGAGGCTAAAAATCTTATAATTAAATTATAGGTACTAATCACTTCTTTTTAATTGAGAACTTTTGAAGCAATTTTGAAGCTACAAAACGAAATAAGCTAGCTAGATAAAACGAAAAATAGATATTTATGATAAGTGAATCGGCATCAAACTTCTCCTTAAATAAAGGGGTGGAGATTTATAATCGGAGATAAGTTTGTGAATCTAGTCAAAGCTCCGAAAATATTTCTTAACAGTTCAATCCTAACGTGGAACTCTAGATAAATAAGATAGAGACACAACTCTTATTAATCATCGATCTCCCTTGATAGCTGTTAAAATAAGCGATCGCCGTATACAGAAATTATCCTGTTTGAAAAGAACACTTGTCATTCATCTTATAGCTATGGGATAACTTAATCTGTTTTTATCATAAGTTTTGATGTTAGGACTATTAAAGCTAAAGCGTTAGCCAACTAAAAATCTCTTGATTAAAATGATTTTTGCGTAAATCTCATATTATTTACTAATCGATCATCAATGATTCCTCATCCCGACTCTAAAGCGATCGCGATTAACTGCGCGATTGTTACTGTAAGCGACACTCGCACCCCCGAAACCGACAAAAGTGGTCAATTGATTCGGCAGTTATTAAGTAACGCGGGTCACAATATAGCTGCATACACTATTGTTAAAGACGAACCTGTAGAGATCGAACAGTGGTTGACTAAATTTAATAGCAACTCAGCTTTAGAAGTAATTATTTTTAGCGGTGGGACGGGAATTGCCCCCAGGGATACTACTTATGATGTGATTAGTAGCCAGCTTGAAAAAACGCTGCCTGGTTTTGGTGAAATATTTCGCTATCTTAGCTATCAAGAAATTGGCTCTAGAGCGATCGCATCTCGCGCTGTTGCCGGAATAAAAAATCAAAAATTATTATTTTCTTTACCAGGATCTTCTAACGCCGTCAAGCTGGCTATGACTCAGCTAATCTTACCAGAAATTAATCACCTAATACAGCAACTGAAAGGAAGTTAAATTTTTAATTAATTATTAAGATATTTTTTAGATTATCTACTTTTTTACACAATTGTTTCTAATTAATTTATCAAAACTTTTGTGAAACTTTTAAGATGCAAATCACGTCTGGAGTCGGGAGTCAAAAAAACTACGTCGCATTCGCTAGTAAATAATTTTGGAGAACAATTATGGTGGTTTTTTAGTTCAAAATATCAAAGTACAATCGAATCAAATCAGACAGAGTTTAAAGCAAGATCAGACCATAGCAGGATAGAGACAGAACAAAATATTGTGTTTAATATGTGTATAAAACAAATTCAATGATTGCAAAAGTATCATTTCTATTTTGAATGCAGTTGCAAAAAAGTTAGTTAACTATGATTAATAAATTGTTTGCTACTTTCAAATATTTTGGAGTAATAGCTATAACCCTATTGAATATTAGTGGTATTAGAGTAAATGCTACCGAATATGTATTCAGCGCACCACCAGAAGTTGACAAGAAAATAACAGAAATACCTACTCAAGAAGAGTATCCTTTATATGAGTGCGAAGAAGAATCAGCAACACATGGAGAAAACAAGCTTAGAGATTCTCATGACTGTGTATGTGTAGAAGACTGTGACGAATATGAACTAGAAGCAGAAAAGATCGATGAAAATAAAAATGTTGACTGGCAATCTTCAGAAGAATAACTTGAATGCTTAATGCTCGATGATTGGTCAAATTATTGATGGATTGAAAATATCTTGGGACTTATTTAATCAAAGCAGCGATCGCATCATTTGGAACTTATTATTAGCCTTTATTCCCTTAGGTCTTAGTTATTATTTATTTCGCCCTATCGCCAGGAACAATCTAGTTTGGTGGCTAGCATTATTACTTTTCATTGCCTTCTTACCCAATGCACCCTATATCCTAACCGACTCAATTCACATTATTGAATTGAGCCAAAAAAATTATCCTTTATGGTCGATTATTTTTATATTGATCCCTCAGTATATACTGTTTATCATCGCGGGGTTTCAAGCTTATGTTATCTCTTTAACTAGATTAAATAATTACTTAGAAGACGCGATCGCCCGAAAATACTTGATTTTAATTAATGGAATCGTGCATGGGTTGTGCGTTATCGGGATTTATCTTGGTAGATTTGAAAGATTTAATAGTTGGGATCTAGTCAATCAACCAGGAAAAGTAATTATTACCACAGGAGAAGATTTACTAAATATCTGGAAACTATCGAGTATGGTGATTGTTTTCATCATAGTCTGGCTGATAACAGAATTGATTAAACTAGTAAATAATTCCTGGTTTGCAACCAACTCTCAAAATCATTTCTCAAAATCATTAAAAGATGACAATTAATTTAAAAAAAGGACAGCGAATCTCATTAACCAAAGAAGATCCCAGCCTCAAGCAGATTATGTGTGGATTAGGTTGGGATGTCGCACCCAAGTCTGGCGGTTTTTTTGGTGGTAACAAACAATTCGATCTTGATTCTTCGATAATTTGCTTAAATGCTGATAAAAAATTGACCGACGTTAAAAATATCATCTATTTTGGCAACCTCATACATAGCTCTAATGCGATCGCCCATCAAGGAGATAATTTAACTGGTGCGGGAGAAGGAGATGACGAGGTAATCAATATTGACCTACCTATGATTCCTGCTGATATTGTTTACCTCGTATTTGCGATTAACATCTATAAATGCCAGCAGCGTAAACAGGACTTTAGCATGGTAGATAATGCTTTTGTTCGACTAGTGAATCGCAATAGCGGTAAAGAATTAGCCCGCTACAATCTTTCTGGTACAGAGTACGAAGGGATGAGCGCAATGATCATGGCAGAAGTCTATCGCCATAATCAAGATTGGAAAATGGCAGCGGTAGGGAATGGCTTTAAAGTTAATACCCTGGCAGATATCGCTAAAATTTATACTTAACCTTAATTCTGCCTACCTACTGACCTTAGTAAAGATATAGTAAATATATACTTTCTATTTACTTTTACTCGATCCTCACCACCATGAGCAAAACCACCTTAATGGGTTTAACCGCAGATCGTTTTCGCCATCCTTTAGATCTAGAAGCGACTAACGCCCTCAAGCAACTACCAGGCATCGATATTGCTATTCGTAGTGTCTTAGGTTCGGTAGCAGAACAGTTTTTCTATCTCAACAACATTGCTTCGAGTGTATTGGTTAGCGAAAAACAGTTGCCCCATCTCCACAAATTATTAATTGAAGCCTGCCAAATCCTCGATTTAGAGCCACCTCAACTATACATACAGCAAAATCCTACTCCTAACGCCTATACTTTTGCTATGCGGGGAGAAAAGCCTTTTGTAGTGATGCATACCTCCTTGATCGAAATGTTGACTCCCGAAGAAATTCAGGCAGTGATTGCTCATGAATTAGGTCATCTTAAGTGCGAACACGGAGTCTACCTAACGATGGCAAATGTTTTGGTGTTGGCAGCCAACTTATTACCAGCGTGGGGAACAATTCTTGCCCAGTCATTGCAAGATCGGATGCTGCAGTGGGTACGTTGCGCTGAATTTAGTTGCGATCGCGCTGCTTTATTAGCCATTCAAGATCCTAGAGTCGTGATGTCAGTGTTAATGAAGCTGGCTGGTGGTTCACCAACCCTTGCTCCCCTATTAAATTTAGATGCTTTTATCGAGCAAGCTAAAGCCTATGACTCTATTGGTTCGGATTCTGTGGGAGAGATGTTACAGGCTGCTCAAACTGCCCAGCTAACCCATCCTGTCCCCGTAATTAGAGCCAGAGAAATAGCTCGTTGGGCAAGTTCCTCACAATATCAGGCAATAGTTGACCAGCAGCAACTGCAGCAGGGTAACAAGCTAGGCTGGAGTAATTGGTAATTACAAAAGTTTTTAAGAAGTAATTTTTGTTTGAGCTAGATACAGTCCGATAATTTCACTAGCAGTGCGATCGCAAACTCCCTCTTGACCTAAAAGTGACCGCATTTGTGCATAGCCTTGGATTACTTGCTGTCTAGATTGAGCATTAGATAGCAGTTCTATCGCTTTTGTAGCAATATTTTTGGCTGTTACTTCTTCTTGTTTTAGTTCAGGAACTATTTCGCCCTCGACAATTAAATTGGGAGGAGACATTAAGGGAATATCCAAGCGTAAAACTTGTCTGGCGATCCAGGCGGTAATGGGATGAACTTGATAAACAACTATTTGGGGAATATTGAGTAAAGCCAATTCCAAATTAACCGTACCTGATTTAGCGATCGCTAAATCAGCTGAAGCGATCGCTTCTAAAACCTTACCCTCGATAATTGTTGCTGGTAATTGATATTTCTCAATCGCCGATACAATAGCAGCATAATAATTAGATAGAGATACGGGAATTAAAAATTTTACCTCTGGTAGCTGCTTGTGAATCAATTTTGCAGCTTCACACATCACTGGCAGTAGATATTTAATTTCTTGTTGGCGCGAAGCAGGTAACAGAGTAACAATTCTACTTTCAGGATCTAAATCTAGATTCAATCTAGCTTGGTTACGGTCTGGTACTGACTTGATTCTATCTAACAAAGGATGACCAACCCAAGTGACATCAATACCCTTACTAGCGAAGTATTTAGCTTCAGCAGGAAAAATAGCCAACAACTTATCTACTGACTGCAAAATTTTGGGAACGTTGTTTAACATTGGTACTGCCCAATCTTGAGGAGCAATATAATAAACAACGGGTACATGAGGAAAGTTTTTCTTGACGTAGCTAGCTAAAGATAAATTAGGTGCAGGATAATCAATAATCACCAACATATCAGGGGGATGTTCCTTGAGATATTTCTTAGCCAGACTTTGAATTTTGATTGTTGGTAGCACAAAGGGAATACCTTCAACAAATCCCATCGAACCGATGCTGGCGGTATTCGCCAGAATATTTGCCCCTGTCTCAATCATACGATCTCCACCCAAACCAGCAATCTCTAGAGCAATGGTGCGATCGCGCCCCACTTTATACAGGGATTTAATTAACATTGCCCCCTGTAAATCTCCAGAAACCTCGCCCGTACTAATAAATATTTTCACAGTTAATTGTTCGTGGTTAATTGTTGAGTTGAGATCTTAAAATCGTGGATGTGATTTAATTCTCTACATTTGAATAGGATCGATAATTAACTTATGAGAGAGCGCCGATCTAATACTAATACCGAATTAGCTAAAGAACGTAATCGTGCTGCTGCCGAACGTACTCTGATGGCTTGGATACGGACTTGTCTGGCTTTAATTAGTTTCGGCTTTGGGGTCGATCGCATTGTTACCGCACTGCAAAAATCGTCAGTATACGAATATATTGACGATCCTCTTCATCTCACCAGAATTTTAGGTCTTGCTTTTATCGGTATTGGCACTAGTGCTATTCTGTTGGCTGCCTTGGAACATCGCCAAGAATTGCACCACATCCAGCATGAAGACTATAAATACCGTCCCCGTTCATCTCTAGCTTTCATCGTTGCCATCTCAATCTCTATTACCGGACTATTTGCCTTCATTGGCATCTTAATTAAGTCTTACGGAAGTTAACTGCAAGATCGATCTAAAAAACATAGAGATAAGAACTATTTTTACTTATACAATCCTTATCTCTTACTTTTTATCCCTTATTCTTCAACTTCATGTCCTGCTGCGGTAATAATTTGTTTGATCGAGGCTGCAGAAGCATCAGTATCGACATCTACTTGTTTAGTGTCGAGGTCAATTTCTACTTTTGCCTTGGGTTCATGAGTCAGAATCGCATCCTTGACAGTTGAAACACAACCATCACAAACCATACTGGGGACTTTTAAAGTGATTGTCATTGTAATAATTTTGCTTAATAGTAAATTTTGGATCTATTGTAAAACTAAACTGACTTAGCTACTTCTAAACCAAGCTGCTTGAGTAAGCGATCGATATCGAAATGTTGCTTCATTAAACTTTGAATTTGACTCACCTTGATATCTTCACGAATTGGAACTTTACCAAAGGCGCCATCAACTATTTCGACAGTAGTTAAAGTATCCGTATCAACCGATAGTATAGGAATATCAAGACTAATAGCTCGTTCGATAATGAGATCTTTGGGAGGAATATGACCAGTCAAGATCAAACAATGGGTAGATGTTTCTAGGGCAGCCATTTGAAGTTCGGCACGATCTCCTCCCGTGACTACCGCCATGTTATTTCTTTGGCGAAAATATCCCAAAGCTGAATTGACGTTCATCGCACCAATACTAAGACTTTCTACCATCCAATCTAAATGTTCTTCACAGCATAATACTTTGGCATTGAGTCGAGTCGCTATTTCTCTAACGCTAATACTATTAAGGATTGGATCTTGAGGAATCATCCCCAAGACAGAGATACCTTGCTTTTCAAGATAAGGTTGAACAACGGCTACCGTTGAATTAACTTCAGTTTGGGGAACATCATTAACAACAACACCCAACAGACGCTCTCCTAAAAACTTCTTAGCTGTCAATAAGCTACCAACCATCTGTAGAGGATGATAACGGGCAACCAATAAAATTGAAGCATCAATTGATTCTGCTATTTCTGGCACTGATAGATTAAAGACACTACCTTCCCAAAGATTATTTGGTCCTTCTAGCAAAACTAAATCCGCATCAATGCGATCGACATACTGTTGTAAAGCTTGAGAATAATCTTCTATATTGTCTCCCTGTAAACGTCGATTAATTGTCTGGCGATTTAAAAATAGAAAAGGGGTTTTGACCTGACTTGCTGCCAAATGGGGTATGGCAGTTAGGAAATCTACCTCTTTTACCTCTGTTTGCTTGCTAAGTGTATCTGCAGGGTAATCGCGCTCTGTTTTTCCATAACCCGTTGCCAGTGGATGTCCGTAGCCAATAGATATATCTCTTTCCAAAGATAAGTGACTCAAACCTAAAATAGTTGCCGATTTACCACTATAAGCTTCCGTTGAAGCTATCAGAAGATGTTTAGTAGATTTAGCCACGCCCGCGCTCCTTGTTGATTGTGTTGTTTGTGATGTTTTTTATTCATAACGCAACAGTTTTCGGTAGAAAATTCTGGGAAAATCTGTTGTCTTAGAACGTTTAAAGTTCATGATGACATCAATTAGGTAATCAATAAACTCTGAGTTAGACAATGTTACTTCATAACTCAATTCTGCTTGTCCATCAAACTGTAAACGACAACGGGTTAACTCCGAAGGTAATTTAGATACATACCAGCTAGCAACAAAGGGAATACTCTCTCCTCCTTCTACCATTCGCTCTCCTTCTAAAGATCCTAAACGGTACAAAGAAATAGCATGAGGCAACCAACTGTGCTTATTTTTTGCATAATAAGGTACATAAATAATTACATCTGCTCGACTGGCAGGTTTTATCTGTTCAATGGTAGACATAAGATAAAAATCTTGGACTGTTATGTTTTAGGTATGTTTTAAGTCTTAAAGACCTTCTACGTTATAACATCAGTTTTTTCAGACTACCTCTTCTTACCAGAGATCGCTTAAATAATAAAATAAAAAAAATAAGCAAAAAAAACGCCCCCCAAGTAAATGGAGAGCGTTTTCTTTTTCTTTTTATCTAAACAAGGTTAGATTAACCGTTGATTGCAGGTGCGCTTAGTGCTACAGGAGCAGTTTCGCCACTGGCTAAATCTAGAGGGAAGTTGTGTGCATTACGTTCGTGCATTACCTCAAATCCAAGGTTAGCTCGGTTTAAGATGTCTGCCC
>Ga0209093_1002305_pt1 | contig 10724 bp, 11 predicted proteins | sample SidtaG_4_FD_187450 | JGI IMG/M metagenome (GOLD analysis project Ga0209093, IMG submission 187450) | Marine algal microbial communities from Sidmouth, United Kingdom - Sidmouth_Male1 metaG (SPAdes) (version 2) | ecosystem: Host-associated > Algae > Red algae > Unclassified | place: Sidmouth...
ATTAAGTTTTTCTGTTATTTTCATATATTAGGCAAAGTCAAAAGTATACCAATTTACATAGATTTATATGCGACATTATTAGTGGTTTAAACTTGCCCATAATTTATCTTATGTTAAGTAGAATTAGATTTACCCGAACTGAAGTTCAACTTTTTCAAAAAAAGTTATAGACGATAATTTTTTAAAAAAAAGGTAAATGCTTTTGAATGAAATAGATCTGTTATCTGGTGGATTGTCAACCATGGTTAATCCAGATTCTAATTTTTTTATAATCGGTTCTTTAAATTCTTTTAATGGTATCTTAAATTTAGTTTTATAGCTGTTGAGGTTTTTAGTTTTATGTATTTTGATAACTGTTTCAATTGCTGCTTCGATATCTTTTTTAGTATAAGTTTTGATTTCACCATTCCCTGAAGAAAAGTTACATAAATTTTCTGCATTCAAAGAAGCATATAAATAGATTATTTTATACACTTGTCCAGCAGAAAAATTAACAGATAAGTTTACTTTTTTGTTTGGAACTACTTTTACTACACATATCGTATGGCTCATAGTACTAACTCTTTGGTAATATCTAAAATAATCTCATTTGATGTTAAATTTTTAGTGTAATTTCAAATATTATTTTGGTAAGGTCTTGATAAGAATGGCATTACCGTTTTTACAAATCCCTTCCATTTAGGTTTTGAAACTTTTGCAAATTCACTTTCGTTTTCGTTAAAATAAACATATGCTGTTTCTGTGTAATCAAATCTTACAACATTTTTTACATTTTGTATGTTAACCAAATATGATCCATGACACCACAACATATTTTTATGGTACTTACAAATTTGCCCCATTGTTTTTCCAAATCCTTGATTGACACATATTGGTTCTTTCCTTCCTTTTAAATAAAATTCTGACTTTTTACCTGCAGCTTTGACAAACAATACTTCATCTATTTTTGTAAATGTGTATACATCTTTTAAGTCATCTACTTTAGCAGCATCGCTTAAAGCATTTTTATTTGGTGGGGAAAAATTTAAATTATCTAACTCATCAAGTGAAGCCATAAAACATAGAGGTAAGTCCTTATGCATCAAATATTCTGGGAGTTCTACTTTTTCTACTCTGTAGTTATAGATTATATCAGAAATTGTGTTGACCACTTGAATTTCATTATCAAAATCACTTTTATTTCTAAAATTTGCCGCATTTAAACCCTTTTCTTGAGCTATTTCAATATATGATTTTCCTTTTTTTGTTTCATTTGTAAAGTTGTTAGTATAAATCAAAATTGGTGTTGTATCTCTTCTTTCCTTCTTTACATATTTCACAAAATCTAATCCATCTATATTTTCGGTATCGTTCTGTTTGAGCCTAATATCAACTAAAAGTATGTCAAAGGGGTTTTCTTCAAAATTTAAAAGTTCATCTTTTGCTTCCTTTAGGTTTTGAGCTCTAACTAACTCGAAACCGGCAGGTTTTAATGCTCTTTGAACTGTTACGAAATCTTGGCTATCATCCTCTACAACAAGTATTTTACTCATAATGTTTAATTTTTTTGTAAATTAAATTAGAAATTGGAATTTGTATAAAACAACGAAAATATTCATTTTGAACATTGTTATCAAACCTAATAGTTCCGCCTAAATCTTCAATCTTCATAAAAATAAGTTTAAATCCAAATCCATCCCCTCTTCTTTGATAATTACCAGCTTCATTCACTTTAATGAATTTGTTTAGGTCAATACCGCCACTTCTATCTTCATAGCCCACTTCTAAGAGCTTATTATCAGCATTTATGCTACCTGTAATGTTAATTATTACAGCCTTATTTTTTTCTTTTGCTGCAATTGCTGAATTTATACAAAGCTCGGTTATCAATTGACCAAAATTCCTCGCTTGTGTAAGTGCTATCGACAAATTTTCATCAGATGCATAGTTAAAAGAAATCTTCGCATTATCATCGAAAGATTTTTCTAAAATATCTAAAAGTTCAGTTGTATATGAAAACACATCTGGATTTGTTTCTCTATTCTGATGTATAAATCTGAAAACTCCTCTTGTCGACTTTATTCTGCTAACAAAATAATTTAAGAAAGTTTTAAAATTTGGATTTTTTTGATTATCAATTTCAAATTCTAAATTGAGTTTCAGATAGTTTAAATTACCATTAACAGAATGTACCATTTCACTTTGGTTTACAAGTTTTTCTTCATTTGCTTTTCTTTCAAGTTTTAATTTTTCAGCACTTACTTTCCTTTCAAACTCTAATTTTTCGGTATTTGCTTTTCTTTCAAGTTTTAATTTTTCAGCACTTACTTTCCTTTCAAACTCTAATTTTTCGGTATTTGCTTTTCTTTCAAGTTCTTCGTAAAGCCAACTAAAAATTATTAGTAGAAATACAGTAATAAAAACTAATTGCATTAATATGGAACTTTCAATTGGGAAGAAGATTAACAATTCATTCAGGTTTGATGTGTTAGAATCTATCTTTTCTATCCTTATTGCCAAGTTAAAAATTTGAGAAAAAATGAGTATTATAAATACAGCAATTAGAGCTTTTCTTGAGACAGGTAAATCTCTATCTTCAGCTACAATTAATATTCTACAAATAACAAAGGGTAATGAGATAAATGCAAATAAAAAGTCACAAACCGGAATTATAATAATAGGAAGTTTTATTGGTTGTAAACTATACCAATTAGTTATAAATACTATCCATACAATCGAAATGAAAATTAAACTGGCTATAATAAGTACGTTATTATTGTTTTTATAAAAATTAGATAACCAGCTATAAAACCTTCGTAGTTTACTTTTCTTGGCTTTTATTGCGATATAAGATACTCCAATCCATATACAAAGAGTATTTAAAATAGATAAACTGCTTTGGATAGATAATTTAAACAAATCACCTAAATTTTTATCAAATATTTCATATAAAGGAAAGTAAACATAAAATAAGTTATTTAATGTCCAAAAACAAATAGCAGCAGCTATCCAATAAATTCCGTATTCAACTACTATTTTATGTCTTTTTTTGTAGTAATTTTCAAATACCTTAATTAAAATATATTGTGAAAAGAGTAAGAAGGCGATTAACGCATTAATATAGTAAAATTTTGGGCTTGATGTTTTTGTAATCACGCTATCCAAGGAGTCCATTAATTCCCTAGATATTTTTATAGTCACGCTATCCAAGGAGTCAACTAATTTCTCATTATTATGTTTGTTATTTTCAATATGTGTTTTATATTCCTCTTCAAATTTATTTTTATCTGCTAATTCAATATTATTACCAAAAAATATAGAGTAGAATACTGCAATAACAAACAGAAATAAAGTAAAATAAAAGACATATTTTAAATACTTCTCCAAAAAAGAATTGATGTGCTGCTCAATATTGCTTGTCTGTTTTTTATTATTTTGCATATTATTGTAGATTAGATGTTCTTGCAATTATCTTTTTACAAAGAATTTTAATCTTAATGTAAGATTAACTATAAATTCAAACAATAACAAACAGATTTATGCGAAAAAAAACCTATTTTCAAAGCATTTCAGAATGTACAAACTCTAATGGGTGCTTTAGAACTGCAAAACCTATTATTGAAAAATACTTTCGATTTGAAAAAGGGTAAATAAAATTTCTGCTATATATGCTTAATTATAAGTTTTGTGTTAAAATTACTTAATTTAAGTGTTTCATTAATAAGATACGCTCTAAACAAATAGTCTGCTCTTTTCTCAATGCATTTATTTTTTCATTGGCATAATTTAAAGTTAATAAATTATTTTGCCGATGAAAAATCTTATAACTAATGTGTTTTTACGTACATTTTTGAAATTTGTACAAGAAAATAAGTGGGTTCCATTTCTATATGCTTTCATATTAATTTTATTATTGATATACAGACCTGAAAATGCATCATTTTTTAAAATATTTAGTGCTTTTATTACTTCAGGTATGCATTTAACTGCCGATATTTTTATCCTAATGATGATTGACTCTTATAGTATTAATGATAGAAAATATGGAAGTGTTTATCAGTTTATTGCAATGGCAATATTTACTGCTTCAAAACTATTTTCTGGTGTTGCCGAGAATAACTGGCTTTATATCTCTACAGATCCTGCCTATGTAGTTTCAGCATTCAAAAATTATTACAAAGATGTTTTGGGGGGAAATTTCTTCATTGATAAATTATGGAAATTTATTATTGTCTCTTCTTTATGTTTCATTGGATTCATTCTTCTCAATCGTCCAGTTGGAATTTCTAAAGCAATATTTGCAATTGGATTACTTCTTTTTGCTGTGGGACTTTTTTGTGGTGAGAATAAGCAGTTAAGTAATATACTTATGATTGCTGGGTTGTCTATCAATGTACTAATGTCTGGTTATATAATTACTGGCATTTTTAGAGATGAACTTCCTACAGGTTTAGACATATCTCACTTTATATTACCACTAACAGTTCTTTTATACAAATTAAAGACAGTAGCCAATAACCATCCAATTAATTAATATTAAAAAATAATAAATAAATATGACAATAGGACTATTTTTAGATGTTGATTTCACCTTAACAAAAGAATTAATTCAACGATATTACTCAGAGAAATTAGGTGTATTAGAAGGTTATGAAGAAATAGAGAAGTTATTTCAGCAGAGAGATATTAATTCTGATGAATTTGGTCGAAGATTAATTAAATTATTTAACGAAGCAAAATTTAATGATGCATTCGCAGAAACTTGGTTTCAAGCTATGCCTTTACAGAACTGGACTAAAGAAATTATGAGCCTTCAAGGTGAATATCCGGTAACGATATATTTAGTATCTAGCGGCCCAAGTTACTACATAGAAAGATTTGCAAAACATTTTAAGATAGAAGAAGGAAATTACCTTTGCTCCGAATACGTATTTGGTAAAGATGGAGATGGCAAATTAGTAAGTTGCGCTGGTGTAAACCAATTAACCAAAGTTCAATTTGTAAATCGTTTTATCAACAACCATATTTTAACAATTGGCATTGGTGATCACGCTGAATTTGATGGACCTTTCATTACTAGATGTGATATACCAATTTTAACGCAAAGAAATGAGGGTTTTCTTTATGCTGAAACTTTACAGTTGATTCCAACTCTTATTAGCAAATTTTCTAACAGTATTTTAGCTAATGTTAATATAAACGTTAATATAGATATATCTGTTCTTAATCCTATTGAAAAACGGGTCTTAATAAGAATTGGGAAAGAAATGTCATATACTGAAATAGCAGAAGATTTAAATATGAGCAGAGATGCAGTTATAGGTTGTACACGAAGCATTGAAGGGAAGCTAGGTATTAAGGGGAAAAAAAATTTAATGGTTATCGCAACCAAATTAAATTTAGTTGAATAGGCTATGAAAATCGAAATTTTTTATAAAAATTAAAGACTAATTGAAATAGCCGATACCTGGGTTAAAAATTAAGAACAATTAATCGACTCTATAAATAACGGTTTCTCTACTAGTTTAGAAACACAGGAAGCGAGCATATATTTACTCGCTTTTTTTGTATCGATACTTGCTTTGAAAATCAATTTATTGTCAGTTTTAAACACCGCTAATATAGATGATAACCACTTTCTCACCACATTTACACTACAACTCTCACCATAGACACGTAAAAATAACCTCACTTTTTTCTATAGTAATATTTGATTTTTCAGATGACATTTGTGATTGTAATGTACTAAGGTAGTTTAATTAAATACCTCTTTGATTAATATAATTAGTGCGACTCTTTAAAGTCATTAAATATCATAAAATAAAAATATGAAGACAATGGAAAATATTAGTATTTCGTGCAACGCTAAAAATTCAAATAATAATTTAATCGTTATTATTGGAAATCGATTCGGAAAATTTGCAAATACTCATTCTTGGGCAATAACATTTTCTCAATTTGAAAATGAATTAGAAGCAGTTCCAATAGCACCCGAAAACCAAACATCATTTATTTACGGTCAAGGGTTGCACGATGACCAACTACAAAGGGTTGAAAATTGGTTGTCGAAAAATAATCGTTTATCAGCCAAGTTCCCGAAGCGGGCTTGCAGGTGGTTAACACATAAACACGAATCAAAGAATATTTTGATTTCTGACTTCTTTAAGGTATCAGAAAACGTGTTTAGAGCAGACTTATTAATAGACGATAGGAACGAACTTTTAACCGATCACGTAAGCGGACACATCTCAGGAATGACAGAGGTAGAAGCTATTCGTCAATCCTTTTTAGCTGTAACAGAACAGTTTTATATTGCTAAAGGGGAGAGCTCTTCAAGAGTATTTGTCACCTTATCAAAGAGAGTTGAATTTAAGAAATTCTTCTTTCCTCTACCGGCTTATGTTGAGTTTAGCATGACAGAAGCCAATGTATCTCCAAGTGGAAAAAATAGATTTAAAGCTCACGTTACTTTGCATCAAGCAAATCAAATTTTTGGAGAGGCAAATATTGAATACTGTGTTTTGTTTAAAACGCAGCTTTCAAAAAAAGAGGTGGACCAGGCAAATTCTATCACTCAATTTTTTATTAAAAAACCGGAAGCTTCAAAAACACTCAATGACCAAACGCTTTGGGCTTGTACAAACTCAAACTGTGAAAACGAGCTAGATGGTTTCTATATGAGAAGCTGTAATTGGTGCGGACACGAGATGGTTCCTATTTGCCAAAAGTGTGGAAGCTCCCTAGAGTTTTCTAATGGGCAATGCAAATGCAACTCTGTAAACAATTAAAACATATTTCTTAAAAATAAAATTTAGAACAAATGAAAAAAATATTTGTAATTTCATTATTCATTGTTACTTGCTCTTTTGTATACAAAACATTTTGTCAGCAAAGCAATGACGTACAACAATCAGTGGAGCTATACGCTTTCAGAGGTGGCCACTCGTTGATTAATGATAAATGCTTCATTCACGATGCATATTCTTGTTCCGATACAATTAACCTAAGCGTAACTTCTTTTCTGATTAAGCATCCACAAGGCAACTTAATTTGGGACACAGGCATGCCCTTTAATGAAAGGCAAATTAAAGAACAGATAGAGGCGGCAGGCATTAATAGTTTAAATGAAATTGACTTTTTGGCATTCTCACATTGGCATTATGATCATACCGGAACTGCCAACTTATTCCGGCACTCTACTATAATCTCGCAACGAAATGAATACGAATACGCTTTTAGCAATGAGGCTTCAATTGGTTTTGGTATGAAGCCCGAAACTTATAACGAACTCATTAATAATCCTACAATTTTATTAGATGGTAAGTTAGATGTATTTGGAGATGATTCAGTACTAATATACAGAGTTGGTGGACACACTATGGGAAGTCAAATCTTACAATTAAAGCTTAAAGACAAGACAATCATTTTAAGTGGAGATATATACCACTTTAAAGAGCAGAGAACATATAAACGAGTGCCGAAGTTCAACTACAATTATTTAGAAACAGTAAAGGCTATGGACTTCATTGAAAACTTGCTTAAGAAAACTCCAAATTCTGAACTATGGATAACACACGACCCAGAACAAATGGAACAATTGATTTATTCACCAAAATATTATAAATAATTAATTATGAATACAAGTAAAAGATTTGCCTTCTTTGATTTTGACCAGACCATTTTAAATTTTAAGACTCTTATTGTCTTTGAAGAGTATTGGTTAGCGCATCAATCAAGCAAAAAACAAACTAAAGAAGAAAGGGATTTCTTAGAAAATAGAAAACGTTTTATTCATGAAACGTTACGCCAAATACCTCGCAGACAAGCTAACCTACTTTTCTTCAAGGGCTTCAAAGGGCGCTCTGAAAAAGGCTTGTCTCTACTAATTAACCAGTGGTTTGAAACCTTAAAGGAATCAAATAAGGATTACTATAATGAAGCAGTTGTTTCAAAACTTGAGCAACTACGAAAAGATAATGTTGAACCGGTATTTGTTTCTGGCTCTTATGTAAAACTCATTAGCAAGTTTGCAATTGAGTTAAACGTAAAACACTTGTTAGCCACCAGGTTAAAAATTAAAAGCGGCATTTATACTGGAGAAATTATTGGCAAAAATCCCATAATAGGTGAGGGGAAAAGAATTGCAGTTGAGTCGTTTCTACAAAATTATAAGGTGTCTCCTTTAGATTGTATTGCTGTTGGTGACCACATTTCGGATGCTCCAATGCTTCAATGTGTGGGTAATAGCTTTATAGTAAAGGGAGATAAGCAATTAGAAAATTTAGCTAAAAAACATTCTTGGGAAATCATTTAAAATTAAAAAATAACAATATATGAGTAAAGTAAATAATAAAATATTGATTTGCGGAGCGGGCCCAGTTGGTCTTGCACTTGCAATTGAAATGGCACTAATCGGTATTCAAGTTGATATAATTGAGAAGAAGAATGGCCGAGATACTTTTTCAAAAGCTTTAAGCTTAAATACCTCAACTTTAGAACATATGGAACATCTTGGAATAATTAATACTATTCTGGATAACGCTTTTATTAATCAAAAAATTTATATCCATTGGCAAGGCAATCCTCTTCATAGAATATCATTAGCCAATGTGCCGAGTAAATACCCTTACTTTGCTATGATACCTCAATTTAAAACAGAGGAGTTATTAGAAAATCGATTGAATGAATTAGGAATTAAGGTTCAAAGAGGGGTTGAATTGGTATCAATACAACAACACGGTAATAGCGTAGATGCAGTTCTTCGCGAGAATAATTTGAATCGAACAAATTCAAAAAAATACAGTTATGTTATTGGTTGCGATGGCTTTAATAGTTCAGTTCGAACTTTGGCTGGCATTGAGTTTACTGGTTTTAATTTTGATGCTTCATTTACGATGTTCGACGCACCGATTAAGTGGGGCGAATTATCAAAAAAAATGATTTACTCGGTTTTTGATAATCGATTTATAATTCATATTCCAATGGCAAATAATATCAGTCGAATTGTAATAAAGACTGATAATAATATAAGCACAAAATACAATTGGCAAACTTCCGATTACCGTAATTTACTTGATAAGATGGGGCTTAGTGACTTATCATTTGAGACTCCAATCTGGAAATCATCAGCGGGAATATTTAATAGATTAGCTAGTAAATTTTCGGATAAGCGAGTTATTTTGGCTGGAGATGCAGCTCATGCGTTCTCTCCCATAGGTGGTCAAGGTTTGAACACAGGTTTGTTAGATGTTCGTGAGTTAGCTTGGCGGTTAAAGGAATGTGTTGAGTGTGAAAATAAATCTGGCCTTTTAAAAGAATATGATTTGATACGAAGAACAAGCGCTACAAGAGTTCGAGATTTTACTAATACACTAACTAAATTAATATTAAGAACTGATCGTGATCCAAATGGACCACTTTCATATTTTCTTTCAAGCAACAAGGGTAATAAGTTCTTAAAATCGGAACTACCTTTACTTCTTGCAGGGAAACAAAACCAAATGTCAAAGGTCGTGATTTCTCGTTCAAAGGTGTCTTAGGATTACCATCCCAACTTTTACTGATTCAACGAGGATCAATTACCATGTTGTTAAACATAGCAAAATGATAATAATCCGAACGCTTAAAGCTTAGAAGCTTTACTAACTGGTACAAGGCAAAGCCTAGAGCCTGTTTAACGTAACTATTTTTTTCGCTGCATCATTGAATATAGTAATGGCATTTTCTACATCTTCAATATGAGACCGAAAGATAGTTTGGGGTTGTTGTTCAATTGCTGTAGTATTGCATTTGCTTTGGTTGTAATGATCGTGAAAGTGCAAACCGTTTCACCAGTAATATTATCCGTCCAGTTAGAAAACAAGCCACCTAAACAGATAGGCTCATTATTGGCCTAACTTATCAAAAAGGGAAAGTTAGGCCGTTAGTGGTGGTGTTCAAAGAACCCATCAATAACAATAATGCATCGATTGTTGACTACGTTTTTATAAGCATTTTTTTCGTGTAGTGTTTCAGATCGAGCATTAAGCGTTTTCACTTAAGTTAGGATAGTGTCTAAAAAAAGAAAGTGCTATATATTGCAGGTATAATAATTCTCTACTGTACTGTTCATTTCTTTACCTTTGTATGGTAACATTCACATTTAACTAATGGCTGAATTTTGTAATAACTGTTCAGAAAAATATAAACAAAAGGTTGACATTGATGTAGTAGAAATACATGCAAAACTAAATGTCGGTTATGAAATTCAAACAGATGCTATTTGTGAAGGTTGCGGATTAATTGGTGTATGGAATGATGGCACTAATGTAATTAAAGTAGCTTATTCAAAAAACAATAAAATCAGTTGGGGAAAATACATCCCTGTAAATAGAGGTAATAACGATCTACCAGAATGGCTATTAGACATGTTTTGATTTTGTAATAGAGTCTCAGCAAACCAACCATTTCAATAATTGGGTAATTAATAAGCTCCAATAAAAGACCGCCAACGACCAGCAGCCTACCATAATAACGAGAAGCCCATAGTAATAATACCATACTTTTCAGCATTTGTACAACTAAGGTTTTGTTGGTCGTTCCGACTCAACGAGGCCATAGTTATTGTATTTAGTACTTTTCTCCTTATCGCACTAAAACTTATGAAAAATATAGTTGTTAAAACAAAAAAAATCCCCTACCCTATTAAAGTATTTAATCATTAAAAAGCTGCTTCTGCGTTAAGGATTGTAGCGGTTATACTGTAG
>Ga0209093_1002307_pt1 | contig 10718 bp, 10 predicted proteins | sample SidtaG_4_FD_187450 | JGI IMG/M metagenome (GOLD analysis project Ga0209093, IMG submission 187450) | Marine algal microbial communities from Sidmouth, United Kingdom - Sidmouth_Male1 metaG (SPAdes) (version 2) | ecosystem: Host-associated > Algae > Red algae > Unclassified | place: Sidmouth...
GCTACCCTTCGACGACCCAAAAGCCTTCGACAATACGCCCCTCGAAGCCGCCAAATACACCGAACGTGCCCGACAAATCGGACGGGAGATGTTGTTTGTTTTGGAATGAATCGACCCAAAAATGACGTGAATACTTAGTGAAAGAAATTAAATAAATTGTTTCACAATGTGCCGTAATTTTTTCTTCTAAAGAATTCAAAAAATCGTTGCATAGCCATAGCTATGGAACTATTTTTTGTGTTTTTTAGAAGGGAAAAGAACAAGCATAATGGGGCAAGTTATTTATTTTCTTTCACTAAACAATGTACTAAGGCAGAGGTGTTCGAGGGTAGTCAGAAAAGCCTTGTCCTTTTCAAAGAAACTTGACAATCACATTGGAGCAATTAAATATTTTATTTGTCATTATAAGTAGTGAGACAAAAATATCCTTATTTTTTGACGGTTTCTTTTTCCGCTATTTTTCCCTACAAAAATCCTTATCCCGAATCAAGTACGGGACAGGCTGTAGCGTAGGCTATGTGTGGTTTTTGTAAGAAAAAATATCGAAAAAATAACCACGTCAAAATTGTAAGCCTATTTTTGTCCCACTACTTAATTTACAGATAGCATTACATCTGTAACACTGCCGAATATCTATATTCGATGTGATTTTGAACCTTAAAATTAAACAAAATCTGCGAAAGATGCCACCTTTGACACCTCAATCTGACAATTAACGATAAAACAAAACAATCCTTTATTCTTATTTTTGAAAAGTGTTATATAAAAATCATGTTTCGGTTAAATTTTTCAATTATTTTTGTAAAATAATTGGAATAAATTAATTTAAATTGACTTTAATGTCAATATTTTTTAAAAATAATAACAAAATCTTAACTTCAATTGATTTTTTTTTCAAAAAAGTGATTTTTAAAAATTGCGTATATATTTTACGAACGCATCGCTTCCCAAACATATATTTGGTCAAATTTAGTCTCACCAATTTTTTCACCATATTCGATAATATTCAATCTAAACACGCTTTTGTGTGCTGCCAATAGACTTGTTTAATATAATATTTGTTACTAAATTTGAAATAAAATTGAATTAAACGTAGTAAATTTTTAATCAAATGTTGCTTTGATTAGAGATTTATCAAAGTTATTCTATTCAGCATTAATTCACTTCAAACATTTATTATGAAAAAAATAGAAGCAGTTATACGTTCGTCACGCTTTGAAAAGGTCAAGGGTGCGCTTGCCAATATTGGGGTCAATTTCTTCACCTTGAGTGATGTAAAGGGTTTTGGCTTGCAGCAAGGCTCGAAAATGGTTTATCGCGGTAGTGTATATGATTCTAACTATATCGCTCGCCTCCAACTCGACATCCTGACAACGGACGAGAAGGTCAATGAGATTATTAAAACTATTAGTGGTGCAGGGCGAACAGGTGAAGTTGGCGATGGCAAAATTACGGTATTCGATGTGCAGTCCGTCACACGCATACGTACAGGCGAGGTTGGCGAAAGTGCTATCTAAACGGCAGACGGTGAACAACAAACGATAAATAGATTTTTTAAATTTAAAAATAATTGATAATCAGAAAGTTATTGTATTTTTTCTGGTTTATAAAAAATAGAAAACTTATGGAAAATGTAACAGCACAACAAGCTATGGAAGCGGCTAATCAGGCGGCTTTTTTGACAAATAATTTATGGATACTCGTAGCAACGGTCTTGGTATTTATCATGCACTTGGGATTTGCTATGCTCGAATCAGGTTTTGTACAGCGCAAAAATACGGTCAATATTCTCTTTAAAAACACGATGATTATTTCCATCGGATTGCTGACTTACTGTCTTATCGGGTTCAATTTGATGTATCCGGGCGAGGCGTTTGCAGGTAAAATTTTTGGCTTCGGCGGTTTTGGACTCAATCCATCTGAAGCTGACCTGACTTCCGCTTATGGAGACTACACTTATTGGTCAGATTTCATCTTTCAAGGGATGTTTGCGGCAACTGCGGCTACGATAGTTTCGGGTGCGGTGGCAGAGCGTATCAAATTGGGGGCTTTCCTGATTTTTGCGACTCTTTTGGTGGCGATTAGCTACCCGATTACGGGGATGTGGAAGTGGGGCGGTGGTTGGCTCAATGCTATGGGCTTCTACGATTTTGCGGGTTCTACACTCGTACATGCTGTGGGTGGTGCGGCTGCACTTGCGGCAGCTATCGTACTCGGTCCGCGCTTGGGCAAGTACACCGCTACGGGCATCAAACCCATCCCTGGACATAATATGCCACTGGCTGCCGTCGGGGTGTTTTTACTCTGGTTTGGCTGGTTTGGGTTCAATGGCGGTTCCGTACTTTCTGCCGATGCTGCGGGCGTTTCACTTGTATTCGTGACTACGGCATTGGCTGCGGCGGCGGGCGCTGTTGGGGCGTTTATCGCTTCATATCTGCTGTTCAAATCGCATGATTTGTCGATGGTACTCAATGGTATTTTGGGTGGCTTGGTGGGCATCACTGCCGGTGCCGATCAGATGGGACCGACTTCCGCGATTTTGATTGGATTGATAGCGGGAGTCATCATTCCGTTCTCTGTTGTTTTCTTCGATAAAATCAAAGTGGATGACCCCGTTGGCGCGACATCGGTACACTTAGTCTGTGGTATTTGGGGAACGCTTGCCGTTGGTATTTTCGGGAAAATGGCAGGTATGGCGCAGCTTTTCAACCAACTCATCGGTGTGCTTGCGGTCTGTTCGTTTACGTTCGCATTCTCTTTCGGATTAATGTATTTACTAAAAGTAACGATTGGTATTCGCGTGAGCGAAGAAGAAGAAATTACAGGATTGGATATATCAGAACACGGAGCTTCGGCGTACCAAGATGTCGAAAATGCCGCCTTTGCATAGTTTCGTAGTGTTGTGGTGGCTTAGTGTTGTCGTGTTGTCGTTAATATGATTTTTGCGAAGCAAAAAAACACTACAACACTAAAACACCACAACACCAACCAACCACAACACCAACAAAAAAAAACTCCCGATGAGCCGCTAAACAAATCGGGAGCAAAATCAAAGAAAACAGCATTATACTGTCCTCTTATTATCCTAGTGTCAAAGTTATGAAAAAGTGGCTTTGATTCAAAATTTACTTGGATAGTATGGTGCATCAAACACAAATATTTTTCAACTATTCAAGTAAATTATTATGCAAAACATCAAATTATTACTCATACTTTTACTCGCCCTAACCACCTCGGTCAATATTTCATTTGCCCAAGAAACCGAAGAAGCCACCTTCTCATTTAGTGGTTCTGTGGATACTTATTTCCGACAAAATATCACTGCGCCCAACAAGCCTGTGGACGGCGCAGCACCCGGAAGTTCCTTTGTCAATACGCCCGGTTTCGCGCTTGGAATGGTCAATTTGATTGCCAGCGGAGAAAAAGGAAAAGTTGGTTTTACGGCAGATTTGGGATTTGGTCCGAAAGGGGCGGATGCTGTTTTTTTGAGCGAAGGTAACTCGTCCATTGTCAATCAGTTATTTGTATATTGGAATGTGAGCGATAAGGTGACGTTGACGATGGGAAATTTTAATACATTTTTGGGTTATGAAGTGATTTCGCCTACGGCAAACTTCAATTATTCGACCTCGTATATGTTTTCGAATGGACCGTTTTCGCACACGGGTCTGAAGGCAGATTTTGCACTTTCGGATAATTTTTCGGCGATGTTGGGCATCTTGAATCCAACGGATTATACGGAGTTGAATCCCTTTGGAACCTACTCGCTCGGCGCACAATTGGGCTACTCCAATGATGTGGGAAATGCCTACCTCAACTTCATTTACGGTGACCAAGACGGCGCACTCAATGATAGAACGGCAAGCATGGGCGAGGCTTCTTCCGGCGCGACTTTTCAAGTGGATTTGACGACAGGTTGGGATTTATCTAATGCTTTTTTTGCAGGCGTGAATGCAACGTATAATACGACCAGTCCTGGCGAATTTTTCGATGGCAGTGTGCAAGATATGGATGGCGATGCTTTCGGGTTTTTGGGTGGTGCTTTGTATTTGCAATATTCGGTTTCTGAAGTAGCGGCTATCGGCATACGTGGTGAGTATTTTGAGGCTTATCTGGGCGATGCAAATGCCGATATTACAGCGATTACATTGAGTGGAAATATCGGCGTCGGTCCGCTTACATTGATTCCTGAAATTCGATTTGATACTTCTTCGGAAGATATTTTTATTGATACAGATTATGTACCTGCGAGTAGTTTGGCTTCATTCGTACTTGGTATGGTATACGGGTTTTAATGCGATAATGCGATAATGTTGAAATGCGATAATATCTAATGAGTGAATTTTGAATGAGTGAATATCGTTCTCATATTCGCTCATTCAAAATTCACTCATTCACTCATTTCATTGTAGCATTTCATCATTGTAGCATTGTCGCATTGCCTACTTATAAATCTTCCTTTTATTAAGTGCTTGCTGGTACTTTTTAGCGTTTCTCAAATGCTGTTTATAGGTCTTTGCAAAGTTGGAATGTCCAGAGAAGTCCTCTTTTGCACAGAAAAATATATACTCGTGTTCTTCATGATTCAAAACTGCGTCAATGTAGGGAATTGATGGCAGTAGAATTGGTCCGGGCGGCAAACCTTTATTCATGTAGGTGTTGTAGGGTGATTCAATTTTTTTATGTTTATTGAGTACGCGCCGAATATTGAAATTGCCTAGAGCATATACGAGCGTAGGGTCGGCTTCAAGCGGGATGCCTTTTTCGAGGCGATTCATATATACTCCGGCAATACGCGGGCGGTCTTTTGGCATGTTGGTTTCTGCCTGTACGATAGAAGCAAGGGTAGAGACTTCGGACTGTGACAAGCCGATTTTTTGGGCTTCTGCCTTGCGTTCATCAGTCCAAAAACGCTTATATTCGCTTGCCATGCGCGCTACAAACTCTTCTGCCGTAGTTGCCCAATTAAACTCGTAAGTATTCGGAATGTACATTGCCATAAAAGTGTTTTCATTGAAGCCGTATTTCGTTTGCACGTTGATGTCTTTGAACAATTTGAGGAGTTCGAGCGAGTCTGCCATGATATTTTTGGTGGCTTTTCCGGCAAGGTCCTGCGATGTTCTCACCGAGCTGAATGTCACCCTTGCAGGCGTATGCGAACCGGAACGCAACAAGTCTATCAACGAATTGATACTCATATCGTTACGCAATTTGTAACGTCCGGGATAGATATGATTTGCCAAGTTTTTCTGCTCGGCTACCCAACGCATCAACTGCATGTCTTTTACAAAACCTTTACTTTCAATATTTTGTAAAACTTCGTCTGCGCCTGCACCCTTTTCGATGTATAACCACTCCGTCTGTGCGCCTTTCAAATCGACACCGCTACCGAATATCTTTTGGTAAAATTCGTAACCGAAATACGCTGCTACTGCGCCCGCTATCAGGACGAATAGTAGGAAATATTTTATAATGCCTCTTTTTGCCATGTGTTCTGTGAATTCGTTTGCAAACGTAGCGTAATGCCTCCGGCTTGCGTTCGCGTACTACTTGCGAACTAACGCGGCGCAAGCCGGAGGCGTTACGCTACGTGGATTCTAAAATTTTCTTTTGTTCATTGGTGGTGTCGTGCGAAGGTGTGCAACATTCAGCGATATTAGCATCACAAAGGAGGTCTTTGTTACGCGACGAACTGTAAATTTTGGGCTTTTCTTTGCCTTTGAAAAATAAATGATGTTTCAAAAAGGGAAAGGCGCGTTCATCCACCGAACAAACCAATTTGCAGCCCGACACCTTCAGTATCGCCACCAAATGTGGGTCGTCAAAATCCTTGTGTTGAATCATTTGCTCGGCTTCTGCCTGATATTCATCTACGGCTTCCGTGTCCACAATGACCGTTTTATTTATCCTGCCCAACAACTGAAACAGCTTCAAATATTGCCCCATTTCAGAGAGTTCTTCCAAGTATTTCGTGCCGCCATGTACGAGTTTTCCTTTTTTGTCAATTATCCAATCTCGGACGGGTTTGAACGCCTCATGTTCGCTGTTTTGTTCATTAAAAACCCGCGAAATAGTATTGGTGTCTACAACGATGCACATGGGATTATATTTTGATAAGTTCTAATTGTTCTTTGATGAAAAACTCTTGAAATGACTTGGGTTGCTTGTCGGCGTATTTTCCGTTGGATTGTATTTTTATTGGAGTCACTTTATTGCCGTCCTTTGTTCGTTCAAAAAATAATACTTGAAATTCGTCGCTTGTTTCTTCCTTGTCTTTATTCACACACAACCTGAATCTATCGACAATATAATCGCTATGTGTTTCGATGATAAAAGTCTTATTATCAGCTTTTTGTGTGTCATAAATTAATTCGCCGAAAGCCGCCTGACCGCGTGGGTGGAGGTGAATTTCAGGTTGTTGAATGGCGTACCACATGTCTTTTTCCTTTGCCAATACTTCAATAATTAATGGCAAAATTTGAGAGACACCATAACCGACATTTGATATTTTGATATTATTTTCTCCGAAAAATACTCGTATCTCCAATGGTGAAGTTTGCTCATCACCCAATACTTTCACTTCTATTTTATCAAACAAACCACTGTCCTGACCGAATTTGTTTAATGCTGCTTGGAAGGCGTCGCGTTCTTTTCCGTTTGATTGTGGAGTTGGTAGAAGGTTTTTTAGTAAAAATGGGATATGGCTGCCGTCTGGAGAGAAGTTGATTTTGTAACTACTGTAAACTTCTTTAGGTTCTGCACGTATTGGAGCAAGCCAAATTAAATCGTTGATAGTAACACCATTAAAATCGGTCAATATCATTTCAAGCATGTGTTGATTGGTGAATCGTGCATTCAACCATGCTTCTTCTACAATATTAATGCTATTATCTTGCTTTTCTTCCAAACTATAGGAATCATGTTTTAGTGAATTGTTATATATCCAGTTTTTAAAGGAAAATTGGCTTGTATCGTTACGATTAGATTCTTCACCATGCTTCATTTTATTTTTTTCATAAAAAAAGTGCATATCATAATCGCTATAATATAATCTTACATTTGTTACTTTCGGATTTCCATTTTTATTTTCAAAAACCAGTTTAATAGCAATTGAGTCACGATGAATATATTCACCAATAAAACCAACTTCAAAAAAATCTGTGTTACATAATTCATCGAAATAACCAAAATGAAAATCACCGGAATTTAAGTCTAAAGAACGCCAAAATTTTCTGTCACCCAACACCCGAATCAACTTCAAAATAGAAGTTTTCCCTGTACTATTTTCCCCAATTAAAAAATTGACTTTATCTATTGGAATAAAAGTATCTCGAAACCCACGAAAATTGTTGACATACAGTTCGGTCATAATAAAGGTTTTTATCCGTAACGGCTGTCTTTAGCTCCGATAGCTATCGGAGACGACTGTAAGGGAGCATCTACGTTAGCGCAAATATACGCGAGGTAAAGGTTTTTCAAACCTTTTCGGCAGCTAAAGACAGCCGGTACGAGGTACAAAATTTGAATCAAATTTAAGCAAAAACAATGAGAATCACTAATCAAATAACTCGCTACTCGCTACTCGAAAACTCGCAACTACACCCGCTCAATCACCGTAGCATAGCCTTGACCAACACCCACACACATCGTACACAAAGCATAACGTTTGTCTTGCTTATGCAGTTCAATAGCCGCCGTTTGGAGGATACGCGTACCCGACATGCCGAGCGGATGCCCAATAGCGATAGCACCGCCGTTGGGGTTGATGCGTGGGTCGTCGTCTGCCAAGCCCCACTCACGGATACAGGCGAGAGATTGGGCGGCAAAGGCTTCGTTGAGTTCGATGATGTCCATATCGGCGAGCGTGAGTCCGGCTTTTTTGAGGGCTTTATTGGATGCGCCGACGGGTCCGATGCCCATGATGCGCGGTTCTACGCCGACGACTGCCGAGGAAAGAATTTTGGCAAGCGGCTTCAGATTGTATTGATTGACAGCACTTTCCGATGCAACGAGCATGGCTGCTGCGCCATCATTCAAGCCCGAAGCATTTCCGGCGGTGACGCTGCCACCCTCATTTTTAAAGGCTGCACGAAGTTTTCCGAGGGCTTCCATTGTAGTAGTGGCGCGGATAAATTCGTCGTTATCAAATACAATAGGGTCGGCTTTTCGTTGCGGTATCTCTATGGGTATGATTTCCTCGCGAAGCCTGCCCAAAGCCTGTGCTTTGGCAGCTTTATTCTGCGAATTGAAAGCAAAACGGTCTTGGTCTTCGCGGCTGATGTTGTACTTTTCGACAAGGTTTTCGGCGGTCACGCCCATGCCGTCTGTGCCGTATAGTTCGTGCATTTTTTTATTGACAAATCGCCAACCGAAGCTCGAATCGTGCATTTGTGCATCGCGCCCAAAGGCTTTAGATGTTTTCGAAATGACCCAGGGTCCGCGTGTCATATGTTCTACGCCGCCGGAAATGAATACATCGCCATCGCCTGCACATATTGCACGGTGCGCTTGTATGACGGTGGACATGCCTGATGCACACAAACGATTGACCGTCTCGCCGGGAACAGAGTAGGGGAGTCCGGCAAGTAAAAGTGCCATACGTGCTACATTGCGGTTGTCTTCTCCGGCTTGGTTGGCGCAGCCGATGAGGACATCAGCGTAGGCGTCAGTAGGAATGTTCGGATTGCGTTTGACGAGTTCGCGGATGGGAATGGCGGCGAGGTCATCAGTGCGAATAGGAGAGAGGGTACCAATGAATTTGCCGATTGGGGTGCGGATAGCGTCAATTATGTAACTCATTAAGTTTTAAGTTTAAGCTCAAGTTTAAATAAAAAGGCGCGAATTTTCTTATGAAAATTCGCGCCTCAAAAGTACGCATTTTTAACGTAACACAGACATTCTTATCTGTGCAATGCGTATGTCTTTCACAGACAGGAATGTCTGTGTTACGGTTTACTTCGCGGCTGCTTTTACTGCATCTATCGGATAAATCATACGTCCGGTGGCTTCAGTATCTTTTGTTTGTTTTCCGGTATCGTGTAAGATTTTATAGACTTCGGCAGTCGTCAAATCCGGATTGACAGAACGCATCATACCTATCAAACCGGCTACATGCGGACAAGCCATGGATGTGCCGCTATATTCTTTATAGGCATTGCCCGGAACGGTAGAAAGTATATCAACACCAGGCGCAGCGATACCCATTTTTACATCAGTAACAAAGTTGGAAAAAGGAGCTTTTTCTATCTTAGAATTGAGGGCAGCTACTGAAATTACGCCCCCTATACCTGCAGGAACATAGTCTTTCGCATTGCGACTGGAATTGCCTGCGGCAACGACTGTAATTGTACCTTTTTTGCTCATATATTTGATGGCTTTGGTGTAAGCGCGTTGGCGAGCGTCATTGCTAGGACCGCCAAGCGACATGCTGACAACATCCGCGCCTTTGTCGGCTGCTTTTATCATACCACCGATAATGCCTTGCTGCGTACCACCACCGTAATTGCTTAATACTTTGACACTTGTGAGTTGTACCATCGAATTATCGGGACAAAATGCTGCAACGCCTTTACCATTATTGGTAACGGCAGAAACTGTACCTGCACAGTGCGTTCCATGCCCCATTTTGTCCATATCGTAGCGTTTGTCGATGGATTTATAATTATCGCTGATGTCTTCGTGTTGGGCATCAATTCCGGTGTCAAGTACAAATACGCGAGCGACTTTTTTAGACTTGATTTTCTTGCTGCGAACGAGGTCGTAGAGCTTGTGTATGCCGAGGGCTTCCAATGCCCACTGACCATTCACACTTGGGTCATTGACACCAAAATCAATTTTATTGTTGGAAGTTTTATTGGACTCAATGGTGGGAATGGCATAGACTATTTCGTTTTCTTCGACATCATCTACAAAGCCCGAATCCATGAGTTCGCGCATAATTTCTGCACGATTTTTTTCGTACTTTTTAGGGATGTTTAAAACATAATAATCGTCCAAATCAGTGATTTCAGGGGAAGCGATGTCAGGGAATGCTACCTCGTAATCAAGGTCATATTTTTCAATGATATTGCTCAATACTTTGATGCTTTCGCCATCAGCTACATCTATAAGTATTTCGCCTTCTTCATTGATTTCAATCGGTGTTTTATCAACAAATGCTTGTTGCAATTCTTGGAAATAATAGAATTTGAAAAACATAATAACCCCTAAAGCCATTGTGACGATAGCCATTTTGTTTTTGCTCATAAGACTAAATGACACCGAAAATACGGACATGATAATGGCATCTTTCGCTAGAATAAACATCTTTTGCGCCATGTTGCCCTCGCCCATTGCCAGGCCTAAGGCATAAGCGATCAAGGCAAATAATAAGGTTTTGCCAAATAGCTTTCCTGCCCATTTTTGTTCTTTGAAAATAAACCAAAGAATGAGCGACATTAGGGCGATTATAAAACCGTAACTATACAATATCATGATAAATTATTTTATTGGCTGAATAGGTAATTACTGGACATTGGGTAATTAGGGAAGACGAAAAAAATAATCTACCCGTCTGAATTGTTCTTTTTCTTATATGTTTCACTAAATCTTCCTTAGTAGTAAGTCAATCTAATTATGATATGTTGCTTTGAGTGAAATTTTTTCGAGTACGAGGCGGAGGTTATTCAGCATAGCCGTAGCTACGCTGGATGTTCTCCAACAAAGTAATCGGACAAATT
>Ga0209093_1002309_pt1 | contig 10713 bp, 11 predicted proteins | sample SidtaG_4_FD_187450 | JGI IMG/M metagenome (GOLD analysis project Ga0209093, IMG submission 187450) | Marine algal microbial communities from Sidmouth, United Kingdom - Sidmouth_Male1 metaG (SPAdes) (version 2) | ecosystem: Host-associated > Algae > Red algae > Unclassified | place: Sidmouth...
GGGGGGGGGGGGGGGGGGGCTCTGCGCCCCGCCCGCCGACCGCGCGCTCACCGCGGGGGCGTGGTTCCGCGACCACCTCCCCGCCGACGGCGGCGGCGGCGGCGGCGGCGGCGGCGGGCCGTCGGGTTGGCGGCGGCCGCCACGGCGACCACCGTCCGCGTCGCCCCTCCTGACCTCCATCGCCGCGGCGGCGGCGCGGGGCATCGACGCGCGCCTCGCCGGCGGCAGCGGCAACGGCAACGACAACGGCAACGGCGACGGCGCGCCCGCCGCTGCCGCCGCCACAGCCGCCGCCGCGGGCGTGGCGGTGCGCCTGTTTGGGTGTGGGCGGGCCTTGGCCGCCGCGGCAGCGGCGGCGGCGGCGGCGGCGGTGCCCCCGGCCGCCGCATCCCCCCCGCCGTCGCCAGCCGTGCGGTTGGCCGCGTCGGCCGCATCCCTCCCCCCCGCCTCCCCCTGTCTCCTTTCCCGCAACCATGCACGGCGCTGGTTCCAGCCTTTCCGCCGAAGCCGGTGCCACGCACGCGGGGGCAGTCACCCTCATCTTCGCCCCCGGGTCGGTCTTCACCCGCGTGCCTAGTGCCTCCCTCCCCCGGCCGCGGGCGGCGGTCGCTCTCTCTCGATGCGTGGGCGGCCGAGTCCGCCGAAGCCGTCGGCTTGTCCGCCAACGGCCATGCGTCGCTTCGCGCGCCGACGGCGGCCGACGCTTCTGGGGGCGGGGTGGGGGGGACGAGTGAGAGTGGCAGCGTTCTTGGGACAACTTCTGGGGGCACCACTGCGTCATCTTCGCTATGCGGCTCGCCGCTGGTGCCTGGATCAGCTTGCCGCTCTCCCCTGCGTCGGGCTCCGCCGTGAAAACGGCCCACGCCGCCGCCGCCATATTTCACCACCTATGCAGTCTCCTCATCCCTACTGCCCGCACGAGCCACCGACGCTGCCGCCGCGGACGTCGCTGCCGCATCCTCTGCAATCTTTCCCTGCCATTGACGCTGCCGCTGCCGACGGCGCCAGGCCATCTTCTCCAGACACTCGCCACCATCCTTGCGGTCGCAAATGACGCTGTCGCATCCTCGTGCGCTTTCATGGCGCGGCAACCCCACAAGGGCAGCGTGACGGCACGTCTTGACTTGAAAGGAGGCATAATTACATTCAATTAAGAAACTGCTGGATCAACTAAAGCTTCAGTGCAACAAGAGCGCATTCGTCCAACGGGAGGGGCGCCTGTCACAAGACCGGGAAGAGACTGCAATGTACTCGCATCTGGTCGTCTCAGTGCCAACGTCCGCACCGTGGTAGTTTCTGATCGGCGCCGAGGACAACACTTCTTCTCCACGGACCACCCTACTGCTACTTCCACTATCCTCTCTGCCCCTTTTCCGCTGCCTGGCCATTCCATCTCGGGCCCCGTGCGCACCGCGCACTACCCCGCCCCCACTTTCCGTACATTGACTGTCTCGCCAGTCACCCCCCCTACTGATTTGGTGGACTGTTTTGCGTCTACAACGACTCTGGAGCCGGTGGGGCTGATGCGCTGGCTCGACAACTCCGGCCTGGCTCGCGGTCCTTTTGCGCGTCTGCGGCCGCCGCGTAGCACTTTGGTCTGTTGTTCGCTCCGACCTGATCATGGGCCGCTCGCGCGCGCTGGTTGGCGACGAGTCGCGGGGCACATCCTCCCGGAGGTCTGTGCGGGATGCAGATCGCAAAGCTGGGGGTCGAGCACCCCTTGGCCAACTCAATATTGCTGCTTGGGCAATTTGCCGTGCTGCACCCAACGAGGGCTCTTCCGGTAGTGGGATTGCGAATGCCATGGGTGACGGGGCTTCTACGGCTGTCGTTCCCAGCGACAAAGACCGAGCAGGACACTGCAACGCCCTCCAAGATGCGCAAGTCGAAGGTACGGAGTATGATGCGGACGAGAGGGCTTCTGCGCCCGAGGACGGGGTACAAGCAGCAGGACCACGCAGCAGCAGTTTGGACCATCTTGCAATTGGGGGTTTGCCCGACCACCGAGCTGTTGGTTCTGGGTACCAAGGCGTTGCGCAAGAAGCCCAGTTGCCGGAACGGCCGCCCCTAAGCGACTGATCGAGTGTGCCGGGCAGCGACGTCTCGGACCCGCCCGTCTTTGTCTTCCCCGAGGAGCTGCTTCTTTTGGAAGCCACCGAGAATGATGGCGACGGCGACAAGAATGTCAACTCCCACGCCACCGGCCAGACCGCAATGGAGCTGCCACTCGGTGCTCCATACGAACCCGCCACTACTCGCCAAGCTGTGCAGACGGCTGTGCTGCCTCTTGGACACGACCTCCCGATGCCTTTTTCGTGCGAGGAGCATCTCTACGCCTATTTGCTATCGCGCGGACAGCAGCATGACACCGCGCAGCAGTACAATGTCCATCGAGAAGGTTTCAACATTGCCTCTCCCAACAAGCTTCCGTCAGCCAACTTCATCCGCTATGACATTGCGCCCGTCGTGGAGGCCAAGTGGATGCTGCAGCGGAGTGTGTGCTGGGCGCGGCAGACGGGCAAAAACGAAATCGTGGAGGTGGCGTACGTGGCTCCCAGCGCCCATGTTCGGCGGGATTTGCTTTTCACGGAGACGTTTGAGAAGTTCAAGGCCGCCGACGAGCGCTCCGACAGTGACCGAGCCCTCCACCCGGAGTTTGTTGACTCTGCCCTCTTCCAGGACCGAGAGACAGTGCTGTCTACAGGACGCTCGGTTCCACTGTTCCAGCTTGGTGACGTCTTTCTGGCTGTCTGTGATCGTGTCGATGTGGACCTTCAAGACGGCACCGGCGTAAGGGGAGCAGCGGTGGTTGATGCGTACATCGCGGAAGCCGCAGACGGACTCAATGTTGACGCCTTCCAACACGCTGGTGACTTTGTCGTCAAGTGCAAGCTTTCTGGGGGTGAAGAGGCCAACATCCTTGCTCACTACTGGCACTCATCCTCGTTGCCTCCTCTGTCATGAATGACTGACGATGCTGCCGCGGTCTCGGTCACGGCGCTGCGTAGGATCCTCGCCGAGTGTGCTTCATCCACTGGGGAGGCTACGGGGGACTTGGGCATGGGGACGGCGAGTGGCGGCCATGAGCGGCTGGAAGGCGACGGTACGGCCAAATCTATCCGGCAGCGTGGGATGACTTGGGCGGAGAAGGATGGTGCTGCCATTCTTATTGTTTGCTTGTGCTTCTACTCGGACGACTTTCGCGCTCATGTCGGCAAGGAGATCTCCATGGGCGGGGTATACATGAGTTTCCTATCCTGGCTGTTCAACGACCGCCGTAGTAGCCACGCGGTGCGGGCGTTGGCGGCGACACCACCGGGTGTGGACTCTGACGTCATCTTGGATGCCGTTGCGCCTGACCTCCGCGTCGGTGCCAAAGATGGGTGGCTCTGCGAGGGCGCAGACGGGAGGCCGGTGCGCGTCTACGCGGACGTCTGCTTCTACGTTGGCGACTACGTCCAGGTGGCCAAGACTAGCATGCTTATGGGACCGGGCGCTAACACCCCGTGCACAATGTGATCGTACAGGTTGTCGGGTGCTCCTGGACCACGGTACGGGCTGGACGCCTGAAGCGCCAATGTCAAGCTCTTGCGTAGAACAGCACGTACAAGAGCGGTGTGCAAGGCGGTTTCTGAGCGGGCAGGAGGACAATAAACCAAGATGATCCTTGTAGCCGCCCATACGCACGTCGCTTGCAGCATCCTACACATCCGCCGCAGCAACGACGGAAACTACCTCACTGCTCGCTAGCTCCACCTCACAGCACGGGATACTCAACGTGAGACGGCCGCACAAGAACCGCTCCTCATAGTCGAAAATGCTCGACACGCCCGACGGGCGCCACTGCAAGGTTGAGTTACCCGCTGGCGCCAAGCCTGGCAACATTTGGCTGGGAACAGTCTTGCGCTCCAAGGGATGCTCGAACTTGTGCTGCAACGGGTCGAACACTTCTGACGCGCGCACTGGAACTTCCACAGTACCTGTCGTGTGGTGCCGCTCGAGTACGTACCTGACGGTGCCGTCGTTGTCGCACAGCCACTCGACCAGCACCCGAGCTGGTGTCGATCCATCTCGACGGGAAAACTGCCGCGCCAAGCACCACTTGCGTAGCGGAGGTGCCATGCCCAGCGCCTCCAACAGGTGCGCGGCCGACATGAACTGCACAGTCCGGTTGGCGTTTCTTCGGCTGCTTGTTGCACGCACGTCGTACGACAGGGAGCGCATCATCTCGAACTCGTCCAAAGCGCCTCGATCGGACACCATGTCCACCGTCAGAGTCATCCGGGCTCTGCTCTCGGCCTGGCTGACCCCACCACGTGCGGTGTTGAGCCCCGACTTGGGGCACGTCTGAAGCCGCTCCGCCAGGCAGGTGGAAAGCCACCGCTGCAGCGCGCGCCCCAATGGGTACTGCTCCTGTTGGGCCGCGGCCTGCAGAGCTCGGATGCCGTTTAGAGACAGATGTGAGACGGACACTTGTTCATGGCATGCGGCGACGCTCTGCTACAGCTCGTGGCTCTTAGAAGAGAGACGCTGCAGCTCGACTTCCATCCTCTCCATTGCCGTCGCAGGCTCAGCCGGCCGGAAAACAGGGGACGCCGACCGTAGAGCGGCAGTCGTGGCAAGACGGGAAGGCCCCGCTGCCTCTGCTGCAGCCGAGACAGCTGCGTTCACCGCGATTGGGAGCAAAGGGCGGGTACGTACTGCTACAGTGTCCGGATTGTCTTGAAGCGTGGAGGCGTGAGCTGAGGGGAGCGAGGACCCCGCAGCCATAAGGCGAGATTCGGACGGCGCAAACACCATGTCTACCAAAGGTCGCGATGAAGCAGCGATCGCAACGAGGATGGCCAAGGGGCTCGGTGGCCTCGCGGTAGTGGCGCCAGAAGAGATAGGAGGGGGTGTGGCGGGAGCTACAAGAGCGCCCGGGAGTGCGGCGAAAACGAGGCCGTGGGGTGCGCACGCGTCAGCGTCGGCGGCGACAGAGGCGCGTGGGGCGGGGGTTGGTCGTTCCGGGTCCCGACGGTGACAGATACCGCCACGTCCTCAACCGCGACGGTGAAGGCACAGACAGTCACCGCCGCCACCGCCGTCGTCACCGCCGCCACCGCTGCCTCCCCTTGGCCCCCCACCGCTCGTCGCTGACGCCCCGCGCCAACGAGCTCCGCTGTGGCGGCCGGCCGGTCGGACCTGTACCACGCCGCCGACGCAGGCGCGTGGGAATTAGGTGGCATTCGTCGTGTACCATCGATCACTCTGGCGAGGACCAGCCGTCGATCTTCACATCGGCGAAGACGACGCAACTCCATTTTTCGTGCGGCAGATCACCACGCAAGGACCACGGCGCGCATCAAATTCGAACCATGAAAGACAAATCCGACACTGGAGGAGCACCTGTCCCAGCCGTCGGCCACTCCTTCCGCCGCTGCATGGTCTGTGGCGGCCACTGCAGGTGGGTACAGTACCCGAGACTCTCTGTGACGGCGGCGACGTGTGGTGCGTCTCTTTTCCCACTTTTAGGGACGCACCATAGTGTTCCCGCAACGCACCGCGGCACACGCCGGCGTGCACATCATCTGTCCGGGGACAGCGTAGCCTGAAAGGCGTCCGTAGGGGTGCGTCGCCGTGAGTCTCCGCCTCCTCCGTAAGCCGTACGCTGGCACGCGCTCTTCTTTTGGCAAGGCCGTCGCGCGTGGTCCCCCCACCCACCCCCTGCTCTCGTCTACACTTCCACGCTGGTGTTTTCGCTCCGGATGAGATTTCTTTTCTCGTGCTCGTCTCTGGTCCTTGAGGCGGAGGCCTGAGCTCTGTTAGAGCTATCTTCCGGTGTCTCTATCTTCTCTCGTACGCGGCGGCGCTCCTCTCTCCTACGGCGATCTTTGCTTCCGCGGCAGCGAGCGAGCTGACCTCAACTACCACGCTGGCAGCAGCCACCACGTCAAAGACACTCACCCTGCAAGCGGCACCTACCTCGCGCGTGGCACCCACTTACTGTACATCCCGACAGTGAACAGCTTTCGGCGCTCGCCCGCGCTTTCGCACCATGGCTCCAGGCAAGCGGGCGCGGCGACCTGCCAATGCTGTCTCACCGGCTGGTTCAAGTCCAAGTTCGGCCGGTGTTCCGTCTCCTCCGCGTCCTTCTGCGCGTGGCGCCCGGATGAACCTCTCCGATGCAGACACGCAGAGGATTGCTTCGGCTGTGCACGCAATGCTGAAGCCTAACCTAGAGCGGCTTTGCGCGGCGGCCGGCGCGCGACCGGTTGCGACTTCTACCAATGCCAATGTCGCCGGGGCGGGCAGGTCCGCAGCAGCGCTCCCAGGTGGGACCTCCACCAACCCAACCGACGCGACCAAGTGGGGAGCAAGTCTACCCGCTGACATCCGGGTGGCTATGAAAGAGCGGCTCCACGCTTTTGGGGAGCGGCTCAAGAAGGTCGAGGACATGGCCGAGTCGGTTATCAAGGGCGTTACCCAGTCGGTCGGTGACCTGCTGCACAAGCAGCTGGCCGAGCCGCCTGTGTCCCTCATGACGGACCACGGGCTCCATGTCGCCCTCAAGAAGGCGTTTCCAACGGCACAGATCCGAAAGGACCATGCGCTTGTGCTAGAGAAGCTCATGCTGCTGCACGTAGACAATCCCAACGACGCAGACGACATCCTCACTGTGTCCTTCCCGCCGGCCAGCCAGCTGCTTGATACGTTTGCCAACGAGAACTTCAAAATGATCTGCATTGCCGTGCAAGAGAGGCTGCTGATTGCCAACGCAAGAAAGCCGATGGAAAAGCAGCCTCATGTCGTGCGCGGCAAGACGGGCGTGGACACCCGTGCGATGGACAAGGTGGACTATGCGACCGACACGCTTATCCGGGGAAAGTTCCACGACCCGCGGTGCGTAGCCCGCAAGCTATTCTACGTGCTATTCGCCTACTACCTCCTCAGCTCGACGGCAACAATGCAGCAAACCTACCCCGACGCCGAGAAGCGGACAGTCGAGGCTACAGGATCCGACTTCTTCTCCGTCACCAAGACGCTGCAGGCGTCCTGCTCTGGATTGCTGCCGGATGGCGAAAAGCACGCGGCCGCGCACAAGCATGACGCGGAGCCCGGGTCCTCGTTGGTTGGCATCCACTCTGTGAGCCGCAAGGATGACCTCCTCGAGGTAGCGGCAAAGTTACTCGCGGCAGTTGTGCGCTCGTCGCACACGTTTCAGCCCAAGGTTCTTCTCTCCACCGCTTGCATCCTTCGCAATCTACTAGTGTCCACGGATCGTGCCTGGTTGACAATGCCGCACAAGGACGCGGAGGAATTCAAGGAGCCGGGGGTTTGGACGCTGATGATGCCTCGGCCAGACGAACGGCTGGAGAAAGACCTTGTCGCACAGCGGTTGACCGCCCCGGAGCGCAATGCCTTCATATCTGCACATCGTGCGCTGCCCGCGTCCGTAGCGGCGGCAGCCGCCACAACCGCGCCGGACTCAGGGGCAGAGCGAGGGAATGACGGGGCTTCCCACCGGGCCGCTCCTGAGGGGGGAGCAGGGGCGCCAAGCGCACCATCGCAACGCCAGACACCACCAACCTGGCTGCGGTGCTTGGCTCACTAAGACGTAGGCGCCTCTTGTGCGTGAGTGCCTTGGGGAGAAGGCTCTTTATAGTAGTCGTACGGCACTTGGATGAGGATTTGCTACGCTGCGCTTTTGATACGTGAATAAAAGGAGGGTTATGATGGGCATGGAGACTTCCGACTTCTAGCCACTCGAGCATGGTACAGTTTGCCATTGGGTGTGGGGGGACGTTGCAGGCCATCCGTGAGGGAGCAATAAGAACACTTTACGACTCAATCACCCGCTTCTAGATGGGTAGCCATTGGGACGACCTAACACCCTCCATCGGTTGGTACGGGAGTTACCAGTGCCAGACGGTGTCAGCATACACTCACAGCGACAGGAATGCAGCAGGAGGGCACGACGTACACCATCAAACAAAGGCAAGTACAGGAAGCGAGCAAGGTCGACGCTCATGTCCGGGCTGCCGTCTATGAGCACTAACGGGTGCACAACAGCTGCAGGAGATCCACCGATGTCATCAAGAAAGGCAACTGCACGATAGTACGCCGTCACACCACATGTTGCGCCAGAGCCGTGGACAACGTTGACGGTTGCATGCCCAAGAGTTGAAAGGACAAGCACCCCCACACAGTCACCCACTTGCAGCCTCCCCATGTCCCCCCTAGTGGCTCGCCCGCGCCACCGAGGCACAAATGTTGAGTCCCACCGGTCACTGACCAGCGAGCGAGCTTCCTCGGGAACATACGAGGATAGCAACGTCCCGCCAGAGCACCGCCATTGAGCTGTAGGTTGGCTCCAAAGCGGCTTGGCCAAACGCAGATGCGCGCGGATCCCGGCATGGTTCAACCACTCGGCTCTGATTTTGAAGAAGGACGGCTGCAACGCAATGCGGGACGCGAGCTCCCCCTGGAGCACCCGCTCCAAGGCCCGCCACGCGTCGTCGCGGCCGTTGCCCGTAGCGATAGCCCGCTTCAGTGGTTGGTGGGCACTCTCAAACAGGAGCTCTTGAACATGTCGCACATGCGTCAGCGCCGGGATGACCACCTCAAGCAGCTCCCGCAAGCGATGCAAGTTGGGCACATCAATAGACCGCCCAAACGCCGCCGTGTCGCCACGAAGACATGCTGCACATGCCATACGGAAAACGTTGTTGACGAGCTCCCGCACATCTGCTGGCGTCAGACGGGAGTGGCAAGCCGTCTCGCCGTCAATCTCGGCCCGGGGGTAGAAGTACAGGGCGTTGACAAGGGTCGTGTAGGCGTCGAGTACCTGCAGCGCGGCCTGCAAGGGCGTGGGGTTGGCATCTGTGCAGACCTTGGCGCTATTTATCACACGCCGGCCGGAGAAGGCCGCGACCGTCAACGTAGCCGCCCACTCCGAGATTCTCACGGAGACGATGGCGTAGGATTTCTCCTTGTAGATCGTGGTACTTGGGAGATGGCTCCTTACGAGCGCGTCCCGCAGCGAGAGGCCTACGCGCCTGCGCTGCTTCTTTGACAGCAAGTCAGAGACGCCGGCGATCAGCCGCTTCGTGAGACCATGGAACGTGAGGTGGTCGGGCGAGGGCATCACGCTCTGGTGCCCGTCAAACATACCGCGGGGAAGGCACCGAGCCCACAAGTGCATGACGCTGCGGTGGGATTCCGCATACATCCCGGGCTCCTTGAGACCTCGCTCGATGTACGTCTTCTCACTCAGCTGCCCGAGGCCTGCTCGAGGTGCCACGGTGGCGGCAGCCAGCTGAGGCGCGGGTGGGGGCATAGTGCGAGACGGGGAGGGCGGCTTGTCAAAGGCAATGCGGAGGGGAGTGGAGGACACGCTAAACCAACGATCAGGCGAGACGCACACGGAGGGGCGCGGGAAAGGGAGGAGGGCGCGGCTCTCTAAGAGAAGCGGCAGGCGGTGGGTTCCAACGAAGGAAGCAGAGTCCCGATAGAGTAGGCGGATGTGCCACTGTCATGGGGACCACACGGCGAGCGGCCTGGAGATAACCGGATGCACGGCAGTCGAGCGGTGCGGGGAGGGCAGCTAAGGGAGTGAGGGCAACTGCTTGGGCCACAGCGCGGGTGCCACCCGTAAAGACTTGTGAGGCGGCATGTCAGGCGGTAGTGAGCCGTGCAGAGGTGGCGCGGGGCCAGCCTCTGCAGCGGCGGGCGATGAGCAGCTGGTGGGGTCTCTCGGCGCAGCCTGAGGTGGGGTGTCTACATTCCTCGAAGAGGTCCCGTGACAGAACTTGTTTGGCATTGCACGGCTGAAAGGGCCCAGCATCCTTGTGCCCGAGGGACTGCATTTCACTTGGCCGTTGGAATCACGAAACAGTTCCTGGCACGATTGTGTTGGAATGAAAAAGGAGCTGTTTTGCTCTCTGGGCGCTAGAAGAGCTTGTTCGCGTTATTTTGCTCGCTTATTGAAGTGCCGTGTGCCGGACAGCTCAGCTCAAGTGCGATGGATCCAACCTGGAGAATGATCCTGAGTGGGCGCATTGAAGGAAAAGGAAGAGAACATTGCGTTTGGGCATCCACAAACTCACGTACCGCTCGCCCCCTCTCGACTAACCCGACCAACCAACACCCCACCGTGCGCTTCCGACACACCGTGCCTGCAAAGGTAACAGGGACCAGCCCGCCCGCACCCCCTCCACCCGATATCACCCAACCGTATCATGCACAGAAAGCAAATGGGTTGCGAAGCATGTGCGCCCCGTCTTGGCACCACACACAAACGTTTCGCGGTCCCCCCCAGGGCCACGGCACCCAGAGAAAATTAAGGACGTTGTGTTGACCTTGCACACACGACAGCGACGCTGCGCCAACGCCACACGAGCACAACCTGACGGCCCGTGCCGCCGCTTGGAAGTTGGGGTGAGGTGCACCCCCGAACCAAACAAAGGAGGAGGAGGCACCAGCGGATCCGCTTCTGCCGGGGCGGCACGTGCCCGCACGCAGGTTCCATCAAAGGTGTTGTCGATAAGCCCAGATGCCAGGTCCTCGTAAAACGCCGCCTGCTTGAGGGAAGCCGGGCCCCGTGCTCCCGCGTGCAGCAGCCACGAGTCAACAATGCAAATACCCAGTAAGGAGAGATTCACTCTCTGGGACCAGTCGTGCGTGCCGAGCTTGTGCTCCAACCTGAGATCATCTTGGCGGCACCGGTTGTGG
>Ga0209093_1002310_pt1 | contig 10712 bp, 8 predicted proteins | sample SidtaG_4_FD_187450 | JGI IMG/M metagenome (GOLD analysis project Ga0209093, IMG submission 187450) | Marine algal microbial communities from Sidmouth, United Kingdom - Sidmouth_Male1 metaG (SPAdes) (version 2) | ecosystem: Host-associated > Algae > Red algae > Unclassified | place: Sidmouth...
CCCCCCCCCCCCGCCGCGGCGGGGGAGGGGCACCCGGCGGCCGCCCCCGCGGCGGCAGCGCCGACGCGCCGCGCCGCGACGGCGGCTGCACCGTGGACGGCCCCGCACGGGCGCGGCGGTGCGGGCGGGGGGTCGCCCGCACCGGGCGCGGCAGCGGCTGCCGTCGGGGCGGCGGCGGCGGCGGCGGCGGCGGCGGCGGCGGCGGCGGCCGGCGGGCCCCCACCGCCGCTGCGGCCGTGGCCGCTGGGCGGCGGCGGCTGGCGCCGCCGCTGTGGCGGCCAACGAGGAGGGGGCGGCGGCGGCACCCGGCGGCGGCGCCTCTGCCGGGGCGGCGTCGGTCGCAGCGCCGACGCGCGCGACGGCGTCGACGCGGGCGCGGTTGCTCGGCGTGGGTGCGAGTGGGTGGGCGTGGTCGGCGTCTCCCTCGCTGTCGGCGCGCGCCCTGCCGCCGTGTCCGGCACCGCCGCCGCCGCCTCGGCCACCGTCGCCGTCGTCAGCCGGCGCCCCATGCTGGTACCGCCTCGGGCGGCCGCGAGGGGCCCCCCCTCGAGCTGCTCTATTGTCTGGTGCAACACGCGAGCCGACCGCGCGCGGCGCAGATCCCCCATGTGCCGCGTGTGTCATGGTCCATCGTCACGCCCGACGTTCTCCCCCTCGGTACGCCGGTGGACCCGCCAACCTGGATCCCTGCCTCCTCCCCCCATCATGTGATGATCCCGACGCAGTTTTGCTCGAGGCGTGCCACGGGGCGTCACCGGACCGGGGGCACAGGCAGGGTCATGGGGTCCTCGCCGTCGCTCTCCCTCCTCTTTTCCTTGGTGTGCCTCCTCTCCCGCGGCTACCACCCGCATGCAGGCTGTGGAAAAATCTGTTTCTCACTCTGTTTCAGTGAAAACTAAAAGTATTGAATTTTCGACGTCTTTGAGTACTCTGTCTGCCTCCATCGGTTAAGTCGCAAGCTGGATCAGTCCCTCCTCTGTAGTTGGGCCCAGATTTGCGGACGAGCCCTGCCCGGCACCCACAACGCTTGATGGCAGCCACACATCGAACGGCTCGCAGTCCATCGCCCCAGCTCGCGTGCCGCTGTGACCTAATCGACCCGCCATTCACGCCCGTCCGCTCTCTGAGCTGCTGCATCCGCACCGCCCGCTACCGTCGTCCCGCCCACGTGCATCCACCCCTCACCGGCTGTCGTTGATCCACGCCTGTTTGGGGTTGGCGATACCTTGCAAGCGCGTTCATCATGTCGGGAATTTGGGCAAAGTACAACCTGCGGCTGGCTGAGAAGCCGCTGCAGACCAAGACGCTGACGGTACGTCTTCTGACCTACACGCCACAGTAGCCCTCACCCTTTGTTCGTGACAGCTGCGATAGTCTCCTCCTTGTGTTCCTCATCGTTCACCACTGTCTTGCCGAGGTTGGGTCATGGAAGCTCTCTCTAACCCTGTACATGGTTGTCTGCTCGCCTGCCCGCCTGGAGCGCTTTCTGGTGGCATGGCTTGCTCTTGACCCATGTTTTTTTCCTGCGACAGAGTCTGACGGGCTTCCTGCTCGGTGACCTGGTCGCCCAAGCTCCCTCGATCCATGCGGGAGGCCAGTGGGATGCGTGGCGGACAGCCAAGATGGGCTCCTTTGGGTTGCTGCTCCATGGCCCCATTGGCCACTACTGGTATGGCTTCCTGGATCGGACCATCATGACCAAGGCGCCGACGTCGGCGCTGGCGGTGGCTTCCAAGACGGGTATCGACCAGGTGCTGTGGGCGCCCATCTTCACGTCGGGCTTCTTTGCCTACATGAAGACGGCCGACGGGAAGACGTCCGAGATCCCCGCGGAGATCCAAGGCAAGCTGTGGGACACCATGAAGGTCAACTGGATGACGTGGATTCCGGGTACGTGAGAGCTGCCTATGGTGTGGTGTCGGTGACGATGGGGGGAGGGGTAGCTGACGCACTGGGGGTGGCCCTGTCGGCGGATGGACCGATGAGCACCGCGTGCAGGCTGTTGTCCAGGCGACTACCGGCATTGGTGTTGCAAACTGAGGGGGAAGCGTTTGTTGTGTGGCCAACGCCGCTGTCTGTACGGCACTCCCCCACCTTGTCGTACGGGACTATGGCGTGTCCCTCGGGGGACTCCGGTTTGCTGACGTTCCGTCGTGTCTCGATTGCTCTTATGGTTACCTGCCCTCGCCCTCATCGCTATGCTCCGTCGCTGTGCTCTGTTTGTTCTCCATGTCTTGCTCTTGACAATTGCAGCTCACATCGTCAACTTCGCCTTTGTGCCTTCGTCGCAGCGCATCCTGTACATCAACACCATTCAGGTATGTCCAATACGCTCTTGTGCTTCACTCGCGCTGCCATTGCATTGACAGGTGGTCTCGAGTGAGGCGGTACCACCGCTTGGTTCTGGGTGCTGACTATGTGCTGTTGATTCATGTCTGGTGCGCGTTTGCTTTGGTTCACCTGATCCGTGCTTGGTTTTCCTTATTCGACGGATACTAGATCGGGTACAATGCCTTCCTGTCGACCCAGCAGGCCAAGGCCAAGCCCGTGGACGACGGCCTTGCGTCCATCACCAAGTAGGCGAGCACGTGCATTGTCCCCTGCCCCCGAAACCCTCTGTTGTATCCTGCGAGCGGGGTTATTGTGTACCTTACAAGCTGGTGTGTTACGCGCTGTTCGCTGTGGGCAGTTGACCTGGCTGCCTGCCTCGGCCGAGGGGCATGAACGAGTGCGTGCCCCTTCGTGCGTGCAATGCCGCACAAAGGCAACGAAAAGGAAAAAAGGTAGCGCGAACGTTTTGTACACAACCCACAGCAAGTAGAAGGGAACGCGAAACTGCGACGGCCGACGACGCACGGGGCGGCATGCCATACAAGAAAACAAGGCGGAGCGTGAAGGGCGCACACTGACGGGAGAAGGCAAGGTGCCCACTCCGACCTAGAAGTGGATGGGCTTACCATACGTCGCCATGGACGCCTCCTTCACCGCCTCGCTGAGCGTCGGGTGGGCATGGCTGGTCCGCCCAATGTCCTCCGCGCTCGCGCCGTACTCGAGCGCAAACACGCCCTCGGCGATCAGCTCCCCGGCGTTGGGCCCGACAATGTGCATGCCGAGGAGCTGGTCCGTCTTGGCGTCGGCCAACACCTTGACCATCCCCGATGCAACGTCACCCTTGACGTCGTTGGTGCGCGCGCGGGAGTTGGCCATGAAGGGGAAGACGCCCTTGCGGAAGTCGATGCCCGCCTCTTTGAGCTGCTCCTCCGTCTTACCGACCGACGCGACTTCGGGGTGCGTGTACACAACCGACGGCACGCAGTTGTAGTCGACGTGTGCGGCGGCACCGCCGGCAATCATCTCAGCGGCAACCAGGCCCTCGTCTTCCGCCTTGTGAGCGAGCATCGGCCCCGCAATGATGTCGCCAATGGCGTAGACGCCCTCGGCCGACGTGCGGAAGTGCTCGTCCGTGACCACCCGGCCGACCTTGTCCAGCTCCACGCCCGCCTCCTCCAGGCCGAGGCCAGAGGTGAATGGCCGCCGACCGGTGGCCACCAGCACCACATCTGCATCAATGGTCTCGGAATCCCCGCCGGCCGACGGCTCAATGGTCAAGACGACGCCATCACCCGACGCGTCAGCGTTGGTCACCTTGGTGTTGAGCTTGAAGTTCATCTTTTGGCGCTTGAGGATCTTGTGAAAGGCCGCCGCCAGCTCTGCGTCCATGCCCGTCAGGATGCGGTCCAGGTACTCGACGACCGTCACTTGTGCGCCGAGGCGGCGCCACACAGAGCCGAGCTCCAGCCCAATGACGCCCCCGCCAATGACAACCATCTTCTTGGGCACCTCCGTCAGCGCAATGCCGCCATCCGACGTGATCACCTTCTTCTCATCAATGGTCAGGCCCGGCAAGGCAGAAGGAACGGAGCCAGTGGCGAGCGTCACGCTCTTGGTGTCGATCGTCGTCTCCCCGCCGTCCAGCAGGGAGACCTTGACCTGGCGGCCTTCGCCACTCCCCCCAGCCACCAGCGAGCCAGACCCCTTCACATAGGTGACCTTATTCTTCTTAAAGAGCCCCTCGATGCCCTTGGTCAACCCAGACACCGCCCCCTCCTTGTGCTTCATCATCGCGGGCAAGTCAATGCCGACATCCTGGACGACCACCCCGTGGGCAGCAAAGTTCGTCCGCGCATCCTCATACAAGTGCGACGAGTGCAGGAGCGCCTTGGATGGGATGCAGCCGACGTTGAGGCAGGTACCACCGAGGGTGCCCCGCTTCTCCACGCAAGTGACCTTGAGGCCGAGCTGCGCCGCCTTGATGGCATGCGCGTACCCGCCGGGGCCGCCGCCAATGACCACCAGGTCCTGCTTTCCGCTCGGTGCGGACGACGCTGACCGGTTGAAGCGGGTGGCGAGGATGGAGGTGGGCGCCCAGGCAGTGCGTTGCGCTGCGGGGGCCACGAGCCGAAGCGACCGTAGCACCGACACCATGGACATGGTGGGCAAGCGGGTAGAGGAGCGGGCTTGAGAGGCAGTGGTCGATGAGAAAGGGCAGCGCCGCACGCTCTTGATCGAGCAGCACCAGTCTTTCCAGGGCAGGCGGCGGGGGGAGGGGATCGCTCGGCGGCAAGGCGGTGAGCGCCACGCCGCGCTCGGAAAATGGTGGAGTCTTACTGCGGCTGACGGGCACACACCCGATAACACGGGACGTCTTGGACACTGTAGAGCCCTCTAATCGGACGTAACCGATCCAAAGTAGACGACTCACGCTGAGCAGCCATTGGAGGAGGTTCGTTTCCAAAAGAGAGTGATGGGTGGTGCTGCAAAACACAGCGCATGTTCCGTATCATTCAGGGATATGATCCCACATTTTTATCAATTTCCCAGGAAAGACACAGGGATCCACCAAGAGTCGTGACTGCCGTGCTTGACCTTTGGTTGGTTGCGCTACGCCGTGCTTTGCTTCGGCTCAGCCGCCAGCGCTCCTCCCTCTCCCGTTGCGTGTGTGGCGTTTTCACCATTGCCTCTAACGTGGCCCGTCCTTTTCGTTGCGGACGGTCGTAGCTGGTCCTTCCCCCACCCCTCCCCCCCAGTGCCGCTCCTGCCAACAACCATGCGTCGCGTTTCCCGCCACCCGTCCCGACCCCCGCCGCCCCTCACTGGCAACCCTGGCGCCGCCGCGGCCGCCGTCACAAGCCCAGGTGGTAGCCGCGCGTACGCTGCGTGTGGCCACCAGCCGTGCTGTGACGGGCGGCTCGGACCGTCGAGGTGCGTGGCGTGCCCGCCCCGCCGGCGTGTGGCGTGGAGGGGCGCCCCGCACGTGTTCTTGGCGGCACCGGCGGCGGGGTGGCGCGCCGACCGCCCCGCGCGGTGCGTTGCATAACCGTTTTGAGGACGACGCGCAGCCGCCCTTCATGCATCAGCCCGTCTGCCCCACAGTTGCCAGCGCGACCTTTGTCCATCGACAGCGCACGTCGCGGAAAACGACACGTGCCACGGGTCACCAAGCGCAAGGCGCCAACACCCGAGCAAGGTAAACGACCCGTGCAGCGAGGGGTGGTGGGGGTGGGGGTGGCGGGGAACGCAGCGAAGGTTCTGGGCGTTTGGTGGCTCGCCCGAGGCTGGCCCTGCCCCGGCGGGTCACGCCGGGTGCCTCCCCAGTCGCTCCGGATCCGCGACGGCCTGGGCAGACGGCGACAGCCGACGAAGCTGCCGACGCCGCCGCATGCTGCTGACGGCGGCGCCGCGTCGCGCCGCCCGCCCACCCTCCCGCCGGACCACGCCGCCGCTGCTCCGTGGGCGGCTGCTCCGCGCTACTTCCCGGCGTCGCTCGTGGCGGACACCCACACTCGTGGCGGCCGCATGGCGGGCGGTCGCGGTGGACGCGCCGGCGGTGAGGAACTGGGTCGCCGACGGGAGTCCGTTGGGCCTTTGCCATGCGGGGGAGGGTGCCGCCTGCGTTCGCCTGCGCCCGCCGCGGCGCACACGCCACATCTATCCGACCGTTTTCTTGGGTAAATCAGAGTCAAACTTGTCTTGACAACAATACAGTCACTTCCCACCATAGGGTCAGAGATATTTCGCAGGACCTTTGCAGTTCTTCATCTTTGCCCTCGTCTAGCACGTGGGCACGCACCTTTTTTCAGAAGCGCTCATATGGCCAGCGATGATATAGGGATCCCAGCTGTGGGGCCGTAGTGGCCGATTTGGAACTCTTTTGCAACAGTGGGAGTGTGGGATTTTTGGGAGAACGGCTGTAGCCTGTCAGCTTGATGTCGCCGAGGGGCGACCCGCTCGCGCCATCCTCCGGGCCCCCGCCGCCGCTCTCCCCACCCGTCATGGCACCCCCCTCCCCCGTGCCTCCGGACCCCCCCGCCCTCGCGCCATTCCCGCCCTATAACTCCCCCGCCGACGCTCCCGGCGCCGGTGGCAAGGCGCCGCTCACCGCCCGCTCCGGGGCGCCCCTGCCGGCCGTCGCCGGCGGCTGGGCGCGGGCGCTCGGCCACGCCGTCCGCACCGCCGGCGGCGCCACGGCTGACGCGGTGCATCCCCGCCACGTCTACTGGGCCGGCAACCTCCCGTCGGTCATGGACGATGCCGCCGCCGCCGCCACGGCCGCTGCTGACGATGGCGACGCCGAGCCGCTCGTCGTGCTCTACGACGGGTACCCAAAGGCGCGGCAGCACCTGCTCCTCCTGCCGGCGCGGCCGGGCGTGGCGCCCGCCATCACCCCCCCACCGGCGGCGACCGCATGTGGCGGGACGCGGCGGGGGAGCCGCGGTGCCTCCTCCCACGGCCGCCGCCGGGGTGGCTGGACCGCTGCGCGCGCGTCGGCGCCGTGTGCGCGTGGCCGTGGCGCCGCCGCCGCGTCATCGAGTGTTGCGCGGAGGACGCGGTGTGTGTGCGTGGGAAGAAGGGCTCTAGCTACTGCGCCGCTGTGGTGGAGGCCTAGGGAACGAGCGGGGGGTAGACCACTCCGGGGGGGGCGGGGGAGGGGGGGCAGGGGAGGGGGAGGGAAGGGGATGTGCCCACCTGTCGCCTAGACGACGTAGAAAGACCAACGATTCGTGTGGTACGGGTTCCAACGACGCGGCACCGCGCTGACCGCGGCCGTGCCGCACGGCCGCAGCGTCGTTGGCGCCGCGTCGAGACGCACGGCGGGGGCAGCGCCGCCACAGCCACGCGTCGGCGGCCGCCGCACGGCACCCCCCCTCCCGGGCGGGCGCCGGTGCGCGCGTGCCCCCCGCGCGCATCGGTACCTCCCCACCCCCCCCGTGGCGTACCGCGAGATGGCCGACCGTCGCCACCGCCGCCGCCGCCGCCGCCGTGCCACCGCGCGGCGTGCCGTCGGGCGCGCCGGGAGACGGCGCGGCCGCCGTCGTGCCGGGAATGCCCACCGCTGGCGGCCCGGCGCTCTGCTGGTGGGGCCGCTCGGATGCCCACGCGTCGCCTCAGCCCGACACGGCGGCGACTGACGGGGGCGTCGGCAGCGCCGTGGCGGGATACGAGTCCCACCACGCCGCCGGCCGCGGGGCGCACGCGCAGCTCCGCCGTAGCGGGCGCGGGGGCGGTTGCCGACGCCGGCGCTCACGTACGGGTTGGTGAAGAACCAACGGCTTTGGGGGAAGAAGCGCCAGTCATAAACATGGGTGACGCATGGCGGAAATGAGAGAGAGGGCCGTGGCCGGCAGCGAGGAGAGAGAGGACGTTGGGGGGGGAGGGGCCAACCGCCGACGACCCGGTGAAGCGAGCGAGAATAAGCGCAGTGCCATCACGTCCAACTCAGACCGCGCCTTGATCCGCCTCCCGAGACCGTCGCAGTGAACCTTGTACGGAAAGTACTTCAGTGAAAGTCGGTCCATACTTTATTCGACACTGTGCTGGAGCACGATTTGGTTTGTTGCGCCCCCGTCGGCACCGCTACGCCCCATCGCTGCACTCCAAACACGGGCGCGCGCCGCACGCCCCCGCGTTTCGCGCCACATTGCCTCTCCATGGGCCGCCCCGCGACACGCACCTTTGCCAGTCGCGGACAGCCGCTGCTCATCGTCCAGCAGCGGTGAAAGGGCCGACCGCCCCCCACAGACGCACTTGGGCGGACGGGGCGCCGCGCCCCTGGGACCGCCGCCAGCACCCCCATGACCCGTGGGCACGAGACGCACGCGGACCCATCGGGGAAGACCGCCCCCGCGCTGGGTGGGAAAGGCCTCCCACGCGTTGTGTGAGGCCCCATTTTTTGCACGTAGAGGGGGAAGGCTTCCTGCTGCGCCTCGTGCGTGCCGCTTGTGTCGGCTTGCCAGAGGCTTGGGGCCGGCGGCAACCACAAGCGCTCGTTTTGCACCCACGTTGCTTTGAAGTGAGGGCGAGCGAGGACGGCGGCTCCCCGATTTGGATTTTCACGGACTCTTTCGCGGTGCAGGCCAGCCGTGGTGGCGGTGACACCAATGGTCTGCAGACACTGGTGCCGTCCCGCCACGGGACAGCCCCTGGCCACCTCACAACCTGTAACGGTCTGATCGTAGCTGTCCTCGGACGACGCAATCCCGCGCGCGGGCTCCCCGTCGGAGCCTATGGAACCCACAGGCCACGAGAGGGGAGGATGGGCCCACGCACGGGCGTATCTGCGGAGGTGCCGCTTGTCTAGCGATGGCGGGGGGGTGAATCGGCACAGCCGAGGTCGCCCAGCCGAGGGGGCCTCGAGGCCGCGAGGAGCGAGGGTCACCCGTGCGCGTGCGTGCAGGCCCGAGCGCACGCCACGCGATCTCCGCTTCGCGGTAGGTGGGCTGGACGAGACCCAGCGTGCGACCCAGCGTGCGACGCGACTCATTTAAGCAGCCACTGCCGTCGTCGAGCACCTCGGCCAACACCGCATCACTCGCCGCCCATCGTACACGTCTCGCACTCCCCACTCCCAACCGCTTCGTGCACCCTCGTCCCGACCGCCTCCTGCTCCCTACTCCCGACCACCGGCGCTGTCGACCATCTGTGATAGACGGCCATCATCCTCTTGTGTCCCTCGGTTGACACTCCCACACCTCCCACCCACTCTTTCACATCCAAGCTCGCTGTACCCATCTACGCACCCCCACAATGGACGTTGTCACCATTGTCTTCACCATCATCTACGCTACCCTGCCGACCTTGTTCGACTTGACTGCCGCGGCAGTTGAGATGACCGAGGCGTGCCGCCACGTCGCTCAGGTGCTCGACGTCAAGACCGCCGAGCTTGTTGCCATTTCCGTCGCCGCCGCGGTCATGGCAGTCGTGCGGATGGTTGCCCACTGGGTCCGCGTTGCCCGCAAGGCTTCGGCCGCCAAGATCGAGACCGCCATCGTTGCTCTCGCCACCTTCATCATTGACGCTGCTGCCGACGACATGGACGACAAGAAGCGGGAGGCGGCTGTGGCGGCTGCCAACCCCGACCAGATCACCGTCGCCGACAAGGTCGACAACGTCGCGGACAAGGACGACAATGTCACAAACCAGGTTCACAACGTCGCGGACAAGGTCGTCAACGTCGCACACAAGGTCGTCAACGTCACACATAAGGTCGTAGACGTCGCCGACAAGGTCGACAGCAATGACGTTATGTCGATCCCGTGCGGCTCCCCAAAGCGCGCCCGCGCTGCGTGCGGCCAGCCCCGTTCCCCCACGGCGGTCATGGACGACTGGGCTACGGTGCCGGCGCTTGGCCTTGACGCCTTGGAGCTGCAGCTGCCCCTCCCCGTCGCCGCCGACTGGCCGTGCATGGAGACGACGAGGGCCGATTGTATGGCAATGGCCATGGTCTATGGCCACACGTTTGAGTCGCGCGTGTGGCCGGCTGACGGGTGTGGCGTTGGCATCGAGCGGGTGGTGGCGCTCGACGCTGCGCCGGACGGGGCGCGCGCCAAGGCGCTGGCGCGCTACCACGAGATGTGGGGAGGGCGGATGTGAGACCGGGTGGAGGAGGCCGTATCAGGCAAGTGGGGAATGGACATGGCAAGCTATTTTGGTGGGTGCTCTGGGGCAAGTCACGCTGCGGGTAGAGCACGGTTGTGATTGTGCCTCTTTTGAGTTTATTGACTTGATGGTGCAATCGTTTTTTGAACAATCAATGAATAATGACTTTCTTATGCATTTATTTTGTTGCCAGCGACTCCATCCTCCTTGTCAACGCCGTGCCTATAACATCGCGCCTCCCACCGCAACTGACGTCGACGTTGCCTTCACTCAGGGGCGTCCAGCGTCAAGCTCCGTCTTGATCACCGCGGCCCAACGACTCCCCCGCGACAACCGTCCCCCCGTCCCATTGCACCAACTCTACGCCGACGGCCACTCCCGCCAAAAACCGCGGCGGCGTCGATTCCCAGCATTGACATTTGTTGCTGAAATACTCTTTGTGTATACAGCCGTTCTCCCAAACATCCCTGACTGCGCAGTGGTGACTAACCGGGGGTGGGACACAAATGCCATTTTGGGCCATGTGGACCCACATTCGGTCACAGAATCGGCCTGTGCGGGGTCACACACGCAGGTTATTCCCACAAACCTTTGTGGATGGTATTTCCTGTCTTCTGGGGTTTGATGTCTTTACACCGCCAGAAGCGTCTCGACGAGAGGAAGAGCATTGCGCCGAGTCTGGCCGCCCAAGTGGACAGGAAGTGCGCTTCACAAAGCCATGTGGAACAGCCGTAGCGTCCATCCACAAAGGCATGTGGAGGCAACTGGTGCTTTGT
>Ga0209093_1002311_pt1 | contig 10711 bp, 4 predicted proteins | sample SidtaG_4_FD_187450 | JGI IMG/M metagenome (GOLD analysis project Ga0209093, IMG submission 187450) | Marine algal microbial communities from Sidmouth, United Kingdom - Sidmouth_Male1 metaG (SPAdes) (version 2) | ecosystem: Host-associated > Algae > Red algae > Unclassified | place: Sidmouth...
ATGTACTCAGGGCAGAATCAACTCCCTCCAGAGCGCGCATACACGCGAGTTGTCAGCTGAGGATGTCCACAACGGTCGCGGTGGTTTTCCATCGACGGCGTCATCCAGTCCCATCTATCTCCATCGAACGGTTTCATCGAGTAGCCATCGTAAATGGGCTTTCGATGGAAAAAAGTCCGAACTAGACGATTGCCAGCCACTGTGCAGATGGGTGGCGGGTCTGGCCAGTGGTTTTACGTCACGGACGCTCCTGGACTTGCGATTACCCTCGACCAGGTGGGATTGGAGCCAGTACGCGCCGGGATGAGGAATACGTGGCGCCCCAGCACGCATGCATGTTGCTGCCGACAGTGATTGAGCGTGGCATGCAACGCCGCGCGCGGAGAGGAGGCGGATCGCGCCAGAAGCCTTGAACCAGCAGCAGATTGAGAGCGCACAAAGGCTGGCTGGGCCTTGAGAAGGACGGGAAACAGGTCGGCGCGCAGGCCACAAATGAAAACGTACACGCAACGAAGGCGGCAAGCGGCCTCGGTCGCAGCAGTCGGTGAAAAAAACTATTGAGCCACGCTCACCGCCCCACATCCCGACAGGTGACTGCATACGTAACGGACGGAAGGGGTTGATACTTGGCCACCGAGTATCGCCAGCAGAAGATCCAGGGCAACGAATGCGACGGCCGGAAAACACGTGGAATCGAGAAGAGCGAGCACGACCTAAGCAGCAAGGCAGACCACCGCGCGCGCGGTGGCACTAAGCATACACGCAACGAAGCACCAGGGCTCCCATGAAACAAGCAAACAGAGCACCATACACACGCAGTGCCTGCGTGGAAAATAGCACCAAGGGGGTCGGGGGAAGTCGCTAGGGGATGGAGCGCAGCAGGTACCTAAAGAAAGCAGTAGGCGAGAGGGGAAAACCCCCGCAACTACGTGTGCGCGCTGGTCCTAAGCAGCCGCGAGCGCGACGGCAGCGCACTCACGGCCGTGCAGTTCAGCTAAGCAATGCCATCAAGCAGCCGCTGGGAGAGGTGCCCGCCTCAAAATCGAGCCCGGTGCTGGGCAACGCCGCCACCCCACAGTCGTCCACCCCGTCCAGCGCAAACGGCGAGGCGCTGGCCGCCTGCGAGCCGCCGCCGACCGACAAGCCGAGCAGCACCTCCAGGTTACCCCCATCGTCGGCCGTTGCCGCGGCGCCGTCGAGGTCGGCAAGCCCGGCGACGCCTGCCGTGTCAGGAGGAGTCGAGACACTGTCAAGGCCCACCAGCCACGGGTCAAGCGAAAGCTGCTGAGCCAGCTCCTCCGCGCTAACGCCGTGGACGCGCCGGCGGACGGCGGCGACAGCAGCGGCAGCGGCTGCGGCCGACGAAGAGGTGGGCGGGTGCTTGCGCGCATCGTACGCCTCGCAGTGGGGATTCCGGGCAAGGTAGGCGGCGAGGTTGGCCTTGCGCGGCGCGGCCGAGCCGGCAATCTTCCGCCCCTCAACCCGGTTCCAGATTGTCACGTGCTCCCCGTCAGGCATGGTTAAGCGGGGCGTCTCGGGCGCCGCCGCGTCGTCGCCGTGCATGCTGGGCACGAGGCTGCCACCCTGCGCGGGGAGCCCCGCCATGGCCATCCCATTGTGATCCAGATGCACGTGCGGGCTGTCGGCGTCGTCGGCCCCATCTTCATTGTCGCCCGCAGCAGCGAGCAGCCGTTGCAGAGGGATGCTGTTGGCGGCCGCCCGGCGGGCCAGCTCCGATGACTCAGCCTCGGCGAGTGCGGCGGCGGCAAGGCGGGCTCGCTTTCGCGCCGACGCGGCGGCGCGACGGGCGCTGGCGCCAGGCCGCTCCGCCTCATCCTGGTCGACGTACACCTCGCAGTTGGGGTGGTTGTTGAGGTACTTGGTGACGTTCTTCCCGAGCGGCGCAGCGTTCCCGGCAATCTTGCGTCGCTCCAGCCGGTTCCAGATGGTCACGTGCTCGCCCGCCAGGAAAGTGCGCCCCGCAATGGTCGTCGTCGTCGCGGCGACCGCAGACGACAGGCCACCATCACCGGCCGAATCGCTACTTGTGCTGCTTGTCGCGTCGCCCGATGCCCGGTCGCTCGACGCTACGTCCGCCGACGGGGCGCTGGAAGAGACAGTTGCGGCGTGGGCCGCCCGCGCGGCGGCAATGATGTTGGCGCCGAGCGTCGACGACGGTGGGGGGGAGAGCGTCAGTGACGACGCAGAGCGGACGACAACCATCTGGACGTCGCGATCGCTGGCCGCTCGAACTCCGTGGGCAGCCGCGGGCGCGGCGCCGAAGGATTCATCCAAAGACACAGCGTCGTTGCCGACTAGGGCGTCCACACTGTCACCCGTCACCACCTCGTCGTTGTCGTCGTCGTCATCGGCCATCCGGACGGTAAGTGGGGGTGAGGTTGACGGCGCGAGTGGCATCGTCGAGGGGGTGAGCGAAAGCGCAGAGGAGACAACAAGGGCGGGGGGTAGAATCGCCACCGACTGGGGGGACGTCATGGCCTTGAATGCCGCAGCCGCGGCCGCGACACTGGCCTTGCGGTCGACATCAGTGTCGCGATCGGCGGCCTCGGTACCGCTGCCGTCCTCGTCCTCCTCCTCGTCCCAATCGCTCTCATCGTCATCGTCATACAGAGTGGGTGCCGAAGGCGGGATGTCGATGCCGTGGGCGGTCTTTCCGCCCAAGCTAATAAACGTACTCCCGGCAGAGCCGGCGGCGACCGAATCATATCGCCCGAAGGGCGACATGGCGGCCGCCGAAGACACCGCCGGCGTCGTCGCCGCCTTGGTCGAGCCGCTGCCACCACTTGCGGTGCCGGCCGCCGCCTCGTCTCCTCCGCCCCCGCTGCCGTCCGTCATGGCGAGACCTTGGCGGCCCTATGGCTGCACGCGACGCCCGCGAGACCGCGCGAGGGGCGCCTTGGCAGTCGACGGAGAAGCACACGGCGCGCGGAGTGGTGGTGGATGCTGCGCCGAGCGGTGGGGACGGGCGGGGAGCGTGGGCACGAGCAACGCGTTAACGCGCCACGCGTTACGAGGGGGAACGAGGCCGGCACGCAGCGCACAACGGCCGGGCGCGTTGAAACAGTCGCCGCTGAGCCGCCGCCCCTGCGTCGCATGCCAACAGGACACGGGAACGCGGGCGCACAGGCACACGCGTGGCTGGTGCCGCTGCGGGTGTGTGCGTGGCAAACGACGCCAAAGGCGCATGGCACAGTGGGTGGCGTTCTGGGGACCCCCCCCCTCTCAGATGCCCGAATTTTCGAGGTCACCGGCGGTAACGCCCCCCCCCCCCTTACAGCCTCGCTAGAGGGGGGTGGCGGCCGTGGGGTGAGGAGCGATGGGCATCCGCCGCGGTGCTGGCCGCGAGACACCAGCGAACGAATTCCTTACAGCTGGCCATTCACCCCAGACGAGGGCAACGGGCACTGGAGCAGGGCTGAAAGGCCAGAGGCGCGTCTGGCCGGGGGACTGGCTGGCGCCGCCGCCGATCTTTCAGCCTGGCGGCCGTGAAGAGGGGCTGTCTGGCGCGCCAAATGGCCAGTCGCCGTCGGTGACCAGGGCACGCCGATCCCGTCGCCGCCGTGTCCTTTTTTCAGAGCCCAGGGGCCAGGTGAGCCTGAGTCGAATAGATGAGGGCGTGCGACGCCGTGAGACCCGATTTGTTCACTTTTCATTCTCCAATTGGTAGTTTCAAGTAGCCCCCTTTGGTGAAGGCGCTGGGTCCACTGATTTCCGAAAAAAGCTGCAAGAATATAATAGATAGAAAGTTCTTGTCAGCCAAGTCGCCAGAAAAGCCAAATGCGCAGTGTGGGCTTCCAAGCCAGACGCACAGTCAACGGCAGTGCGCCCAGCAACGGTAGACTTCTGACCCGCGCGGAAACAGTGGGCAGAATGCCTCCCTAGCTGTCCACCACGGCTGGTCCCCGTGCACGCTGTGCACTGGCGCTATCACGTCAGGCAGTCGACTACTCTCTCCCCCGCGGAGTGGTCTGCCTGCCCAGCCCCCGCCCTTCCCCATGCCGTTTGGCCCAGTGGCATCACGTCCTGAACCGCCCTCTGTTGACACGCCGGGTGCTGGCGGTCGCGGCGCCGCAGTTGGCCCGGCTGCCGACTGCCCATCGCCGCGCGGTGCGTTGGCAACGGGTGGTGGGTTGGCGTTTGGCGTCTGCGTCCCGGCCGCTTGTCTGGTTCCAGCCCCCGCGGCGGCGGTCCAGCACCGCCGCTCTGCGTGGGCGCTCCGGTGGTCCCTCCCCCCCCCCACCCTGCAGCGGCAATTGCAGGTGGCTGTTCGACGCGGCCTCTGCTCGTCCCCTCTCCCCGCGTTCACCATGGCTGCGGCGATGGGTGCCAGCGCCGCTGGCGCCCCCTTGCAACCCGTCCCCGTCATTTACCACATCCAATTCTGGTCCTCCTCCCGTGTCGTCCACCTCATCGAGGAGCTCGGATTGACGCCCCGCCAGGTCGTCGTTAAGGTCATCACGGACGCGCAGCTCAAAGGGTCCCCGGAGCTCGCTGCGCTCAACCCTCAAAAGAAGCTACCTTTTATGCTCGACACGGACGGCCAGACGATCCTCGAGTCGGGGGCCCTATGCGCGCTGCTGCTGGAGCGGTACGACCATAGCTTTCGGTTGTGGCCAGCGCCGGGCCACCCGCGGCGGGCCAAAGCCCTCCAGTGGCTGCACTACGGGCCGGCGAGCGCCTTTCCACTCGCCGTCAAGATGTTCATGGCCACGTTTGGCGTCGACCCGATCAAACAAGACATCAAGGTCATTGAGGACACAAAGCGGGAGTGGCTGCGTGGGCCCATCAAAGTGTTGGAGAAGGAGCTAGCGGATGGCCGCAAATGGCTGCTCGGGGAGGACTACACCGTGGCGGACATAGTAATGAGTTACGACATGATGACCATGTCGTTCACGGGGGTGCCGGGTGCCCACGGGACATGCCCGCGGGTGGCCGCCTGGTTTGACCGCGCAAGCAGCCGGCCAGCGTACAAGAAGCTGTACTCCCCGCCGTCGTAGTCAAGGGGAGGGCCGTGTGTGGGGTGGGGGATGAGAAGGGGGTTCGTTGCGTGTTTCCTGTGTATTGTCGTTCTGTTCATTGTGAGGTGAGCATTTACTTTCTCTGCGGCGCGGCGGGCTTGGGCGACGAGTTGGTGCTTTTCAGGGCCGACCCGTCCGCTGTGGCATTCTTGTCTACCTGCTTCCGCTTCGAGGTGTGCAGGGGCGCCACGTCTGCTAGGCGCGTTTAAGCGACCTGGCCCCTGCTGCTGTGACTGGTCCTGGCGTTTGCCGTTGTCTTTCCCCTTGTTCTTGAGCGACCGGTCGTGCCGCCAGCTCTACGCCGGGGTGGTAGCTCACAGCTGCGTCGCTGGCTTGTGCACTGCACTGCATCACATGGTGCATTGTTAGATGCGGCACAATGGCGCAGTGGCGCACATGACCCAGGCTGGTCAGAGTTGAACGGCACTGACGAGCGCTTCCGCATACATTCTCTATTGCATCAAACTGCACGCGCACGATGCATCTTGAGGCAACACGGACGTACCGTACAAAAAAAAACACGTGCAATCGCAACAGGTGCGACTGCCCATGGGCCACACCAACCAAACAAGTCCGTCCTGGTCCCGCACGGGCAGAGAGCACCGCTCAGCCAAGCAACCTGCCCCGCCGCCACCCGCCATTGCTCCTTCATTGCCGCTGCGTACACTTGGGTGACGGCACCCACAAACGCTAATCGCATCCGCCACGACTAGCCCGGTTCCGAGCTGTCCGCCCTCCCCGACCACACCTCACGTCATCACCTCAAGCCCGATTGGCACGGTACAGCAGCATGTAGGCCATGTGCCAATCGCCGCCGCCGCTCAGTTTGAGCACCTCCTCGGCGGTAGTTAAGCTGACCTTGTTGTCGTCGAGCTTGATCCACGGCGCTGACGACGCGGCCGATGGGCCGCCCCTCCGGCTCGGGCCCGCCGCGGGAGCGTTGGCAGCGCCCGCCTCGGGCGTCGGCGGGTCGGCTTTGACCCACGCCACGTAGTGGCCGCCGTCGGCGGCACGGCCCTGGTGCGTCAGTACCGCAATCAGCTCGTAGACGCCCGTGATTTCCCCAGGACTCGCGTCGGTGGCCGCGGCGGTCGCTTCAACGGTCGCCATGCCATTGGCGTCGGCGGGCACCGACGTGTCCATGGCCGCGTCCCCACCATTGGCGTCGACGGCGGCAGCCAGCGAGGCGCCACTACCAGATGCTCCACTGGCGACATCCCCCCCCGCTGCCTCCTTCTCGGCCTCAGCCGCCTGGGCGGCCTCCAAATCCGTCGCCGCCCGTGCCGTTGCCTCGTCCGCCGCCCGCCGCGCACGCTCCCGCCCCGCAGCCATCCGCGACCGTGCGTCGTCCGTGCAAAAGTCAAACACGTCTAGCGTCAGTGGGAAGCTAACGTTGCGTAGGATCTTGGCGCGCACCCGCTCCACAGGCTTCCACGCGAAGCGCACAAACTGGACGGCCAGGTAGGGAGGGAGAGTGTCGAGGCGAGACACCCGCGACCAACTGGCCGTGCGACCCAGCGCCGTCGACTCCATCTCGATCGTCTCGGAGAGCGCGGCCGACAGGCCGTCGGCTAGGTGGTTGACCGACTGCACAATGTGGCACTTCAGAGTCCGCACAGTGTCGCGGCGAGTGACGGTTTCAGTGGAGCCCTCCTCCGTACAGGTGTCGACGGCCACGGTAGTAATGCCAAAGAGGTCGTCGACAACAGTGGCGGGCGCGGAGGTCGCACCAGCCCCAGATGCAGGCGCCGACGCCGACGTGCCGACTGAAGCCGCGGGGGCGTCCCCGAGCAACGACGACGCAGTGGCAACTGCCCCCGACGGCGCAGGCAGCGTGGAGGACAGACGAGTCAAGATCTCCCCCCAGCACTCCTCCGCGTCCTGTTGTGCAAAGGCCCCCACCGGCCCTGCACGCTCCGCAAACTGCGGGTTGGCCACCCGCAGCGCGCTGATGAACGTGCTTGGATTGATGGCCGTCACCCCTTGCACGTTCAGCCGCGACAGCAGGTCACGAAGGGAGGCGGTCAGGCGGGCCGACGGGTTGAGCACCGACTCCCCCGCCGCCCCGCGATAGCCACCGAGGGCAGAGCGGAGCTCCGGCACTCGGTTGAGCACCTGAACCACCGAGTTCATGTAACAAGTGTTGCCCATGTTGACGAGCCCGGGTGGCGTGACGATGGCCGGCGCCGTCGCCGCCGCCGACAGCGCCGCCGCATCCTCCTTGGGTGCATCCAGGTCCAGGTCATCGGCCACGTGGGTGGCCTTGGCCGCGGACCCGGGAGCAGCGGCGGGAGTATCCGTTTCGGGGGAGCCGAGCAGCATCAGCGTCTGCTTATTCTTGATACCAAGCTTGGACAAGTCGACGTCGGCTGCGATTTTCTTGCCACCCCGCAGGCCGAGGATGGTCTGCCGGCTGGGCGGCACGCCCGTCAAGGAGAATAGCTGGGATTGGAAGACTTCGGCGGATTGGGAGGTGTCGAGAGTAACGTTCGGGAACGATTGCTTCCGCCACTTGACCATGACGGTCAGAACCGAAGACGCCATCACGGGGTAGGGGGGTGGGCGAAGGAGACGGATGACAAACAGAGAGCGGCGCAAGAAACGACGGCGCTGACGTTGGCAAAACAAGGAGCGTGACGATGAAAGGGTGGGAGCGCCGATGGCAGGGCGCGGGTCGGCAGAGTACGGGCACCGCTTAGCAACACCGACCAGAGGCAGAGGTGACAGTGGCCGAGCGAAATGAGGGAAAGCACAGACACGATGTTGGCGTTGGCCAGGCGGTCAGCAGGACTGCGAGCCGCGCTGACTAGCCAAGTGCTGGCAGTGGGAAGCGGCCGTTGAGCGCTGTCCAGAGGGGGGAGGGCCCGCCACAGGAGCAATGTGCCCCAAGCGGCCCGGATCAGGGTTTTCCTCCTCTTGTAGTTATTCTGCTGTCTTGAGCTTCATCGCCGTATAGTACTTGTGGTGCCTTTTTTTGCGGGATTCCGTTGGATGGTCACTTTTCACGGAGCAAGCGCGCCGGTCGACTTCTACGGCCCGTCCTGAGACTGTGGGCCCGCCAATGGTTCCCCTCTTGAGCGCGAAGTGAAGGGAGATGGTCGCTCTCCCAAGAGATTTTGACCAGTGCCCTGGCCGCGCATCCCCCGTCCGGCCCCCATGCACCCGCGGAGCGCAGGTGCGCCGCGGAGGGGCGTCCGCGCAGGCCCCCCCTTTTTGGCGCGCCGCCAGGCGTGTGCGTGCGTGGCCAAGCTGGTGCTGGCCGCTCGCCATCCGAGTCACGGGTGCGCTTTCCCCCCCCGCCCCCCACCTCTGGCCGTGACGCAGGCGCGCGGCCGTCGTCCTGCGCAGCGGCGGCACCGCGCCGGTCGACGGCACGCGCAGCGGGGCCAACGCCCGCGGCGACGCGGCGCGGTGCTGTTGTCGGCGGAGCGGGGCGGTGGTGACGGCTGCGCCCCTGCCGCTGGCGGTGGGGCGGTGGTTGTGTGGCAGTCGTTGCCGGCCGGATCCGGCGCCCATATGCATGCGGCCGGTGGTGGCGGTGCCTGCGCCACCCGCGTTGCGGGGCCATTGGGATCGGCGGGCGGCGGCGGCGGTGGCGGCGGTGCCTGACCCGCTGGTGTCACCGACGGCGGCAGCGGTGGGGCCTCACCGGTTGGTGTCGCCGACGGTGGTCAGGTGTTACCCCCGTCGGCGCGGTTGCGGTGCGGCTATTCATAGCGCTCCCCTTCGTGCCGCCCTTTTTTTCTTGTATTTCTTCGAGCACGTGTGGGCACGCGTCCGTTGCGGCTGTCTGTGGCAGTCTCGTGCGGCGGTTGACGCGGCCGCAGGGTGCTTGCGGTACTGGTTTGCCCATTGTCACTCCTCGTCGTGCCGCTTGGACGTACACGCGGAGCCCGCGTCACCCCCGGCTGGTCTTTGGTGTCGGGCGCTTCGACGTGCTGCGCGCGGGCACGTGCGTGGAGCGTGCACGGTTGCGGATTGTGCACGGAATTGGCAACTGGGGGGTCGGTCCCCCCCCCCCCCCCAGCTGTGGTGATACCCCCACTGCCTGCGTAGATGCGCTCATCCCTTCAATCGCGGTCAATCATACCGCCCGCGGACGGCGGGGACCGGGCCGGCTTTGGTGGCACGTCCACCATCGCTTCGGCGGGCGTACCGCGGCCGATGGAGATTGATCGGGACAAGCGGGCGGGCACGGGCGGGGCGGGTGCGGGTGGCGCCCAGCCGCCGGCGCTTTCCTCCCGCCTGCCCCCGGTCGCGCCACTCCTCTCATCGGTGGGGCCTGCCGGCTCTGGGGCGGCCGCCTGTGACCCCGTGGCCATAGGGGGGGCTGCGCTACGCGGCGCAAGCGGCGACGCCACGCTCCCCCGCCTCGCGCCCGTCCTCCCGCGGCACGCGGTCGGCGATTTGAGCGACCGGCGGCCGCTGCCAGGTCCGCACGGCCTCGGCCATGGCCGCTTTTCGGTGCCGCTCCCGTCTGCGGGTGCGGCGTCGGTGGCAGGGCAGTCGCGGCGGTTACCCCCCGTGCAGCCGCTGCTGTCGGTGGGTGCCACCGCTGCCGGCCGTGATGCGGGCGGCACGGGCGCCGGCGGCCGTGGCGGGGGTCCGCCCCCCCTGCTGGGTTCCCTGCCAAGACTCCCAACGTCGTCGGGTGGCGGTGGCAGCACGCAGTTGCCCCCGCTGGCGCGGGCGGGCGTTGGCGTTGGGGGCTCTTTGCTACCCGGCCTGTCTGCGTTTTCGTCGCTGCCCCGCCTCTACGCGGGGGGGGTCCCCGCGCTGACGGTGCCGCCGCCAGGGGCGTTGGGTGGCGCCGCCGCCGGCGCCGGTGGCGGCATGGGCGTTGGCGTTGGCGTTGGCATCCCCGCCACGGGCGGCATGTACTATGCGCCGCCACCGCGGGCGGCGCCGCTGGGGGGGGTGGTCGAGCCCCCCCCGCAGGCGGGCGGTGGGGCGCCCGGCGGGCACCTGTTGGGCGCCGCCGGCGGCAGCGTCGGCAACGTCGGCCACCCCCCCGCCTTGCACTTCTCGGCGAGCCCGCCGGTCGTGTCGCTCAGCGAACACGAGCGCGTCGTGTCGGGCCTCCAGGAGGATCTGCTCGTGGCGCGGTCCGAGATGGAGCGCCTCCACGGGCGGCTCGCCGAGTTGGAGCGGGACCGCCTCGCCGCCGCGGCGCGGCCCGGCGGCGCGGCCGCCGTCGGCGGACCGACGCGCGGGGCGCCGCCCCAGCCCGACGAGGCCACGGGCGACGCGCCGCCGGTGGGCGGGGCGGCCGCCGCTGGCGCGCCTGCCGGCGGCGGCGGGGCCGCCCCCAGCAGCGGCGCCGGCGCCGCCGCGGGCGCCGCTGCCGGCACGGGCGCCGGCGGGGGGGCCCCCCCCCCCGCCAAGGGCCAATCCCGCTACTGGACGTCGGAGGAGCACCAGCGCTTCCTCGACGCCATGGAGCGGTTTGGCCCCAAGGACGTGCGCGCGATCGCCGCCCACGTCGGCTCCCGCAACGCGACGCAGGTGCGTACGCACTCGCAAAAGTACACGCTGCGGTTGCAGCGGGAGGGGAAGCAGCTGACCCTCTCGGGCAGCCGCAAGCGGAGTATGAGCGAAAGCGACTTGCGGCGCGTCGGGCGGGACGGCGGCGAGCAGCCGGGGCGGCCGTTTGGGGGGGGGGGGCGCCGGTG
>Ga0209093_1002312_pt1 | contig 10711 bp, 12 predicted proteins | sample SidtaG_4_FD_187450 | JGI IMG/M metagenome (GOLD analysis project Ga0209093, IMG submission 187450) | Marine algal microbial communities from Sidmouth, United Kingdom - Sidmouth_Male1 metaG (SPAdes) (version 2) | ecosystem: Host-associated > Algae > Red algae > Unclassified | place: Sidmouth...
GGTAAGTGGGTGGATGCGTTGCTTTACTCGAGACCGGTCTGAGGCGCGAGGCCAGCAGCCTCTTACCCCCCTCGTGTGCCCCCTCAACGTCCTGGAGGCACACCCCCGCCAAAGCAGTGACAGGGCTCACAAATCGCGACGCCCCTCAAGGAGCCCACGAGATTCTCCCCGAGCTCAGCTCCAAAAGGAGCTCCCCTCGAGATACAAGTACAAGTAATTACAGCACCCTCATACAGCAATGCATGTCAAAGGTACAGACAAACAAGCCGATCACCGCATAAGTACTTCTGGAATTATCCAGGCAGTCCGCAGTAACTCCGACTTACCAGTGCGGGCTTGGGGGGCTGCCTCAACACCACCATCACGGCGGCGTTTGCCGACATGTGGGGGGCGGCTCCAGAGCTGATTGACGGCCTTTATTTGTATTCCGCGTCGCCACAGCCGCAGTTGAGCAGCGAGAGGGGATGCAACAGAGAGCCATCCAGGAAAGCACACTCCACTACCAAAGAGAAAAAGACATGAACGCACGTTGATACCCCCACTACTCATCTCTCTCTGTCTGAAACCTACTTGCGCCGTCCCTGTCATCTTCTGCGTCAGTCACCGGTAGCGGCGCGGGCCACGGGCCCATTGCTATTGGACCTTGTCCCACCCGGCGTGACCTGCCCGCTGCACCGCTGCCGTCACCACCGGCTGCACCACCGCGCCGCTCCGTGTCCAGGGGCAGCGACTGAGGCCGGTGGTGCGTCTGCTGCATGACTGTCGCGTGAAGAAATGATGAAGATATGGCGGGTAGCGACTGGCGGAGCACCTGTCGCCCCACCGCCCGACCCTGTTGCAAGTTTCGCAAGAGCAACACCGGTGGGCTCGGTCCGGTGCGCCTACCTGTGCCGCGCTTGGCTTCCTTGGCGCCAGCCACACGACCAGGTGCGGAGGGAGCAGCAGCGCCCTTCCCTTTTCCCTCCCCCGCACCAACAGTATGTGCGGCTACCGCACCGCTTCTGGCCTTTCCACCGACGGAGTCCACGACACCCTCGCAGCTCCCCGCCTCCTCGCGGACAGGAGACGCGGCTGCCGTCTCGTTGTCCGACCGGTCGCCAACGGGAGCGGTAGCTGCCTCCATGGTGCGTGCCCCGCCCCCGCAGATGCCGCCGATTGCACCGGTAGCGACTGACAGCGCTGTGCTGGGGACGCGGCGGGGACAGTCCTTAATGGAGATCTGCACGCCAGGTTCCAGAAGACGCCGGGGGTGTCGTCCCACGATGGTCACCCACGAAGAGTTCGTTGGCACGGACGTGATGCCCCATACACGGCAGAAAATCGTTTCTGGCTCGTTCCGACGGAGTCCCGTAGCGACAGAGCCGGGACAGTCGCGACACTGCTCAGGGTTCCCGTCGAGGGCGCTCTCCACGGCTGCAGCGCGGTCCGACAAAAACTTGGACAGCTCCGAGTCGGCCCGCATCCGCTGCATGAACACGTCATCGTTGGCTTTGGCCGAGTGTGCCGCGCAGAAAGCCGCGTTGTAGTTGTCATGACGAACGCACGGTCCATTTGCCTCCCGGTTGGCCGATGGTGGGGGCGCGCCGTAAAGACAGCAGTAGGGGTAGACGTTCGGACACGACGGCACGTAGCAGCCGACGGTTGCACCGCGCGCCAAGCACACCGTACACGTCAGCCCGCGCCTACGATGGTACGCCGACACCACGTTAAGTCGTTCGTGTCAGGGTCATGGTACACTTCAGGCGCCCACATGGCGCATACGTGATGCACGTGAATCTCCTTCCGCATTCGCCCCTTGGAGTAGGGCCCCAGCATGGGCGACGGAAGCGTCCCACCGGTCCGGCGGGCTGGGGGGCAAGAGTCACACTTTGGGTGGACCGACACTGGTTCGTTCAGATCTTTCTGCTGCTCACTGGTGCGCGCGAGGGTCTTGGGGCGCTTCGATATGTCGAACGAGGGACCGCCCTTGCTCGCAACTTTGCTGAGGCGGCCGTCATTTGTTGCCGAGGACGTTGGGTGACCGCCCAACTGCGCCCGTCCCTTCCCCTTCCCAATGTATGGAACGGGCGCCGCCGGAGCGACCGCACCAGCTGCTGGCGTCCCCTTCTCGCGCCGCCTCTTGTCCACAGCAACAAGGCGTGTCCACCATGCAACGTCTTTACGACGTTGCCGCCGTGTTGCGACGCTGGATGGATAGTCGGCAATCCCGTACACGGATCTTGGTGGAACGGGCAGCCCAGAAGCAACGGCACGCTCAGAAGCAGTGGGCGAAGGAGGAGACTCTGGCGGTGGCGCAGAGGACCTCGGGGACGGAGGCTCTCGCAGAGGTGCCTCTTGTGACGGGCGGAGGTAGGGAGACCGCGTTTGAGGCTTCGGGGTGGATGGAGGGGTGATCAGGGAGATGATCTCCACGCTCGCGCCAAGTAGGGCGGCGGCGCATGGTCGGGGGAGAGGGATTGGCGGCGGTGGCGTCACGGGTGGCGTTGCTGCCCGCGGTGGAGGCTTGCGCGGTGGCTGCGGCGGCGGTGACGATGGCGGTGTCGGCGGAGGCGTCGGCGGAGGTAATGCCGCTGGGGTCGAAGCTGCAAGTCCACCCGGCAATGGACGCACCAATCGTGACACGCGTCGCTGTGCTGGAGGCGGACGCAGGGCGGAGCCGCCAGAGGGGGCGAGGAAGGCGACGCAGAACACGTTGGTCGAGATGATGCGATACCGCACGGGTGCTGTCACAGTCGGAGCAAAAGCCGCGTTCCCGACCAAAATCGAGTCGACGCCCAAGCCAAGACGGACAGGCTTGTCTGTGGACCAAAACCGAGCTGGCTGCGCAGGTGCACACGACAAAGGGTGTCCGTTCAGGCACGAAAGAATGCCATAGCTCCCGACGAGAGTGTGGCTCGGTGCTCGGGCTGTTCCGACGAGTGCGGCCGCGACTGGTGGTGTGAGTCCGAAAGCATGGTATCATGTACTGTCCGTGAGGACGAGCCCACTGGAAGCGCCCACTGGAGGGGGGAACCTGACAGACTTCCGCACTCTAACCACAGACTTTGCGCCTGGGGCCTTTCCACGGATGGGCGAGTGCCAGAGGGGGCCGCTGCGGGTTTCTCCTAGCCGGACAGAGAAGTATCCTCCGGGCAGCTGGCGACAGGCCCACCGTAGCAGGCCGGATGGCCTACAGCATCAGACGGACAGTGGGAACAGGCGCTTCCACCGGCAAGCGACACGCCGCTGCCGACAAGCGAGATATAGGCGCGCTCACTGGGTGGACGAAAGGACAGTGCCCCTCGACGCATCGTGCGGCACCAATCCGAGAATGTCCGTTGATCTCCACGTTTGCTTGGCTTTATTCCTCCAGATCCAGTGGCTGCTGCGCCAATCCTTCTGAACCTGGTGACTTCGATGACATGTTCCTGCGAATTCGTGACTCATGTCTGTGCCCATTGGCGGCCATTGGGCGATCCCAGTATTGCGCCTGGGCCGCACTGCAACAGTGCCTGCCTGGCGTCGCGGTTGGGCGCTGCAGCCTCGCTGCCCGCGCGCTCTCTTCGCTACCCAGTGCGCTCGCTCGCACCTCGCACTCTCCCCATCGCTTGGTTTGGGCCATTTCCCAGAGACACTTGCGAAAATGCCCTGTGGGCAGTGCGGATGGGGGAAGGAGTGGAACCACCACGACGGGACACGGATGAGAAAAGGAGCATGCCAAGCTCTCTGCGCCCACTACACTGCATTTCTATTCTAACGGCATATAACTCTTCCACCTCCGTGCGCTGCAAGCCCCCACGAATCCTCACGACGCCGCACCCCCAGGCCCTTCCCGCAAGTGAACCACCACGGCAGTACAAACCAAGGTTCGGCTCCCGACTACAATAGAAAGAGCGATGAGGTACGGAAAGTGATTCTCCGGCCTCACACGGGCGACAGCGGGGAGGTCGAAGCCGGAGGTGTCTGTGACGGTGCCGCCGGGGCACCCACTGGGGCAGCGGCCGCCGCCGAACGCCGAACGACTCCGACACGTGCGGCAATTGCAGGTGCAGCGGTGGAGTGAACGCCGACCCCCGAGGCCTCTGCAGCTGCTGCTGCCTCCTTCTCCACAACACTCCCAATGGCAAGAGCCATGCTTGGAAGTGTTGCGCAACGAAGCGCTTGTGTCATGGCGGCGCAGAGCCACTCCGCAACTTGCGCCGCGCACAGCGTCCCCGACGTCAGCGTAGAGCCCCGCACCTGGCTGTCGATCGCGCCTTTGACCACAATTCCAGCCATGTCCGAGTCCACCTCCTCAAACGGTCACTGGTACAGCTCCGGGACGACAGCGTGCGCAATGCGCAGCGGTGGGGTGCCGGAAAAGCGAGGGGAAAAGACGACGGGGACGTTGGTCTCAAACCGTGACCGTGTGTTCCATGGCCAGTCCTGCAGGTCGGGACCGTCGGCAGCGGCGTCCACGTCAATGGGCTGAGAGGACGCCGATGCCGCCCCCGCCGGCAACGCTTTGCCCTTTCCCTTCCCGGGTTTCTGGCCGACGCTCTTTCGTGACGACCTCGCCTGGCCTTTGGCCACCGCTGCAGGGTAGCGCGCCGTCCTGCTCTGCCTCCCGGCCAGAGGACGCCTCTCCGACTTCTCCTGCTGCTTCGGCTTCGGCCGCCCGCTGCTGTACTTTCCGCCCAACCCGGACCCGCCGCCCGACCTGGCACGCGAACCGAAGCCCGGCCCACCACCCTGCGGGAGGCCGTTCGCGCTGCCGTCGCCCATGATCCACGGCGACGCGCCGTCGACGCCCGGCGTGCTGAGCAGGGGCTTTCATGAATAAATGGCACTCTGATATAATGGATAGATATACTCGGATAAACTCATGTTCAAAAATAACGGGCCCGATTTTACATACTCAAATCTGCATGGTGCCGCTATTTAATGGCTCCAAAGTGGATAAACACAAGTCCAATGACTTAGCATGCGTGGGATGCAGGCATCCAACTACCTCAGGAAGCTTCACTTGCCAGGTTTCTCACAATGCGCAAAGTCGGGACAAAGGACGCAGGTACATGTTCGAGAAGTGCCGAACAGTAGTGAGAAAACTCAGGGCCGGTCGTCGACAGTAAGCAGATGTGACAAACGTCGCGCACGGCCCCTCGTGGAAGGCCCACAAACATCAGAACGAGTATCAAGGCAGAAAGCTAACCGAGATACCAAGATGGACACCAAAGCCGAAGCCCCTTGCCTCACATTGACTTTCGCAAGCTCACTGCTGGTCATGGTCTGGCGTGCGCCGCGCTCACAACTTGCAGCACAACCCGCTCCTGGTTTTTTCTTAGCAACACGTCTTGAAAGTACATCCTGTCGGACATACTTGTTCAATAATCTGATATATTCTGGGTAGAATCCGTATTCTTATTCATATCCTTCTAGTATTGGCTGCGGATATGTATCTTATCCGTATTCAAGAAGTTGCGGCAAATGTCTTATCTGATTCGAAAAATGCTGGTGTTGAGTATATCTGAGTGGTCCCAAATTTGGCAGATTCATAAGCCCCTGGTGCTGAGCAGGTCTTCCTCTTCGCCATCGGACGGCGGGGGTGTCCCTTCGTCCAGACTGCTCTCCGCCGCCGACGCGGCCAAACGGTTGGCCTCCACCGCACCGAGGTGTGCATTCGCGTACAGGGTCTTGAATCCTTTCTTGTTCTGGTCCTGGAGGAGCGCGGCCTCGCTACCCAGACCTTCCATGACGCGGACGGTCTCGTCAATGCTGAGGCGCTCGGCATTGACGTTGCCGCGCAGCCGGGACGTCGCCATCCGACGTGTGTGGGTGTCTTGAGCCGCTGCAGTGGAGACGCTTACGGAGTTGTCCACCATGCTCTTGACAGACAGCCCCGTCATGAGCGTGCACACAAAGTCCTCCTTTTTCAGCGCCTCGTTCGTCTGCTTGCGCACCAGCCGCCCATTCTTGTTCAGCTTCCACCGCCGCGTCGTGAGCGCCTGTGTGCCGTAGAGATGCCCAGTCATGCCACAGGTGTTGCATTTCTGTTTGTGGACGCACCCGGCACTGACGCAATGCCCAGGCTCGAAGAAGGGGTGCCCCTCGTGAAGGCCGCGTCGGCACTGCGTCTGCTTCAGCGGGCACGTACGGGCATTGTGTGTCGGCCCGTCCGGTGAGCTCACACAGTGACGGATCCCGCACTTCATCCCGTGGAGGGCACGTGCAGCCCAGCTGCTCCTGTTGTCGTGGCTGATCGGCACTCGAAACCACCAGCGAGCAGACCAGTGCAACGACCAAGTCTTGACCTCCTGTGTTTGTCGTGTCACCGGGAGCGCCACCGCCGCAGGGGCCTTTAGCTGCCGCTGTGCAGCTCACCGTCGCGTCCCCGTTGTCCAGGGACGTGGTCGTGCTGACGACGACGGTGGTGACGACAGTGGATCGAGTCACGCGGTGGCGAGCAGCCACGTGACAGGGGACGGTCTCGAAAGGAAATCCTACTGCGTGGCCATCGTACTCACTTCATTGGGAAAGCATCAGGACTGTGACAAACCTGTTTGAAACGAAGGCGTCTACCTGAAATTGTCCGTTGGTGTCAAGATCCCTACGGTCCTGCTGTCTAAATGGCTCCACCCGCCATCGTGTTCAATTCGGACCACAATCGAGACTTTTCGGTCCACAATGGTATCGGCAAACCACCGCCACATCAGGCTGGCCACAATCTAGCAAAGCACCATATGTTATCATTGGAGCAAGATTGTTGTTATGAAAAGTCTAATTCACACTCATTGACTGCGCCTCCAGCATGCCAATTCCAAAACAGTATCCTTCCGTACTCTCCCCGCTTCACCCCAACCTAGCCCGCCTATCGGTCCCAGCGCATCTCACCCCACCATAACTACGGCGCCTGCACCGCCCCGCACACCCCGCCCACCCAACACTACGCACACCCACCCCACCCCAACCCACCCACCTCGTACTCTCCCCGCTTCACCCCAGCCCAGCCCACCTATCGGTCCCAGCACATCTCACCCCACCATATCTACGGCGCCTGCACACCCCACACCCCCCACCCACCCCACCCTACCCACAACCACCCCACCCCAACCTACCTCGCCCCGCCCCTCACGCACCCCACGCACCCCACCCCACCCACACCCACCCTCTCCTCACGCACCCCGCGCACGTCAGTGAGCAGCTTGGCGTAATTTGTTTTCTGTTGTCATTCGTCTGAAAAAGCGTCGATTGTTGGGTACATATTTCTGTCATGGGGGCTGGAATGCCGACCGATTTGCACTTTATGTGCACGCCGTGTCAGGAAATTCATAAATACGTGTGAGCACTATCCCACTGGCTGGAATCGGGAGTGAACACTGACACTGTTCAACGATCAGCAATCCGGGGTGGTCGTCTACAGACAAAAAGTAGCCTACAAACGTCTATAATAGAGTAGACTGGAGTGGATACAACCGGATATTGACTGTATACTGGCGTAACGTTGAGGTCCATTCGCAGTTGCAAACCGTGCGACGGTATACCGGCGTGGCGGCGAAATATATCTGCGATAGACCTTTGGCGTACTGTCTCGCGCATGAAATCCAGTACACATTTGGTTTCGTCTGAGACGCAGGATTTCTATCGCCATGAGGCGCGGACAAGACCGACCGTCGAACCATCCACCGAGCCACCGACCGCCATGCAGCTTGTCAACGCACGGCGACCGTCAACATGGACCCTTTCCCCATACTACTAGCGGGCGCCTTCGTGACGTCGCTGGCGGGGGTAGTGCATTCTTGCCCGGGTATCTTTTTATCACCCACTCGATACACAACCACTCGCGCTTCCTTTTCCCATGTGCGAACTCGTTACGGTCCCGTCTTTGAGCGCGCAGTGCGCATGTCCGACGGCGACGGTCACCCGAGATGTCATTGCGGTCAGCGACCGTGTCGTGCGCCGCGATGGGTGTTCCCAACGGAAGGGGGGTGGGGGGGAATGGTGTGCAGTTTGAAAGGGCGCCGGGTGTGGAGGGTTGCAGCGAACAGCGCCATGCAGCGCGGTGCGTCTCGAGTGAGCTGCGGTGCGCGGGTCGACTTCTCAGGCCCGTTCGCAGCGGCGTGTGTCGCCACACCGGCGAGGAGCTTCCGGATTGTCGACAATTCGTTGGACAGTTCTTGCAAGAGAGTAATTCCAAACACACAAGACGTGGAATTCCCCAATCTCAGACGGTATACCGCGGTATGAACATACGCGGGGATCCCGCGTATGTCTGTACCGGTATACCGTCACATGAAGGGCTCGGCCAATCAAATCGACGCTACGTCGGTATACCGTCACACGGTTTGCAACTGCGAACGGTCCTGATTTGATTGGCCGGGGCCGTCCCATGACGGTATACCGGTATAGACAAACGCGAGATCCCCGCGTATGTCTGTACCGCGGTATTCCGTCACAGAGTCCAGAAGTTAATAAATGGTGGGCTCGGAATTGCTCGCTGGCAACTGTGAGACGAATTGTCGCTGGAACATTCTGGCTTGAGGCCACACACGCCGCTGCCCAGAGCAGCACGCAACTTACATCCCACACGAGACGAGCGACACTGCATGTAGTTCAGCGTGATGCAACGGTCCCCACCCGCCTCCCCATCCGCTCTGCGCAGCCTCCCCTTCGCGACCCCGAATGCGGCCCAGATGTTGACTCCAGCCGCCCAAGTAGCGCAGACCCAGCGCCGCGCGGACCTCCGTATAGAGACTACGGCGAGGTAGGCGGGGACCCAAGACCCCCACCAAACCGTGAAACGCGTCCTCAGGCATGCGCACGGCGCGCTCTAATGGTTGCCATTGCCGGCGCGCACATCGGAAATAAAAGCGAAGGGGTTTGTATCAGGGCTAGTCAGGGGTATCGGATTTGGCCGAGGGTATGGTATTTCCACCTGTAGTTTGCGAAGCGTATCATCTGACAGCGGTCCAATGTATTGTCAAACGTATGAACATGAGTGGCGCTCGCCAGTGGTATGGTATGTGGGTATACGAATGATCCACAATTGGCCGACAGTAACACAAATACTTTCTGACCAATCGTATGGCTACTCTTGTGCAGAGGCCACTTGGGACTAGCACGTACGTGCGGGCACGGAGTGCCCGCTCTACACCTTTTTCTTCCCCACACACGCACGCACCCCGCCCCCACACCCCCTCCCCAACATTTTCCATCTTGTGTATCTTGGTCGCCACGCCCACTCGCCGCCACTTATACACCGCGCCACGCGATTCCCCTCGTGGGCTACTCGCTGCGTTGGCGGAGAGGGACTGATCGGCCATGGTATACAGGCGGGCTAGAGGAAAAGCGCGACGGCGCAGCAGGTTGTCGAGGACAGGGTGGGAGAGCAGGGTGCGGGGCTCAGGGTGGCGTTGCGTTGAGATGCGAGCCAAGTGGGCAGCGGTCGCTGGAAAAAGCAGACGGGGCCCGGTTAAGAGCAGGCAGCCGAGACCTCCCGCGAGGTCACGTACCGCTCAGAAAGGGCATCCAGTGCAGTGTCTGCAGAACCTGCCCGCGTGCCAGATGACGCCGCAGCTGGGCCCAGGCGGTCTCGATCCCTCCGCTGTCGCAGTCAGGGCCCCTCCACACGCTCCACCTGTGCCCCACCACACCCGGTCCTCTCTGACGCTGCGTAAATCCCGTCAGGAGAGGACGCAAATGCTTGTGCATCTGCCTGTTTGAATGCTTTTTTGAACGAGCTCGCGCCGTGGGACATGCTTGGCCTGCCTCATGTGCTGTGCAAGTTCAAACGCGCCGTACTAGATGAGCGACACCTCCCACATACAAGTACCCTATAAAAATTATATCATACCTTTGTCTTCTCATCCAATTGTATCGTCCTTACCATTGGGAGGGCGTTTTGACCAGGAAACAGTATGGGCGAGAATTGCCGGTTTTTGGCAATGGTATGGATAATACTCTTGATTGATACTATTGTACTACCCTTCCTCACATACCATTGACTACCCCTGGTTTGTATTGTGATGGGAGGACAAAGGCACTAGGGCAAGCCTCTACAGCACCAGCTACAGATGAAGCAAAGACAGCCGCACGCAGGATAGCGAAGGGGTCCATGTTGCGCTTCGCCCTCGCGTCACCAGGCAGAACGACAGAGTCCGTGGCGGGGTGGCGCTCTGCCAGTTGCTCTTGGTCGCGATCCATTGCGACAGAGAGATTGTAAACCGGCTGAAAAACTTATGTAACTGGCACCCATATCGAAAAGGTACGGCACATTTCTTTCGCAGGTATATACCGGTATATTATACCGTCCCGTCATCGTCGGGAAAGTGGGGCGCATGCTATTTTTCTGTACTGGGGCCGTGACCCACAATTTTCAAATTGCCTTCGAACGCCCCCAGTACAGGGTGAAATGGCATTTACTAGACCATATTCGACCCTCCTCCACACTGCAAAACTGCCAATATAGTATAGAAACGATATTCGCGTTTTAGACCGCGGCGCACCACTGCACTCTCGCAGTATAGACAAGAACTGCGTCCCAGACATGAAACGTAGACCGCAGTGACGCTCAGATTGCACTTGTTCCCGAGCGCTGAGCGTGTCCAGTCAACGGAGCGTCACGAGTGCACGGAGAAGCACTCGCCCGGCCGCATACTGGCCGTGTACGTGACTCTACCTGCATCGATTACGTTGCAGTGCTAACGGTGGTGCAAAATGTGCTCCCTGGAGCTTCCAGGGGCCGCTTTCACCCCCC
>Ga0209093_1002313_pt1 | contig 10711 bp, 4 predicted proteins | sample SidtaG_4_FD_187450 | JGI IMG/M metagenome (GOLD analysis project Ga0209093, IMG submission 187450) | Marine algal microbial communities from Sidmouth, United Kingdom - Sidmouth_Male1 metaG (SPAdes) (version 2) | ecosystem: Host-associated > Algae > Red algae > Unclassified | place: Sidmouth...
ATGGTCGACGCTTTAGATGGTGTAGATGATTGTCCAACCGTTTGCTGTCCCAAAACCTCCGCCATCGTCGACCCCACCCGCGGCCACCACATTCACGTGCACGCAAAGGCAAAACGTGAGCGTAAAAATCGTGCAGCCGACCATCCGCACCCTCACGTGCGGCGCTAAACACTCTTGTCTGTCCGTCAAAGCGGGGCAAATCGCAACACCCGCACTCCCGATGCCCTCTGCCCGCCGCTGCGCACCGCGCGCATGGACGGTCGTGGACCGATGCGGTAGCCCGCACCCTCCTCTCGATCTGTGGGGCGCCGCACAGCCACGGCCATGAACAAAGTGTGTGTACCCCCCCCGCAATCGCCTCCATCCGAAACACCGTGCCCTGCTCCCGTGCACACGCGTGGAGACGGCCGACTGTGCCAACGCCGCACGTGCGTGCATCACTGTTCGGTGGTGGGCGGCGACGAGACGGTGCCGGAGCGGCGCTGACCACGCTTTGTAGGGTGCATACCATGTGTACGACCTGGCCGCACCGTAACAGTACAGGTCGGCGGGCGCACATGGGCCGACGCCGGCGCAACTACTTTCGCGCGGCGTGTCAGCGGCCAACACACAGCCAAAGCACGCGTATGCGCACGTGCGGGCGCAATGCATGGGAGCTTTCCGGAATGCGATGGTCCCGCCTCCTCCCTAACATCCATGCGCACCCCCAGAACACATGCAGTGCCACACGTGGGTGCTCTATCGACAGCACCACCACGTGTACTTGTACGGAGCACCAAGCGTGCTGACCGCGGCGTAACGGCCGCATGCAAGGATCAACGTGTGTCCCTCGGCGCTCGGGTCGTCTCCGGGGGGTCCAACAAGTCCACCGCACCCGCCAGTAGGGGGTGGTAGCACGGCGAACAGCGGCAGCGGGGGGGTGCAGCCAAGGACGGTACGAGGCACCCCCCCCCCTCTCCCAGAGGGCGTGAGGGGCGGTTTTGAGAAAATCCAACTAAAACCACCCCACACATCCATAAATCAGTGAGAAATTTTCGGTAGCCCCGTTTACCCCAATTCCGCTTCTTTCGCGCCTCACGTCGGCCGACATGCAGCGCCCACACGCATTTATGGCGCGCCAATGGGAGCGAAGTAGCACGTGTGCGCGCCATGGTCGACGCTTTAGATGGTGTAGATGATTGTCCAACCGTTTGCTGTCCCAAAACCTCCGCCATCGTCGACCCCACCCGCGGCCACCACATTCACGTGCAGTTTTAATGTTGGCTTAGCCCGGGAATCAGCTCCCCCTGACTATGCACTGCAGCGCTAATCGCCGCTAGTCACCAATTCTGCACTCAATTGGGCTACTGTCAGCGCGCCGGCCAGTAGCCCCCCTCAGAAAATGTGGAACCCGAAAATCACCGCCGGACCAAGCGAGCCCGTCAGCTGTCGCCGAGGCACTGACAACCGGCTCCTCCGCCGAATCGTCAGGCGTGACGCAGGAGGCGTAACCACCGGCGACAGCCCACGACACCGAGCGCCAAAGCGCCACGGACACGTCTAACAGGAGGCCGGCGCGAACCGACGCCAGCAGGGGGCCGGCGAGCGCCGCCTTCAGCCATGCGTCAGTGGCGGGGCCGACCCGCCCCAGCGCCTCCCAGACCAGGGGAGTAAACGCGTGGGGCGGGTCGGACACCGGCAGGGCAGGCACGTAGGCGGCCCGCTTGACCGCCTCGCGCTCCGCCGCCGCGACCGGCCGCAGCGGCGTGGCGCGCACCTGCGCCGCCACGGCGTCAGGCCACGGCGAGGCGACAGAAACGTCGCCCCAGGTGACGGCGGCCGTCGCTGCCGCCGTGGCGCGGAAATCCGGCCGCCGGGCGGCGCGCGTTCCATCCAGGGAGGTCTCGACGGCGACCGCCCCCCACCGGGGGGCGCGGCGCAGCGCGGCGGCGACGAGGCGGACGATGTGGTGGTGAACGGACGTGCGCCGCGCTGCCTGCGCCGGGCAGGCGGTAAAAAAGTGACGCCCGTTGGCCTCCACCGCCGCCCCGCAGGAGCAGCGCGGGCGCGGGGCGTCAGGGCGCGGGGCGGTGCCCAGCCAGACCCGCGCCGCGACTCGCATAGCGGGGCCCGGGATGGTGCCCCGGCCGCCGCGGTCCGCCGGCACGGCGGACAGCCAGAGCGCCGCCCGACCGCCTTGGACCGCGGCCAGTCCAGTACGGCCCCACCCCGACAGCCCCGAAAACACGCGCGCCCGCCGCGCCGCATGGGCGCTGCGGGCCAAATCGCGCTGGGACGCCCCGTCCGGGGCCGACAGCAGCGCCCGCCAGGACAGCGACGACGCAGACGGCGACGTCGGCGTCGCCGTCCCCCCAATGCGGCCACTGGCCGGGTCTTCGTGGGGGGGTCGGCGCGCCGGCGCGGCGGCCCGGGAGGGGGCACCAGCGTCAGGGGCGGGGCGCGCGCGACCGCGGCGGGGCGCCGCCCACAGCGTACCCGAGGACGGGGCGGCGGCGTGCGCGGTCACGGCGTCACCAAGCGCGAGGAGGTCGGCGCGCAGAGCGCCCGCAGCCGCGGGGAGCGTGGGAGGCGAGGCCGGCTGGGCGGCCAGGGTGGGCGCCGGGCCGGGGTCGGTCCACGCGGCCCACACGGCCGGCAGGGGGGGGGGCTCCGGCCCATCCGGCCCAACCCAGACCGTCGGCGCCACAGGAGAAGAAGGGGGGCACGAGCGCGCAGCAGCCGGCGCGGCCGTTGCCACAAGCCGCGACGATGGTGCAGCGGCCGACCGGACAGCTGCCGCGGCCTCGGGCGCCGCTCGCCCGGCAGCAGCAGCGGCCGGCAACGGGCGCGCCCCGGCCGGAAGAGACGCAACAGGGACCGCAGAGGGCCGGGAAGCGGCTGCGGCCGGCACCGACCGCGTCGGCGTCGCGGGCGCGGTTACCTCCAACACCGTGCGAGGGCGGGGATCCGCTGGGGCCAGAAGGGGGCGGCCGCCGACGCACGCGGGCGCGCCCCACAGCGCGCCGGCAACGGAGGGAGAGCTGCGGGGCCGACCGCAGGGGGACCCGCGGCCACAACGAGGCAAGGCGGCACAGCCCGTGGCGACGCGGGTCCGCGATGGCGGCGCGAGAGCGGCGCCCGCACCGGCCCGAGCCGCAGCTGGCGGCACCGGCGCCCGGGCCGCGACCGACGGCAGCACCGCCGCCGCTTCGGCGGGCGCGGCCGGGGCCGCCGGCGGAGGCGCCGTGGGCCGCGGCCCCCCGGGCGTGGCGGCCGCCGGCACTGTCACAGCCGGCGGCGGCGCTGGACGCAACGACCCCGCCGTCCGGGCCGCCGAGCGCGTGGCTGTGGGCGCCGCGCGGGCCTCGGACGTGCCGCGGCGGCCTGCCGGCCGCCGCGTGACCGCCGGCCGAGACACCAGCGCGTCTGCCGCAGCCGTCGGCGGCGACGTGGTCCGCAGCGGGTCGACCGACGCCGCGGGCGTCGCGGATGGCGTCGGCCGCTGAGAGACCTCCGCCGCCGCAAGCGCTGCGGCCACCGTCGCCGGCGTCGCGGCCGCCGCCCGCGTCGCTGCCTCAGGCGGCGGGAGGCGCCGCGCTCCACGGGCGGCGCCAAGGCGCGCGGCGGCGGCCGCTTCGAGGGGGTGGCGGGGAGGTGGCAGTGGGGGGGGGGGGGGGGGGGGGGGGGGGGGGGGGGGGTCGGTGCGCCCGCGCCGCGCCGGCAGTCTGCGGCACGCGTCGGCGAGCGGGGGCGGCCGCCAATGGTGTGCGTGCCCCGCATGGGAAGGAAGCGCGCATGGCCGCCGCCGTCGCGGCGGGCCCGGGCCGTGGAGCGCCCGTCGGCAGCGGGTCCGCCGAGGGGGCGGTCGCACCGGCCGCCGCCACCGCAGCCGCTGCCGTCGCCGCCGCCGCCGCCGCCGCCGCCGCCGCCGCCGCCGCCACCGCGGCCATCGCGGCGTCACCGGGCGTGGGGGGCAGCGGCGCCGCCAGCGGCCGCGCGTCGCGCCGGGAGGCCACCGATGCGGCGGTGGGACGCCCTGTGGGGGCAGCCACCGCCGCGGCGACCACCGTGAAATGGCCAGGGGCGCCGTCCGCGGTGCCGTAGCCCTCGCTCGGCGGCGCCGGGCCAGCGTCCCGGCGAGAGCGGGACGGGGGGGGCGCCGGGCCGGGCGCCTTGGCGGCTCGGGGCGGTAGCACCGCCCCAGTCGGGCGGGCCCGGGGAAGAAAGAGAGCCGCGCCTGCGGGCGCGCCCTGCTCCCAGGCGGCCGAGGTCGCCAAAGCGGAACCTTCGGGGGCGCCCGCGGCGGACCACGGCACCGAGAGTCCCGCCCCGCCGGCGCGCGCCAAAGTCGGCGGGGGCACGGCGGCGGAAGGGGTGGCCCGCCCACAATGCCCCGCGGCCCCAGGCCGGGCAGCGGGTACGGCGGCGGCCATCGGCGCCGGGGGAGTCGCGCAGCCGGCGCCCACCCCAAGCAGCGACGCCACGGCGGGCGCCGCCTCTGGCGCGGAAGGGGTGACGCCGAGCGTCGCGGTGGTCGCCTGGGGCGCGGGCGTGGCCGCAAAAAGGGAGTCGGGGCCAGCGCCCGGCGGCGATGACAGCACGGGCGTACGCGGGCCCACCGCCGCCGCCGCGGGCGCCAGCCTCGGCGGTGCGCCCGCCGTCTTGGGCCAGGCGGCGGCGCCGGGCGGCGCGCGGGCAGGGGGTGACCCCCCAGGGAGGGACGCATGCGGCCGACCGGCGGGGGCAGGGGGAGAATCCGAAGAGGTCCGCCGGCTGCCGTCGGCGGTGGACAAGGCGGCCCCCCGCGGACGGGCGGACGGCAAGAGCGGACCCAGCGCACTGGGGGGACTGGCGGCCGCCACGGACCCCGCCGGGGAGGGCGGGGGGGGGGAGGAAGCGGCGGGGGCAGGGGGGCAGAGGTGGCCCGGCGGCGCCGTCGACAAGAAATGCGGGGGGTTAGAGGTGCGGGGAGGGGGTCGGGAAACAGCGGCGCCCGGTGGGGAGCGCCTAAATTCGCCGACCGTGGTCGTCGGCGATTGGACGACGGGACGGGACGGCCCCGCCAAATCAGTGACCGGCGCATGGCGCGGCGGTGGAAAGGCGGGGGGCGCGGCGGCGACCGCGCCTGGGGCGGGGGCGCTCGCCGGCCGCGAAGAGGGCGCCGCCTGCGCGACGCCGGGGGCTGCAGGGCCTTGCAGGCGCGGGGGCGGCGCCCGCGGGGGCCGGGGAGCCGGACCGTCTGCCGCGGCACCGAGCGGGGCGCAACCGCCGCGCTGGTCGTCAGCCCCGACCGTGGCCACGAGGGCCGCCGCGACCGCCGCCAGCGTCGGTGAGTAGGCCCGCCCGGCGCGCAGCGTGTCCACGTGTGACGCGAGCGCGGCGGCCGGGACGACCGCCCTGCGGCCGCCGATCCCCAAGCCACCATGCGAGAGCGGCAGAGCCGCGCGCTCCAGGAGGGCGGCCACGACGCCGGGATCGTCCCGCGCGTCTGTCAGAAGCCGACGGAGGGCGCCCTGTGCAGCACGGTCGACAGCCGCCGCCAGGCGCGCACCCCAGGCCAGAGGGAGGGCCCGCAGCCAGTAGTTGGGCTGCGGGCCCGCGCAAAGCCGAAGGAGCAACAGCTGTGACTGCAGCTCAGTGTCCGGCAGTGCGACGATTGCCTCCGTGAGGCGGCCGTGCGCCGCCGCGAGCCCGTCCACCGCCGCAGCGACGAACGCGTCGGACCCGAGGGGGACCGAAAACTGTGTCAAGCCCTCGTAGCTCCAGCGCGCGGGCCAGTCCGTCGGCGCCCGGTCGTTGGCGGGGGACCAGCCGGCACACTTGGTCGGCGCCAGTTCTGCGTCCACCGCCGCTCCAGCCACCGCAGCCGAGCGCAGCACCAGCGGCAGCTCCGAGAGCGGCGCGACAACGACGACGTCGTCGTGGACCGCGCGGACCACCGCGGCAGGGTGGGTCGCCGCGATCTGAGTCACGGCGAGATGCATGGCCGCGGCGTGGATGAGCGGGCCGAGCGGGTCGCCCTGCTGGACGCCCCGCTCGACCGGCAACCACCGCCGCAAAAGAGTGCCGTCTGCGGCGCCGGGCACGGCTGCGCTCTCCGCCCACCCGTAAACGCGCGGGGCGGCGGCCCCCAAGTACACCCAGGTTAGGTAGGGGCGCAGAAGAGGGAATGCGCGCGTCAGGAAGGAAACCGCCGCCGCCCGAGACACGAGGTTAAAAGCATTGCGGAAATCGAGCTGTAGCAGTGCGTGAGACGGCTTGTGTGCCAGCACGGCTGTGACCTCATGGAGCACCCTCTCACAAGGGTTCGGTACCCCTACCCCCATTTGGAGTGGAGCCAGCAGCTGCGCCGCCGCGGCGCGCACCGCACCAGCCAAAGCGCTGGCCGCCAGTTTTCTAAGGACATCCGGCATACCTATGGGGCGCAGCCGGGGGAGCCCGTCGCCATCGGGCCCCCCCGGCTTGCAAAGCAGCAGGAGGTCGGCCCCTGCCAGCGCGTGTGTGGCCAGCGGCGGCACCAGCCGCACCGCATCGGCGCCCGCGAGCAGCCGGATGACCCCAGCCAGAGCCGCTTGCCCCGCGTCCCCCAGGGCCCGCAGATGCTCCATGCGCAGCCCAGAAGGGCCGGGGGCGGAGCCCCGCGGCGCGCGGCGAATGGCGTCATCGGCGGCCGAATGCGGGAGGGAGTCGGGCACCCCCGCAGTACCGTGGAAATCTGCTGCCACAGCAAGCGCAGCCGGAAAGGCTGCCTCCACGGACGCCTGCGTAGCCAGGCCAGGGCGGGCGGGCGGAAATAAGCGGCGGGCTTTGGCCCACACGGCCGCCGTGCGGGCGGCCACGGGGGCGGCCGTCAAAGCGCGCGCGGCGGCGCCGAGGCGGCCCGCCCGAACCAGCCGCAACGCCCGCCTCTGCCCATGACGTGCCGGCGCACTAAGGCTGCCAGCACCGCCGCCGCCAGCGTCCTGGGACCGGGCGCGGTCCACCGTGCGGCGGGGAGCACACCGCCACACGCCCGCGTCCCTGTCAGCGAGCGCCGTTGCAAAGTCCCCCGACAGGAGCGCGGCGGCACGCGCGGCGTGGGACAGCGGCGGTGCCGCCGCCGCTGCGCCGGGAGCAGGGTTGTGCAGTAGCAGGGTAGGCAACAGCAACAACCACAGCCATGCGAGCGGTTGCTCGGGGTCACGGCGCGCCCACGCCAGCGCGTCCGCGCCCAGCAGCCGCCACGATCGGCGCAGAGCGGGGGGCGGGGTGGGGAGTGTACGGGCGGGGGAGGCAACGAGCGGCGCCCAGCCGTCGGCCGTGGCCGGCACGGCGGCCAGAAAAGCGCGCCGCGCACGCTCCCACGCCGCAAGGTTCGTCAAAAAGAGCTCCCCCGAGGCACGGGGAGGTGACGGGCGGCCGCCTGGCGCCGCGTCGGGCGCGGGGGCGGCCGGGGGAAGCGACGCGACAGGGGCGGGTGTGGCGGCCCGGAGCCGCCGGCGGGGGTTGGCCCGGCAGGCGGACTCGTGCGCCACCAGGGGTGACGGGCCGAACTTATTTGGCACCACCTGCAGCGGGCTGTCACACCACTGACAGCCCGCCAAATTGAGGCTCATAGCGACCGCAGCGGGCACATCCGAAATAATGTGTGCACGCCGCAGGTGACGTAATCCGGAAGCGTCGCCGAGGCGGCACAGAAGCGCAACACCGCACCCAAGGACGGGGCACGGCTCCGCCGCCTGGGCCACCGCGGCAGCAGAGGCGGCCCCCCGCTCACTCCCGTCATCGGCCGCGCCGGTACGGGCGACCCCGTTGGGGGGGAGGTGAGCGGCGGCCCCGGGCGCCGCCCGGCGTATCGTCGACTGCGGGGCAGCCGGCATGGAGGAACCGAGGGGGGATAAAAGTGGGGGGGGGGGGGGGGGCGAAGAAAAGGGCGGGGAAGGGGGGGAAGGGGGTGGGGGGGAGGGGGTCATCTCAGCCAGAGCGCGGCGGGCCCGACAAGCAGCCTCGCGTAGAGAGCGGCGGCGGGGCGGGGAGGGCGCGGGGGAAGGAAAGGGGTCACTCATTGCGACCTGCGTCGCTCACGGAGGCCCAAGCCGCCTCGGCGCCGGATGTCGCCACAGGAGGGAGAGGTCGTGGCCCTGTGATACCGGGGGAGAGCGACGCCCGGCAGGCATCGGCGGCAGCGGCGGCCGCCGCCGCGACCGCTGCGCGTGTGCGCGGGCGCGGGCCAGTGATGGCCGGCCCAGCCGTCGGCGGCGACCGCGAGCGGGCCACCGGACGCACCGGGCGCGGGCGGAACAGCAGACCCCCGCACGGCAGCGGCACCGACGCGGCCAGCACCGTGTCAGACAGCAACACGCGCGGGGGGCAGCGCGGCGGCGGGGGGAGAGGGGGCAGCCGCACGAGAGCGCCGACGCCCAAGCGAGCACTAAGTGCACGCGCCCGACCGGCGCCGGGCGCCGGCCGTGACGCCGCCGGGTCGGCCGACCCCAGGACACGGGCGGGGGCCGGCGCGGGGGTGCTCGGGGGCGCGGCCTGATTTTGGGCGCGGGGACGGCCGCGCGGCGGTGACCCGACCGCCGGCCCCAGGCGGGCAGGGATTTGGACATCAGCCGGGCGGGGCAGGCGAGAAGAGAGTGTGCCGCCGACGAGCGGGACCGCAGCAAGAAGCTGTTCCACGGCCCGGGGCAGAGCCGCAGGCTCCCTGCCGGCCCGCCGGCCGGCGGCCGACGGCGCATCGCCGGCAGCGCCACGCGGCGGCGCACTGGCGGCGCGGCCCCGCGGTGCTGTGGCCCGCCCGCGGTCCGGATCCGGCGCGGGCAAGGCAGGCCGAACCGGGGGCACGGGCGCGGCCGGCCCGGGGCGCCGCCGGCGCCGGCCACGTCGGGGGCGACCGGGGGCCGCCGGACCAATGGAGGGCCCGCCACCAGAGCCCGATCCGGCGCGTCCGAGCCTGGGGCCCTCGACGGCCGCGGCGGGGGGACCGGGCGGGCAGCCGCCGACGGCGAGCGCGGCAGCCGAATGGCCCGTGGCGTCGGGCACGCGCCCCACGACGGGACGCGCCGGCGGGAGCGCGGGCGGCAAGGAAACGTCGTCGCGCCGGGGGGTGCCCGGCCGCAGCACAGGGGAAGCGGACCCCCCGTCGGCCGCCAACCGGACAGGGGGGGGGGGCGCGGCGGCCAACACAGGGCACTGGGCGAGCAGGCCGGCCACATGTGCGCGCAAGGCCGCTCGGAGGTGGGGTGGCATGGCGGCCCGCCCAGCCAACTGGGCCAGTTTGGCCTCCAGCCGCCGGCGGCACAGCGTCGCCGCAGCGGCCGCCGCGGCGGGCCCCGAGAGCTGGGCGCGCCGGCGGCCGCCCAGAAACAGCGTCGACCACGGCGCAGCGCCGGCCACCTCCCAGAGGACACGTGCCAGCGCGGGGGTGGCCAGGCCAGCGCGAAAAGCCGGCACCGCCGACGGCAGCAACGTCACCGCCGCGGTCGCGCCGAAGCGGTCGACGTCGACCACGGCGGCGACGGGGACGCCGACGGCGTCGGCGACTAGGTTGCGCAGGCGGTGCGACCGTGCCTCGCGCGACACGCCGGCCACGTAGACCGTCTCGAGCGCCGTCACCGGGCCGCCGCCGGCTTGAGAACGGGTGAGGGCCGCGACGGCGGCAGCGGCACGAGCCAACGGGTCGGGCGCGGCGGAGACTGGCGAGGGCGCGGCCCCAGCTGTCGGCGCCCGGGCGGCCGGCGCGACAACGCCCGCGCAGCGGGCCGCACGTGCTCCGGGCGCCAGCCCGGGGGCGGGCGGAGGCAACAGGGCCTGGGGCGGCAGCCCGCGGCCCCGGCGGCGCCCGCGGCGGACCACCAGCGACCACGAAGCGTCTCCCGCGCCGTCAGACGGCGCGGGGTCGGACGCCGGGGCGGGCAGGCGAGCCGCGTCCGCCAACGCCGGGGCGGGTAGGCGGCGGGGGGCCGGATCGGGGGGGCCACGGCGAAGAATGTCCGCCCACGCGGCAAAATGGGGCAGCGGTGCAACAGGGCGGGGCGGGGAGGGGGGGGGGGGGGGGGGGGGGGGGGGGGGGGGGGGGGGGGGGGGGGGGGGGGGGGGGGGGGAAGACGATCCAGCCTCGGCCCCGGCCTCGGCGTCCGACCGCACCGCGGCACAGGCGGCAGGCACGCGGGCCCCGCCGCCATTGCCAAGACGGACGGGCGGCGGCCCCCCAGCCGCGGCCGGGGCCGCGCCCGAAACGACCGCGGTGTGCCGCGGCGGCGTCACGACCTCGGCGGGGGGGCACCAGGAAGACGACGAAGAAGAAGACGAGGGGGTCGGACTCCGATCGGACGGCGTCGTCGACGACTGCGACCGAATTGGGTCCTTACAGGGGGCAAAAGCGTCGCGCCCATTGGCCAAAACGATGTCGACAGCGGATTGAAACAACCAAACAGGGTCGGCGACCGGCACTTTGGCGACAAAGCTGTCGACGGCGGCGATGAAGATGGCCGCCATAGCGGACACCGCCTGCTCCTCCGCGTCGATCGCGGGCGCCATCGCGCCCCCGCGACCCGGGGGGGGGACAAGGGAGGCCGTACCCCCCCCCCCCCAGGAAAACAACGACGAAAAACGTACCAACGGGTGTCCCTCGGCGCTCGGGTCGTCTCCGGGGGGTCCAACAAGTCCACCGCACCCGCCAGTAGGGGGTGGTAGCACGGCGAACAGCGGCAGCGGGAGGGTGCAGCCAAGGACGGTACGAGGCACCCCC
>Ga0209093_1002315_pt1 | contig 10708 bp, 4 predicted proteins | sample SidtaG_4_FD_187450 | JGI IMG/M metagenome (GOLD analysis project Ga0209093, IMG submission 187450) | Marine algal microbial communities from Sidmouth, United Kingdom - Sidmouth_Male1 metaG (SPAdes) (version 2) | ecosystem: Host-associated > Algae > Red algae > Unclassified | place: Sidmouth...
TTAGTGCGTACAAACGGGGTCGGTACTAACGCACCTTATTAGCTTGGGGGAACTTTCTTGCTACAAACGGAGACGGTGCGCTGCACCTTTTATATATAATTGCCCCTAATGTTTTACACACTCAAATCATTGTATCATTATCGCATTGACTCATTCAAAACATTCACTCATTCACTCATTCAAAATTCACTCATTACAAGATCATATCAAACTCGTCTTCATCTTCATCTCGTGCGCCGGTCAGGGCTTTCACAAAGTCGTTGTTCATTTGTTTGAAGCGACCCATTACTGAGATGATAAAGTCTTCATTTACAATACGTTTGATGTCTGCCATGTTATTGGCATTTTTGCCCTCACGTATGCGGTAGGTTTGCTCATAATCTCTGGTTTCAAACTTGACGAGGTATTTATGATTACTTTGAAATACAGTGATTTTGCAGAGCTTGCTTTCTATTTGACCGAGTTGCCTCATGGCTCTATTATTTAAGTGAATAGTTTATTTAGTTTATTGGGTTTATTGAGTTTGTAAGGTGTGATTAATTTCACTTAATAAACTGAATAAACCTTATGAACTCAATAAACTCAGTAAACAAAATAAACCAAACAAACTAAACCAGCTCGACAACCATAGCGGACGCACCGCCACCGCCGTTGCAGATTCCTGCCAAGCCTTTTTTGCCGCCTTTATGTTGGAGTACTGATAATAATGTAATGACAATTCGACAGCCCGATACGCCGATAGGATGCCCCATAGACACCGCACCGCCAAATTGATTGACCTTCGCCATATCCAAGTCGAGTTCTTTGGCGTTGGCAATCGTTACTACGGAAAATGCTTCGTTAATTTCGAAGGCATCCATATCATCTTTCGTCAAACCTGCTTTGTCGAGTGCCTTTGGCATCGCCAAAGAGGGCGCAGTTGTAAACCATACGGGTTCTTGCGCTGCATCGGCATAACTCACGATACGTGCGATGGGTTTCAAGCCCAATTCTTCCGCTTTTTCGCCACTCATCAAGACGACTGCCGCAGCACCATCATTGATTTTGGAAGCATTAGCGGCGGTAATCGTACCATTTTCTCTATCGAAAGCCGGGCGCAGTTTATCTAATCCTTCTCTGTTTGTAATTCGCTTATTATCAACCTCTTCATCGCGGGTTATGACGATTGGGTCACCTTTGCGTTGCGGGATTTCTACGGGTACGATTTCGCCTTTAAAGTAGCCATTGTCGTATGCCTCACGCGCACGTCTGTACGATTCAAAAGCAAAATCATCTTGTTCGCTACGCGAAATATTTTTACCACTCGCGCATACCTCGCCACAACTGCCCATCAATGAACCGTCGTAAGGGTCTTGCAGCCCATCGCGCACGATGCCGTCCAAAATCGTTCCGTCGCCATAGCGGTAGCCTTTTCGTGCTTGCGGGATGTAGTGCGGCGTGTTGCTCATGCTCTCCATACCGCCGGCTACCATGATGTCATTGTTGCCGAGTGCTATCGACTGCGCTGCCAACATCATCGCCTTCATGCCCGACGAGCAGACCTTATTGATGGTCGTACAAGGCACACTATCCGGGATACCCGCGCCAAGTGCTGCCTGACGTGCGGGAGCTTGCCCGACATTGGCAGTCAGTACATTACCCATGATGACTTCCTGCACTTGGTCGGATCTGATGCCTGCGCGTTCTACTGCACTTTTAATGGCAATTGTACCAAGTTTTTCTGCCGTAATGGAAGCAAGTACGCCGCCGAGATTTCCGATTGGTGTCCGTGATACGGACATGATATATACTTCTTTCATGTTTGTGTTTAGTCCATAGTCCATAGTCGGTAGTCGGTAGTTTATAAGTTATTGCGAAGATATTTTGCGAAGCAAAATATCTTATAATTAATGTCTCGCGTTTGCCTATGGACTATCAACCATCGACTTTTTTAAAAGTTAGCAAATTTAATGATTTTTCATTAGCAAAAAAAGAACTGGTTTAAACTTTTGACTTGAAAGCCAAAGTTTAAACCAGTTCGTATTAGCAATATGTTCGCCAAATGAAAAATTGATAATTGAGAGTTAATAATTATTCTATTTAAATATTCGTAAAAATATTATTTTGAGAACATTATAAATTGTAATTTTAAATTAATTCTCAATTATACATTTTCAATTCTCAATTTGGAGAAGACATTAATTAGATAGTAGGATATATTCCTAGTGTAACAGACGCTTCACGCGAGTCTATTTGACAATAATAATATCCCCAGAAAAATCAATATGTTCGTCAAATGAAAAATTGATAATTGAGCGTTGATAATTATTTCATTTTAACATTTGTAAAAAAAACAGATTTTGTTCATTTTATAAATAACAATTTTAAACTAATTATCAATTATACAACTTGCCCCGACGAATGACGGGATTCTCAATTCTCAATTTGGCGAAGACATTGAACGACAAGTTCATTTAAATGATAAAAGTAGTTGACACAGCTACCCGTCTAACGTTCCTTAATTTTCACAATTCTCAATTTCTATAGAGATTGTTGCACCAGGGCGAAGCTCAAAACCTGAAAGAATTTCAATCATATCGCCTGCACGAAGTTTAGCATCGTCATTTTCTAATAAAAGGACCAATGAACCTTGTCCGCTTATCGTAATGGTTTGTTCTACGTATTTATCAGTTCCGTCGGGAATAAATCCACTTGGGTAAACAAGATTTACATCATCACAACTTCTTGCTAAAATAAGTGTAGAAGCAGAGGATGTATAGGTGCGACCACCACTAGTTGCAGGGTCACTTACGCTTGCTACATTGGTTAAGGTAACCGGATTTTGTGCAATTTTTACATCATCAATCCACCAGCCGTCGCCACCACCGCCGCCAGTGTCTTCAGAAAAAACAAAGCGTAGCTGAGTCGTTCCATCAGGAATCATACCAGCAGATTCAAAATATTCCGTTGCAGTTCCGGTAAAAGCAGCCCCTCCGTTTGCGGGATTAAATGTAGAATTTAATGCACCGTTATATCCGTTTTCCTGTAAAGGCATACGTGCCCAGGTAATTCCGTCGCTGGTGACTTCCACAAAGCCCCCATCAAAGCCGGAATCGGTATCAAATTTATGCCAAAAACGAAGCTGTTGCCCACTAACATTTGGGTCTAAAGGAGGGCTGGTCAATGTGGTATTTCCGCTTGTACCTGTACCGGTATTAGGTGTAAAATAATAGAAATCACCAGAGTATGCCTGTGCCGGGTCATTTACTCTGCTAAAAGAATTAGCACCTCCCGATACTGCTGTCCATCCCTGTGCACCCGTCTCAAAATCGTAATCTTCTTTTATGGTAGTTGTAGCAGGTGTATTTACTTTTACTTCCACGGTCAATTCAACAGATGCATCTGCTTCAATGGTCGGGATAGTGAAAGTGATAATATCGTTACTAACTGTGTGTGCCGCACCTGTAACTTCCACAATAGATGTAAAAGGTGGCAAATCATCCGTAACGACTACATTCGTAGCTGCTGTACCGGAAGGAGAGGTATTTCCTACAGTTATGGTATAAATTAAATTACCACGATTTTCGATAACCTCTTCGGATACTGTTTTTTTAATGGTAAAATAAACCTGTTCGGGATTGCAGGAAGCAGGTACTCCATATCCGTCAGCCTCATCTCCAATATTATTAGATTCATTGGTTGAGTTTACACCAAGTCCTCTTTCGGCGAAAGCCTCCCAGATAATGCAACTGTGTGCAGCATCATACAGCATAGAATCAGCCTTCAGAATACCATCGCGCATATCTGTAAATCTGGGACTTGGTGATTGCAAGCTAATCCCTTCCTGTATCAGTTTTAATGCAAGGTTGTTTCCTGCATTATTGGCAGTTAGTGTTGCAACATCAGCAGTTTGGTCACCTGTTACTGGTGGATTGTATGTTTTATCATCGTTAAAGCCATACTGATCAACAAGTTTTTGTGTCATTTCTACAAGCATAGTACACCAGATAAAACCAATACCATGTGGAATGGTAATTTCAGGTGCATTTTGAACACCAGCTCCGCCATTTGTATTTCCTGCAAAGGTATATTCATTAATGTTTTTATCAACACTATATTTTCTTGGTCTGATGCCCGGTCCGTCATAGTCGGTATATCTGACGTAAGTACCAATACCTCTATCCGGTAAAACGCCAAATGGATTTTCGGCAGTAGCAGGTTTTAAATCACTTTGAGTAGTGGTCATGTATAAGGCATAATAATCTGCCCAGCCTTCTCCGCCCTGCTCATCACCTGACAGACTACCGCCAGTAGCGGTTTGTGGGCTGGTACGGATAGAAATACCATGACCATACTCGTGAGCGATAATTCCGTTATCAAAATCTCCGTCCTTTTTAGGTATAGGTGGATTATCCTGCTGAAGAGAACCGACCATTACAGCACCGTCGGCTAAAGCACTTTTTAATAATAAACCTGTATTATAACTGACCATTACAGATGGGATGGTAATTGTATTTACTGTAGGGTCAGTACCACCCATTGCAAGGATAGCATCGGGATTAGCAGCATCATTATTCATTACAATAACACCAGCAGCTCCGCCTTTTTGTGCGCCATCTACTTTTTCAGCAAAAGAACAAGAACCCCGGTCAATAAGTACAATCGCATCCGTTACACTATTACATGGAGCATTACCTACACCGCCACCGGCTCCGCAACCTTCACTATTTCCGCATCCATCGTTCACCAAAACGAAAGTTTTGTCGAGTACAGGGTTGGTATTAAGGTCGATAGGATTTGCAGAATTATAAAGTGCCCCTTGAATAGAAGCAAACTTATCGCCTCCCATTACAGTGGTAGGAATATCTACCGTACTGATTTTCACCAGAGAATCAAGAGTAGATGAAGTCCAAAGATACATTTGCATTTGTCCATTTACTCCGTCGGTAAGCGTCAAGAAATTGGCATTATTGGTACCACCACCATCTTGCGCCTGTGCGAGTACCTCATCATTTCCGACTCCGCCTTTACCCATATTGTCAAACTGAAAATTTCTACCAGCTTCTGTAAAACCGAAGTTATAAAATACATCGTGTATCAGATTATTCCAGTAAAATAAATTGACAATGGCTGCATTTCTATTGGGAAACTGATTGTTCGGGCTTGTTGTGGAATATTCGGGTTCTTGGGTTAAGTCCCAAAAATATATAAATGCCTGTGAGCCTGCCGGGTTAGCTACTGTAGCCTGTGCTGCCGTAGAAGGCTGAGGAGCACCGCCAAGTGGACTTGGGCTGGGGTCATGAAAAGCATAAACGTTATTACCTTTTGTATAGGTATTTTCAGTTACACCATCTGTACTTGTCCAGCCAAAAGGGGAAGCAATCGGGTCACCTGCCGTAGAAACCAGAGACTGGGTATTTGTAGCCGTATTATCATTAGGAGCTTCTGCGGGAGCATCCAGTACAAAATAGGTGTGTGTACGTCCGGCGGCAGCTTGTTTGTCTGTAGCAGAAGCAGCATGTGTATGATGTTCAGTTGTACAAGAGTGCTGTACTCTGTCATTCATCATTTTGTCCCAGTTGCGGGCACTTTCCATGTGCATTTCTCGATGCCGGGCATCCAGTTGAGCCTGCTCTTCAGGAGAAGCATCATAGGTCAGTCCTTCACCGAAGGAGCAGTGTAGCACCATGTCTTTTGTTTCTAAAACTTTACCGGTTTGAGCATCTACATAACTAACCCAGTAATTTTGTCGGTCAGGGGTATGTAGCTGTGTTTCCCAAGTCAAACGTAAGTCTTTACCTTCTTTGTGTTGAATGAACATAAGACGCGCCTCAATGTCGGAAGCCGCTATAGCACCTTTTTTGTAAACAACATGACCGTCTGCCCGATTTTTATCTTCTTCCAGAATAAGTGGCAGCGTCCTGTCAAGTTTGTGAAATGCCATTGAAGTTCTGATGGCACTTACTGCATTAAGGGAAGGGCTGGAAGTATTTGCTTTTCGCCGGACAAAACTATTCATAGGGAATAGTTTTTGATTTTTTCCAAAAGTAAGTGTAAGTAAGCCCTCCCGGACATAAATGCCATCAATTTTTTGTAGGGCGTGAATCCGGCGAACTTGCGTTTTTGAGTCTAGCTGATCAAGTGTGATTTCATAGTCTTGAGTGGTGTACTTATTGTCAGGAGTTTCAAATTTAATCAAATAATTTTGGACGATTTGTTCAGCATTTTCCGTTTTTTGAGCAAAACTCAGCCACGGAATTGCGAAAATCATTAATAGTAAACAGGTTTTTAATTTCATAGCTATTTTTTTAATTAAATCTAAAAATATTCAGGGAAATAAGGTGTGTATTACAGTAAGAAGGAGGGAGAAATAAATTTGTACTTTCATCCAAAAATATAAATTAATCTTGTCTTCTTAAAAGAAAACGTATTAAGAATTTTTATTTTACATAAGGCGACTTTTTAGACAGAACGCTCCACGCACATATACGATTGAATTACCCTAATTGGTTTTTATTTTTAGGATTTTATAAATATAATACTTCGTGTTGGGGTAGGGCATCACCGGATACTTTTTTTATATCGAACTAAAATTAAAAATCGTAACTAATTGAAAGTGAAAAAATTACTGCTTGTTCTGGCTACCCGTCTAAGGTTGGACAAGTGCTGTTATTCAACAGCTTAGGGAGGACGAAAAAAATAATGTACCCATTTTGAGTGTATGAATTAGAATACTTCCCTTCATTCCAATGTCATTTAGTTAAGAAATTTTTGACTTTAAATTAAAATAAAAAAGATATTTAAGTGCTTAAAAACGCCACAGGTGTGGACGATTTGGTAGCCCCAAGTTTCAACTTTGGGTAGAGCGATTCCCGCCTTCAATGAGTATCGTAGATACGGTGCATTAAGGGATGTAACGTACCTACGGCACTCCGATTGTGGGGCTAAATCTTTCCCCCAAGTTGAAACTTGGGGCTACTAAATGAAGCGTATCTAACGACACTTTTTAAGCCATTTACATATTTTATTTTTATTTAAATGTTTATTGAAATTTCTGGTGGTGTTCGACAAAAATAGGGTGAGCAATACGCGAGTCGCAAGGCGAATTCCTTTGCTGAACATGGATATTTGAGTATTAAAACACCCATTTTTACACAAAAACATTCGCCTTGCGACTATTCCCTATTTTACTCGAACACCTCCAAATTTCTTAACTAAATGACATTGCCCTTTATTTATAGGTAATATAAATTTTTTCTATATTTAATTATGATGAAAACCATTGTAATAAACAACGCTATCAATGTAAGGACTGCCACAGGAACTCTGATAACTTAACGGACACCATATTTTCAGGCAGTAACTTGACACTAAAAGTTTGGATATTGGCACTTTACCTAATGGGCTTGAATTTGTCCAATGAGCAAATCTCACAAGAATTGGAGATAAGCGAACCAACTGCCCAACGTATGACTACGAAGGTATCGTAAAAAAAAGCCTGATATACAACTTGAACAAGAAGTTGAGGCAAACGAAGTTTAATAGTAGCCAGACACAAAGGACTTTAGACCAAATTTATATCTCCACCTGATTCTTATTATGAGCCAAAAACTATTCCGCTTTAGGGGGAATGAATAAGTATAATAAGCAGTAAGGGTCAAATAATCGACACTTTTGAGCGTGTCTTTTTTCGTTATACTTCAGCTATTTTTCGTCATCCCGAATCGAGTTCGGGACAAGTTGTAGCTCGCTATACTCCTCAAAACGAGCTTCGTCTAACAAAAAAATACCCTGCTCAAAAAGTGTCGATTATTTACCCCTTACTGCTTAACGGAGATGTCATCTGGGAATTTAGTGAAGATAGAGTAGTTGTCACCAAGAAAAACCCTGATGAAAGAAAGGATATTTCTATATCCGTCGGTGATTATCTACTATGGAAAAGGGAGTGCTTACTTGCCATATCCGAGGAGACATATATATGTACAATTAGAAATGATGGATGTTTAATTTTAGATAGCAAGGCGAATCCACGCTTCTCTCGCGACTTACCAGTGTTCTATTTCAAGCGAATGAAATAATAACAGTACTTCTGATTATGTTATCTTTGATAATTGTTGCGTCCTAAGATTAGCATCATTTTTGAAAATAGAAACGTAAAACGATTTTGTAAATCGTTCCGCATGAAAGTGAACGATTTGAAAAATCGTTTTACGTTCACCTAACAATATCAATCACAACGTAATATGAAACAATTATTTGCCATTCTGATAATGTCAATATTGACAATCGGTGCTTTCGCGCAAGGCACGGATAAACGCCCCGAAATGAAACAAGAGCTTGAAAAACTTAGCAAGGAAATGGACGGTATGTTCGACGAAATGAAGCGGGCACTCGGTGAGGCTCGTTTCTTTTTGGATAACGAACTCGACTTGGAAAAACTTGACGAAGAAGGCACGATGCGTATCATGGGCGATACGATAGATGTAGGGATGTTTTATGATTTTATGGCGAAAAGTTTTGAGCAATTTCCGGAACAAATGCGCCCCGACCCCGAAATGATAGAGGACATGAAAGAGTCTGCTAAAGAACTGCCAGACATGCTCTTAGAAAGTAAAAATTTCTTTAATAATGAGGAAATTACCCAATTATTCCAGCAGTTTTTCGGCGATTGGAATATTGAGCCTATCGAACCCAAACGCGATGAAAACGACAAGATTATTCCTCGCGAAAAGAAAGAATACAAAACGCCTAAACGCAATAAGAAAAAGAAAAAACGTAAGACGACGAAGATATAATTTGCACGTAGAGACGCGATTAATCGCGTCTCTACCGATTACTGTATTTTAAATGTTGTCCGGCGATTGGCTTGATGCTCATCTTCTGTGCAATCATCACATGCACAAGCTACCGCAGGGCGTTCCTCTCCATACCCTTGTGCATTGAGGCGTGAAGCACCTATTCCGTTCTGAATCAAATAATTAACGGCAGATTGGGCGCGTTTTGCGCTGAGATTTCTGTTGTATTCATTGTCACCTCGACAGTCGGTGTGAGAGGCGAGTTGTATGCGAATTGCAGGGTTTTCGTTGAGGACTTTTACGAGTAAATTGAGTGAAGGCTCGGCATCGGGTCTGATGTTCCATTTATCGTAATCGTAATAGATGTTTTCGAGGGTAATTTCTTGATTTTTGAAAATTTTATCTAGTACAATTACGACCTCAAATTCCTTTTCGGGCGTGTTTTTGTCGCGTTCTCCTTTGGTGGATAATCGTTCTGAATTATTGAGATAGCCGTCTTTTGAAGCCAAGAAAAAATAGTCCGTTTCTTCGTTCAATTTAAATTTAAATTCACCCAAATTATCCGTTATAATTTGTTCATTATTATTCAAAAAGGAAATACTGACTCGCGCATTTTCGGCTGGTAATGAGTCGATTACGGGCGAATTGGGATCGTCATTCGCGTATTGTTTGATGAGTATTTTTCCTTTTAAATTAAAGTTATAAACCACTTCCGGCGGTGAAATTATGGTGTCAATAGGTGGCGGAATAATCGTATCAATCGGCGGAGGCGGTGGTGGCGCGATATATTTTTTTGTAAAATAATAAATGTCGTCTTTGCCCTCGCCGCCTTTGCGTGTGGAGGTGAGATAGCCTTCAATTTGGCGTTCTTCGCCGCCCGTTTTTTCTCTTAAAATAATAAATCCAAAATCATCTTCGCCGGAATTGACGGGCGCACGCAGATTTTCGGTGTCGCGCCAAGTACCGCGCACCTTTACCGCCTTAAAAATATCCAATCCACCCATACCCGCGTGACCATCCGATGCAAAATATAAGGTATCATTATATCGAAAAGGAAATTTCTCATCCTTGCGCGTGTTAATGTCTTTACCGAGATTATTGGGGCGCGACCATTCGCCATCTATATGTACTACTTTGAAAATATCCGCACCGCCAAAACCATTTACATCCGATGAAAAATAGAGTGTTTTGTCATCATCCGCGAGATAGGGATGCGCGTAATTGCCCTCGCCTTCCGTGAATCTGCATAGCTTGGGTTTAGCCCATTTTCCTTCTTTATTTTTTTTCGAGAAATAAATTTTGCAGTAATCCGTGCCTTCGCGTTGCTTGCTGCCGCATCGCGTGAAATAGACGGTCGTTCCGGTGCTGTTGAAGGTAGGTGTGCCTTCGTTGTACTCGCTGTTGAGTTCCGAAAATGGATTTACATTACCATTTTCATTCACGGTAAATATATCTGAAAAATCTCTAGCTGTCCATTTATAAATTTCCTCTCCTTCTGCCGTGTTTCTATCTGATGTAAAAATTATGTTGCCTTCATAAAACATTGGTGCATAATCAGATACAGAACTATTGAAGCCTTGTTTTTCGACTTGAAATTCATTGTCGGGCGCATCGGCGAGCCATTGGGCGGCTTGTTCGCAGCTACGAACTTGGCTACGCATTTGCACCATCTCACCTGTTTCTCTACCATAATTGGTAAAGGCGGTGGCGGCTTCTTCGTAGCGTTCGAGTTGCTTGAGTGTATGGGCGTATTTGTACATGGCGGGTGCGCCGTAGCCCAAATCCCACGCCTTTTTGAACCACTCGGCTGCTTTTTCGCTTTCGTTGATTTGCAAGTACGACCTGCCGATGAAAAAAGCGGTTTGGGCTTTGTCTTCACCGCTTTTTTTATCAAATTCTTTTCCGAATAAACGGACGGCTTCGGCGTATTGTTT
>Ga0209093_1002316_pt1 | contig 10706 bp, 6 predicted proteins | sample SidtaG_4_FD_187450 | JGI IMG/M metagenome (GOLD analysis project Ga0209093, IMG submission 187450) | Marine algal microbial communities from Sidmouth, United Kingdom - Sidmouth_Male1 metaG (SPAdes) (version 2) | ecosystem: Host-associated > Algae > Red algae > Unclassified | place: Sidmouth...
CCCCCCTGTCTTTTCCGCCTGGCAACGCCTGATTCGGCTGGCAATCGCCCGCTTCCGTCGGCCGTTGTCGGCGGCCGGCCCCATCCGAACACCACCGCCTAAGCCCCACCGGGGTGTCGCGGGTGCGCTCCCCCCCTGATTGCATTCCCGACGAGCCGACCCCCCCCCATTTTTGGGCGCCTGCGGACGCCTGTTTTCTCGGGCGATCGCCCGCGTCCGTCGGTTGTGATTGACGGCCGGCTCCCACCGCCCACCGCTGCCGACGCCGGTCTGTGGATGTCCTGGGACGTCCCCACTTTTATCGCCCCCCCCCTCCACCCACGAAGCCTGCTCGCCTCCGACTTGAGTCTGGGAGCTTCCGGATTCGACAGCCTCGCTGCTGTCCAAATTCCGGGCGGTTGGCAGCGGCTGCCATCGCCGCGGAGGCGGGCACGACTTGGCCGACACCTCCGACGACTGGCGAGGCTGGCGGTCGCTTAACTGTGCTTGCGGCTTCACCGTGTCCCCTCCCGCGGCGGTTGCACCGGTCTGCGAGGGGGGTGGGGACCGGCTAGCGCGGTCACCGGCTGGTGCTGACCAAAGGACGGCCTCCCCCACTAGCGAACGCTTTTGTCTCTGCCATTGTGCGAAGTGGCTGTCGGCCGTGACTCGGGTAGCGCGAGGCCACCCTCCACCGGTTGTCTGTATATGATTCCATCTGGTGGCGTTCGTGGGTCATCGGCTTTTGCTGGGGCCCCCGCTCTAACTCTTCACCGTGCCTGGGACCGATTTATCTGATACCACAGGCAGGCGAGGGCCCCCTCCGGTATCCATAATCGGCAGTGATTGGCGAGATGCTCGGCGGCGGCTGGCGCTGGCTTTCCCGCGCCCTGCCTCTCACCTTTCCCCCACCCTCCCCTCTCCCGTGCCGCCGGTCGCCTCCAACCACACTAACACCATCTGCATCGACCATTGTCACTGGTGTATGCCGTACTAGCCCAAGGAAGCAGCGAGTGCAGCGCTCCTTTGTGATTCCTTCCACACCGGCGGGGCGGTCATGTCTCCCGTTCAACATCCCGGGCGTCCCCACCGGTGCGGGAGAGCAGCCTCGGTGTTTTGTCGTTCGGTCAAAGCCACCGGTTGTGTACCAAGGCGTTTGGGCGTGCTCATCTGAGCAACCGGATCATCCGAACGGTGAAAACGGGGCTGATGGGGCATGTGACCCTGGGGTTGAAGGAGGTGCTGACCTTATTCCAGACCTTGGACAAAAGAGGGGCGGAGCTCATCACGGAGCGGGCGGGCGACGGCGCGGGACGGGGAGAAACACGCGGGCGACGCTGGAGGAGGGGTACAAGCGGGCTATTGCGACCCATCTCCTCCGTTTTGGTGTGCACAAGTGGCTGGACGGTTTAAGCTTCTCCACCGACGACGAGCAGAAGATTGCGGTCGCGCGCTTCCTGGACCAGTGCCTCGACGGGACGTACCGTGGGGAAGTGTGGGCGTTGGAGGCTTTCGTCGGTGCGGTGGCTCGCATGAGCTATGAGGACTACCACAAGTACGACGAGCCGGAGCTGGTCAGCTGCTGGGTTTCCTCACGGGGCAACGTGGCATGCACGTGCATCCAGAGTACGCGGTACGAGGCCATGTTTGACGATGAGGCGGAGGTGGTGCCCGACACCCAGTGCTACCATGCGGACGCGTTTCGGAAATCCGTTGCCCATCTGGCGGCCGTGCTCAAAGTTCGTACAAGGACGCTCCTGAGGAGTTTTGGGCAGCAGTTCCACAAGGAGGCGCCGGCGACGATGCAGGCGCCGGTCTCTGGTCGACGACCCAACATGCGACGCGCGCAACCAAGGCACCAGTCCTGCTGTGGGATTCCCGTGGAGGTTTTCGATACGGGGGGGCTGCCTATTGCCATTGTCCTGTCGGGACATGGACGACACCGCGTACCAGCACCGGTCAAGTGCAACAGGAAGGCGTCGTCGTGCTGTTACTGCGACTCGACCCGCTGCACGTCGTGTACGCACGTGAAACAGACCCGGAGCCTGCGCCGAAGCGACGCCAAAGGAGCCCAGCCGGGCGCCACGGCTCGGACCACCGCGCAGCGCGCCACCAAGTCAATCTCCAAGCTGCCGCTGTCGCCGTTTGATTGCCACAAGAGTGTGCGCGTCGACGTCGACATTTTTGACCACGCGCGCCGCAAAGAGACCTACGTCATTCCAGCGCCGTCCAAGTGCTCGTCCTGCGGGGAGATGCGAGGGTCGGCGGAGCTGCGACCAAATGGGCGGGGCGTCATCCTCTGCCACATGGGGTTTTGCAAGATGCAGATCGACGGCTACAAATGCAGCAACTGCAAGAGGTGGGTTTGCGCGGACGGCCGTCAGCACGGTGTGATAATTTCTTCGGCGTGCACTGCAGCGTCGGTGTCTCTCGTCAGGCACTTCTGCCAGGAGGTAGCTGTCGAGGGGGACGCCTTTTCCAAGACCTTCAAGAGCTGGTGGGTCAAGGCCATCGCGCGCTCTAACGCGGGAATCCTGCCGCGGTTTTCCATGTCTCGCGGCCGCCTGACCGTTTCAAAGCTAATGTCGGCCGGGCTACGACTCATGTCGACCAACCCGCCGGGGTGGTCGTTCGAGTGCAACACGTGCTGTGTGGACGGCCGCTTTCGGGTGATTACTGCCGATGGTATTTGGCTCGGATACCTACGACGTCTAATCAGCAACTACTACGAGCACTACAGTGAGGAGTGCCAGCCCGACCCGGAGCTTCTTGGTGCCGCCAGTCTGGTTTCAAGCGAGTGGGTACGCCGTTTTTTGCGGTTGTGCCTGACGCACCCCGAGCAGGTGATCACGGTGACCGTTGAGCAACGCCGGTCTGCGGTCGCGGCTCTGTCCGTGTTGTGTCCCACCGCTCTTCCCGTGACACTTCTCTCGAGCACCCTACATGAAGAGGAGATTGCAGTCCACCTGCGCGCCCTCGTCTCAAATTTGTGGCACCTACCGACGGCGGTCGTCTCCCTTGTGAAGGGTCTGTTGGCGGCCACAACCAAGTTCATAGCTACGGCAGACGCTGCTAACAAGCCCCATCAGGAGACGGAGACAGAACGCGCGCTGCAAGCGGCCTTGCGCGCCTGGCTCGTGACCCCTAGCACTGAGAATAGGCGCCCGGGTGGTGCTTTGGCACCACCTGTGGCGCCTCATCGAGCGGCAAACGGCGCTCTTGGACATCTGCAGGGACAAGGAGATGCTGGCGAAGCGGCACCTCCCGTCGCTGGTGCAGGCGCTGGCGGTGTTTTCGTCGGCGGAGTGTGCCCGTCGGCTCCTGCCACCTTGCACGATGCCCTCATGCCCTGCACCTCGTCGTTACCAGCCGACGTGAGCTCGGGCGTGACGCTACTTTGCGTGGCGTTGGTTTCCGACCCTGTAGTTTCCCCCTTCAAGCTGCACCACTGCGCGCCTCTGCGGTCGCTCGCGCACATGTTGCGCCAACCCGACGCTTTAACGCAACTTTCGGCTTTAAGTACGGCTGCTGCCGCGGAGGAGGTTTCTGAGGAAACCGTGCCGCCGGGGATGGACCTGTCGTTGCTGTTGATGGTACAGGAAATCAAGATGGTTCTCGTGTCGGTGACGTCGATGCGCCAACTCGGTAACAGCTTTGTCGCTGTGGCTATTGCCATGGCCAGAGTGCTTGAGGACGCGTGTAACAAGGTGGAGAGCTACCACAAGGTGAAGGCGGCCGTGCCCAACTCTGCAGCCGCGTTCCAGCTAAGGTGGTCAGGCGAAGGCAAGACAGCTGCCGACATGGAGGCCTTTTTTCTGTCGCAGTTTCCCAATGCCTCAGACGACCCGTTGGTCACGGGCTCCTGGTTCCCTGGGCGCAGACAGTGCCGGGCATCGGCGTTTGCGACAACGGAGAAGCCGGACACAGGCACGTGCTCGAAGAACTACCAAGCGGCGCGCAAGTCGTTCACACCTGGTGCGTTTTTGATCTGTTGTGCATGTGCCCACCCAAGAGTCCTGGGATTCGTCGTTTTGGACAAGAGGGAGGGCCCCCCGGCGCTGCTCAACGCCGTCATCACGCGGTTTGCGAAGCTGCCCGACTACATTGTCTACGACTTCGGTTGTGGCGCTGTGCGCACGGCTCTGACGAAGTTGCCGTGGGTGCTACGCTCTTCGACTGTCACCAGCGACGAATTCCATGTGGTCAATCACGTATGCTCCATTGCGCTGGATCCACGCTCTTTCCTGACGCTGGACAAGGCCAACACGGTGGCACATGAGCAGCGAAACCGGGCCATCAAACTGCTGGCACGGGTGCTGCGGGCCAGCGGTCAGACGGAGTACACGCGAGTCCTCTCGTACCACACATTCATCCACAACGTGCGAGCGGTCGCTCGCCAAGCGTGCACCGAGCCCCTCCCCGCCCTGTACGACTATGGGCGCTTTTTTTTTTCGCGCGAGACGTGCCTGTGTGGGTGCGGTCACGAAGAACCAGACCCTTTTGCGACGACGGCCCCTGATAGTGAGGCGTCTTCGTCCGACAGGGAAGCCTGGGCGGCCAATGTGGGCGCCGCAGAGGGTAGCGGGGAGTCAGGTAGCGACGTGCAAGCAAGCAGTACCTCAGCTTGAGGGGATAGATAGTGAGTCACTGCTCCTTGGTGTGACGGTGGCACGGCCGCGGATGAGTGCGGGCTGCATGTATCGGTGCGGCGCGGAGGAGGTTTTCCCACCCTCGCCGCTGCTTCTTTCAGCAGGCGGGCGGTGAGGTCTTTGTCTTCTACGTGGTTCTGGAATCGTTGCCTGTTGCGGCGGGCCTTGGCGGTGGCGATGTTATCGATGGGCGTGCTGAAGTAGGAATGCGTCGGTGTCGTCGGTTGTGCGTAAGTCGACACCCGCAGTGGCGGGGACCTCAAAGTGGTATTGTGGACCGCCGCGGAGCCCGCGGTCGCGTGGGTAGTGCTGCATCTCGTTTGAAGCCTATTGGTAGGCAGTGTGCTTGAGAGTTGGAATGAATGGAAGCTTGTGGATGAGTGCGGCTGTTTATAGGAGCTCTTTTGACAAAACGTTTGTACGCAGCTGGTAGTGTGCGTTTCGGTACTGCAGCAAACGAGCTGTCGCCCGCACCTCCCGTAGCACGCCACCAACGGTACGGCATGTATGTACTCGGGGCTCTTCTCACACAGACAGCGCATCACACACACACGCAGGCCAAGCTGGGCCTGTCTCGAACAGGTCAGCATCCCATGCAATGCCACGTACGTGAAGCATGGGACGGAAGGAGGGGACCTTCATAGGGCTTGCGGACGGGCTGGTGGCGCCTTTCTCTGGCGGTGGCATGCTTGATGTCGACAAAGGTCTTTGTGCGGACGGGTAGTGTGGACCGCTATGCAGCAGTGAGTTCGAGCAAAAGACTGGCCGGTCGAGCGGACCATCGCATTGGCGCGCGTGCAGTACTTTTCCGACCTGTCCTCGCCTGTGACGCGGACGCCAGTGCGAGGTGGCTCGCCCGGAGTCGAAGTATCACGCGTCTCTCCGAGTGCCTCGCCAGTTTCCCGTCGCACAAGTGATGCAGTAAGGGATACACGACTATAGCCAAAGCTCGTGCAGCACACCTGTGCACCGCCAGCGCAGGTTCTTTTATGATCGTTGGAATCCACCGTATAGGTATATCCAGCCATAGCTGCATCCCCCACTCGCTCTCTACACTCCTTTAGCTGCTCGGTTACGGCTACGAACATTGCAGCTGTGCATATGCCGCTCCCCAGCATGAAGACGTCGAGGATACAGACGCTCTCAGTATGCGCTGCTGGTACTGCTTCCAATGCAAACATCTCCTTCCCATCATGGATGGCATATGGAGGAGGCTCGTAAGGCAGCCAGGGCAGTCGTAAGCAGTATATGCAGCGCAAACCCTCTGATTGCGTCGAGCCAGAGGTGCTCAGTGTACTCGCCCATGTACTGTGTGTCAAAGTAGCGGCGAAAAAAAAAAAAGATGGCCAGCAAGATGGGTTACTTTCCTTCAATGGCAAATGAACATGGGGGCTACACTAAATTATGCCAGTATTTGTTGTACTGGTTCTGACATCACAAGACAGTGATGGCTGAAAGTACGACAACTCGCCGTCTGATGCGTGCGTTGTGCGACTCTCGACACGGCTGTTTGCCCCCACCGTGAGCCTGCCGGGGAGCCTTCATCCTACACCCGCTGCGCCTCGACGGGTGCTCCCCCGTACCCTCCACCTGTCGCCATTCCCTGCGACGACGGTCGTACCCTGATGCGTCGGTACAGCTGCATCCATTTTCTTCAATGGAAGCGCCGCACATCCAACTCGACGGGGACCAGGCCAATGCCTGCCGCCACCTATTTGCTGGAAAATACGTCGCGCTCGTTGGGCCTGCCGGCTGCGGCAAGAGCGTTGTGGTTCGCGCTGTCGTTGATGAGACCCGGAAGCGTTTTGGACCCTCTGCAGTTTTGACTCTGGCGTGGACCGGATCTGCGGCGCAGCTGGTGGAGGGGCGCACCCTCGCGTCGGTTTTGCGCACAACGGTGGGGGATCCCTCGAAAGAGTCTATCCTCCGCCGTGTGACGGGGGACGCAGAACTCCTGACCGTAATGAAGAGGACCAAGCTGGTGGTGATTGATGAGGCGCCGACGATCGAAGGAAGGTGGATGGACCGGCTAGAGTATGTCCTGCGCCGGACTGCTCTGACTTTGGTGGACGAGTGCAAGCCATTTGGCGGTCGCCGTATTCTAGGTGAGCTTCTGTGTGACTCATCAGGTTTTTGCTACTGGCTTTCTGTCCCAGGATGCGCGAGGGCGCCTCAGCTTCTCAACATGTATAATTCTCTAACGTGACACCCGCTGTATTTTCCCATGCACGCCTGCGCGCTTCGCTGGCTGATTTTTTTCGCCCCGCTAGCCGCTGGTGACCCCTTGCAGTTATCTGCATTTGGCGTTACGGACAGCACGGTGGAGGTCAACGCGTACAAGACGCGATCGTGGCACGACACTTTTGGACCACCCTACGGTGTGACGGTGTGCCTTACGGGGCAGCACCGCCAGAGTTTGACGGACCCGCTATATTCCATTTTGATGCGCGTGCGTGTCAATGGGGTGACCGACGCGGACATTGCCATTCTCAACTCCTCGTGGCCCATGGGCTCCCCTGAGACGTACCCGGACCATGTACACCTTCGCGCGACCAACAAGGACGTCAACGCCTACAATGACATGCGTCTGTCACGTCTCCCAGGAGAGTGTGTCACCTTTCGTTGCGTAGACACAATCCTCGTGCGGCACCATGCGCGGCAGGAGTATGCCATGAACAGGATTCAGACCGTCGCCAGGGGCGTGATTGACATTAAGGTGGGGGCGCAGGTGGTACTGACGCGCTCGATAGGGAACGTGAAGGCAGGCGCGCGTGGGCGAGTGGAGGTCATCACTGCCGACGTGTCCGTGTCGTGCAGCTTTGACGGGGTACCTGAGCCAGTCGTTGTTGAGCGAGCAGTGTTTGAGGTGAAGGATGCTGTAGAGGACGTGCTGGCCAAGAGAGAGCAGCTGCCCCTCCTTTTGGCGTGGGCGGTCACTATTTCACGTGCTCAGGGTATGTCTCTTTCCCTGGTTGCTGTTGATTTTTCTCTCACCCGATGGACGCTGGACGGGCTCGTGTACTCGGCACTGTCGCGTGCAAGTGGTATGTCTGGCTTGCGTGTGCGTGGTTTGACGAGGGCGCACATAATGTGCAGTGGCAGTGCACTTGGTTTTTATCGGAGCCTGCTTGCGGCCCACTCTTTGTCGTAAATGGAAACCTCTACGAGTGTCTTTGCAATGAGAAAGGCTCTCGTGGTGTGATAGAAAAGACACGAAGGTGTTCCGTCAATTTATTGTCACGTCATCCCATTGAAAGGCAGTGGGAGCCCCACAGAATGGGATGTCGACTCAACAGATGGCTACCTTGCTGAGCAACAATGTCCTGCATGAGGTTCGGGACAACGAGGTCCGCAAAGTGCTGCTGCACATAATGGCCGTACAAGCGCGACTGGTAAAGAAGATTGGCAAAAGGGTACCGAACCCGCAAATGGGTGCCGTCAACTCGTACGGCATACACCTCAGCCACGGGGACTTGTCTTAAGGCGTCACAACGCCACTTGGAGAGCTGTTCCTCCGTGGGCGTGTCTTCGTGGTGGTCCTTGACGGTCACGCACGGCTCTGCTCTCCGCCACACGACTGCAGAGCCAAGGCAAACGGCGCCTGGCGTGCGAAATGGCCTGTCCCACATTGAAACGCGAGGTCTGTGCACGAGGAAACAGCGGCGGGAAGAAGTTCGATAGAGATGCTGTCAGATGAGAACTCAAAGAGGAGGTTCGCGCACCAAAACGCATGGCACAAGCAGACCAAGAGAGCCCTCGTACATACCCCAACTGAGACAAATCCCACAGCAGCGGATGGGAGCGCACTGATAGCAAAGTAGGTGATCCAGCCAATGGTCTAGATACCTCACACGTCCCGTGTCCACCATGCGGGTAGACGCAGTCACTCTGTTCTCGAATCACCAAAACCTGGCTCATAGACACGAGTCCCACAGGCACAGGTGACCCGCAGTGTATCTCCACCGACGGATCGCAACACGCAGCAGCGATAGCGGCCCCATCCGCGTTATATAATACGCAGGACCCCGTTGATGTCGACTTATCGGCGTGAGACAGGACGGAGTTGACAGACGCCAACGATGCGGCGACAGCATCACGCCGCTCAATTGCCGCTTCATCTGTGGCCGCTGTAGCATTGGCACGTGCCAGCGACGCCCCAGAAAGACCGGCAAGCGCAGAGGCCGGCAGATGGCCGTGGCTCTGATACTCATTAGGGCGGTTCTGTATCAAAGATCCAACCGCGGCCTCCTCCAAAGCCGCTCCGCCCGCCTCCTCGGCATCGCTCCCGACGGGCGTCGTCAGGGCACCAGCGGAGCGGCTGCCGTCAGCGTTGCTCCCGCCACCCCCATTGCCCGCAGAACCCGAACTTCTCCCTCCACCTCTAGACTGGTGAACACCTTGGGAACCATTCAGGGCACCTTCACCCGCATGGGGCGTGCCAGTGCCGGACGGGGTCGTCCGTTGGCGACGGGGAGGCTGGTTGTCGTCGGCGTGCCCAGCAGAGGTTGAGCTTGCGGGCGCCTTCCGCTTCCTGGTGCTCTCAACGATCACGCCAGACTTGCACTGGTCAATCATCCACAAGTAGAAGGGGTCGCCCTCATTCGCCATATAGAGGATAATTGCAATGATGGGTGTGACGTTGGTAGAGGCGGTGTTGGTGATCACCGGCCGCAGGGCGGAGCGCAGCACCCCGCCATCGTTGTACTTGATCTCGACGTTAGCAACTGCTGCCGGAGTCATAGCCTTGTACTGAGGTGCCCTCTTAGACACGAGCATGGAAGGCGGCAGGCGTTGGAGTAACGTCAACGTGCACTGCTTCAGCAACTTGAGCCAGCTGCGGATCGCCAGCTGGTCGGTGCTGTAGTGACGACGAAGGCCAGGCAAAATGGACGCGCACAGGTTGTCAGGGATGTTAACCTCTCTCGCCTTACTCACAGCACCCGTCGCATTGACGGCGCCCGTCGCGTCGGCCTCGCCCGTCGCCGCGGCCTCGCCCGTCGCACTGGCGGCGCCCGTCATGTTGGCGGTGACAGTCGCGTCGACTGCGTCCGTCGCGTCTCCGGCGCTTGTCGCGTTGCCGGCGCCCGTTCCGTCCTCGGTGCGAGCCTGATTACTTGGCTCGGAATTGCCCACCATCTTGGGTAACGAAAGCATGGTCGGCATCTCGGGCAAAGCGTGTCTCCGCAGTTGCGGTTCCCTGGATACCCTAGATGGTAGTGATGCTCGAGGGGGTGGGCGGGGAGGTAACGACGGCGCTTCGCCACCAACAGGACCGCCGGCATGGTCACTTCCAGCTGCGGCGTCAACCGACCCGCTGCCGGCAGCGCCACCGCCGTCATCCGGGCCAGGCGGGGCACAATGAAGAGGTGGCGTTCCTCCGCGTAGGTGGCTCATCTCTGCACCATTAGACCTGACCGCACCACCTTCCGACCCCACCGCCCCACGTCCCTGCCCCGCCGCACCGCCACCAGACCCCGGGGCGCCTCCACCTGACCCCGCCACACTTCCCCCGAGCGCATAGGATGAGCCAGCAGGGCCCGCGCTTGAAACGTTTACGCCATCGCGGGGGGTTGTCGGCCGCTGCGACCTTGCGTCAATGGGCCTCAAAGACCCGCGGAACGTCATAAACAGCCAGTTGACGCCGGTGCCCACAGTAGACCAGTCCCCTGCACTCAACGACTGCTGCACAGAGTCGCACAGGTACAGCACGATAGAGGTCTGTGTGGACCGGCGGCCAACCAGCAGTGTTACAAGAAGGTCGCCCTGCGCGGCCTCGTACAGTAGCTCGGCTGAGTGATGGGCGGCACGGGCGGCAAACGATGCGGAGCTGTTGGGTGCATACCCAAGAGTGGCAAGAGCAGCAGCAAGGGTGTGAAGGTCCTCCATGGTAATGACAGCCTCACAGATCACACGGAAGGAGATGATAGGGGGGGGGGGGAGGAGTGGGTAAAGAGCATAGACCAATCGGAAGCAGATGGAGCCGAACGCCGAGGGAGGTAGGCGACGCGAGGCGATGAAATATCAAGGCAAAGGGGGGGGAACGGCCTCGCGGTGTGCACGAAAACAGAAGACGGGGGG
>Ga0209093_1002317_pt1 | contig 10705 bp, 17 predicted proteins | sample SidtaG_4_FD_187450 | JGI IMG/M metagenome (GOLD analysis project Ga0209093, IMG submission 187450) | Marine algal microbial communities from Sidmouth, United Kingdom - Sidmouth_Male1 metaG (SPAdes) (version 2) | ecosystem: Host-associated > Algae > Red algae > Unclassified | place: Sidmouth...
CCTGGACACCCCCCCAAGGGGGTTGTCCCACGCTACGCCCCTAGGGGGGTGTTGCGTGACTGTTCACGACCCGTCCCCGGCTCATGCCGGGGGGTCGTGTCACCCCTGTCAGGGGGTTTCCCCCACACCTACGACCTGATGGTCCTGTTGGCAGCTATTCTTCTTTTGATGATCACGTCTGATGTTCGTCGACTGGCTGTGGCCCCACATTCGCAGGACGGGCAGAGCGTCCCGCATTCTGCGGCAGACGCACAAATGTCTCGTCGCACTCTAATTCGCTTCTTGACCTACGTGGATCAGCCTGGGGACGCATATTACGACCTGGAGAAGTGGAAAAGCCACGCAGACAATCAGACACGCTGTCCTGATTTGTGTGCCGCTGTGTTGTAGGCGGTGGAGCAGTTCCCAGAGGTGTACAGTCTATCTCCATTCCTGTGACATCCATTCTTGGGCACGGTGTCTAGTAACAGGACAGCTTTGCGGTGCCGTGAGGGCCGATCGAGCTGTCTTCTGCACGAAGAACTGCCGCTAATTTTGTTCCACAAAGGATGCCAGGCATTGGAGAAAGAATGTACGTGGATGAGAGTTCGGACTTTTTCGCGCGTGTCTGGGCTTTTCTTGGAATTGAATTTTCTGTGTCTGTGTCGTCGGTGTCTCGCATTCTTGCTGAGAACGGCATGACACGCAAAATGACTGAGACTTGCTTCACTTCACGCAATGAGCTCGCCGGAGCGCGGTGGGTTCACTCCCAGTGCGATACTCCTCTTCGCACGCGAGTTCACGTGGACGAGGCCCACCGCTGTTTTAGGTCCTCCGAATGCAAGTAGGCCTGGAGGCTGTGAGGGGAGCGGACCAAATTCCAAGTCTCTAAGAACAACGGAGTGAGCACTAGCGTCTTCGTATCTATTGGCCACGACCAGCTACTCGACTGGAAGATCACTCAACCCCCGCCCGGCCTGTCGTCTGTCGGTTTTCTACAGTTTGTGTTGGACCATCTATTACCTAATATGAGCGCCTACGACCCTGACCTGCCATGGACTGACCGACTCGATCCTTGTGTCTTGATCTTAGACAATGCCCGCGCTCACGACAATCTTGCTTGGGATATGATTGAGGCTGCTGGCGTCTATGTCTGTCGTCTCCCACCGTACAGCCCGGAATTAAATGAAATTGAGGATGTCTTCTCTGTTGGTAGCAGTTGGATGCGTCGTAACCTCCCACCAGAGCAGTTAGAAGACTGGCCTTGCCTGAGCATCGCAGAAATGCTGCCACACTTCGCCCCGGCGATGTGCACTGGCTTCGTCCGCGCGGCCGTCAAGAACTACTGCTTGTGCTTCTGACGGCCTATTACTGTACGCTATAGGCCCCATGTTTGTTGCACGGTTGTCTTGCACACTGCGATATCGAATTCCACCATGCTTTCCAACGCACATCCGAACACCAGACATACGGCGCAACAGAACTGATGATGCCGGATCATCTTCCGAACAAGACTAAGAGACTGACAGAAGCGAGGTCTACTCGCAAGAAATGGGTTGTCCTAGCTAAAAGAAGAGCACTAACGTGCTGCGGTTGTTGCCGGCCTTCGCTCGCTTTTTCACTCCATCCCTTGGTTTTTCTTTTCTTGGCGTGATCCGATGGCCTGTGCCAGCTTTTGAACGACGCCTTTCACGCCTCGTCCGAGAATTCTTCGGGGATTGGGGAGGCGGCGACGGCGGCGGCGGCGGATTGTGGGCAGCAGCACGTGGCACGCCCTCTAGTGGCATGCTCGCCGCCCCTAGTGGCTTGGAGGTGTTTGAGTGGACCGCCTGAGTGGAAGGGGCGCGCATTTGAAGTGGCCATTTATGGTCGTGTCGACAGCCGTGCGGTTGGACTTTTTCGGCGTGCGGGACAAGCCTGTGCTTGCTGGGCACAGGGGGCGTGCTCGGTCGCTTGTTTCATTTCTTGTTTTGTAGCTGTACGTCTGCATCGCTGTGCGGGGATAGCCCGGGTGCGCGGGCAGCAGCGGTCGCAGGGGCGCAACGAAAGAGCCGACGCGGTGGCGCCCCAGTTTCGAGGGCTCGTGTGTATTTGCCACGTGAAGAGGTACTGACGTGCCGCGGTTGGTGGTGGAATTCGCTCACGTTTTAACTCCATCCCTTGGTTCGTGATTTTCTGGGCGTGGTCCGATGACCTGTGCCTGTTTTTGAACCCCCCAGTAAACTCCCCGTCCAAGATTAGGTCCGGGATTGGGGAGGCAGAGATGGCGGTGGCGGCGGATTGCGCGTCGCAACACGGTGCATTCTGGCTCACAGCAGGCGCAGGGGTTTTGCTTGGGTCGGGCGCCAGCGAGCTGCATTGCTCAAATCGTCCGATTCTGCTTCCTGTCTTGTGGTTGCGTGTTCCCATGTCTGTTTTTCTTTGTCGATGTGAATTTTGTGTGCCTCCGTCTGGGGCCGCTCGTGGTCACGGGAGGACGTCTTGTTCGGTGGGTTGGCTTCAGGAAAGTGTCATGACGTGTGCTCCCATCCGGGCTCAATTGCTTCGCCGGGAGGGGCACCGCAGGCGACACAATGCTTTTGGACCGATGAGACAGACTTTGAGACAGGTGGCAGAGTGCAAGGGGATGGGGAGTGGGAGACATGTAAGTCGGGTGCGCCAATTTTCAAAAAAGGTTTTGGCGACATCAGTGCGCTGGGGTGGGCTGCAGAACGGCAACTGCTGGGCTCCTGGACTGGTGCTGGAGCGCGCACGCAGCTGGGAGACGCAGGGACAGATAAAGTGCGCCAAGAGGTTAGCGACGGCAAGACAGGCGGGAAATGTGCGAGAAAGCGGCATGTAAAATGGTGTGGGCGACGGAAGAGACAGATGGTAGAACATTGGGAGGGGGGGGGGGTATGGGGGTATGTGTGGGCATTCGACAGCTGACGGTTTCGCTGCTGGTGATGAACGCGTCCGTGAAAAGGCTGCGGGGTGCGGCTAACAGGCGGAGGAATGGGATGGGGCGACTCAATTAAAGGAAGAGGAGGATGAGATGCTGTGTGGGTGTCTTTTGAGCATGCAGTGACCAACGTTGCCTGGGTTGCGCATGATAAAACACAGCCGGACTGAAGATGAGTCGCTGAAAAAGTTGAAACAGTCCCGGATGAGACTGAGAGCGGCATGAGGGGGGGTGGGGCCGCGACGCTCTGACGAGGAAACATCCGTGCACGAGCAAGCGTCGGCGGACAGATTGGTGAGTCCCGCGCGCGGTCCTCCGCGTTCTCTCCGGGGCCGCTTGCTGTCGAAAGAACACCGAAAGTGCCCAAGTCCAACGAGACGCCACTTCCATCAATGCTGGAGCGGGCGTCAGCTCTCCGCCATGTGGGCTAATTAGAAGACATTTTCAGAAGCACTTACCGCCTTTCACAGTCCGCCCCGCTGCTCACTTTCCCGATTCGAGGGTGCGGACAGCAAAAGGCACGCTCACACCTCTAGCGCATTTCCGCCCTCCATTCTGCTTTTGTCGTGTCTTCGGAAATACCTTTGATCCCACGGCCCGATTGAGCTCATTTTGAGGAGACAATTGACCTCATCTTCTCCAAGACTATTCTGGTCTCTGGAAAGACTAAACTTTTCAGCGACAAGAGCAGTCAAGAAGAATCGTATCACGGTCGCACACCAAGTAACAACTCCAGTTGAAACAATCGGGCCTGACCGTGGGTCATAACAGAGAGACAGGTGGCCAAAACACCGAGCAAGACGTCGTCCCGTGACCACGAGCGTCACCAGACGGAGGCACACAAAATTCACATCGACAAAGAAAAACAGACATGGGAACACGCAACCACAAAACAGGAAGCAAAATCGGACGATTTGAGCAATGCAGCTCGCTAGCGCCCGACCCAAGCAAAACCCCTGCGCCTGCTGTGAGCCAGAATGCACCGTGTTGCGACGCGCAATCCGCCGCCACCGCCATCTCTGCCTCCCCAATCCCGGACCTAATCTTGGACGGGGAGTTTACTGGGGGGGTCAAGAACAGGCACAGGTCATCGGACCACACCCAGAAAATCACAAACCAGGAGACGGAGATAAAACATGAGCAAAGGCCCTCCGTATTCTTGAACGGAGAGTTCTATGGGTGGACAAAACAAGGCACCGGCAATCGTAGCATGCCAATCAAAGCAGAGCCCAAGAGATGTAGGTTTTAAGCCACCAAATCGTGGCAAAACTGCAAGCAAATGAGCAGCGGTTTGTTTGCAGGATTAGTTGACCTGGTTGTGAACCTGTCGTTGCCATTCACATGCGCAAGGATGTTAACAAGACGAGTCGGGATTGAGCGGCAGTCGCGGTCCAGAGCGAAGCAGGCATCCATAATGGCGCGTGTCGTCGCATCGTGGTCCTTAGAAACGTGCTCTCGAGAAGTGAACAGAGCGGCCTTCATTTTACGGGCGCAGTTCCAAGACCTATTGCTGTCTTCCCAATTTGGCCGATCGGGTCGAAGTCAAAAGAGGGTCGATCAACTACGGCTTTCCGAATGCTGAAAATGTCATGTGATACTGCCACTAATGTGCTGACCTGTCCCTCATGAAGCCTTATTGAATCATCATTCGGGGTATATCCTCCTCTCTTTTTGTCGTTCTGGACACAATTGTTGAGAGAATCCGCACACCTGTCCTTTCACATGCTACTTCAGCGCGCCCAGAAACCACTCAACTCCACACTTACGTGACGTGGTCGCATACTTGCACGTCGCTTGTGGGACCGCTTGGCAAAGAAATCGGGCATTGGACAGGAGCGGGCGTCTTCTTTGGCGAGCTGTCCTGCCAAGGCATGGTCAACAAGAAAATTGTCGAACGGTGCCGATCAGCTCAAGTCAACGAGGCAGATCCAAGCATTGTGCAGCTGTTTACGGGCAGAGAGGACCCGGCGTTGCAGTGCTGACATCGGCGTGCGTGATGTCGTCGTGCAACTGCGCCATCCCGCCCGGGACTCATCCACCTTGCCTCTCTCACTTCTGCTGCCCCCCCCCTTCGGAGCACCCTCCGGCGCCTACACCGTAACTGTGCTCCCCACTTTCCCTCTCCTCACTCCATCACGCTTCGAAATGAGGTCTGCCGAGACGCGCCTGCACCTTGTCCGCATGGTGCTCGAGAAGGGCATCACCGTGGCTTCGGCCTCCCGCTGTTTGGGTTTGTCTGTGCGGTCGGCGTCGCGGTACCTGGGCTACTTTAGACACACCGGCGGAGATTTTCACTACGCGCCTGAGCGATGAAACCGGCACATGGACAACGCCACTGACGACCCGTGGCTGCGCGCCGCGGTACTGACGGCTGTCGAAGAGCAGCCAGAGATATTCCTCTACGAGATAGCGGACACCGTGAACTACCTGGCGAAGGAGGTGAGAGCGGGGATCGTGGTGTCACCCGTTACTGTCGGGAGAATCCTTTTCCGCAACGGCATCACCCACAAGGTCATTGAGCGCGCCTTCGTAACTCGCAGTGAGGAGCAGCGCGCTTTGTGGGTGCAGGCGCAGTGGAGAAACCCTCTACGTTGTCGCGTCTACGTGGATGAGGCCCACCGAGTGGGGCGGGCGGCAGAGCGCCACTGGGCGTGGTCATTGCGCGGCACGCGTGCTGAGTGTTACTGTGAGGCGAACCCTGGCGTGCGCACGAGCCTTTTTCTTGCGATGGCTCATGACCCGGATCTTGACTGGATGGTGGCGCGCCCTCCACTTGGTTAGACGTCGGTTGACTGTCCAGTGTTTGTGACCAACTTTCTGCTTTCTCATATGCGCAGCGTAGAAGAGGGGGCAGGCGTGAGAACAGCGGCCCGACAGGTGTGTTTGGGTGTTTGATGATGCCCGTATTCACGATGAAGTGTCTCTTGAGGTGCTGCGGGACGTCGGTGTTTTTTTCTAGCCCTAGCCTCCGTACTCTCCTGACTTCAACCCCATCGAGGATGTTTTCTCTGTCGGGAGCAGTTGGCTTCGTCTGTTCTCGTCACCAGCGCAGTTCAGCATGTACCCGATGCTTTCCATCGACACAATGGTTCTGCATATCTCCGGAAGGATGTACGAAGGGTTCACTCGTGCAGCGGTCAGGCGCTAAAAGCTGTACGTTCCCTCTTCATGAATGAGCGTAGGCGTCACACCTCTTCACGAAGCAATAAGAGAAATGGAGCGCCGGCGGCGGCGGCACGCCGCAAATCGTGGCGTCCGCCGCCGCCACGAGGGTCGCCAGCCCCCCGCGGCGGCGACCGCACCCGCGCCGCCGCCGACCGCTCCGCCGCCGCCCGCCGACAGCCCCCCCCCCACCCCCGCCGACAGGGACGCGCCGCGCTTGCCGCCACCGCCGCTGCCGCCACACTTGCCGCCGCCGCCGTCGCGCCGCCACCACGCGGGTAAGAAGCGGCCCGTCGGCGGCGGCGGCAGCGAAAACGCCGAGGCGGCCGGAGACGGCGGCGCCAAAAATGCCGCCGCGCCCGAAAATGCGAGCATTGTGCAAATTGGAACGACCAGCTCAATCGACTAAAATTGACGGTCACTGTCGATACTTACTCGAAAACAACGGAATTGGTCGTGAACAGGAAAATCCCCCTCTTGACCTTGACTTTGACCAGGTCGGCGAAAATTGAGAAAACAGCAATACTTCTTCACAGCCGTTAGTATGGATTTCTTATCAGATTGAGCTCGGAGGCGCGGGTTGTGGGGATCTCCATCAGTGCTTCCGATTTGACTGTTTCAGCAGTCAGAGAGGACCCACAAAAGTAGTAAGGCTCATCTAAGAACGCCTTAGATATCCCGCGCTCCTTGGCCGCGGCCTCACCAGGGGAGATGCTCTCAGATCTCATGTCTGGTGCGAAGCCGCATGCCCGTACGCCTCGAAAAGCAGGTACAGGAGCCTTAATTTTCGGTATCGCAACACCCCCCTCAATCATGCCGGCGTGTATCTGCAGGAGCACATCTACCATGATCGTCACCTTGGTCGCCCCTTCAACCGCAAAGCCTCCCGAAAATATGTTTTCTTGCCCCTCCTCGTAGAACTATCACACGCGAGCCTAAAACCACGCGATGAACCCTCCCGCGAGCTCCTCGAGACGCTTAGCCATGACCTGTCGGTCCTCTCGGTAGTAGTCTACTGTATGGGCTCGAAAAGGTTTTCTGCAGCGGTAGTTGAGGACGAAAAGATGGAAGCGAGTGGACTTGGGCTTCCATACCCCCATCCGCATGACCATCTCCACGCTCCCCGTGTAACTCAACCAAGTCTGCGTCGCCGCCTGGCGGAACCCGTCGAGACCTCCCACCCGACGCGAGCTCATCAATAGGTCACACACCAGGACGAAGGCCTCAAGCCGCTGCTGTCGCCACGCCTTTGTCTTCGGGATGTTGCTCATTGCACCCGCTCCGCCAGGGTTCCATGCAAGAGGCACAACAAAGAACGGCACGGAGTCTGTCATGTCGAAGCCAGGGTCCTCTACCCGAAGTCGCACAAAGAGATGCACGAAGTAGGGGAGGTCACACCAAAGCTCCGGGAAGCGGCCGTAGACACCCGCAGAAGAGTACTGAGGAGAGGCGCGCATCTCCTCATCTGTGGCGTGTGATGACCGAAAGTATTCGTCCGGAGCAGGCGCGGTTCCCGCAAAGTCTGTCTATGACTGCGAGTAACGTACGTTGACCCACCTGGGGCAACCGTGCTCTTCTAAAAATGCCGCGTTTTCCCAAACGACCGCGGGGAAGAGGACCCCCCGCGCGGTGAGCGTCAACAGGTTCTCTGGCTGCAGCATTTCACAGAAGCTGAAAAACACGATGGCGTAGACGGTCAGACGCTCGTACGGAAGATCGGTGAGCGGCATGTTTAGATCGTCAATTTCGACCCCATCCGTCGCAAAGTCGCACGCCACCGCAATAGTGTCCGCCGTCACAAAGTTGGTCTGGGCCGAAGGATCGCCCAATCTCTTCTCCTGCTTCTTGGAGCCTTGGAGCCATCCATCGACGACCTAGTGTCTATTCTACCGCAATCGGGCATCAAATGATGCCCGGTCGGGCATCAAATGATGCACCCTCGGACAGGACCAGAGAACGACGATTCGACCCCCCCTGTTGAGGCATCTGGAGCACCCCCCGTTTGTATCCATAGCATATTGGCTGGGAGCTCCCCCAAGAGTAACAAGGCATCGCTGAGTCCGTTTCTGTTGTCAAAAAGAGCGTCAGAGGTCGGGAAGTACGAAAACAAACGCTCCGAAAATGGGCATCATTTGATGCAATTCGCATCAAATGATGCTGCGGTAGAATAGACACTAGGCCTTGAGCTGGCAGCCGCAATGGGTTTCGCCGCTGGCGACCGGATCAGGCGTGCGGTCGGCCAGTGGAAACGCCTTGTATACCTCGTCTCGGTCACCACAGCCCGCCACAAAAGCAGCATTCCGCGCGAAATCACGCGTAGACAGAGAAAAAGATATCCCAACGACGACGAAATGTTGCACACCGACATTATCGCCAATGGAACGTTCCATGCACCAAAAAGGTGCTTGCGCCTCCCCTCCCCCCACAAAGCCAAGAGTCGATGAAGAAGGAAAGATAGCGCACGGTCCAGCGTCACGGCCATGCGCTCACCCTGTGCCGCCAGGACGCTGCCCCCGGCGCCGTCAACCACACCGTATGCGAGGGCACGAATGAGAATGAAGCGGACAGTGGCGTTTTCAATGGCGGTCCACGTATGCGAGCCCAGTGCACTAGATGCAGAGCAACTAGACGAAGCCGGTCTCGCCGCCCTCGCCGCGCTCTCTATGCCCAAACGCAAGCGGGCCTACATCCCGGACGCCTGCGGGATGTATACGAGCGAAATCAATAGCACCCGGGCCGAAGTCCACCACCTCGATGCCCTCATTGTCGGTGTCCACATCGTCCCCGTGCCTCAGGCCACCTGTGGCATCATCAGAGGCATGCAGAAGGCGTGCCGGCTCCAAGGTCTATGGCGGCAATCAAAGCGGCCGTACGCGTACTGTAAAGTCCCAGAAACAAAGCGCCGGCAGTGCAGGGGCGACCTCTACGGTGGTCGACGACGTGGCCCAGTCGCCCCTGTTCGCTCTTGCGGTTCAGGATTCAACCTGGGCGCCAGCTCTAAGCGTACGATGCAAAAACGGGGGCAACTGTTCTGCGTACTCAAGAAAAGCTCCATCATTGGGCTCTGCGGCACGGAACGAACCAGACACAAGAAGTTCAAGCTACCAGACACTTCCAATGGCGGGAGTACGCCCAGAATTCGTCTCGAGCCCGAAGCGCGACGGACACGGCCGCGACAGCCTGTTATTGCCGCGAACAGCGCTGCCAACATGACACAATGTGAAGTCGTCTCGAAAGAATGCATTTCTCGAGAAGCACATCATTTATCAAGTAGCCAGAATGAACTCGCAAACTGTTATGTACTTCATGTTCCGAGAACAGGCGTTAACAGGCATCAAGCCAAGAAGGGGTACCCTTGGAAGTCACCACTTCCCAGCCACTGGGAGTATTGGAGTTCACCTCCCACTGTAGGGGTGTGCAGCAGCCATGGCGCATCCCTCGTGCGTTTGCGGGATGCTGGTGACCACTGTAACGCATGATTTCGCCAATTGGCTGTCATGGGAGTTTCGCTCGGCATGGCCCTCGTTGAGACATTGTCCACGGATGGCAACAAATTAAATTTGGTAACTTTTATCCAATGAGTTTATCTCCGATTAATCGACGGAGCCGGTCCAATGCATTTGTTGCATTGGCTCATTTTACGGCGGTGCCACCAAGGCGAAGACCCGGAACGTCGCTGACGCTACCGACCATCTTCCCCTCGCAGCACAGTGATCCTCAAGGCGTGGGTGCACGCAAGAAGAAAATCGGCGCATGGTTTGCCTGCAAGAAGTTGCTGGCGCCCCCCTCACGGTACCGTGTGGCCCGATTTACAATACAATTGGTTGGCAACAAGATACTGCTTGGATTGCCCTTGTAAATTTTATATTTCAAGAAGCATCTCGCGCCGGTGTACACGGTGAGTGCAAGAGAGCGCAGTCTCATGCTGTAGAACTGCGCTTCAGAGTGCGCTAACAGCATGTATTGAAAACGGAAAGAGTCCTGCATTGAGAGTGCGCCATGCGCTTTGGATCAAGGCTCTGGAGCATCCGATTGGTTGCTTTCTTACCCAGTCTCTCCTCACAAACCAGAAAAAAAGCACGAACTACAGGTTCTTGTGCCTCGGGAAACTCCTGGCCCGATCTATATGGCCAGGTTAGCTAAGAAGGGCCCCAGAGACGTTACCCGCACAGGTCTCAGATTTCGGGCCCGAGCGCGACCTTTCCCAGGTACGAGCGCGAACTGTCCCAGGCCTGATTTGCGGATCAACTTTGGAAAGCCTTGTTGACCAATCACATGCCCGTGTCCCACATTAGATGGCCATCGAGCACAAGCGCGCTTTAAGTGCGCCGAGCGCCACTTCGCGTGCCTCGATGATCTGTCGCCGATGTCGGGATGGCAGATGGGCGCGCCGGGAAGTCCATGCTTTGGCGCTTGCGCTGGCGCGATTATCCACTGTGGATAACCGGGGCGGACATAATTGGATAACTGCTGTACGCCGTGCATCCACCCGATGAACGGGCATGCTTTTATACATAGCCACGCAACGTGGGGGCTAGTATCTGGAAGAAAACTACCCAGAATGATCTGTGAGCTATAAGAGATCGTGTGTGGGGCTACAAGAGATCGTGGGTGCTCTCTGTG